>Ga0073928_10002842_pt1 | contig 28617 bp, 19 predicted proteins | sample PaiPotPPA55metaG_FD_76969 | JGI IMG/M metagenome (GOLD analysis project Ga0073928, IMG submission 76969) | Iron sulfur acid spring bacterial and archeal communities from Banff, Canada, to study Microbial Dark Matter (Phase II) - Paint Pots PPA... ...
AGGCCTTGAATTCCTGCAAGGCGGGCGCCGTCGCGTGTTTTTGCTGGAGCTTGCCCAGGTTCGTCTGGGACAGCAGATACAAATATCCCTGCTTGCCGCCGCCCACCAGCTGGCCGGAGCCGGGCAACAGCAACGGGCCGGAGGATCCCAAATCGAGATCGCCGCTGTTCAGCTTATCGTAGTTCCAGGGCGTGAACCAGTCCGTCACCTTGAGATCGGGGCTGAGTTTGACGAAGCTCGAGCCGAATTTGTGCTTGCCGCTGTCGTAATCCCCGTTGCCGGTCATGACGTAAATGTTGCCAGCCTCGTCGGCGGCGGGTCCGTTGCCCGACTGCCAGATGCCGCCCTCGCCGGTGTCCTCTCCGGGTGTCGAGCAGAAGGCGTTCTTCTGCTGCAAGGTGTCCTTGTCGAAACCCACCACCCAGCCATGGTAACTACCGGCGTCCTCGTGCGAGCCAAACGCCAGATAGATCGTTTCGTTGGCCAGGAGAAGCCCCGGCCTCTGCAAGGCCGTAAACGCCTCGAGCTTGGCCGCGCCGTTGTTGATTTTAATCTCGTCCGACTGGCGCAGGACCTCGCCAGTCCGGATATCCAGGCAAAATAGATAGTAGTGAACCTTATCCTCGCCCGCGTAGGTTTTCGCCGCGAGCCACATCTTGTTTGCCGCGGGGTCGATGACCGGCGTGCCGGTGATCCCAATCCAAGGAACGATGTTGAAGCCCAAAATATCCGCCGTCAACACATCCGGGATGGTCTCGTACGGCACAGCCGGTCCGAGGTTCGTCTTCCAAAAATATCGCTCTTCGTGGATGTCCTCGGCGTCGAACGCATACACGTTGTTCAACATGGTTGCCACGTACACCACCGGCCGGCCCTCGTGCCCGGGTATCGCGACGTGCGACACCACCAGCGGCTGCGCATAGATCTGCCCGTCTACGTGCCGTGAGAATAATTTCCCAAATTGGTTGGTAATGATAGTCGCGGGCTTCAACAGCGTTTCCTGCAGGTTGGCGCCGGTCCGCGCGTTGTCGTTGTGTTGGGTGAGCACATCCGCGCTCCAGGCCGAAGCCGCGCCCACCGCCCATAGAACCGTAGTAATGATGATAGGTTTCATGTTTTTGATCCTTTCTTTTTCCAGACCCTCAAGCCGCACGAAGGCGCTGTTCCCGCGCAAATACGCGACCTCTCGTGGACTTGGACGGATTTATGCAAGCCCCGGGCCGTCTGTCAAGAATTGCGCTGGACAACGGGAGTGGCCCAACTACCGTCGCGCCATGACCAACGAGACACCAGAGAACAACGGATCGCTTGCGGCCGTCCGCCTGGGGCGGCTGGTTTCCGCGTGGAACCAGGCTTCATTCGAAGCCTACTGCCAGGATTTCACGCGGCAATTGGTCGATCATTACAATCCGAGCTACTTCGAACGCATTCGCGCGCAAAGCGGCCGCTGGCTCTCCAACGATTACCTCGGCTGCCTCAAGCAGGGCTGCCATAGCGTGCATCTCTGGCGTTCGCGCTTCGAGAATTCCCAGAATGACACCTTGTTTTCGCTGACCCTGAACGGCGACGGGATGATTGTCGGCCTGCTCAAACGATTCGCCAGAGTGTGATTACATAGCTTACTGTTCACTGTCGGGTTTCGGACGCCAAGGTGTCAGCGACAATGAATGGCAGGTAATCGCGAATCAAAATCCGAAATCCGAAGGAAACTCTAAATCCGAAGCAAGAAGTTCTGTCGTGGAGTAAGAGCCTCCTCAACATGGCCAGCGCCTCGGTGGCATGCAGACTTCGGAATTCGGAATTCGATCTTCTTTCGGATTTCGGCACTTGCTCGCGATTTATCGGAGTTCGGTTTTCGGATTTTACCGCCGCTACGCTCAGCGTCCCGTCAGCACCCGCCTGAGGTACTGCCCCGTGTGACTGGCCTCGACTTGCGCGACGGTCTCGGGTGTTCCCTCGGCGACGATTCGGCCCCCAGCATCACCCCCTTCCGGCCCGAGATCGATGATCCAATCTGCCGTCTTGATGACGTCGAGGTTGTGCTCGATGACCAGGAGCGTGTTGCCCGAGGCGCGAAGTCTGAAAAGCACTTCGAGCAGCTTGGCGACGTCGTGGAAATGCAGCCCCGTGGTGGGCTCATCGAGAATGTAGAGCGTGCGGCCGGTCGCTTTGCGGCTCAATTCGGCGGCCAGCTTGATGCGCTGGGCTTCGCCGCCGCTGAGCGTCGTGCCCGCCTGGCCCAGGCGGATGTAGCCCAGACCCACCTCGGCCAGCGTCAATAAGGACGCGTGAATCTGTGGCACCGCGCGGAAGAACGACACCGCTTCGTCCACGGTCATGTCGAGCACGTCGGCGATGTTCAACCCTTTGTAGTGGATCTCGAGCGTCTCGCGATTGTAGCGGCGGCCATTGCAGGCTTCGCACATCACGTACACCGGCGGCAGAAAGTGCATCTCGATCTTGATCAAACCGTCGCCCTGGCACTTTTCGCAGCGCCCGCCCTGGACGTTGAAGCTGAACCGGCCGCGTTCGTAGCCGCGAATTTTGGCGGCCGGCAGGCGCGCAAAGAGGTCGCGGATGTGATTGAACATGCCGGTATAGGTCGCCGGGTTGCTGCGCGGCGTGCGGCCAATCGGGGTTTGATCGATGACGATGACTTTGTCGAGCAGTTCGAAACCTTTGAGCGCGCGATGAACTCCGGGCCGTTCCTTCGAACCAAAAAACTTTCGGAACAAGGCGCGGCGCAAAATGTCGTCCACCAGCGTGCTCTTGCCCGAGCCGCTCACGCCGGTGACGCAGGTGAGCGTGCCGAGCGGCAGGCGGGCGTCGATGTTCTTCAAATTATTTTCCCGCGCGCCCAGCACTTCGAGCCAGCCGCGTTCCGGCGAAGGTTCGACGCGCTGGCGGGGAACGGGAATCGAGAGTTCGCCGGAGAGATATTTGGCCGTGAGCGAGTGAGTATTGGCGAGCACTTCCGGCAAAGTGCCGGCCGCGACCAGTTCGCCGCCGCGCACGCCCGCGCCGGGACCCAGGTCGAGAATGTAATCGGCGTGCCGAATGGTGTCGGCGTCGTGTTCGACGACGAGCACCGAGTTGCCCAGATCGCGCAGGCCTTCGAGCGTGCGCAGCAGCCGGTCGTTGTCGCGCTGGTGCAAGCCGATGCTCGGCTCATCGAGAATGTAAAGCACGCCCACCAGCCCGGCGCCGATTTGCGTGGCGAGCCGGATGCGTTGGGCTTCGCCGCCGCTCAGCGTCCCGCTCTCGCGATCGAGGGTCAGGTAACCCAAACCCACACTCATCAGAAATCCCAGCCGCACGCGGATTTCCTTGATGATTTCCTGCGCAATCTTCCGCTGGAACTCCGTGAGTTTCAGCCTGGCAAAGAATGCGTCGGCCTGTTCCACCGAGAGGGCGCAGACGTCCATAATGGACAGCCCCGGCAGAAAGGGCGGAACTGTGGACAGGGGAGGCGTTGTCCTCATTCCGCCGGGAGTTGGAACAACAGAAGGGCTGCCCGCTGTGCGGGCTGGGTCGCCCGGCGGGACGGGCAAGTTGCCCGTGCCACCCAGCCGAACCGCCAGAATCTCCGGCTTCAACCGCCGGCCCTGGCACGCGTCGCAGAATTGCGGACTCATGAATCCCTTGAGCCGGTTGCGGGTGAATTCGCTTTCGCTTTCCTGGTAGAGGCGTTCGAGATTGGGCAGCACGCCTTCGAAAGGACGGACGATTTTGCTGCTTTTGCCGGCGCGCCAGAAAGTGAACTCGATTTCCGTCTCGCCCGAGCCGTGAAGCAGGACCTGTTTGAATTCTTGCGGCAGATCCTGGTAAGGCGTTTCGAGGCTCTGCTGATAGTGACTCGCCGCGCCGCGCAGCAATCCCTTGTAATAAGAGACCATGCGCTTGCCACCGCGCCGCCAGGGCAGCAATGCGCCCTGTTCGAGCGACTTCGCCGGATCGGGCACGACGAGGCCCTCGTCAAAAATCAGCTTCTGGCCCAAGCCGTGGCAAACCGGGCACGCGCCGGCCGGCGCGTTGAACGAGAAATGTTTGGGAGTCAACGGCTCGTAGCTCTTGCCGGTCGCCGGGCTGAGATTGCGATTGGAATGCAGCGTCTCGGTCCACTCGCCCGTCTCGGCGGCGCCCGCCTGCGCGCTCGCGGCGCCCTGGTGCAACGTCAGCAAGACTCCCTCGCCCCATTTGAGCGCCGTCTCGACGGAATCCCCCAGCCGCACACGGATCTTGTCGTCGATGACCAGGCGATCCACGACGGCCTCGATGGTATGTTTCTCCTTGGCGTCGAGTTTGACGCGCACGCCGTTCGTCAACTCGACCAGTTGGCCATCCACTCGGGCGCGGACGAATCCCTCGCGCGCCAACCGCTCGACCACGTCGCGAAATTCGCCTTTTTGGGCGCGGACGACCGGCGCCAGCACCATCACCCGAGCGCGCGCCGGCAAGGCGAGAATTTTATCGACGATGTCGCTGGTCGTCTGGCGGACGATCGGCACGCCGGTTTCGGGGCAATAAGGCTGGCCCACATGCGCGTAAAGCAGGCGCAGGTAGTCGTATATCTCGGTGGTCGTGGCGATGATCGAGCGCGGACTGGAACCGGAGCTGCGCTGTTCGATGGCGATGGCGGGCGACAAGCCCTCGATGAAATCCACGTCCGGCTTTTGCATCTGGTCGAGGAACTGCCGCGCGTAGGCGGAGAGCGACTCGACATATTTGCGCTGGCCTTCGGCATAGATCGTATCGAAGGCCAGGGAGGACTTGCCCGAGCCGCTCAGCCCGGTAATGACCACGAGCTTGTCGCGCGGGATGCTCAGCGTGAGGTTCTTCAGATTATGTTCACGCGCCCCGCCAATTTTGATGAATTCTTTGCTCACGGAAGCGAATTTGTCGATTCGATCAAACAAGGAACCTAACGCAAATCCCGAAGGGCGCTAAGTAAAATTACGGATTCTCCTTCGGAAGGCGGTAAGTTCGTCAAAATTTCGCGTACACCGGGCCAAGGCGCTGGAGGATTCGAGCGTCCGTGGCGGCGGTGCGCAGTCTGCCGGCTTTGCGCGATCGGGAAATTTTCCGAAAAATAAATGCGCAATTCCCCCGGCTGGACCGGTTACACCGGTTACAGCCCTGCAAACATTGGGTCTTTTTGATGTTCCGACCGGTTACATTTTTATTTCATGTACAGAAAGCGGTTACAACCCAATAAACACGGGGGTTTTATGAGTTTTTGACCGGTTACAAATCGAAAAATGGCCGTTTGAGCGGTTACATTTCCTGGCTGACGCCGGCAGAAGGGATTCCGGACTGGCCGCGAGGAGGCACCGGGGCGCACAAGCAGGCAAAACCGGATGATCGCAGAAAACGCGGAAATCGCGGAACAGGCACAGAACGAACGCCCGCCCGGAACGCAGCATTTATGCGGCAGGCATCCGAAAATCCCCCAAAACGAAAGATTTTCGAAAGATCCGCCCTTTTCGGAACGTAATATATATATGACCTCGAAGCGTAATGCCTCAGTGAAGGAGGGACGGAGCGCGGGTGTGTGCGAAGCTCCGCCCGTCCCGACTGCTATCGGGAGTTTGCTGCGGCTGGTCTTTCAGACACAGCCGCGCTCCGCCGACATTGAGGGATTACCCTCGAAGCCCGGGGAATGATTGACAATTTCGCCGGGGGGGGTACTGTTGTGGCTCAGCAAATATTGTCAGAGGAAAAAGGGAATCTTATGGCAAAGCTGTTGGTGAAAGCGATGAAGGGGAGCGCGGGTGGCACGGGCAACCTGCCCGTCCCGCCGGGCGACCCGCCCAGCGGAATGGGGACATCGCAACGCTTCCGCGTCGCCGCGCCGAGTACCCAAAAGGCCAACCCGCCCGGCTCGACTCGGATACCGCAGCCCCGTAGCGGCGTCTCGGAAGCCTGCCTCGCCAAAGCGCAGCGGCGGCGGGAGCGCCGCCACTCAAACCCGCCGAGCGCCAAGCCAATACCGCAACTGCCGGTTGTCCATCCTCTGGACGCCACAACGTCCAAACCCCTCCGCATTACCCTGACTAACGAAGACGAGACCGGCTGCCTTGCCGTCGGCTGGATGATCCTCCAAACGTCCTTCATTCCGCTGTCGACGCCTGAAATATGAACACCGGCCTAAACCATGTCCAAAACTGGCCCGAGCTGGGCGCAAGGCCAAGTTGGCTTTCCGACCCCCCGGCTCTACGACTTATGGCGCACGGCACAAATATTGAAAAATCTTTGGAAAAGCGTTGACAACCTTCAAGGCGGGGATTACTACTGCGGTTCAGCAAACATTTTCAGAGGAAAAAGGGAATCTTATGGCACGCCTATTGGGGAGAGCGAAGAATGGGAGCGCGGGCACATGCCCTAGGCATTTTGGCCTGAGCGTGCTGAAATCAGCGCATTGCATGAAGCGAAGCCTCTGCGTTGCAAAAAGGTCGTGCGATCTAACTCAGACCTCACTTCGGCATTGTGTCAGGTGGCTGCAAGTAAATGCTGTACTGTGCTTGTCCTTACACACAATGGCTGCATTTGCCGACGAGTTGGCAAACAAAAGACTAACACATCTGATTGACTACTTTAGCAACTTACAAACCGGAGGGGTTCGCATGGTTCTTAGATATACGGAAGCTCCCGATGCACCGCGAGGCATAACCAAGGTTTCTTCTAATATCGTACGCTTACCGAACACCAATGAGTTGGCAGAAATTATTGCCCAAGGTGACGTATTTCGATTTGATGAAACCGTGGAAGGCCCACGAGTTTTCGCAGTTCCAGGTGTTGGGTCCATCACCAATTATGGCTGGATGACCGGCCAATATCCAGCCGTGGACTCCAAAGGCGAGAACGCAGGACTGATGACATATTATTGGAGCCCGAATCGGCAATATTCATTTACGTCAATAAGTAACAATCTTGGGCAAGCTAACGGATGGGTTGAAACTCTCTATCGAAGCCGTTACAAAGTTGCAGAGAACCTTCTCCGATTCTGCTTTCCTAAATATGATAGCCTACAAATCACAGCAAGCAATATGATTGCTCGCACACCGGTCGGCGAAACCGTATTTACGATTAAAAGCAGCAGCGAGCTTGCGCTCGAACTCGACTTTGGCGCAGACCTATCGCCTAACGTTCATCGCATCGTGCGTTATGCGTACAAAAGTCCTGCGGATCCACTGCCGATAACCGTTGATAGCTACTTATCTATCGACAAACCTCAAAAGCTCATCTATGCGCTTAACGCATCTATTCTGGACATCGAATTTCTACATGAGCCGGCAGTAAGCCTTCCTCCCAAAGTATTGAAAGATATCCAAGCCCCTGGCTACCGGGGAATTTTCGAAGTCACGGCTATAGGACAAACTCAAATCATTGGAACGAACAGGGTGCCCGTTAGTCTCTCAAAGCCACCACACGTTATCCCTTTCATGGGGCGTGGAAAAATTGTCGCTTTTTTTATACTCCTGAATATTTTGGTTTGCGTCGCTGTATATACGTTAAACCAGAAAACAAGAAAACAAACAAAACCTGATACGATATGAATATGTTATGTAAACACGTTACTGTTCTGTTGCTCCTCGGTATGAGTGTGCGCACTAGTTGGGCTTGTTATTATGGCAGTGAAAGCGTAACTTGTGAATCCGCCGGTACATGCCTTCAAAACTGTCAGACATTCCAAGTCAATTGCGGCTTTCCATGCGGCAATTGTACTGTCAACCTAGGGGTTTATTCGATGGCAACTGTAGCGTGCTCACAGGTGGTGGACAATGCTGCTCGGGGCTATGACAGTTATAACACTATTGATTGCAGTCAAAGCATACCGGTTAATGTAGTGTATGACTATGTATGTGGGCTATCAAGTTCAAACTGCATAATTTACATGTCGAGTACAGAATCGGCCTACATTACCTGTATAGGGTCAGCTCCTGCAGGTAATCTGAAATACGATCCTAACTGCAATCCGGTGTACGGATCAGAGGGTCGCCAGAAGGCTGTGGGAGACCTAGCCGAGGTGCTGATGCTTCCTAAACGGACATGAAGGATGCATCTTGCTGGGTGTTGAGTAATCCCTCGGTGCGCTATATAATAAACTGAGAGAGATTTCGAGCCAGATTTGAGTCGTACGCAGGAATTCAAGCTGACTTGCTGCAACTTTCCAGTTGATAGATACAGTAGTTCTGTGCAACTATTCAGAGGCGTTTTGCGCGACCGACACTTGTGACAATTAGGCTCGTCAGGAGGTTCCTTCTAACTGCCGGCGTATTGCTATCTACTACGGCCATCGCTAAGCTCATCAGTGCGAGTGGACATGCTCGAATTCTTCAGTACCCCGACCCAATTTTCTTGATACGAATTCAACTTGTGTTGTCAGCCGTTGCAATTCTTGAATTATGGATTGCTCTAGTTTGTTTTTTTAGTCGCCGCTTTTGGCTTCAGGCGGGCTTAGTCGCATGGCTGACAACCAATCTGCTTGCCTATCGCGTGGGCCTGGTGTTGGTGCACTATCATAAGCCATGCAGTTGCCTAGGCAGTGTCAGCGATTTCCTTCATGTCGCGCCACATACAGTGGATATCGCTATGGAAGGCATTTTGACCTACTTGCTCGTCGGCAGCTACGCGTCGTTGCTTTTGCTTCGGCAGCAAAGTCAGAAGCCGTTGTCGCCAGTTCAGCAATTGGAAGCGTTTATCGATTCTCGTTACGACCATCGTGCATAATTTGCAAAAAGTGGGCCGCTTGGAACCTGTAGCTCCAGTTTTGTTTGCTCGATGACTTCATATGCCAAGCGGGAGGAGATGCTCATGAAATTAAAGTCTGGGGCCATTTTCCATGACCGTAGCAGCAGCGGGGAATGGGCGATAGGTACAGCACTCATAATGTTTAAAGCAGGCTACTATATATTACTTGTTGTGAGCCTGAAAATTTGGGGCAACTTCGAAGCTTTCGAGGCACGATACTGGCCCATAGAGGTAGATCGCACTCTTAGGAGTCATTTCATGCCCTATGATGCCTCTTTCTACCTGAGCCTGAGCGAATGAGGCTACCAACAAGGAGATAGAGCGTGCGCATTTTACCCTCTTTGGCCCTTACTGATCAGGTGGTGTTCTCATTTATTTGGAGGGAGAGACCTTGTCGCCGGACTTATCATGGCGAATTCGTTCTCTCTAATGTCTTGGTTGCTCTTTTACGAGATCGTTCGAAAACGCTGGGGACTTGCTGCGGCGAAATGGTCTCTTCTGCTGATGGTTACATTTCCTGGCTCCCTCTTTTACCAATTTGTGTACAGCGAGAGCCTTTTTTTCTTACTTGTCCTTTTGCTTTGGCTAGGGTTGGCGAGGGAGTCCTATGGACTGGCATGCGTAGTGGCATTTCTGCTTCCTCTGACGCGCGCAATTGGAATTTTCTGCGTCATTCCGATCCTCTACCACGTACTGGTGATCGCACCACCCGATTGGCTCAAGAGACGAAAAAAATGGCTCGACGCGATGGCAACTGCGATGCCTCCATCTCGGTCGAGTGGTTTACAAGATACTCCGCCTAACCTCGGTACCAAACAATGTGGAAGTGGATTATTGACCAAATGGGCTGTTGTATTTGCGCCCTTTATTGGATGGCTTACCTACCTGGCGCTGATTTCACATTGGACCGGGAACCCGTTTGAGGGTTTCGCCGCACAAAGATTCTGGGGGGTGCATTCCGTCAGCAATCTGTGGAATTTACCCAAGTTTATCCTGGGATGGTTCAGTCCGAGCCAATGGCATGAATTTACCGGCTCTGTGTTGGATCGATGCATTTTCCTGCTGCTGCTGTACTGTCTGCCAGTGATCTGGCGCCTGGACAAAGCGTTGATTCCGTGGGTTTACGTACTTGGCATCTTGCCGGCGATGAGCGGCACGTTCACCTCGTTTGTCCGCTTTGCATCAGTGGTTTTTCCGATGTTTATAGCCTTGTCGGTAGCACTTGGCGCTCGTGAGCGACGCTGGTTTCGCTACAGCTTGCTCACCGTTTTTGCCGCCCTCCATATTGTGTTGGTCTGGCGATATGTGAATTTCCGCTGGGCGGGATGATCGCCACATCCATTGAATCCACAGAAATGAATGCCTTCTCGAAGGGCGCTTTGATTTTCGGCCTTCCGTTCACGGTAATGCTGAGCCTTTTGTTTTCGGATTACCTGTCATTGGCGGAACACGTGGGCTGGCCGCACTACATCGCTGAAGAGATTGTGGCCGTTTGCCGGTCTGCAGAATCGCAACGGTTAATCCTAGTGGCCCTTTCCACATATTTAATCGCTTTCGTCTATTTGGAGAGAGGTTTTTCCAAAGATTCTGGCCGTGGCCACCAAGGTCGTAGAAACGTCTTGCTCCTTGGCTTTTGCGGGACTGGTTTGATGGCGTATGCAAAGAATTTGCCAGTCATCGCGCAACCCGCGCAAGTCTTGGTTCTTATGGGATGCATATTATTAGGGAAATGCATGTCAGTGTTGATGAGTTGCCGAGGCGGAGCCATAGAGACCGTTCGCCGGAGGCTCTGGGTTGCCGGTTTGCTAACGCTGCTACTTGCTGGCGCGGCTTTCTGGCATCCGAATGCTTTCCATGCTTACGGTTATCGGGACGCGCCGCGATGGCATGGGGCATGGGATAACCCAAATACCTATGGGCTGCTGATGGGTGTCGGGCTGCTGCTCGGGATTGGTTTGGGGCTTCGAACTACAATGTCAAATTCGAGGAGAAGGGGCTTTGTGAAAGCAAGAGGTTATTGGTTGGCATTATTCCTGTTTCTAGTTGCGGTGTGTGCTACTGGTCTTGGGCTGATCAAGAGCTATAGCCGCGGCGCTTGGGTAGGGGCGGCGCTTGCTCTTGCCTATATGGCCTTTCAAGTTGCCAGGACTACATGCCTCCCCACAACAGCGAACGGACCCCGCATGCGGAGGAACGCAGTTCCTTTGGGAATAGTTTTGAGTGCCATGTCGATAATTGCGTTTTGGAATTGGCGACACACGGAGCAGACGACTGTGCGGCGAGCCTTCTCGGCCGGCAACGCGAATGATTTCTCATGTCGCAATCGGCTTGCTGCCTGGGAAGGAGGGTTGCAAATGATGGCGGCGAACCCCTGGTTTGGGTTTGGGTGGGGCGAGCCAGAGGGGGTGTATACTCGCTTTTACCGCCCCAGCAGAGTACCAGATGGAGCGGCGGTGCAGATGAATGATTATGTGTTGCTCGGTTCGTCCATTGGGATTACGGCGCTGGGGTGTTTTGCGATGTATCTTTGGCTCGCCTTGGCTCAGAAATCGAAAATCGAAAATCAAGAATCGAGAATTACTGAAGTGGACTGGTCCAAAATCGCATGCCGGGCGGGAGCGGTTGTGCTGGCGGTCGGTTTCTGGTTTGATGGCGGCTTGTTCAAATTGGCGACGGCAACGCCATTCTGGATTTTGCTGGAGCTGGGGAAGGGTACTCAAGGTGAAGCACAAAATGCGCAAGTTAAACGGATTGACTGACCGTCTGTGGTTTGCGGCGCTGCTTTTGCTGTCCGGCTGCAACGGACGCCCAGTGGGCGCTGGGTATCCCGATGCGCAATGGTTTCCACGGTCAACGAAGGGCGGATTCGAGCAAGGAAGACATGGCAAAAAGATTGATCTGATCGTTATCTATACCACTGAGCACACCGCAGACAGAATAAAGAAGCTTTGGCGCGAATCGGAAGGGAAGAGTGGACACTACGTTGTGACCAAGGACGGGGATGTGTGGCAATTCCTGCGAGATTCCGATGCCGGGTGGCACGCGGGCAACATGGATTACAATTTGCGCAGCATTGCGATAGCTGCTGAGGGCTTTGCCGATCCGAAAAACCCGGAGAACACGACAACGAACGCCGGATGGCAATCGGCCGCAGAACTCAAATCGATCGCGCAGTTGATAACGTGGCTTTGCGCGCAATACCAAGTCCCGGTGGATCGCGCCCACATCATCGGCAAAAATCAAGTTCCCGGCGTGGCAACCGACCAATTCCCCAAAAGCGGGCCGCAGTATTGGGGTGGGGCGAGCAACAAAAGTTCGCCTGGGGCCTATTGGAATTGGACGAAGCTCATGGAATCGCTCGGGCGCAAGCCGATTTATCGCTCGGTAGTCGTGATGACCAACTGTTTCATCACCACTCTCCCAGAGACGAACGCGCCAATCATTTCGGCCGTCTCAGCGGGGAAGCAACTGGAAGCTTACGACCGTTACGGCGGATACTGCCTGGTGATGGCAACTGACACCTGCGTGCCGCAACCGTATATTGAGCCTGGCAGATACCACTGGGATGGGTGGCTTGCTAAAAAGTATGTCCGCGAAATAGCCTTTACGAACCATGAAACTGGCGCTCAATAACGCACGGCTGACCCGAGGTTTCGGCACATGGCAGGCAGCTCTTGGTACGATTGGGGCATTCGTAATAGCGGTGCTGATTTGGTTCTATCCACGAGGATGCGATTTCCTGGTTTTGGACGTCCATCATTTGGAGGGCGAGCAAATTTCCGACACGCCGGCGAATATCGGAATCAAAGGGGGCAGAATTTCGTATCTCGGCCCGGAACGGGTTCCAGCCAGAACGGTTGTCAATGGTAAGGGACTTATACTCACACCTGGGTTGATCGACGTCAATTCCTGCGGCTGGCTCGACGAAAGCGCGGCGGTACTCAAGCTAAGGGATGGCGTCACGACGTTCTTGAATGCCCATGGCGACAGTTTTGATGCGGATGCCGGAAAATTCGCTGCCTCGGAAAAGCTGAATTACGCGACTTCGGTGGGATTGATACCTGTCCACGAAAATCATTTATCGGGTGATAAAATGATGGCCGCATTGGAGGAATCCTTGAGATACGGGGCGTACACTATCTCGCTATCGCCGGAGTACAATGCCCAAACGACGCCTGCGCTCATCACCGAGCTCAGTAAACATTTCGCGCACAAAAATGTTCTCTTTACGTTTCACTTGCGCTATTCGAGCGAAGACCAGGAGCTTGACGGCCTGAAGGAAGCGATCGCCTGCGCCGCCGAGGGCAATCCCGTCCATGTGTTGCACATCACCTCTACTGGCGCGACTTATCATCCGGCAGAGGCCGTGCAACTCATTGACGACGCCGTGAAGCAGGGAATGCAAGTATCCTATGACTTTTATCCTTACACCACCTGGACATCTTCGATTCATCGGGCGCGCTTCGTCGGGGATTGGGAAAAGCGCTACGCGGTCGATTTTTCTCGGGTCCATATCCTTGGCGAAGGAGAATTGAACAGGGAGCGGTTTGACGAATTGATGCGAGAGACGCGGGATCGGAACGTGCTCGTCGAATCGATTCCTCAGGCGACCGTGGATTATTTTGCTACAAATACAACTTGTCCCATCGGCACCGATTCGGATGCCAATGATACCACCACCCATCCGAGGGGAGCCGGTTCTTTCGCCAAGTTCGTGAACGACTATGTCGATACGGGAAAAATCACGTTCGGCCAAGCCATGTACCGCTTCTCGACCGCTGTGGCCAAACAATTTTCGCCGTACATCCCCGGACTGGAAAAGCGCGGAGCCATCAAGGTGGGCTATGCGGCAGATCTGGTCCTATGGGATCGCGCGAAAATCAAGTCGAAGGCTGATTTTGCCCACCCGCTCGAACCTTCTACCGGAGTTGTGGCGGCGTTCGTCAATGGCGTGCCCGAAATATTGAACGGGGAGCTGGTAAATTCGAACGTTTCACCCGGACTGCACCTCAAAGGCGTGTGGGCCACGCGACAATGAAAAGGGTGGTATCAGTATGAAATTCCATAAATGCGGCGGGTGTTTGCGGGGCGGTGAAATTGGGGCGGCGCGGCAGCACCGCCCTACCACGAAGGATTTGGTGTATTGGAGAGATCTCGAGGGCGCATTTACGCTAGTGGAGCTTTTGGTGGCCATCGCCATCATCGCGATACTGGCCGCGTTACTACTGCCCGCGCTGAACCGTTCGAAGGGCAGAGCGCTCCAGGTCGTTTGCACGGGCAATTTCAAGCAGTTGACGGCGGCCTGGAAAATGTACGCCGAAGAGAACAACGGCAATCTTGTGACTGTGAACTACAAATTCAAGTCCACCGGTATCATCAACACCAATGCCTGGGTCCTTGGCAGCATGGACGATAATGCAATGGAGTACCCGCCGATTGATCCGGGCGTCCTGGATTCGACGAATATTCACGGCCTGACCGAAGGAAGCCTGTTCCCGTACAGCCGGTCTGCTGGTATTTACCGCTGTGCTCTGGACAAAAGCTCGGTGAGAGGTGTGCTGCGCGTTCGCAGTTATTCCGCGAACGGTTGGATGGGCGGTGTATCGACGCACCAGGAACATGAGTATCGCGTCTTCAAGAAAGAATCCGACATCACCGAACCTTCGCCGTCAGCCGCATACGTCTTTATTGATGAGCACGAACGGGGTATCAACGATGGTTGGTTCGCCATGGATATGGTCGGAGACGTAGGACTCTATGACGCGCCGGCGACGCGGCATGGCGACAGTTATGGACTTTCGTTCGCGGATGGGCACGTTGAAGTCTGGAAGCTCCTGGATGCTCGGACGAAACATTGGTCGTCGCTGCCCATTTCCAACAATCCCCTGAATCCCGACTGGAAACATTTGCGCGACGCAGCTTCAAGCCTGATACAGTAGGGCCGGGCAGCAAATGACTGAACCGATAGATGAGCAGGATCCCACTTCCTGGCTCCGCGACGCCTTTACCCTGCTTGAGATCGTCGTTAGAGTCGCCGGAATGCTGGTGAACCGGTGGATGACCCGCGCGACGGAACTTCTCACCTTTCGCGCGTTCGTCCCGATTCTCGCTGCGCTGCTCTTCTTCGGGGCCATGTTTTGGGCCAAGGGCCGTGATCCGTTTCAACGGGTCTGGTTCACGTTGAAGCCCCTCGGTTACGCCAAGGCGGAGTGCGTCGCCGTCCTGCCGAAAAACAGTCCAACCCCGAAAGTGCATTTGTTTAGTGTGGGTGGAGCGGGCGGCCCGCCCGCACCGCTTCCCGACTCGTCGGGACCGAGCGGAACGGAGACAACCTTCCGGGTCCAAGAGCCAGCCCAGGTCGGTGGCGTTATCCCCATTCCGCCGGGCGAGTCGCCCGGCGGAACAGGCAGGTTGCCTGTCCCACCCATGCCAAACACATCCTTGACCGCTCTCGAGGTCAAGTCGGGAACCGGGCGGCGATTGCCGGTGGTGGTTTATCAGCACGGTGCGGGCGGAAGCCTGCTCACGAGCGGAAACGAACTGCGCCAGATGGCCGAGATGGGCCTCGCTGCCGTGGGGATGGAATATAACCAAACCAACGAAGCCGCGTCCGATGCGGAGTTCACGACGCTTCTGGGCTGGTTGCAGCGGCAACGGTGGGCGGATACGAACCGCATTGCGTGGGTTGGGTTCAGCCTCGGCGCGCAACGCCAACTCGCCTTTGTTTTGCACCATCCCGATTTACAGCCCCAGCTTCTCGTCCGCCTTTCCGGCGGATGGGTGCCAGATTTGGAGTCCAACTCCGATGAATCGCGAGCAGGAGCCCGAAGTCCAGCTCCGCTAAATCGCGAGCGGGCACCCAAAGTCGAAGAACGGAAGACGGAGAGTGTGCAGCGTATGGCAATCCTGGTCGTGCATGGAGCGAATGACGAGGTCTTTCCCCTTGCCGACGCGCAACGGGTTGCCGCTTGTTTGCAGACCAACGGCGTGCCGGTGGAGTTGAAAGTCATGCCCGGCGCGAGCCATGGGTTCGAGCCGGATCGTCTGCTTCTTTTCCGCGCCATCGGCGAGTACTGCCTGACACATCTGAAAGGACCTGAGGCGCTGGAGAATTATCGATCCATTCTGTCCTGGCAGGCGCGCGCCAAGCCGCTTTGGCTCTTTTGGATTCCAGCGTTTCTTTGGGCCGCGGCGTGGTGGTATTTGAGGCGCACTTGGCCACCGGGCGAGTCGCCCGCCGGGACAGGAGTTGGAACAACAGAAGAGTTGCCCGCTGTGCGGGCTGTGTCGCCTGTGCTACCCACGCAGGAAAAACCACCCGCACTGAATGTATGGGAAATTGCGCTGCGTTGGATTGCGGGGCTTCTCGCCGCCGCTGCATTGGCGGACACTGTCCTGCACCTGGTGCCGCCACGCCTTCGGACCAGCGAACGGACTTTGTCCATTGCCCGCAAGCACCTTGTGCAGCCAAAGGAAATGGCCGATTTCGATTTTCTGTCGACGAATCCCGTTTGGCGCGGCAGGCCACTGAAAATATTGTTGGAGCACGTCGAGTTGGCGAATTACAACCGAGAACTTATCGATTGGAAACTGGATGACTCGTTCTATCGGGAGTTCGTTTTGTCCCCGCAAATCGATCCGACCCTGGACGGGGACCTGAACTGGCGGCGTCCGTTATGGGAAAGCTTCTATCCCCGCATTCGGAAAGAGCCGGACGCGGAGTCCGCCGCGCCGATCGTGGCGCGGTATCTGCGCGAGCGCGTGACCATTTGGGAGCGCAATGGGACGAAGGCCGAAAGGGCGATGCCGATAGCCCGGATTTGGGAGCGCCAGATTACCGACGCGCATGGGTTCGAAGCGATTTACGTGGCGGCCATGCGCTCGGTCGGGATTCCCTCGCGGCTGGACGCGCGGCATCGCGCTGAATTCTGGACGGGTTCGGCGTGGCAAGCAGCGCCGAGGCCGGTGTTCGAAGCGTGGAACTGATTTTCAATCGCATTCCATCGCATCCCCTGGGTGCATCTCGGCACTGCTCTCAAACGAAAATGGGACGGAGCGCGGCTGTGTCTGAAAGACCAGCCGCAGGGAGTCCCGAAGGAGTAGTGTGGCATTGGGTTGCGCAGGCTTCTCCTGGCGAAGCTGCTGCGGCTGGCCTCGGAGGCACAGCCGCGCTCCGGGGGCACTGCCAAGATGCGCCCGCATCCTATTGCGGCGCATCGCACGGGTTGACATCGGCAACGAGACCGTTATTCTGGGATCAACATTTCCACGGCGAACGTGCATGATGTAGTTTAAGACGTGGCTGAAAAAGACGACTATCTGGTAGATATTCTGATCGATCTCGGGTTCGTCAGCCCGGATCAGGTTGCGGCTCTCCGGCCCGAAGCGCAGTCTTCGGGCGTCGGCCTGGTCGATCTGATGGTGGCCAACAAGCTCGTGCGGCCGGCCGACGTCACGCAGGCCAAGGCGGCGCATTTCGGCGCCGAGGTGGTCAACCTGAGCGACCTGAAGATTCCCGACGATGTCATCGCCACCATTCCGCGGCATATCGCGCGCAAGTATCGCGTTGTGCCGGTCTTCAAGTTGGACAGCAGCCTGACGGTCGCGCTTGCGGACCCTTCGGATTTGGACACCATCGACAGTCTGACGCACCTGCTGCGAATGGAAATAAATTTGCAGGTCGCGTCCGAGGCCGACATTGAAACGGCGCTGACGCGATATTATGCCGAGCGCGGAGGTGTCGCGGCTGATCCTCGATATAGCCAAGTCATCCAGGAGCTCACCGATGAGCATGTGGAAATCCAGGCAGCAGAAGCGGCAGACGGCGGCGTGGTGGAAGCCGACGCTCCGTTGATCAAGCTAGTTAATTCTCTCATCGTCGAGGCGTTCAAAATGCGGGCTTCGGATATTCATCTCGAGCCTTTGCAGAAAACCTTCCGAGTGCGCTATCGCATTGACGGGGTTCTGCACGAAATCAAGCCGCCACCCAAACGACTGCAGGCGTCCATCATCAGCCGGCTGAAGATCCAATCGAACATGTCGATTTCGGAGCATCGGATACCGCAAGACGGGCGCATCCAAAGCTCGGTGGGCAACAAGCTGATCGATTTGCGCGTGTCTTGCCTGCCGACCAACCACGGCGAGAGCATCGTCATGCGTATCCTGGACAAGGAGGGGCTGCGCCTGGGGTTGCCGGAGTTGGGCTTCTTCACGGACGACCAGCAGACCTTCGAAAGGCTCATCGGCCTGCCGGATGGCATCCTGCTGGTGACCGGGCCGACCGGCTCCGGCAAAACCACCACTCTGTACTCGTGCCTCCATTTCATCAACCGCCCGGATCGCAAAATCATCACGGTCGAAGACCCGGTGGAATATTTGCTGGCGGGCATCAACCAGGTGCAGGTGAACGAAACGGTCGGGCTGAGTTTTTCGAGCGCGTTGCGCTCCATTCTGCGCCAGGCGCCCAACGTGATCATGATCGGGGAAATTCGCGACCTCGAAACCGCCTCCATCGCTATCAATGCTTCCCTCACCGGACACCTGGTTTTCTCGACGCTCCACACCAACGACGCGCCGAGCGCGGTGACGCGGCTCATCGACATCGGCGTGAAGCCGTTTTTGGTCGCTTCTTCGACGCGCGGCCTGATGGCCCAGCGGCTGGTGCGGAAAGTTTGCAAACAGTGCGCCTTGGCGCACCCGGTGACCGAAGCGGAACTGCGCTCGCTGGGAGTGGATGCCGCCGCCGCGCAGGGGGCGAACTTCATGCGCGGCAAAGGCTGCTCGAATTGTTCCGGCACCGGTTATCGCGGGCGCTTCGGCATCTTCGAGATTTTCCTCATCGACGACGAAGCCCGGAAATTGATCTACGAAAAGGTTCCCTCCTCCGTCCTGCGAACGCGCGCCCGCGAAATGGGGATGCGCACGTTGCGCGAAGACGGCGTGCGCAAAGTGTTGGCGGGGCTTACCACCGCGGACGAAGTGCTGCGGGCGACGGTGGGAGACATCGATTGACCCGGCGTGAGAAAAGTGCTTCACGGCGGTCTATTCATCATGCTAACGTGCGCGCCTGATTCGAACTGGATTTAGCCATGTCGTATTCGATGTCCGATCTGTTGCAGTTGGTGGAGTCGGAAGGCGCTTCCGACCTCCACATCCGCGTGGGGACGCCGCCGGTCATTCGCGTACACGGCATTTTGCACCGGGTGGAGGGCCCATCGCTGGCGCCGGAGGACACCGAGGAGTTGATGCGCAGCATCACGTCCGAAGAGCACATCCAGCACGTCCGCGAACGCGGCGGGGCTGACTTCGGTTTTGCCTTCGGCGACGCCGCCCGCTTCCGCGTGAGCGTCTTCAAGGAGAAGGGAAATTTCGGCCAGGTGCTGCGGCAAATTCCCAGCAAACTGCTGACGATGGAGCAAATCGGCATCCCGCCCTCGGCCAAGGAGTTGCTTTACAAACCGCGCGGGCTGGTCCTGGTGACGGGACCCACTGGTTCCGGCAAAACGACCACGCTGGCGTCGATGATCAACATCATCAACGAAGAGCGCGACGAAGCCCACATCATTACCATCGAGGACCCGATCGAGTATTACCACAAACACAAGAAGGCCCTGGTCACGCAACGGGAAATTGGCGTGGACGTGCCGAACTTTGCCGAAGCCCTGCGGCGGGCCTTGCGCCAGGACCCGGACGTCATCCTGGTGGGTGAAATGCGCGATCTGGAAACGATCGACGCGGCCATCACGGCGGCGGAAACCGGGCACTTGGTTTTCGGCACGCTGCACACGACCGGCGCGGCCAAGACCATTGATCGCGTGGTCAACGCGTTTCCTACCAACCAGCAGGAGCAAATCCGCATTCAGCTTTCCACGGTCTTGCAGGCGGTCATTTCGCAATTGCTCATACCCCGCATTGACAAGCCGGGGCGCGTTGCGGCCTTCGAAATCATGGTCAACACTCCGTCCATTGCCGCCCTCATCCGCGACAACAAGAGCTTCCGCATCCAGTCCGACATCCAGACCGGCGCGAAATACGGCATGGTGACGTTGGACGGTTTTCTCGTGGAAAAATACCTGGCGGGAATGATCGCCCGCGAGGAAGTCGTGACCAAGTCGCAAGATCCCGTCACCATTCAGGCGAAACTCCAGGAACTCGAACTCGCGCAGGCCGTCGGCGCCGACACCGGCGGGCTCGTTGAGGGAAAGACCTGAATCAGCGCCGGGTCCAAAGAGATGAACCGTCCACATTTTTGATCGATTCGCGTTTGAGATATGCCTGAGGAGATTTCCAGTCCGCTGCTGTCGTTGATCAAGGAACAGGACCTGATCGACGACTTGCAGTACGAAGAAGTGGCGTCGGAGTTCAAACGGAGCGGCAAGCCCGTGAGCCAAATCCTGCAGGACTTCGGCATCATGGATTTGGACGCCATCCTGCACGTCATTGCCAACCATCTGGGCACCGAGGTCGTCAGCCTAGCCCGCGAGTACCCGCCCGAGTTGATTCACTTGATGCCGGCCAGGATGGCTCGCATGTACGAATGCCTACCGGTGGCCATGACCGATTCGACCGTCCAGATCGCGCTCGTAGACCCCCTCAATCCTGCGCGCGTCGACGAACTGGGGTTCATCATCAAGAAGGACATCCGGTTGGTGGTGGCTGATCCAGTCCAGATTCAAGGCGCGATCGAGAAATATTATCCCGATGACAGCGAGAGCGTCTCGGACATCTTGCAGGAACTGGGCTCGGACACGGACATGGCCCAGGAAGTCAGTGCGGCCGCGGACAATGCCGCGGCAATGGAAGCGCTGGCGGACGCCGCGCCGATTGTTCGTTTTGTAAATCTGGTGCTCTTCCAGGCTGTGCAGGATCGGGCGAGCGACATCCACTTCGAACCTTTCGAGACCGAATTTCGCATCCGCTACCGCGTGGATGGCGCGCTTTACGAGATGTCGCCTCCGCCCAAGCATCTGGCCATGCCCGTCGTCTCCCGCCTTAAGGTCATGGCGGCCCTGAATATCTCCGAGCGCCGGCTCCCGCAGGACGGGCGCATCAGTTTCCCGATGGGCAATCGGACGATCGATCTGCGCGTTTCGACGCTGCCCACGCAGTTTGGCGAATCGGTCGTGCTGCGCGTGCTCGATCGTTCCGCGGTGAACCTCGAAATCGAGGCCCTGGGTTTTCCCAAGTATCTTTACGATTACACCATCGAAGCCATTCAGCGTCCCAACGGCATTTTCATCGTCACCGGCCCAACGGGTTGCGGCAAGACCACGACGCTCTACTCGTGCTTGCGGCGGGTGAACACGATCGATTCGAAGCTGCTTACCGCCGAGGACCCGGTCGAGTATGACATCGAGGGCATCATGCAGGTGGCGGTGAACGACGCGGTGGGCCTGACCTTCAGCAAGGCGTTGCGTTCCTTCCTGCGCCAGGACCCGGACGTCATCATGGTCGGGGAAATGCGCGACCTCGAGACGGCGCAGATTTCCATCCAGGCCTCGCTGACCGGACATCTCGTATTGAGCACGCTGCACACCAACGACGCCCCCGGCGCCATCGCCCGCTTGATCGACATGGGCGTCGAGCCTTTTTTGATTTCCTCGACCTTGGTGGCCGTGATCGGCCAGCGTCTGGTGCGGACGATCTGCAAGAATTGCCGCACTCCCTTCGAGCCGACGGAAACGCAGATGGGACTGCTCAACCTTTCGGTGCACGATTTGGGCGACAAAGTGTTTTATTATGGCCGCGGCTGCTCGATCTGCAACGACACCGGCTATCGCGGACGCAAGGGCATCTTCGAGTTGCTGACCGTCTCGGATCCCATCCGCGGCCTAATCAACGAGCGGGCGCCCAGCGTCGTGATGCGCCAGAAGGCCGTCGAGCTGGGCATGGTCACGTTGCGCGAAGATGGGCTGCGCAGCATATTCGATGGCGACACGACCATCGAGGAAGTGGTCAAGTACACGTGATCGCGCCGCAGCGCGCGGAATGGCTTGCGCGCCATTTTCGATGATGTTATTAATATCAAAGAAGCCGTAACGCGAAACGGATTGCAAGCGGCATTGAATTGAGTCGCATGAGTGATACAACTCGCATAGCGCGAGGACGCCCGATGGCAAGATTCGTCAAGAGGCGTTCGACCCCGAAAGCAGCCGGGGTTGTTCGTTCGCCCTCCCCAACCGTGCCCCAGCCCCGCGTAGAGTAAGGATCGGTTATGCCAAAATATAATTATACCGCCATGGACCAGCATGGCAAGGAAACCAAAGGCACGCTTGAGGTCGCCAGCCAGAACGAAGCCATTGCGCGGGTGAAGGACATGCAGTTGTACCCGACGAAGATCGTCGAGGCCGAAAAGTCCGGCGGCAAAGCCGATAAAAAGGCCAAGCCCGCCGCCAAAGCCGGCGGCAAAAAGAAGGGCGGCGGGGTCAATTTTCAGATCCAAATCCCCGGTCTGAGCGGGCGGGTCAAACCGAAAGTCCTGACCACCTTTACGCGCCAGTTGGCCACGCTCGTAGACGCCGGTTTGCCTTTGTTGCGCGGCTTGCGCGTGCTGGAGAAGCAGGAAAAGAACGTCAACCTCAAGAACATCGTCGGCGAGCTGGCCCTCTCCATCGAAGGCGGCAGCACTTTTTCCGAGGGGCTGGCCCAGCATCCCAAAGTATTCAACCGCCTCTACGTCAACATGGTCAAGGCCGGCGAATTGGGCGGCGTGCTCGAAGTCGTCCTCACCCGCCTTTCCGAGTTCATGGAGAAGGCGCAAAAGATCAAGGGCAAGGTCATTGCGGCGATGTTCTATCCCGTGGCTGTCATGATCGTGGCGGCGGCGATTTTGCTCATCCTGATGACCAAGGTCGTGCCGAAATTCGAAGAGGTTTTCATCGGCATGGCCGAAGGCGCGCAACTGCCGGCCTTCACCCGTTTGGTCATGGGCATCAGCCATTCGATCGTGGACCACTTCGTGGTTTCCGTCATTACCATCGCCGTGCTGGTGGCTTGTTTCCTCTTGTTCAAGCGCACGAAGTTCGGCCGTCACGTATGGGACAAATTCAAGCTGAAGATGCCGGTGGTCGGGCCCGTCATCAGCAAAGTGGCCATTTCCCGCTTCACGCGCACCCTGGGCACCCTCGTCAGCAGCGGCGTGCCCATCCTCCAGGCCCTGACCATCGTGAAGGAAACGGCCGGCAACGTCATCGTTGCCAACGCCGTCAACATGGTCCACGAGAGCGTCAAAGAGGGCGAGACCATCACGGCCCCGCTCGAAGCTTCCGGCGTTTTCCCCCCCATGGTCATCAGCATGGTGGACGTCGGCGAACAAACCGGCGCCTTGCCGGAAATGCTTCTCAAGATTGCCGACAATTACGACGAAGAAGTCGATAACGCCGTGGCCGCCATGACGTCCTTGCTCGAACCGATCATGATCGTGTTCCTGGCCGTGATCGTCGGCAGCATCGTCATCGCCATGTTCCTGCCTCTCATCGACCTGATGAATCGCGTCGGCGATACCAGCGACAAGGGCAAGGGCGAGTGAGCCGAGTGCGGTCTTCGCAGGGGTCTGTGGGCCGATAGCGCAGTGTTCTTGCGGACGAGGGCGTGGCTGGACAAGCCCACCGAGCCCCAGTTACAGGGGAGGCCGTAGGATAGACAACACAAACGGACCCCTCACCCCGACCCTCTCCCCTTCTGCCCCGAAAGCTTTCGGGGTAGCAAGGGGAGAGGGAGAAGCACCCCCAGGTCGCATGTGTAAGCCATGTTGCGGACTCCTCAGTTTGGACGGATCTCTTTGGACGACAATTGTGCCTTGTGTGATGCGCAGTGATTCGCGCGGTTTCGATACGGCAAGGGTATCGACACAAATGCAGGGAGCAGGAGGACATTTCGGACCGGCGTTGGAAGCGGGGTTCCTCGGCGGCCCGCAATTTCCTAGAACTTGATCGTACACTGGACGGCAACGAGTTGCTCGCCTTGTTGAATCTCGCCGACCTGATGAGTGAAGCTGTACTGCAACTTCGACTGGAAATGGCGGGTGAAGCGATAGCCCAGAGCGGAGTCCACACGCCAAACGTTGTTGTCCCAAGGGGTTTGGCTGCCCGTGCCGGAATTGATGTCGCCGTAGAGTTCCTGGTTCCAGCGCAAGGCGCCAAACAACCGCGAGGTAATCTGGTATTTGGCCTCGAGGTACCAGGCGAGCGTGTCGGCGTTGCCGACGTTGGGGACCTGAAAACGGGAGAGAAAGACCTCGGCCCAGAGCTGCCAATGATGCCAGGCGTAAGCGGCATCCTGCGCGACGGTGATCTGGTTGAAATCGCCGATGTTCTTGCCGGGAGGAAAGGCGGGCGAGGATTGCGCGGCCTGCTGCAAGTAAGTGCCGTAACTGGCGGACACCCCGAGGTCCCACGCCGTGGCGGGCCGGAAGCCCAGCCGTCCGCTGACAGTCGGATTGTCCCAGCCGACATCCGTCGCGTCCCAGGATGTGGAGCGGGAAGAGAGCGAGGCGTTTTTGACTTCGGCAGCGTAGTCCCAAGGGCCAAGGGAGCCAAAAACCGAGGCGCCGCTCGCGTAGTCCGGCCCCCAAACGATGTCGAGCCACTTTTCCTTGATGTCCCCCTGGCCGCGGCGGGAGAGAAAATCGGCCGGCGACGCGGGTATGCTCGTGTCGGATACGGTCAGGATGTTCTCATAGGGCAACGGGGTGTTGATGAAAGGGTTGTCCCAGGAGAGATGGCGGGGCACCCAGTTGCCGACGACAGTGGCGAATTTTCCGACTTGAAGATTCAGCCGCGGATCATCGAGCGGAGTGTAGCGAAGAAGATATTCGTCCACTCGATAGTGGGACTCGGGCGCCCGCGGGTGGAAGCCGTCGTCGAAGCGCGTCTGGACGTAGCTGTAAAGGTGCTTGCCGGCGCGGGCATCGACAAACAGCGAGAGTCGCGGCGTCACGAAGCTGTCGCCGTCGCCGAAGAGAAGACCGGGTGGCCGTTGATCGATGTAATAGCCTTCGAGATCGAACAGGCCGCTGAAGTCCACGCGATAGACGCCGTTTGGTGATTGAAGGAAAAGCGCGTCGCTGAATTGGTCGAGCCACGGTTGGGCTCGGCAAGGCAAAGCGAGCGCGAGGAAGAGCAACGGCATGGTTCTAATTCTCATGAGTTCATCGGAGTGGAATTAACCGCGAGGAGCTTGAAAACTTGCACTGGAGCAGCAAAGCCTTTGAGGTCCAGCGCGGGAACCGGCTCGGCAACGATGCGCCCAGCGAGCGAATCGTGGGTCGTCTGGTCGATCAGGATTTCGCCGGGGCCGGCAGAGTCGCAAAGCCGCGAGGCGAGGTTGACGCGCTCGCCCAGGACTGTGTAGTGGAAGCGATCCGTCGAACCCATGCCGCCGGCGACCACTTTGCCGGTGGCGAGGCCGAGGCCGATTTTGAGTTTGTGGCGCGAAGTATGGTCCAGACGCTCGCGTTCGCGGACCAGCCCCAGCGCGCACAGTGCGGCGTCCAGGACATCGTTCGGGTGGCTGACGGGCGCGCCGAAAATGGCCATGAGCAGGTCGCCGACGAACTTGTCGAGGACGCCATTGTGCTCCTTGACGACGCGCGTCAAGGCCGTCATGTGCTCGTTGATCATTTCGATCACCTCGGCGGGCGGCATGTGCTCGGTCAGGGCGGTGAATCCGCGAATATCGCAGAACAGGACGCTGGCCTGGCGCACTTCGCCACCCAGGGAAATCTCGCCGCTGAGCAATTGCCGGGCGACGCGCTCGTCGGCCACCTGGTTGAGGACGGTGCGGTAACGCTCCTTTTGGGCAAGGCCCTCGGCCATTTCGTTGAACGAGCCGGCCAACTGGCCGACTTCGTCACGGCTGCGAACCGGCACTTTGACGGCCAGATTGCCGCGCCGAATTTCGCGCGTCGCTCCGACCAACTCGCGCAGCGGCACCGAGAGGCCATGGGAAAGAACAAGCGCGAGAACGAGGGCTCCGATCAAGGCGGCAGCGCCCGAACCGAGAATCTGCCAGCGGAGGTGCTGCTCTTCGCGGCGCGCTTCCGCCAAGGAATACAAGCAAACCTGGTACGCGGGCGGGAAACCGGAATCGGGGTTCAACAAGTGGTAGAAGACTCGGTAAGCGGAGTTCCCGATGCGCCACTCGAAATCATCCTGCAGCTTTTGGGTCGCGCGAATTCTTTGGCTGAGGTTTCGGGCGACCGTGGCTGCAGTCGGCTCGGGAATCGCGTTTGTGTCGGCGTACAGATGGTCTTCGAGCAGGATGCCGCTTCGAATGGGATCCCTCGCGGCGGATGTTTGCGCGGAGCCAATGGATTTGGGTTGCGGAATCAGTTCCGACAGTGGGAAGCCCAGCACCAGCGCGCCCAAAACCTGGTTGGCGTCGGGTTCGAGGATTTTGGTAACGATGACTTCCTGAAGCGCCGGTACATTCATCTCTTCGGGCCTCTCCGTTGGCGAATTGGACTGGGAAAGGCTATTGCGGAGGGCTGCCGGGCGGTTGGTATCGCTGGCAAAGGCCAGATAGCCAACCTGCTGGCGTTCCGGGTTGCTCAACGCGCCGCGGATTTGCGAGAGCTTTTGCTCCAGGCGCCTCCGGCTCAATGGAAAGCCGAGGCGCCGGCGAACGCTTTCCGGCGGCGAGATCGGCTTGCCGTGGGCATCCAAAAATCGGAAGAACTTGGCATTAATCATTTGCCGGCTGGTAACGCCAGCCAGCCCTACTTCCTGCTGCATACTGCCGAGGAGCGCTTTCATTTCGTCATCCGTAACATCGTAAAGGATTTCGGCCGGGATTTCCTGCTCGCTCATGGCGGCGATGATGCGGACCTTTTGAGAAAGCTTGAGGCACTCCTCCTTGAAGTTCGCGAGCCGTGTGTCTTGAAGCGCCAGAAAGTAGGCGATTTGACGCTCGAATTGGGACCGGAAATTCGCCTCGTAGTAGGCCTGCACGCGGCGCTGCACGATAAGCAAGGTGGTCACGGAGCCGCCGGCAACCAGCAGCAACATGGCCAGCGCCAATTTGAATCGGAAATTCAGGACCGGCATAAAAATCCGCGACGCGGGTTCATTTTCGCGGAAAATCCACGCGCAAGTGGGCGCCGTCCAAGAATTCCACCGGCTGTTCCCAGACCGTTTTTTCAGCCAGCCACGCTTTCAAGGTATAATTGCCGGACGGCAAATGTTCGAGGCGGTACTTGCCCGCGAGGTCTGTCTTCACGAAGAACGGCGTATCCAGGACCAGAATCGTGCCGCGCATGTGCTCATGAATTTCACAGAAGAGTTTGACCACGCCCGCCTTGTCGAAAACCAGCGCGGGGGGCTTCTCATCCTTGCGGTAGCGCCCCAGATCAAAACGCTTGGCCTTGGAATAGGAGAAGACGTTGTGATAGCCGTCATCCAGGTTGGGGAATTCCACGGTCGTGCCTGTTCGAATGGGCAGCAGGCCGGGAGCAAACTGGAAGTGCTTCTGCTCGAGCCGGGCAATGGGCGCGTTCGAATTCGTGAGCGCGGAAAAATCTCCCTCCAGATAAACGACGGCGAGCGGCTGTTCGGGTGGGGCAACTTCACCGACGATCTTGTTTTCGTATCGCGAGGGCATCATCGCCGCGGCGGAAGGAGGAGGCAAGCGGACAACGCCTTCGATCACCGACTCGGCCTGCGCCAGAGGAACGCATGCCCCAAGCCACACGATGATAACATGTTCGAAACGAACCATCAGCAGCAGCGACCGGCGCTTCGTGTGTTCGAACGAAGAATAAGGCTGCTGTATGGCCGCATGATAACAATGGGGATCTATTGGCGCAATCGCGGCGTTTGTGCGTCGCTGCACTCGAAACTTGCAACCGGAGAGCCGCAATCCGAATCTTTTCGGCGATGCACGTCGAACTGATCAACACTGGCAGCGAATTGATGCTGGGGCGGGTGCTGAATACGCACCAGCAATGGCTCAGCCGGCGCCTGGCAGACCTCGGTTACGTGGTGGCCCGGCAGACCGCCGTCGCCGACGCTGCCGGGGATATCGAATCGGCCGTTCGCGAGGCCCTGGCACGCGCGGACCTCGTCATCACGACGGGCGGCCTGGGTCCAACCTCCGATGATGTGACGCGGGATTTGCTGGCGCAGATGCTGGGCAAGAAGTTGCACGAAGACGCGGAGTTGCTGGCTCACATCAAAAGCTTCTTCGAGATTCGACATCGCGCGGTGCCAGACAGGACACGGGTGCAGGCCCTCGTGCCGGAGGGCGCCACGGTGCTGGCAAATCCGCACGGCACGGCGCCGGGATTGGCGATGGAGGTGCGGCCAAATCCGTTTCGGGCGGGCGGCGAGCCGAGTTGGCTCATCATGCTGCCTGGGCCGCCGCGTGAATTGCGGCCGATGTTTGCCGACGCCGTCGTTCCGCTCTTGCAGCGTGTGTTGCCGCAGGCGATTGCGTTCGTGTGTCAAACGCTGCGCACCACGGGCATTGGCGAGTCCATTGCTGAGGCGAAGATTGCCGGCCCGCTTGAGAGCCTGGTGCGGGCCGGACTCGAACTCGGCTATTGCGCCCGGCCCGGGCAAGTGGACGTGCGCCTGGCCGCGCGCGGCGACGAAGCGCAAGAATTAGTGCGCGCTGCTGTGGAGATAGTCCAGCAGCGCCTCGGCTCGCGCATTTTTGGGCGCGAAGATGACGAGCTGGAGGCGGTGATGGTCCGCCTCCTGACCGAACGGAAGGAAACGCTCGCGCTCGCGGAATCCTGCACGGGCGGGGCCATTGCGAATCGCGTGACCAATGTTCCGGGAGCATCGGCCGTTTTGCTGGCGGGGCTGGTGACTTACAGCAATCCTGCGAAGGAGAAGTTTCTCGGAGTTGGCGATGGCACGCTGGCGG
>Ga0073928_10002845_pt1 | contig 28610 bp, 23 predicted proteins | sample PaiPotPPA55metaG_FD_76969 | JGI IMG/M metagenome (GOLD analysis project Ga0073928, IMG submission 76969) | Iron sulfur acid spring bacterial and archeal communities from Banff, Canada, to study Microbial Dark Matter (Phase II) - Paint Pots PPA... ...
AATTCAACATCCGGATACACTCTCCGCTTCGGGCGCGTCCCGGCCGCGCTGCTCGCGGTGAAATTTCACATCGCCCGCATGCCCATCGCGGACACTCAATTGATCAACGATCGGCAGGTCCGACCGGTTCCCGAATCTGACATCTCATCAGGGAACTCGGGGGATCGCTGATTCGTTGATCAAGTAGGTGGAGCGGCCAGCCCTGGTGCCCAATGTGAAATTCAGCAGCGGCCCGGAATCTGTTGGCTCCATGGTGGAATTTCACATCGAGGCCGCAGGGTGATGCGGGATTTGACAGCCGAGCGCAGCGCACATAGGCCGATCCTGGGGTGGGGTTCTCTCCTCGGTCGGGCAGGCGTAGCCCTATCGGGGTTCTGCCGGGGGTGCAACCGGCGAATGTGAAATCCCGCATTCGCCCGATCAAGCCGTCGCCGGTTGCGCCCCCGGCAGGTTCCTGATCGCCTTCAGGTGCCCGGCCGAGGAGAGGACCCCACCCCTACCCGACCACCCGGAACCGCAGCCCGACAAGCCAGGTCGCTCTCCGAGGGAGGTGCCCGCCGGAGGCGTAGTTGACGTTGACTTTCCACCATCCACCCACGTCAGGAGCCGATACGACCTCACCCACAGACCAAAAGTGCGCGTGGAGGACGACCGGAGGGAGGACGACGCAGTCCCCCGTGGGAGCGCAGCGAGTAGGGCCAGGGTCGAAGAGGGATGGGCGGGCGGGAAAAGCCAGCGCAGCGTGGCCCGAACGAGGAGCGCCAGCGACGTAGGCAGGGCCGATAACCAAGCCGAACGCGAACAAGATCCCCGACAGCACGATGGCCGCCGGGGGAGGCGGCGGCCAATATCGGGAACAGCGGGGTCTACCAGGGCACAGTCTCGAAGGTCTGGTTCGGCTGGTCGTTCTGGTACCACAGGTCGATCGCGGCGCCCTCGTTCCAGCTGTAGCCGCTCACGTCCAGGTACAGGCCGCTGCCGACGTTCTCGAACGAGTCGTAGCCGCCGAGGCTGCCGTTGATGTTGAACTCCTCGTTGCCGTTGCCGTAGTAGCAGATCTCCTGGTCGAGCTGGTCGCCGGCGACGCCGTCCGTGTTCAGGCACAGCCTGCTGTTGTCGTTCATGATCACCGTGCCTTCGTAGACGCCGTCGTACGTCTCGGTGCCGAACAGCCACACCTGCTCGTTGCCGTCGTCGGCGGGCCACTGGATGATCGGCGCGCCGCCGGAGGTGGCGCCGCCGGACACGGCCACGTTCAGCAGGTCGTAGCTCGCCGTGATGAGGTGCGGCTGGCTCCAGGACACCGTCCAGCCGGTGCTGTCGGCCTGGGCCGCGCCGGCGGTGGCGGCCACTCCGGCCAGGCCGACGGCGGCTACGGCCAGCAGACGTGCGGCGCGGTGGTCGATCCGGGTGGGGATCAGCTGACGAATACGAATCTTCATGGTGCGGACTCCTCGAGTCGGGAGCGGGTGGTTGACGCTCCTGACGGTAGGAGGCGGGCGGGGGCGCGCTCCTTTAAGCGTTCTGTGTCACGTCGTTCCAGGTCAGCTTGGTGGAGCGGCAGGAAGCGGCGGGAATCGGCGTGTTGGGTTAGCTGCCGCCTTGCTTATACGGCTTATACGGGCGCTTCGGCAGCGGATAGGCGCGCGCGGACGCGGTCGGTTCTGCGGCGCAGCACTACCGAGTTGGCGCGTGCGGCCATGGCTTGTGCGTCGGCCGCGACTAGCATCGCGTCGTCGGGTTGACCTAGGGACGCGTGCGTCTCGGCCAGGTCCATGAGCGCCTCGGCCGTCTCGCGCGCCGCGTCCACGGACCTTGCGATGTCTAGGGCCCGTTCGTGCTCTGCGAAGGCTCGCTCGGGCTCCCCGGTACGCGTGAGCAGCGTGGCCAGGGTGCTGCGCGCCGAGCTCTCGCTGAGCAGATCCCCGGACTCGACCGCCGTCCGCAGCGCCTCGCGCGCCAGGTCTAGCGCGCGGACGTCGTCGCCTAGCTCTCGATGGACCTCGGCCTGCAGTCGCACCGTCATGGCGTCGTTGCGTCGGTCGCCGATTCCGCGATGCAGTTGCCGGGCCAGGTCGATCAGGTGCAGTGCCTCGTCGAGCAGTGCGCCGCGCGCTTCCGGTTCGGCTTCGCGGGCCTGCTCGATGCGGGCGGCGGCGAGGTTGGCTAGCGTCACGGCCTCCCCGGCCACCCGGCCGCTCAGCCGGTGCAGCACGAGCGCCTCGCCGAAGCGTTCCACCGCCTCGTCGATCCGGCCGAGCGCCCACAGGGAGGTGGCCAGATTGTTGAGCGCCACCGCTTCGCCCGCGGTCCAACCCGCCCGGCGCGCCGCGTTCGCGGAGCGGATGAAATGGCCTGACGCGGCGTCATAGTCCGCTGCCACCTTAGTGACCATCCCGCACTGCAGCCATGCCATCGCGAGCCACACTTCTTCCCCGAGCATCGCGGCCGCCTGCAACGCGATCCGGGCGATCATCGGCCAGTGGACGCGGTCCGCCCGCAGGAAGAAGTAGCCGTTGAGACGCTCCGCGAGCACCAGGGCCGGACGCGCGGCACCGGTGTCGGCGAGCTGCGCCGTGAGCGCTACGAGGCCTAGCCGCTCCGCGTCGAGCCAGGCGAGAGCGGCGCGGCTGTCCGGGAGAGACGGGCCCGCGCCCGGCGGCGTCTCGTCGGCCTCCGGATCCGGGACGGTCAGCAGGTGCGGATAGAGCAACTGCGCGGCGCGCGATGCGCCCGCCAGGTAGTAGGCGGTGAGGCGCTCCACGGCGGCGACGCGCGCGGAGGCGCTCTCCGTGGCGCACGCCAGTTCGAGTGCGTACAGGCGGAGCAGATCGTGGGCCTTGAAGCGGCCCGGCGTGTGCTCGAAGAGCAGGTTGCGGTCGGCGAGCCGATTCAGCGCCGCGGCCGCCTCGGCCACGGTCAGCGCGGCCAGGGCGGATGACTGAGCGGCGGTCACGTCCGGTCCCGGCGCGAGGCCGCTCAGCCGGAACACGCGCAGATCCGCGGGTTCCAGCGCGGCGCAGGAGAGGTCGAACGTCGCCCGCACGGCGGTCTGCGGGTCGCCCTCGACGGCGAGCGCGTCCAGCCGGGCCCCGGCGGTCAGCCGCGCGACGTGGTCGCCGACCTGATGCGTGGGCCGGGTGGCGAGATTCGCCGCGGTGATCCGCAGCGCGAGCGGCAGGTGCGCGCACAGGTCCGCGATCTCGGCGACGGCCGCGCGTTCGGCCTGCGCGCGAGCCGCCCCGATCGCCCGCGCGAGCAGTTCGGCGGACTCGGCGGCGGTCAGCGGCTCCACGGCGAGCAGCCCGGCGCCGTCCCTGGCCACCAGGCCGCCGAGCCGCCCCCGCGAGGTCACCAGGGCCGCGCATCCGGGGGACGCCGGAAGCAGGGGTCTGACCTGCTCGGCGTCGGCCGCGTTGTCGAGCAGCACCAGCACGCGCTTGCGATCCATCAGACTGCGCAGCAACGCCGAGGCCTGATCCTCTTCGGCGGGCACGCGGTCGGGCGCGACGCCGAACGCGCGCAGGAATCCGGCCAGCACCTCCAGCGGCCGGGCCGAGACGCCGACGCCGTGCCCGCGCAGATCCGCGTACAGCTGGCCGTCGGGAAACCGCTCGCGCGCCGCACGCGCCCAGCGGGTGGCGAGCGCGGTTTTGCCGACCCCGCCCATGCCGGTCAGCACGACGATCGGCGCGGCGTCGTGATCATCGGCCGGGGCCAGCAGCACGTCGAGGGCGCGCAGTTCGGCCTTCCGTCCGGTGAAGCCGCCCACCTCGGCGGGAAGCTGCGCGGGAATGACCGCAATCACCGTGGACGCGGATGGCGATTTGGACTCCGGCATCCCAGCTATCGCAGACGCCTGCGGCTCCGTGGACTTTCCCGAGTCGGACGCCGAACCCGAGTCCGACGCGGTGTTCGACGCCGACGCCGACACCGAAGCGGGGGCCGCTGCCGAGGGGCGGGATCGGTCATCAGACGCGCTATCCGCATCCGACCCGGCCGGCACCGGCGCGTGTGTGGAGCCGACGGGGCGTGTTGCCGTTGGCAGCCTGCCTCGCAGTACCCGTAGATGCGCCTCACGGAGCTCCGGTCCCGGCTTCACACCTAGGCCCGCGTCCAGCCGCCCGCGCAGTTCGCCGAACAGGGCAAGGGCCGCGGCCTGCCGTCCTTCGCCTGCCAAGGCGAGCATTAATCGGGCCGCGAGGCCTTCGTGCAGCGGTTCCTGCGCGCACAGCGTCTGCAGGATCTGCGCCGTACGGCCATAGCTGCCCAGCCCCAGTCCTATATCAGCCCACTCAACCGCGACCGCGACCCGTAGCGCCGCGAGGGCGACCGCCGCCGGATGCTGCGCCCGCCACGCGCCCTCACCCGCCAACAGGGGACCGCGCCAGCAGGCCAGCGCTTCGCCATAGAGCTGCCAGGCGGACTGCGCGGCGCCGACCGAAGCCGCGCGACGAGCCCGCGCCGCCAGATCCGCGAACTGCGCCGCGTCAGATTCGTCCGGACCGAGCCGGAGCCGGTACCCGGTCTGCTCGCGACGCAGCGGAGCGGGAGACGCGGGTGCGGCAAGCAGGCGACGCAGGCTGCTGACGTACGTGTGCACGAGTTCGCGGCAGGTGCGCGGCGGCACGCTGCCCCAGAGCGTGTCGATGATCTCTTCGACACCGGCCACCTGGTCCGGCTGGACGGCGAGGAGGCTGAGCAGCGTGCGCTGCATCGTCGAGGATATGGAGATGACGGTGCTCGGTCCGCGCCTGACCGCCAGGGGGCCGAGCACGTCGACCCGCACCTGCTGCGTGGTGTGCCGCCCCTCCGGCTCCGCGGCGGCGGGCCTGCGTACGCGGTCACCGTCACCACCGTGGGCGAGCTTGTCCAGTTGCTCGACGTCGATGCCGAGCGCCGTGGCGAGCCGATTCAGCGATGATGCCCGCGGCCGCGCCTCGCCGCGCTCCAGGTCGCGCACCGTGCGAATGCCTACCGAGGCCTGTGCGGCCAGTTGGGCTTGAGTGAGCCCCGCGCTCGTCCGAAGGCGACGCAGCCATGCACCATCCGCCGGTTCGGCACCCGCCATCGCGTACCCATCCTCCCAATACTCTGATTTCCCATTCTGGCACCGCCGGGCCGAAGATCGCCGCCTGTCTCGAAGGAGGTGGCCTAGACTGGCCAGGCAAGATCATCCGACCGTTGGAAAGGTTCTGCTCGATGGCCGAGACCGTGATCCCCGAAGGCGCCGCGCCGCAGACCCCGCAGACCCGCCAGGAGCGCATCGACTACGGCCGCAGCGTGCTCGACGCGGTGAACGCCGAGGCCGGACAAGGGGTGCTGGGCGCGCTCGGGGACGTCTCCCCCGCTCTCGCCGAGCAGGTGCTGCTCGGCTTCGGCGAGATCTACGCGCGTCCCCAGCTGAGCCCGCGTGACCGGCAGCTGCTCACCCTCGGCATGCTCGCCGCGCTCGGCGGCTGCGAAGCGCAGCTCGAGGTGCACGTCAACACCTCGCTCAACGTCGGCCTGTCCCCCGAGCAGATCATCGAGGCGCTGCTGCACTCCGCGGCGTACTGCGGCTTCCCCCGCGCGCTCAACGCGACGTTCGCCGCGAAGCGCGTCTTCAAGGAGCGCGGCCTGCTTCCCCTCGGCGACGTGAACGAGCGCTGAACTCGCAGCTCACAGCCGATCCGCGAGCTCTGACATGATCCCGGCAGGATAGGCTTCGGGGACCACGACGAACACTGCCGATCGCGGACCGCAGACAGGTGGGTCCGGGGGCAGTGAGCCCTTTGGGAGGCACCGCGCATGTCCACTGTCACGCTGCAGGGTAATCCGGTCGACGTCAGCGGGGAGCTCCCGCGGCCGGGCAGCACCGCTCCTGAGTTCTCCCTGGTCGACAAGGGTCTGGCGGATGTCGCGCTGGAGTCTTTCGCCGGCAAGCGCAAGGTCCTCAACATCTTCCCCAGCGTGGACACCCCCACCTGCGCGGCCTCGGTGCGCAGGTTCAACGAGGCGGCGGCGAAGCTGGAGAACACCGTCGTCCTGTGCGTGTCCGCGGACCTGCCGTTCGCCCAGGCGCGGTTCTGCGGCGCGGAGGGCCTGGACAACGTGCTGACCCTGTCCACGCTGCGCCACGCCGACTTCCTCGCCGACTACGGCGTAGCCATCGCCTCCGGCCCGCTGGCCGGCCTGGCCGCGCGGGCCGTCGTCGTGCTCGACGAGAACAACACGGTCACCCACGCACAGCTCGTCGCCGAGATCGCCGACGAGCCCGACTACGACGCGGCCATCAGCGCTCTCGGCTAGGCGGCAGATCGCTCTGGAGTCCACCTGCCGCACAGGTCGCAGCCGGCCTGTGCGGCACACGCGTTCAGCAGGGGTTATCCTCCGAGGGATCTCACTGAGAGGACCCAAGATGCACCCCTTCCGCAAGGCCGTCGAGGAGCGGGACGAGGCCGCGATCGAGGCGATGCTCGCCGAGAACGTCGTGTTCACCAGCCCGGTCGCGTTCAAGCCGTACCCGGGCAAGGCGATCACCGCGGCGATCCTGCGCGGCGTGCTGCGCGTGTTCGAGGACTTCCGCTACGTCCGCGAGATCGCCGGGGCGGACGGCCGGGACCACGCGCTCGTCTTCACGGCCACGGTGAACGGGAAGCTGGTCAACGGCTGCGACTTCCTGCACTTCGATGAGGACGGCCGGATCGACGACTTCATGGTCATGGTCCGTCCGCTGTCCGGCGCCAACGCGCTCGCCGAGGCCATGGGCGCCCAGTTCGAGCGCATTGCGCGGGAGGCCGCGGCGTTCGGGCAATAGATCCGGGCGGCTTGTGCGGACCTACCAGGGAGGTTAATCTCCTGGTAGCCGTGATCGCGCCGTCGGAAGGTGGAAAATGTCCTCGATGCCAGCTCCCGCGCCCGTCGAGCGGCGGCGGGTGGCGGACCAGATCGTCGAGGACCTGCGGACCCAGATCCTCGAGGGCAAGCTGCCGGACGGCTCGAAGCTGCCGTCCGAGCGGGTGCTCGCCGCGCACTATGACGTGAGCGGGCCGACCATCCGGGAGGCCGTGCGGGTCCTGACGGCGATGGGACTCGTCCGGATGCGCAACGGCGCCCGGGCCACGGTCACCGCGCAGGGCGGGGCGCTGCTGGCGCTCTCGATCTCCTCCGTCGTCCAGTTCGAGAAGATCAGCGCGCGCGAGGTGCTCGGGCTGCTCGGCGCGCTCAACGCGTACGCCGCCGAACTCGCGGCCCAGCACGCGACCGAGGCGGAGGTAGACGAGCTCAAGGCCGCGGCGGAGCGGACGCGCGAGGACGCCGGGGCGCGGCGCAGGGCCGCGGATCTCAAGGCCTACTTCGGGAAACTCGCCGAACTCTCGCACAATCCGCTGCTCGCCGCGCTCTGCGGCTGCATCACCGAGATCCAGCTCGGGCTCGCCGGCGAGATGGCCCGCGACGACGAGAGCAACTGGGGCCGGGTCTCCGACTCGGTCGCCGAGATGCGCATGGACATCGCCGACGCCATCGCGGAGCACGACGGGATCCGCGCGGTGAGCCTGGTACGCGAGTATCACCGCCGCGTCGTCGACCACATCCAGTCGCTGCCCCGCGCGCGGGAACTCGCCGCGACCGACCCGGGTCTCAGCACCGTCCTCGCGCGCTGGCTCAACGAGAACATCGGCCTCGCCACGCAGTCGCAGCAATCGCAGCAGTCGTAGGGTCGGCTCAACCGGCCTCGGCTCCGGCCGCGTGGACCAGTGTCGCCTCCTGGACCGACGCGCGGTGCGGCAGGACGACGTCGACCAGCGCGATCAGGAAGGTCAGCGCGATCATGCCCGCCGAACCGAACAGGCTCAACTCAGCGGCCTGATGGAAGTCGCCGTGGGAGCGGGCGAGTTCGCCGAAGAAGAGCGAGCCAGCCAACGCCGTGCCCATCGCGGTGCCGATGCGCTGCCCGGTCTGGAAGCCGCCCGCCGCGATGCCGGCGTCCGTTCGCGGGACGCTCTGCATCGTCAGCGTCTGGTTGGGCGTGATGACCAAGCCGCTGCCGATGCCGGCCAGCAGCAGCGGTCCGAACAGTTCGCCGAATACGTCGCCGGTGGTGGCGTGCCGCAGCATGAGCGCGGTGGTGAACAGGCCGATCGCGGCGGCCAGGCAGCCGACCACGACCATCGGCTGGCCGAAGCGGTGGACGACCCGGCCGCTGACGATGGCGCACGCCGCCGAGGTAATCACGAAGACGATCGTCTCCAGTGCGCCGTGCAGCGGGGTGAGCTTCAGACCCTGCTGGAAGAACAGCGAGAAGGTCAGGAAGATCCCGGTGAACCCGGCGTAGAAGGTCAGGCCGATCGCGGTGCCCGCGGCGTATCCGCGGATCGTCAGCAGCTTCGGCGCCAGCAGCGGTACGCCGCCGCGCGCGTCGAGCCTGTGCTCCCAGCCGAAGAAGGCCGCGAGCAGCACCGCGCCGAGCACGACCCGCCACCAGCCCGGCTTGGACGTGGCGCTCTCCGCCTCGATCAGCGGCAGCATGATCAGCACCACCGACGCGCCGAGCAACGCCGCGCCGATCATGTCCAGGCTGTGGTTCTCGGAACGCGGCCGGTCGTGCGGCAGCGTGAAGATGCCGATGACCAGCGCCAGCAGGGCGATCGGGACGAAGAGGTAGAACACGAAGCGCCAGCCTTCGTGGACACCGAAGCGGTTGAGGATCGCGCCGCCGAGCATCGGCCCGATCGCGGTGGAGATGCCCGCCACGGCGCCGTAGAGCCCGAAGGCCCGGCCCCGCTCCTTCGGCGGGTACATCTGGGTGATCAGGCCGATGGCCTGCGGCGCGATCAGTCCGGCCGAGGCGCCTCTGGCCAGCCGCGCGGCGATCAGCATCGTGGCGCTGGTGGCCGCGCCGCAGAGGATTCCGGTGAGGGCGAACAGAAAGAGGCCGATCAGCAGAAGCCTGCGTCTGCCGAAGAGGTCGCCGAGGCGGCCGGCGGGCACCAGGACGAGGCCGAAGGCGAGCGAGTAGCCGGAGAGCGACCAGGACACCTCGCCCGGCGTCAGATGAAGCGCGCGCTCCATGGACGGCAGGGCGACGGTGACGATGCTGACGTCGAGCAGGGTCAGGAACCCGCCGACCACGCAGATGAACAGTGCGGCGCCGCGACGCTGCGGTGAGTTTCGCATCGTGGTCAGCCGATGTCGGCCGTGAAACCGAGGGATTCCACGGCGAAGACCGCCACGGTCTCGTCGTTTTCCGGGCGGTCTCCGCTGACGCCGACGGAGCCGAGGAGCTCGCCGTCCTTGTCGCGGATCAGCACGCCGCCGCGCGAGGAGGCGACGCGGCCCTCGGAGATCGCGGCCAGGGCGGAGAAGAACGCGGGGTCCCGGGTCGCGTGCCGGGCACCGGCGGCGCCGCCGTGTCCGAGGCCGACGCAGCCCCAGGCCTTGGCGTGGGCGATCTGCGGACGTAGGATCCCGGCCCCGTCCTCCCGCTTGACGACCTTCGGGTGGCCGCCCGGGTCGAGCACGGTCACGGCCAGCGGACGCAGGTCGAGCTCGCGCGCCTTGCGCAGGGCGGCGTCGACGATCTCAGACGCCTGCTCCAAAGTTAGGGTATTCATTTCAGTGTCCTCACTTTTTGATTTCGGGTATTGGCGGGGATGGTCTTGGCGGCGTCCTCGTCGCGCACAGAGAGCGCGGGCCACAGCGCCAGCAGGTTGGTGGCCGCGGCGACGAGGAAGGCCACTTGGTAGGCGGCGGGATCGGCGATCCCGCCGCCGGATGCCCGCGCCGGCATGCCGACGAGGACAAGACTTGTGGTGGCGACGGCGACGCCGAGCGCTCCGCCGAGCCGCCGCCCGACGTTGAACATCGTCGAGGCGCGCCCGGAGGATTGCGGGGAGATCGTGGCGAAGGCCGCCGCCTGGGTCGCGACGAACACCTGGCCGATGCCGAGGCCCATCAGGACCAGGTCGGCGCGCATCCACCACAGGCTGTGCGCGCCGGAAGCGATTGCGAGCAGGGCCATGAAAGCGGTGGAGGCGAGCGTTCCGCTGATCAGATGTCTGCGAGGGCCGAGCCTGCGATACAGGACCCTGCTGGCCAGTTGGGAGCCGCATATCACGCCGAGTGCCTCGGGCGCCGTGCTCAGTCCGGAGGCCAGCGGGCTCAGGCCACGGCCGTCCTGGAAGTAGAGCGAGACGACGAAGAGCGTTCCGAGGAACGCCACCGACTCGAGCGACATCACCGTGCTGCACGCGGAGAACAGCCGGTTGCGGGCTAGCCGGAGGTCGATGACGGGCGCCGGGGCTCGCAGCTCGACCGCCGCCATCGCACCGAGCAGGACCACGCCGACGACGATCGCGGTGAGCACGGGCGTCGAGGTCCAGCCGTGGTCGGGTCCGGCGGAGATCCCGTACATGACGGAGCCGAGGCCGCCGGCCGAGAGCAGGAATCCGACGGCGTCGAAGTGCTCGCCGCGCGACTCGTCGTCCCGGCGCAGGCAGATCCCGCCGTAGACGCAGGCGAAGACGCCGATCGGCACGTTGACGTAGAACACCCAGCGCCAGGACAGGTCCGTCACCAGCAGCCCGCCGAGCACGGGACCGAGCGTCGGGGCGAGCGCGATCGCCATCGTCAGCACGGAGGAGATGCGCACCCGTTCCTCGGGCCGGTAGCTGCGCAGCAGCATCGCCATGCCGACGGACGCGAGCATGCCGCCGCCCGCGCCTTGCAGTACCCGGAAGAGCACGAGTTCGGCGAGGCTGCCCGCGATCCCGCACAGCGCCGAGGCCACGGTGAACACGGCGACGGCCGTGAGCAGCGTGCGCTTGCCGCCGAAGCGGTCGCCGAGCCAGCCGGAGGCAGGGACGAACACCGCGAGGCTGACCAGGTAGGAGATCGAGACGCTGTCCACCGACGCGGTCGGCACGCCGAACGCGCGCCCGATCGTGGGCAGCGCGACGTTGACGATGGTGGTGTCCATCGTGCTCAGGAAGATCGCGGCCACGTAGACGACGGCCACCGCCGTCTTGTGGCTCACGGCTCGGCGGGGTCCGGCCGTGCCGCGATCGAGCGCGCCGGGCGCGGCGACGGACATCAGCGGCGTCTCGCGGCGAGGAATTCGGCGTACGCGGCGAGCTCGCCGAGGAGCAGGCCCGCGCCCTCGTCGGCGCGCTCGTTCCCGGTGAACGGCTCTCCGGGCCGGACCAGCCGGGCGATCTGCGGGATCGACACGGCGTGGCCTGCGGGAATCATGCCGAGCGCGGTGACCACCGGCAGCAGTCCCTGCACAGCGCGAGCCCCAGCCGCGGCGGCGCCGTAGGAGACGAAGCCGACCGGTTTGCCGCGCCACTCGCGGTGCAGGAAGTCGAGCGCGTTCTTGGTCGCGGCGTTATATCCGTGGTTGTACTCGGGCACGACGAAGACGAACGCGTCGGCCGCGCAGACGATCTGGCTCCACCGCCGGGTGTGGTCGTGCTCGTATTTGCCGAGGCGGGGCGGGTTGGGCTCGTCGAAGAGCGGCAGGGCGACGTCGGCGAGCTCGATCAGCTGCGCGGCGAAGACGTCGTGCTTGACGGCCAGCCCGTGGAACCACTGCGCGACGGCCGAGCCGACCCGGCCGGGGCGGGTGCTGCCGACGATGATCTGCAGGACGGGTTTCGACATGAGTCTTTCTCCGGGCTCAGAAGGGATATTTGGTGATCGAGCCCTGGACGGTCAGCCACTGGGTCTCGGTGAAGGCCTCGACATTCGCCGTGCCTCCGCCGAAGCGCGAGCCGGTGCCGGAGGCGCCGACGCCGCCGAAGGGCGCGGTGGCCTCGTCGTCCACGGTCTGGTCGTTGATGTGCACCAGGCCGCTGGGGATCCGGTCGGCCAGCGCGAGGGCCTGGTCGAGATCGCCGCCGAGGATGCCGAGGGAGAGCCCGTATTCGGTGGACCGCGCCAGATCCGCCGCCTGTTCGAGCGTGGCGAACTCGGCGACGGGGGCGACCGGGCCGAAGATCTCCTGCTGGAAGGCCGGGCTCGTCGCAGTGACGTCCGCGAGAACGGTGGGCCGGTAGAACAGGCCTTCATAACTGCCGCCGACCACGAGGCGTGCCCCGGCCACGACGCTTGAAGTCACGATCTCGTGGACCTTGTCGCGCTGCCGCTCGTCGATGATCGGACCGAGCGCCACCTGCGCGCTCGCCGGATCACCCACCGGCAGGTGTTCGGCTTTGTTCGCCAGCAGTTCGACGTACTGCTCGGCGATGCTCGCATGCACCAGGTGGCGTCCGGTGGTCATGCAGATCTGGCCCTGGTGGAAGAACGAGCCGAAGGCGCCCGCGCTCGCGGCCTGTTCGAGATCGGCGCCCGGGAGCACAATGGTCGCCGAGTTCCCGCCGAGTTCAAGGTGCGCCCGCTTGAGGTGACGCGCCGCCAGCTCGCCGACGCGACGACCCACCGCAGTCGAGCCGGTGAAGCTGATCACGCATACGCGCGGGTCGGTGATGAGCGCCTCGCCCGCCTCGCCGCCGCCTGGCAGGACGTGCAGCAATCCCTCGGGCAGACCGGCCTCCTCGAAGATCCGCGCGATCGAGAAGCCGCCGGAGACCGCGGTACGCGGATCGGGCTTGAGGATCACCGCGTTGCCCAGAGCCAGAGCCGGGGCGACGGAGCGGATCGAGAGGATCAGCGGGAAGTTGAACGGGGCGATCACCCCGACGACGCCGACCGGCAGTCGGCGGGCCAGGCTCAGGCGCGGCCGGGCCGTGCGCAGCACCTCGCCGAAGGGCTGGGAGGCCGTCGCGGCCGCTTCGAAGCACTCCTGCGCCGCCGTGGCGACTTCGAGCTCTGCTTTAGGCACGACCGATCCCGCCTCGTGCGTCAGCCAGTCCGCGACCTCGCCCGCGTGCTCTTCCCACAGGTTCCCGGCACGTCGCAGGACTGCCGCGCGCTCCGAGTACGGGAGAGCGGCCCACGTACGCTGGGCCATCGCCGCGTGTCCGGCGGCGGCCGCTACATCGTCCGGACCGGCCAGGCCGATGTGGCCGAGTATGTTGCCGGTCGCGGGTTCGATGACAGGGGCCTGACCGCCTTCGGCCTTCACCCAGCCGTCGCTGAATATCCTCTCCTGCCAGATCTCGGCATCGAGCAATGTCATACGTCCGCCTCCTGATTCAGTCACTGGAAACCGCTACTTCGAGCAGCAAAGGCTCGGCGCGTTCGGCGAGCCCCGGGATCACTCCGTCGAGGGCCGCTAGCAGAGCGGTGCGTGTCGTGACGCGCAGCGCTTCGCAGCCCAGGGACGAGGCCAGGCCGGAGATGCTGACCTCTTCGAATCCGGGCCATGGAGGTTCGCCGCCATGTCTGGCCGCGAGCTGGTCCATCACCGCGTACCGGCCGTTGGACAGGACCACGAACAGCACGCCGCACTTGTAACGCGCCGCGCTCCACAGGCCCTGGATCGCGTAGAGCGAGGACCCATCTCCGAGTACTGCCACCACGGGCCGGGACGGATCTCCCATCCGCAGTCCGGCGGCAGCCGGAAGCGCGAAACCGAGCCCGCCCATCGCCGCGCTCAGAAATCCGCCGGGTGCGCGCGCTGGAAGGAGCCGATGCAGATCCGGCCTGGACGAAGGCGTCTCCTCAACTACAACCACGTTCGTCGGCAGACGCTCGGCGAGTGCGACGAAGACGTCCTCGGGGCGCAGCTTGCCGTCGCGTACCGCAGGCCCGACATTTGTGGCCCGGTTCCAGATCTCTACGGAAGTCCGAGCACGCAGTCGTTTTGCGAGCTCCGCGCAGACCGGCGCGGGATCGGCGAGTAGCGCGATGTGCGCGGCGCTGCGATGTACCTCGTCCGAGTCGGCCGAGAGCACGACGACGGTCGCATCCTCGGGCGCCAGTGGACCCGGCTCGTATCCGTACTGCCGGAACGCGCTCGTGCCGACGACCAGGACCAGATCGTGGCCCAGCAGCGCGTCTCGCAGGCCACTGCGACCTGCGGGCAGATGGCCCGCGAACTGCGCGTGGTCCTGCGGGAAGCCGGCCCGCGCTCCGTAAGCCTCCTGCCATACCGGCGCGCCGAGGCGTTCGGCGAGCGCGACCAGTGCGGCCCAGCCCTCGCGGCTGTCCGTGCCCGCCCCGGCCACGATCGCCGGCGAAACGGCTTGGTCCAGCAACGGAAGCAGTTCGGCGACCGCCACGGCCGGGTCGCTGGGCGTGCGCAGGACCGCGACCGGGGACGCCGTGATCTCCCCGTCGAGCTCGGCGGACCAGTCGTCCATCGGCACGACCACGATCGCCGGACCGGCGTGCCGCGCGGCCTCGTGGTATGCACGCAGGATGGCGCCCGGCACGTCCTGCGCGCGAGCGGGCTGGCACGTCCAGACCGGGTAACTCCCGCACAGGCCCTCGAGTCGGCCCGCGAGGAAAGGTTCGAGTGCCAGATGTCTGCGATCCTGCTGCCCGACCACCACGACCAGCGGCGCCCGGTTCACCCGCGCCGTGGCGATCGCGCCCACCGCGTTGCCGAGACCCGCCGTGGTGTGCAGGTTCACGAACGCGGGCCGACCGGTGGCCAGCGCGTACCCGGTGGCCATGCCGACGACAGAGCCCTCGTGCAGGGCGAGTACGAACTCGAAGTCCTCGGGCAGGTCGGTCAGGAAGGAGATCTCCGTGGACCCCGGGTTCGCGAAGATCCGGTCGAACCCGCAGCCGCGCATCACCTCGAAGGCGCCCGCGCGCACCGTACTCATCGCGTCACGTCCCGGGCCGGCTGCGCTGCGGGCGCGGCGGTATCCGGTTCGCCGACGACGGCGCACTGCAGGACGCCGAGTCCTTCGATCTCGCCGCGCAGGATGTCGCCGGGCACGACGGGTGCGGCCCCGGCCGGGCTGCCGGTCGAGACGACGTCGCCGGGGCGCAGCGTCAGCGCGCAGCTGAGCCAGGCCAGCTGCTCCGGGATGTCGTGCAGCATCTCGGAGGTGTTCCCGTCCTGCCGCGACTCACCGTTGACCCAGGCGCGGATGCGCAGCTTGTGCGGATCCGGGATCTCGTCGGCGGTCACGAACCAGGGCCCGACGGCGAACGTATCAAAGCCCTTAGCCCGATCCATCATCTTGTGGTCCATCGCGCCGATATCGCGCGCGCTGATGTCGCAGAGGGCGACGTAGCCGGCCACGACGTCCATCGCGTCCTCGCGCCGCAGCTCCCGGCAGCGGCGGCCGATGACGACCGCCAGTTCGATCTCGGGCTCCACGCGGGTGCTGATCGTCGGATAGCGGATCTGGTCGTGCGGCCCGGCCAGCGCGCCCGGGGCCTTCAGGAAGCCCCGCTGGTTGCGCGCTTCGGGCTGCCGCTCCGGCTGGCCCGATCCCCCGGAGCTCGAAGGCTGACGCTGGTAGTTCCCGCTCATCCCCCACACCGTGCGCGGCGCGCCGACCGGCGGACCGAGCAGCCTGGGCACGTGCAGCCAGGTGCAGCCGTCGTGCAGATCGCCCGTCTCCACCCGGTCGAGCGCCCAGTCGTACAGCCGGCGCACCTGGTCGAGCGCGGGGTCGTCGCGCAGCAGCGCGGGCAGGTCGGCGGCGATCGTGCGTTCGGCGCGCACCACGGCGTCCTCCCGCTCCAGGCCGGAGCGGATCACCAGCATCCGGGCGTACGCGGCGCGCACGTCGAGCTGCGCGTGCGGAACGATGCCGGGGAAGCAGAGCCGGTCCCCGAAATACGTCCGTCTGACGGCGATCTTCATGGTGGGGACCTCGTTCTCTTCGATGCAGTGGAAAGCTCACTAAAAACCTACTAGTGAGCTTCTGGACATGAGAAGCGCACGGGCATAGATTTCGACCATGTCGAAAGAGTTGGGTGCGAACGACTCCGTGAGCAAGACCCTGCGCACCCTGCAGATGCTCACCGCGCACGACTCGCTGCGGGTGACCCACCTGGCCAAAGAGCTCGACGTCGCGGTCTCCACCGCGCACCGGTTGCTGCACATCATGGGCCTGCACGGCTTCGTCGAGCAGGAAGAGGGCTCCCGCCGCTACCGGCTCGGCCCGGCCGCGTTCAACGTGGGCCGCCGGCCGGGCAGCCGCAACCTCGCGGCCGCCGCACACGCCCACCTGGAGCGGCTGTCCGCGGATCTCGACGAGACGGTCAACCTGATCGTGCTCGACGGTCCCGAGGCGCTCTTCCTCGACGGGGTCGAGTCGCGTCAGCTCGTGCGCGTGGCCACCCGCACCGGTTCGCGGATCCCGGCCTACGAGGCGGCGGGCGGGAAGGCGCTGCTGGCCCAGCTACCGTTCCCCGTCGTGCGCGCCATGTACGCCGACGGACTCACCCGCGCCACCCGCTTCACCCTGCCGGACCTCGGCGAACTCGAACGCGATCTTGTGCGCTGCAGGGAACGCGGCTACGCGCTCAACCTCGGCGAACACCTGGCCGAGGTGCGCGCGATCGGCGTCCCGGTCCGCGGCCTGCGGGACCGTCCGGTCGCGGCGATCACCGTGGCCGGCCCGAGTTCACGCTGGAAGCGCGAGCAACTGGTCGCCCTGCTGCCGAGGCTGCGCGAGACCGCCGATTCGATCACGCTCGACGCTCGCGAGGCCGCGCCGTAGGCACCCCGGCCTGACCTACCTGTGAGGTATGTGCCGAAGCGGAGTCAGCGGCCGAGCACGACGTTCGCGCGCAGCCAGTCGTGCAGGGCCTCGCCGAGAGCCTCCTGCTCGGGGCCGCCTTCCCGCCGCACGGACAGGATCCGCTCGACGGCCTGCGCGTGGTACTCGCGCACCAGCAGCGCCGCGCGCTCGGCATCGCGCGCGGAGATCGCCTCGACGATGCCTTCCCGCGCAGGCTGGAGCGCACCCGCGATCCGACTCCAGCCGCCGTTGTCCGCGTGGGTGGAATGCGCCACCGCGAACCCGATCTGGACGTCGGTGAAGAACTTGCACAGCGCGGCGAGGAGCGTGTTGTGCGAGGCATCGGCGATCGCGGCGAAGTAGCGGCGCAGCCTGTCCCCCGCGTCCTCAATGCTCGGCGCCACCTCGCCTGTGGCCGCGACGGCGTCGGCGAGCGCGTCAATCTCGTAGTCGGTCGCGTGTCGCGCGGCGAGTTCGGCGGCGTACGCATTGAGCGCGCTGAGCAGGCCGAACACCTCACGCGGCGCGACGTGCTCGACCTGCACGATGGACGCGAGCGAGAGCGCGAGCAGCGAATCACCCCGCGCGGTGACCGTGGCCCGGGACCCGTTGCGACCGTCGATCAGGCCCATCGCCGACAGCATCCGGAGCGCCTCGCGGACGGTCGGCGCACTCACCCCGTAGACCGCGGCGAGTTCCTGCTCGGACGGCAGTTGGGACCCGTCCGACAGTTCGCCGCCCAGGATCCGGGACCGCAGATCGTCCGCGATCTGGTCCGACACCCTGCGGCGGTCCAGCTTGGGAGCACGACCTGGCAAGAACGTCCCGCTGGCCTCCATGCCATCCTCCGGTTGCCGTTGTCCACCGTCGATGCTCCGACGGTCGCCGGATGGCCATGCTACCTGCCGGAACGCGGTCACCCCGGAGCTTTTAGTGAACAGAGCTCACAATGAGCCTTGACAGAAACCTACCTGGTTGGTTTTCTAGGCAGAGACAAGCGACACGGATCGGAGCGCAGCATGAAGATCAACCCGTACGACGAGAACGCGTTCAGCATGGACCACCCGCGCGGCACGGTCTCGTTCAACTACCTGCTCATGGGCGACCGCGGCAAGCCGTTCGAGAACTACCGCTACATCCTCGGCCGCCAGGAGGCCGATTTCCGCATGCCGCGGCACCGGCACACCTTCGAGCAGATCAGGCTCTCCGTCGTCGGCGACATGAACATCGGCGAGCAGGGCTTCCTGCACGAGGGCGAGATCGGCTATTTCCCCGAGGGCCAGACCTACGGCCCGCAGGACGACCCGTTCGAGCCCGGCGAAGAGAAGCGCCTGCAGCTCGTGCTGCAGTTCGGCGGCGCCTCCGGGGTCGGGATGAGCGCGGGTCGCGGCCGTGGCCCGGGCAACGCCGAGGCGCAGCGCGAGCGGCGTGAGCGGCACGAGGTGAAGTTCCCGCGCCCGCGGTACCAGGGCGTGGTCAAGATGAACCCGACGTACTTCAACTGGCTGCCGGTCCCCGGCGCACCGGGCGTCGAGCGCAAGTTCTTCGGCTCGTTCAGCGAGCGCGCGTTCTGGATCGACATGGTCAAGATCGAGGCCGGCGCCGAGTGGACCAGCACGAGCGCGGACGCGCGTCGGCTGACCGTCGCGCTCTCGGGCAGCGGCACCGTCGAGGGCACCAAGATCAACCGCCTCGGCGCCGTCGAGGCCGACCCCGGCGAGGACGCGCACTACGCCGCCGACGAGGAACTGGTCCTCTACACCATCGGCCTGCCGCCGATCCAGCTTCCGACGGTGCCTTCGGACCAGTTCGACATCAGCATGACCGACGGCGCCATCCAGTTCGAGAACGCCAGGGACGCCCGGGACGCCACCTCCGTCTGACGACGGCTCAGTCTGGAGACTGTGGGAAGCGCTGGGCGCCGATGACGCCGAGCAGCCGGAGCTTCTGGTAGCTCTCGGTGCCGGGCGGGGCCGTGTAGACCAGCAGGGACTGGGACTGGTCCGGGTCGAGCAGGACCTGGCAGTCCAGGTCCATCGGGCCGAATTCCGGGTGGATCATCCTCTTGCGCTGCTCGGTGAGCGACAGGCCGATCTCATGCTCGCTCCAGCAGGCCGTGAACTCGGCGCTGCGCTCCAGGAGGGCCTCGGCGAGCCCGGCGGCGCGTGATCCGCGGCCCTCACGGGTGACCGCCGCGCGCAGTTGCGAGGCGAATGCGCGGCCGTGCCGGTCGTGGTCCTCCCGCGGGTAGAGCAGCCGCGTGGCCGGATCGGTGTACCAGCGGTAGACCATGCTGCGCTCATGGCCGGTGTAATGCGTCTGGTCGCCGACCAGCGCGACGGCGAGCCGGGTCTGCACCAGCGTCTCGCCGAGCCCGGACATCACCTGGGCCGGAGTGTCCTCGAGCCGGTCGAGGACGCGCATCATGCCGGGGCTGACGTGGTCGCCGCGCATCGCCCGGCGCGGCGTGTTGTGGCCGGCCAGCAAGAACAGGTGGTCGCGCTCGTCGAGGGTCAGCCGCAGGCCGCGGGCGATCGCGGCCAGCATCTGCTCAGACGGCTGCGGGCCGCGCTGGCGTTCGAGGCGGCTGTAGTAGTCGGTGGACATCTCGGCGAGCGCGGCGACCTCCTCGCGGCGCAACCCGGCGGTGCGTCGACGCGCGCCGGGCGGCAGTCCCACGTCCTCGGGTTGCAGCATCTCGCGGCGCTTGCGCAGAAAGTCGGCGAGTCCAGCCCTGTCCATCAGCGCTTCCCTTCCCACGGTCGGTCAACGTCATCATGCCGTCGCCGTGTTTCTACCAGCAAGGATCCGGCTATCCACGGATTGCCGATCCGTGGATGCGCGATTCCTTGTTGCCCCCTGTCATTCGGGGTGTAGTGGCATTCGACCGCCGACAACGACAGGGAATCCCATGACGAAATGGACCGCCGCAGATCTCCCCGATATGACCGGACGCACGGTGGTGATCACCGGCGCGTCGGGAGGCATCGGACTGATCACGGCCCGAGAACTGGCCCGGGTCGGCGCGCGGGTGACCCTCGCCGTGCGCGACACCGAGAAGGGCGAGAGGATCGCGCGCGCGCTCCCCGGAGACGCCGACGTCCGACGCTTGGACGTATCGAGCCTCGAGTCCGTGCGGGCCTTCGCCCGAGCGTGGTCGGGCGATATCGACATTCTGATCAACAACGCCGGGATCATGCAGGTCCCCCTCGCGTACACCGCTGAGGGCCTCGAGTCGCAGACCGCGACCAACTACTTCGGTCCGTTCACGCTGACGAACCTGCTCCTGCCGCACGTCACCGACCGCGTCATCACGGTCTCCTCGCAACTGCACCGACGCGGGCACGTGCGCATCGACGACCTGAACTGGAAGCAGCGCAAATACAACGCGACCGCCGCGTACTGCGACTCGAAGCTCGACGTAACCATGTTCGCCCTCGAACTCAACCGTCGGCTGACCGCGTCCGGCAGTCGAGTGCGGTCGCTGATCGCCCATCCCGGCATCGCCAGCACGAACCTCGTCGCCCACGTCGGCGGGTTCCCCGGGGTCGTGAACCGGGCGATGCGGTTCATGATCAACGACGCCGAGCACGGCGCGCTTCCGACGCTGTACGCCGCCACCAGCCCGGACATCCCCGGCGGCTCGTACGTCGGCCCCGACGGCGTGGGCAGCGTCAAGGGCTATCCCGTCATCCGCAAGCCCTCGAACGCCGCCCTGGACGCGGAGACCGCCCGCGCTCTGTGGGACGCCACTTCAGAACTCACCAACGGAAAGTAGCCACTCATGAAGACCACGAATAACACGATTCTGATCGCCGGCGGCACCTCGGGCATCGGGCTCGGCCTGGCCCTGCGTTTCCACGCGGCCGGCAACAAGGTGATCGTCGCCGGCCGCCGCAAGGACCGCCTCGACGCCATCACCGCCGAACACCCCGGCATCGAGGCCCTCGTCCTGGATGTCGCCGACCCGGCGTCGATCGCAGACGCCTACGAAACCGTCACCCGCACGCATCCAGAGCTCAATGTCGTAGTCAACATGGCGGGCATCATGCTGCCTGAAGACCTGCACAGCCCCGACTTCCTCGCCACCGCCGAGTCCACCGTCACTACGAATCTGCTCGGACCGATCCGCGTGCTCGCCGCGTTCATCCCGTTTCTGACGATGCAGCAGAACCCGGCCATCATCAACGTGTCCTCCGGGCTCGCGTTCGTGCCGCTCCCCATCGCGCCTACCTATAGCGCCACCAAGGCCGCCGTCCACTCGTTCACCGAAAGCCTGCGCGTCCAGCTCGCTGATACGCCGGTCCAGGTGATCGAACTCGTCCCACCGGCCGTCCGGACCGCCCTGATGGGACAAGAAGACTCCGAGCAGGCGATGCCGCTTCAGGACTTCCTCGACGAGACCACGACGCTGCTGCGGGACGAGCCCGAAGCGAAGGAGATCCTCGTGGAAAACGTGAAGTTCCTGCGCTTCGCCGAGGCCAACGGCGCGTACGACAACGTTCTGTCGCTGCTCAGCGGGCACTGATCGGTCGGCGGCGCACTCCCGGGAGCGCGCGCGGTTGTCCGGCGATTGTTGTCCGGTGACCGCCCGCCGACACCGGACAACCGCGAGGCGGTACGAAGGAGGACGTCAGGCCTTCACCGCCGCAGCGGCCTCCGAGCGACACAGGGGGCGTACGGAACACCGCGCAGCAAGGCGGCCGGGGACCTGACGATTCCGAATCCACGTCAGGGAGAGACGAAAACCAATGCACCTGCACAGTATTCTCAGCGGCCGCCGCGCCGCGTCGCTCACGGCCGTCCTCGCGCTCGCCGGCTCCGCCGCCGTCATGGCGGCCGCCGGCCCGGCCAGCGCCGCCACCAGCACCGACGCCAAGGCGGCGACCCACCCGGCCGGGATCGTCGTCACCGACGACGACCAGTGGTCCCAGTCGCAGTGCAGCGCCGACGGCTACAAGCTCTGCCTCTGGTACCACGGCGGGGGTCAGGGCGACGGCGGCGCGGGCTTCGGCACCGACAGCAGCATCAGCAACCTCTCGGGCTACACGTTCTTCCTCGGTGGCAGCCCGAACAACGAGGGCCTGGGGGACGCGGTGCGCAACGACGCCGGCGAGATCTCGAACGGTTCGACCGACTGCGTCGACGTCGTGTACTACTCCCCGGGCTGGAGCGGTTCCTACGACTACGTGGACCCCACCTTTGGCGGAAACCTCTCAGCCACGCTGAACAACGAAGACGCGTCCGTAGCGACCTGCTGAGAACAAGGACGCCGCCGCAATGAACCGTCTATTCCGCCTCGGGATTCCCGCGACAGCGAGCGTCCTCGGGCTGGTTCTGCTCAGTGGATGCGGCGGCAGCGCGAAGGCGGCGACGGCAGCCAAGCCGTCGCTGCCCGCCGCGTATCCGACATCCACCGTATACACGAGCGTTCTCGCGATGGAGTTCCCAGTCGACCCCTATGAGGAGAACGCGACGCAATCCGGGGAAGTCGATTATCTCAGCCTGCGTCTAACCCAGCTGTGCATGAAGGATTTCGGCTTCGCCTACCTTCCGGGTTTGTCGACGGCGATGATCGCGCGGGACGCCGAGGTCATGGACGTGGCCAGGTCGCGGCTGTACGGCATCTCCGACGCCACCGCCGCGGCGGCCTACGGGTACCACCTGCCGAGCCAGACCGGCGGCTCCACGGGGCCGGAGATAGCATCCCGGCTTCCCGCCGCCGAACAGGACGTGCTCGACGGCCAAGGGGTGACGACGCATCACGACCGGGCCGTGCCGGTCGGTGGCTGTATCGAGCAGTCAAGAGACCAGTTGAGCCAAGCCGACGCTCTTGGCACGGACCTGCAGCAGCAGGACGGATCGACCGACCCCGCCGCGCTGCCGCACGCGATCGACCAGAACGCGTTCAAGGACGCGCAGTCAGACCCTCGCGTCCTCGCCGTTTTCGCGAAGTGGTCCTCGTGCATGGCCGCCTTCGGCTACCACTACAGCACGCCGTTCGCCGCTGCCGGGGATTCGCGTTGGGTGGACGCCGTCGGCGCGAGCCCGGCCGAGATCCAGGCGGCCGAGCGCGACATCTCGTGCAAACTCCGGGTGAACCTGCTGGATGTCGAGTACAGCGTGGAGTCGGGCTACGAAATGGCCGCGATGGCGCGGAACACCCAGACCATGGCCGCGGCCGAAACGGAGTTGTCCACGGAGACCGCGGCTTTGAACCGGCTTATGAAACAGTACGCAGAATAAGGTTTAACCCGCTGATCATCCCCCTATGAATCTGGATTCCCATGAATCTGCGCGCTATCGTCTCTCCCGGAACACGGGAATGGGATAGGCGCACAGGGGGCAAGGCAATGCCGAGGGCGGAACGGGCGCTTGAGGGTGACGACGAGCTGACGGCGTTCGCCGCCGAACTGCGTGCGCTGCGGCAGAAAGCCGGATCGCCGCCGTATCGAAAACTCGCGTCGATCGCCCACTATTCGGCGACTACGTTGGCCGACGCGGCGGGCGGGCAGCGGTTGCCGAGCCTCGCCGTGGTGCTCGCCTATGTGCGGGCCTGCAACGGGGATGCCGCGGAGTGGGAGGCCCGGTGGCACGCGCTCGCCGCCGCTCTTGCCGCCGATGGTGCCAGCGAGGACCGGCAGTCGGGCGGTGACGCGTCGTCCGGGGACGATGCGTCGTGCCCGTACGTCGGCCTGGCCGCGTTCGCGCCGACGGAGGCGGGGTGGTTCTTCGGCCGGGAGCGGCTCGCCGACGAACTGGCGCTCAGCACGCGTTCACAACGGTTCACGGTCGTCTCCGGACCCTCGGGCTCTGGCAAGTCCTCGCTGCTGCGCGCCGGGCTGCTCCCCCGTCTCGACCAGGCGGGCGCGGCCGGTGCCTCAGGCCCGCCGGTCGTGCTGCTGACTCCCGGTCCGCATCCGCTCGATCAGTGCGCGATCCGGCTGGCCGGCTTCGGCGCCGAGTCCGCGTCCGTGCTGCACCGGGAACTGCGCGCGGACCCGCGTGCGCTGCATCTGGCCGTCTGCCAGGCCCTGGACGCACGCGGCGAGCCCGAGTCCGCCGAACTGGTCCTCGTGGTGGACCAGTTCGAAGAGGTCTTCACGCTGTGCGCCGACGGCCGGGAACGCGCCGCGTTCATCAGTGCCCTGCTGACCGCGGCCGGGGAGTCGAACAGCCGCATCCGGGTGGTTCTCGGCATCCGGGCCGACTTCCTCGGGCACTGTGCGCAATACCCTGAGTTGGTCGAGGCGCTGCGCGACGCGCAGGTCGCGGTCGCCCCGATGTCCACCGACGAACTGCGGCGCGCGGTGAGCATGCCCGCCGCGGCGGAGGGGTGCACCGTCGAGGGCGCCCTGCTCGCCCGGGTGGTGGCGGACGCGGTCGGGCAGCCGAACGCGCTGCCGCTCGTCTCCCACTCGCTGCGCGAGACCTGGCGTCGAAGGCGTGGCAATACCCTGACTCTGGCCGGATACGAGGCCTCCGGCGGCATCCACTACGCGCTGGCCCGCACCGCCGAGGCCCTCTACGAGAACCTGACCGACGGCCAGCGTGCTCTGGCCCGCGGGATACTACTGCGCCTGGTCGCGCTGGGCGACGGCACCGAGGACACCAAGCGTCGGCTGGCCCGCGACGAACTGGCCGTCGACGCCGTCAACGACACCGCGGCCGACGTGCGCCCCGTGCTGGAGACGCTGGCCGGCGCCCGGCTGATCACGCTGGACGCGGAGGGCGTCGAGCTCACCCACGAGGCCCTGCTGCACGCCTGGCCCCGGCTGCGCGGCTGGATCAACGAGGACCGCGTCAGCCTGCTGATCCGGCAGCAGCTGAGCGAGGCCGCGACGGCCTGGGAGCGGGAGGGCCGGGACCAGAGCGCGCTCTATCGCGGCGACCGGCTCGCCGCCGCCCGGGACATGGCCGAGCGCACGCGGGACACGCCGCTCGGCCCCCGCGCCCGGCAGTTCCTCGCCGCCTCGCGGCGCCAGGAGCGGCGCGTGACGAGGCTGCGCCGCACCGCGCTCGTCGCCATCAGTACCCTGGCACTGGTCGCCACGGCGTTCGCCGGAGTCGCGTTCCAGCAGCAGTCGAAGGCGCAGTCGGAACGCAACGACGCGATCGCGGGCGAGGTGCTCGCCGAGGCCGAGCAGTTGCAGAGCACTGATCCGTCGCTCGCCGCGCAACTCACCCTCGCCTCCTACCAGCTCGACCCGACCGGCGACGGGTACACAGACCTGCTCAACACCGAGAACATCGCCCTGTCGAGCGTGCTGACCGGACACGCCGGCGCGGTCTATACGGTCGCCTACAGTCCGAATGGCCGTGTTCTGGCGACCGGCAGCGCGGATGGCACCGTGCGGCTCTGGCACACCGGCGACGCCGCCGACCCGTCGCTATGGACGGCCCCGATCAATATGCACGCCGGGAAGGTGTACTGGCTGGCCTACAGCCCGGACGGCCGGACCCTGGCCGTCGCGGACGCCGACGGCACGGTGCAACTGTGGAACGTCACGGATCCTGCGCACCCCGTCCTCTGGCGTACGCCGTTGACCGGGCACGCCGGCCACGTCTTCTCCGTCTCCTTCAGCGCCGACGGGAAAGTACTCGCGAGCGCGGGCGTCGACCACACCGTGCGGCTGTGGAATGTCGCAGAGCCCGCAGACGCGACGCCGATCGGCTCACCCATCGTCGAACCCGATGACGTGGCATCCGCGAACTTCAGTCCGGTCGGACGCACGCTCACCATCGCGGGCCACGACGGCACCGTGCGGCTCCTGGACGTCTCAGACCCCGCACATCCGACCGCGTTGGGCACCCCGCTCACGTGGGACGGCGACGTCGTCTACTCGGCGACGTTCAGCCCCGACGGGAAGTTCCTCGCCGCGGCGAGCGGCGACCACACCGTGCGGCTGTGGGATGTCAGCGATCCCGCGCACCCGGTCGTACTGGGCACGCCGCTGACCGGCCACAACGACATCGTCTACGGGCTTGCGTTCAGCCCGGACGGCAAGATCCTGGCCACCGCGAGCGCCGACCAGACGGTCCGGCTGTGGAACCTGAGCGACCCGGCGGATCCGGTCGAGATCGGGCAGCCCCTCGTCGGCCACACCAGCTTCGTGTACTGGCTCGCCTTCAGCCCGGATGGACGCACCCTCGCCAGCGTCAGCGCCGACGGCACCGCGCGGCTGTGGAACATCCCGACGACCGTGCTGATCAGCGGCGCGCACTACGTCAACGTCGCCTTCAGCCCGAACGGGCGCCTGCTCGCCGGAGTGACCACGCAGACCGTGGCCCTGTGGAACGTGGCGAACCCCGCCGAACCGGTGCTGGACGCGCGGCTTCCCGTCGAGGACACCAAGCGGATCGTCTGGTCCGAGTTCAGCCCCGACGGCCGCACGCTGATCACGACCGGTCGCGACGGGACGGCGCGGCTGTGGAACGTCACCGACCCCGCGCACCCCGTCGCCTGGGGTCCGCCGCTGCTTCCCGGCGGCGGCACCGTGGACATGGCCGTGTTCAGCCCGGACGGCAGGTTCCTGGCCACCGGTTCCGCGGACGGCACCGTGCGGCTGTGGAACGTCGCGAATCCGGCCCAGGCCACCGCCGTCGGAAAACCGCTGGCCGGCCTCACCGCCTCGCTGTTCTGGATCGGGTTCAGCCCCGACGGCCGCACCCTGGCCGGCACGGACTCCAGTGACAGGCTGCTGATGTGGAACGTCGCGGAACCGGCCCGCCCCGTCGTCCTCGGCCACGTGGTGAACACCGATACCGGCGGCGTGGAGCAGGGAGCCTTCAGCTCCGACGGGAAAGTCCTGGCCACCGCGGACATCGACTACACGGTGCGGCTGTGGAACGTGGCCGACCCGGCGAGCGTCACCAGCGTCGGAGCCGCGCTGACCGGCCATACCAGCTGGGTGTACTGGGTCGGCTACAGCCCCGACGGCAAGACGCTGGCCAGCACCGGCGCGGACGGCACGGTGCGGCTGTGGAACGTGGCGGAGCCCACGCGGGCGAGCGAGCTCGGCCGACCGCTGACGGATCACACCGCCGCGATCGACGACGCCGCCTTCAGCCCGAACGGCCAGGTCCTCGCGACCGCCAGCGACGACAGCACGATGGAACTCACACTGCTCGGCGTCGGCCAGGCCGCCGCCCACGTCTGCGCCGCCTCCGCGAACACGCTCACCGCGGCCGCCTGGAGCCGGTACGTCCCGGACCTGCCGTACAACCCGCCGTGCGGGGGCTGAGGACGCAGCAGCGGTAGCAGTGTTCGAGTATTCTTGGTCTGTTCAAATCAGGCGACGTGCGCGATATCGGCCTGGCGCACCGGATACAGCGGTTCGGCCCCGGCGCGATAGCGTTCGACCTCTGCGACGACGGCCGCGCCGAGCCGGGCCCGCTCGTTGCCGATCGAACCGGCGATGTGCGGAGTCAGGAAGACGTTCGGCAGCCGGTAGAGCGGAGAGTCGGCGGACAACGGCTCTGATTCGGTCACGTCCAGAATCGCACTGATCCGGCCGCTGACGAGTTCCTCGGTCAGCGCCCGCTCGTCGACGATCGCGCCGCGCGCGGTGTTGATGAAACAGCCCCCGTCCCGGATCAGGCCGAGTCGCCGCCGGTCGATCAGGTGCCGGGTCTCCGGTAGGTCGGGGGCGTGCAGGCTGACGACGTCGCTGGTGGCGAGCAGTTCGTCGAGCTCGAGGAGCCTGGCGCCGAGCGCGGCGGCCTGCTCGGGGTCGAGGTACGGATCGCTCACCGCCACCTCGAGGTCGAGGGGGCGGACGAGGTCGAGCACGCGTCGGCCGACCCGGGAAGCGCCGATGACGCCGAGCGTCCGCCGGTAGGTGCCCGCCGTCGCGGTCTGCTCAGGGGTCGGATATACGTGCTCTGTACGGTAGCGGTCGCGGATGGCGAAGACGTCCTTGGCCGCGAAAACCACCGCTGCCAGGGTGAACTCGGCGACCGGCTGCGCGTTGGCCTGCGCCGCACTCGTCACCAGCAGCCCGCGTTCCCAGGCGGCCTCGGTGATCACGTGGCGAACGGTCCCAGCCGAGTGCAGCACCGCGCGCAGCCGGGGCATCCGTGCCAGCGCATCCGCGTCCAGCGGCGGGCTGCCCCAGCCGGTGATGAGGATCTCGGCCTTGGCGAGGTCCGCGGCGTGCCGCTCATCGGCGAAGTCCTCGACGCACAACGCGGGGTCGATGCGCACGAGCGCACTCAGCCTACTGATGAGGTCCGCCGGGAACAGGGCGGGCAGGTGGGCGGGGTCCATCGCGAACACGGCACGGGGACGGTCGTCGGCCACGGTTCTCCCTTCACTGTCGCTGGTGCGGGGCGGACTCGCGCACGACGAGCCGGGTTGGCAGGATCAGCGGGCTTGGCCGTTCCCCGTCGATCAGGTCGAGCAGCATCCGGCCCATCTCGCGGCCGAGCTGCCGGATCGGCTGGTAGACCGTGGTCAGCGGCGGCGTGGTGAGGCGGGCGATCAGGTGGTCGTTGAACCCGGCCACCGCCACGTCGCCGGGGACGGTGCGGCCGTGCGCGCGCAGGGTGCGCAGCGCGCCGGCCGCCATGTTGTCCGAGGCGGCGAAGACGGCGTCGAGCCGCGGATCGGCTTCCAGCAGCCGCTCCATGGCCGCCGCGCCGCCGTCCTCGGTGAAATCGCCGTGCTCCGTCCGCATCGCCTCGAGCCCCGCGACGGCGGCCGCCTCCTGGAAGCCGCGCAGCCGCTCGAGCCCCACCTGCGTGTCGGCTGGCCCCGCGATGGTGGCGAGGCGCCGTCGCCCGCCGGCGATCAGATGCTCGGTGACGGTCCGGGCGCCGCCGCGGTTGTCGGCGTCCACGTACCAGTCCGGCTCCGCGTTCAGCGGGCGGCCGCCGTAGACGACGGGGAGGTCGAGCTTGCCGGCGAGCCGGTCCAGCGGGTCGTCGCCGTGCAGCGCCATCAGCATCACTCCGTCGGCGCGCCGGCTGCGCAGCAGGTTCTCCAGCCGCGCGCGCCCGTGCGGGGAGTCGGCC
>Ga0073928_10002846_pt1 | contig 28605 bp, 20 predicted proteins | sample PaiPotPPA55metaG_FD_76969 | JGI IMG/M metagenome (GOLD analysis project Ga0073928, IMG submission 76969) | Iron sulfur acid spring bacterial and archeal communities from Banff, Canada, to study Microbial Dark Matter (Phase II) - Paint Pots PPA... ...
GGGCGACTTTTCGCCCAGCGCTATAGCCTTGTTGCTGGCGCTGATCGAACGGAATTGCATCATCGTCCCGCTGACAACTTCCGTGCGCCACAAGCGCGCCGAGTTTCTGGAAGTGGCGCTTGCCGAGGTACTAATGACCATCGACGAAAGCGAACAGCTCTGCGTCGCACGCGTGAACGTGCGGGGAGACCACGAGCTATATGATGCAATTCGCAATGGCGCACGTCCGGGGCTGGTGGTCTTTTCCTCCGGCTCAACCGGGAAAAGTAAGGCCGCGGTTCATGATTTTGTGCCGCTCCTTGAAAAATTCAAACGCCTTCGCCGGGCGCTGCGGACTTTGACATTCCTGTTATTCGATCATCTCGGCGGTCTCAATACCCTGTTCCACACCTTGTCCAACGGTGGTTGCGTGATTGTGACGCCCGCGCGAACGCCCGACGCGGTGCTCGAAGCTATCGAGAAATTTCGGGTCGAACTCCTCCCTACTTCGCCCACGTTTCTCAACCTGATGCTATTCAGCGAAGCATACCAGCGGCACGACCTGCGATCCCTCAAGCTGGTCACCTACGGAACCGAGCCCATGCCGGAAAGCACCCTCAAAAAGTTTTGCTCCCTGTTCCCGGACATACAAATGTTGCAGACATACGGACTGTCGGAAATCGGAGTGTTGCGCTCCAAATCGAAGAGTTCGGATTCCCTATGGCTGAAGATTGGCGGAGAAGAGTTTGAAACACGGGTGATCGATGGCCTGTTGCAGATCAAGGCGCAATCGGCGATGCTCGGGTACTTGAATGCGCCCAGCCCTTTTACCGAAGATGGCTGGCTGATTACCGGCGACTCCGTGGAAGTCGACGGGGAATACCTCAAGATTCTCGGCCGCAAATCGGAGCTTATCAACGTCGGAGGCCAGAAAGTCTATCCCAACGAAATCGAGGGCGTGATCCTGGAGATGGAAAACGTGGCGGAAGTGACCGTATACGGCGAAAGGAACGCCATCATGGGCAGCATTGTCTGCGCCAAGGTGCGCTTAAAGGACAGCGACGATTCGTCCGCCTTTTCGTTGAAGCTCAAGCAATTCTGCCAATCGAGGATGGAAGCTTATAAAATCCCCATGCGAATTTTTTTGGAGGAAAAAGAACTAAGTACCGAACGTTTCAAAAAAGGGCGAGTTCAGCAACACGAGCCGCAAACACCCGCCGACGTCCACAGCTAAGTTTTCGATCGAATCCCTTGCAAAGGTTTGTCGAATGATATTTGACTAAGAAACGGCCTGCGCGGACGGGCTGTCAAACCTGGGTTTTGGCGAAATTTCGCTCAGCGCCTCGTCGTCAACGGCTCGCCCGGTAAAGTGATAGAAGATCTCGTACTTCTTGCCCCAGAGAAAGGCGAGGGTACGCCGGATCCGACTAGGGCTATCAAAGCGCAACACATCGGTCGAATATTCGTTGACGCAGCGGCGCCACAACTCAGCTCCGCCTTTTTCCTGGAAGTCCCGGTCGAGGTAAATCGCACCGCCTTCCACAACATTCCAACCCCAGGAATGCGCGAAAGTATACCAGGCCACTTGGCTGCACATGACGTAGCGCGCCCGCTCGGCGGTCTTGGGAGTCGCCTCGGAAACGTCACAGCGGCCCACCGCCGGATAAAGCCGAAAAATCCGTTGCGTATCGTGGGTGAGCACCTCGAATGCTTGCATTTTTCGCATAACCAGCTTGCCAAACCGCTTGCGCAACGCCGCCAACAGTGTCTCCATGGCTTGACGAATGAGTTCGGCGTCGACACTCGGGGGTGTCGGATCGATTTCTAGATTCTCGAGGTCCTGTGAGTAACGAGCTATGGCCTCGCCGGAACGGAAAGTCCGTTCTTTCGAGTCCCATTGATCGCCTGGATACATGAAATTCACGCCTGGCAGGTTTAGTGACGCGACCTTCGCCGGCGTAATCATGAACTCGTTCATCCAGCTATTTTCCTGATTGCAGAAATAGCCAAAGCTAGCGAATGGAATGGTAAATTCGGGTTGAAAGGTCCAGATACGATATTTGAGTTCGCGCAGCTTCTGCGGGACCGCATCTGTCTCGTCCTTCCGATTCCCAATCCACTGGGCGACGGAAAACTGCGTCAGCAGCACCGAAATCTTGCTGCCCACCAGCCGCCGAATGTATTTGAGCGTCGAAGCTTTGCATATGCAGTCGTTCAAATTCAGGATGCATTCCCCCTCGGCGCGCACGGCCATGAAAGAATCCATGGTGCCGATCGACCCGCACAGGAATTCTACGCCGGGCCGCAGCATAAACCAGCGATACAGAGGCACTTCGCGAATCTGCTCGAAACCAAGCTTCCGCAGCCCATCGACCACCCGAGGCGAACTGTGTTTTTGGTACAGCACGGTGATACGCTTGCGCTCCGCCTCCGGGATGGATTTGAGCGTGGGGAAATTAAAATGATCGGAGTGCTCGTGGGAAATCCAAATATAATCCACCAGGTGATAGGGCACCGGAGGAGACGGGCTGAACAGGGCACAACAATTGTTCACCAATTTCCCTTTGGTCCACGGATCGCACCAAATCGTAACGCCGTTCGCTTCTAGCAAAAAACTGGCATGATTCACAAAAGTAATTTTCATAGCGATCAGATCCCACTGCTGCGGGCAAGACCTTCCTGGCCGCAAATTAAGCCTGAGACACGCCACTCTTATTGGTATCGCCGAATACTATCGCCCCGGAGCGCGCCGGATATTAGGCCTATGTAAATGAATTGTTGAAATTGGCCCGCAAGTCAGAAGGTCGCCTTGCCGCAGGACGGCTCGCAACCCACTGCTGCCATCAAGAGACGGGACCCGAGCCCCCAAGTAACGGTGGGGTGGCCAGCGCTGGGTTCGAAAATCGCGGCCGCGTCTTAACCAGGCTACCGATATTTGTTGCGGCGCGGGCGCCCACGCCGAGCCACAGCCAGATAAACCCTTGAAGGAACAGATTGTAAAAAGTGGAGGCTCCCACATTCATAAGCAGGGCGAGAATCACCAGGACGAAGGTGAAATGCAAGACGAGCACCTGCGATCTTGTATGCGCTTCCGAGCTCGGCGGCAACTTTCGAGCCGTTCGCAGGCCTAGCCATAATCTGGAGAGTGGATAGAGGAAAAAAGAGATATAGGCTGCGAATCCAATGATTCCAAACTGTTTTAACACATCCAGATATTCAGAGTCCGTGATGATGCCGCTGAAGCGAGCCTTGGCCGGTCCGAATCCGAGGACCGGGGAACGAGCGAAATCGGCTAGTGCGCCGCGCCACAAATCATCGAATCTCTGGCGCACGGAATCGACTTGGCCTGGATGTTCGAGATCTTGATAGCGCGCCAGAGCATGGGGGTTGCTTTGCAGAACCACTGTGGCCACGAGAGCCAGGAGCGGCAGCACAAAAATCAACAGGCCGAGTTGCAAACTGCGCTTGCGATTGAAGGAAGAAGAAGCCAGCGTGATGGCGAAAACCGCGGCAATCCCAGCCGCGCTGGCCAGCAAAGCATAGCGCGAAGCAGTCATGGCGATGGTCACCCCGGCTGCAAGCAGCATCACTCCGTTTACAACGCGACTGCCTACTTTCGCGAGGAGAGCAAGCGTAAAGCAGACGACCGCCCAGGACAGCAGGAGTCCCAGCACGTTCGGATTTCCCATCGTGGAATAAACGCGCCGGGTCAGAAACAGGGCTTGATCGTGAACGCCACCCGAGTACAGGCCATTGAGCGTCTGCGTAAACGGCATGCCGCGCCATTGCGCCCAGGCATACAAGCACACCAGCAGAATGGCGAAACGATAGGCGTAAAATAGCTGCCGCATGCCGTATTCACTGAGATTCGTTTCATAAGCGATAGTAAAAAAAGCTACGGGAAACCAAACCTTGGGAATCTCATAGAAGTCCCGTGCTACGACGCTCTGGTCCAGAGCCGCTGCGCCATACCAAATTGAAAACAGGATGCACACGCTAAACAGCGCGCCAATAAGAAACATTCCGTTCCAGCGAAACATGGGAACAAACCCGGCCATCAAAAGCCACGCATACAACGCAAGAATAATGGGAATCAGTACTTCTTCCGCCTTCAGAAACGGGAAAGTGCCTCCCGAGGGGATGGGAGGAGCCAGTATCGATAAACAGATCAGCAGAATCAAACAGTTTCGTAGAACGACCCTGCCCAGCCTGAAGCGTTCCACGGACAAGCGATCTTCGGCCATAGTCATTTTTAATTGTGCACAATACCCAAGAACTTCTCTAACTTATTTCGTTCTGTTTCAACTCGTTCGGGGTGCTCACAACCTTTGGACCGAAGAGGCGCGAACGGTATCGGGACCAGATCTGCCAGTAGAATACCCAGTCAGCGTAGGTGGGGACAAACATGGATTTCCAGGACGCTTTAAGCTCTTTTCTCAAGACAAAGGCCAGGAGCACGGAATTAAAAATATAAGCAGCTGAAGAGGCGATGGCCGCCCCATTGATGCCCTCTTTCGGGATTAGGGTGAAGTCCAGGCCAATTGTAAGTAGCAGCGAGCAAAATGCAAAGATAGAAGCGTACTGCGGTTTTTTCCGGCCCGCCAAGTCCGCGCACATGATCTTGGCCACCGATAAACAAACGGTACCTGGCAAAATCCACCAAATAACCGCTACGCTGGGCGCAAATTGCACACCAAAAACGAGCGGTACCAGCAAAGGGCTGGCGATGGCAATGGCCGCACCTGTCACGCCGGCGATGAGAATTACGTGGCGGAGCACCAAACACGTAAAGTCGGCATCGTCTCCGGAGGTTCGCGCGGTTCGCGAAAACAGCGCTAACGCGGCGGCCCGCGGAATTTGCCACAAGGCCTCCGACACCACGACGCCCAAGGCATAAATACCCACCGCTGCGGGATTCAGAAAGTAATTCACGATAAAGACGTCCAGCCGATAATTAAGAAATGATGCTAGGTTCCCCATAATGCCCGGGAGCCCAAAGCCCAAAGCGGCGCGCATCTGAAGTGCGGTGGCTACCCGAGGCGCTCGAACCTTGAACAGGTCTCGCAGCGCGAACATGCAGATTCCTATGCTCAGAATGATGGACAGGAGATTCGCCGCAATGGCCAGTTCCGCATGACGCCCAAAGAGCAGCACCAGTCCGCCCAGAACCAGCAGCCCACTCATCTGCTCGGCCAACGTCACCCCGGCGCGCAGCCCGAAACGCTCCTGGCCCGCGATGATGGCAATGAGATATCCAAGGAAAATCAGGCAAGGAATGGAGGCCAAGATCAGCCAAGCCATCGAATTCGTAATGCCCCTAAGAAAAGCTGCATGCCATCGCCAATAAGTCTCCGCCCATAGGCCCGCCGCAATCGTGGAGCCGATTGCGCCGGACAGCCATACTCCTGTGATCCAGTCCGCGGGCCGACGCTTCTGATCGGCAGCCCAAACGAGAGCTGGAGTTTCAACCCCCAGCCCTCCCAGCAAAGCGAAAGCCGCTATGGCCATCAGGCACAATCCGATTTCGCCTCGCCCATCGGCGCCCAGCACTCGCGCATAGAAAATCTCGATGACAATGCCCAGTCCTCCGCAAACCGCTTGCCCGCCGAGGATGGTAAGCAGACTCGAAAAGAAGCTGGTGGGCCGTTTCTCGTTTTGTGCTAGCACAGAATGCGATTCCTCGATGGTGCTGCCCTTTTCTTGTTCAAAGCGACTCAGCCGTGAAAGGAGCGGCTCGCAGCATCCTGTGCAGCCAGGACTCGGCCGCGGCCTTCCTTTCGTCCCAGCGCTGTTGCAGGTGTCGGTCTATCGGCGCGAGCGCGTCGTTCGCGAGGTGGTGCGCAGCGCGAGCGCCTGTACTTGAAGCTTCGGTAGGCTGGCAGGAAATTGTTGCACTGGCGCGACCAAGGCTCCGGACCAAATCGGCCCTGCCAGAGGACTTTGCCTGTACCTTCGCAAACTATGTTTACCAGCGACTTGTTACAGTTGTGCGAACGAATCTTCACAATTCACTCTGCTTATGACCGGTGGACAATTCGCGGCTGATTGCCGCCGAATCCGTTAACGGAAAAACCTACAAAATCTCATAAAGAGTTCGTTGCATTCTAAATTCAGCCAAGGCGCTCAACCGGTGGTACTTAACCTCTTCAAAGGCAATCCCACTTGGGAGTCTCGCCTTCGACGCATTTCAGTTTTCATGTTTCGTTCATCTCGCAATAACAAGGCTCGCGTATCTACTGTCTGTCAACGGAAAGCCCATGTTCCCGAGTCCCCGGCCGGAGTTGTGGGCTGCGATGTTGAGGTCAGGTAAACGAGTCACCTCGATGGAAGTGGTAGAACTTCTGAGGGAATAAGTAAGAGACGCAGCTGTTGGAACCTACAACCCAAGTCCGCTTTGGGTCCGGCTTATGGAGCGTTTTGTCCTGCGCACTGTAAGTCAGAGGGCGAAGCTTTAGGCAAAATGAGTGGCAACGGCATTTGCGAGACAAACCATGAGTCGCGGCCAGCTTGGTATGCGCTCTATACCAAGCATCAGCACGAGAAGAGCGCTGCGGATCTTCTGGTGAGAAAGAACTTCGAAGTTTTATCGCCGTTGTATTCCAGCACTCGGCGTTGGCAGGACCGCACCAAAACGGGCGTGTTACTGCCTGTTTTTCCTTGCTATCTTTTCGTTTGCACCACCCTCAGCCGCAAGCTGGAGGTTCTTCGAACCCCGGGGATATTCAGCATGGTCTCTTCTGCGGGTCAAGCCTGCGAGGTCCCCGAGCACGACATACAAATGGTCCGACAGATCTGTTCAGATCCGGCGCGTAGAGCGCCGCATCCCTATCTATGCGCAGGGGAAACGGTTCGAGTGCGCACGGGGCCGTTCGCAGGCCTGACTGGTGTGATAACGCGCTTTAAGAACGGTTTTCGTGTGGTCTTATCGATTGCGCTACTGCAAAAATCAGTCGCTTTAGAACTCGACGCATTCAGCTTAGAGCCTGAAGCCTCTCCCGCGACTCAGGCTTGCGCGAACTGACGGAGTGTCAGGGACAAGTCACGGCCTGCCTCGCCAAACCGGCGCGGCACTATTTTCCGAGAGATCGCGAGCGATAAGAGATGGAATACTTAGACAATCTGGGGCCCGTGAAAAGGGATCCGGCGCCCTTGGCAACGCACTATGCAAACCCGCAACCTGATTCCGAGGTCGAGCAGATTTTCACCTGGGAGCAAGCCGTCCGGGTACTGCGAAAAAATAACCGGTTCGTATTAGGCGTCGCAGGGCTCTTAGTCCTCTGCGTCGTGGCCGTCGCGTTCCTGCTGAAAGACACCTATCAGCCCAAGGCCTTCATCGATGTGGATCCCATCGGCAGTGGGATCAAAGCTCTACACGAAATCGAGGACGCCAGCCCGGTCGAGAATCCGGACTATCTCGAAACTCAAGCTCAGATCCTGCAGGGCGAAGGACTAGCGACCAGTGTGATTCGAGTCCTGGGTCTGGCACACAACCCCGAGTTCGTTACACCCAGTGAGTTGTCGAAGTGGGCCAAGCAGCAGAACTCCCTGAATGAGAGTGCAACGTTCAGCGACAAAAACGCCTACCTGCAGGATCAGGTGGACTTGGCCAATCGAACGGCTACGGAATCGATCGCCCTTGCCAGGTTCCAGAAAAAGCTTTCCGTGAATGTGGTCCGCAACAGCCGGCTGATCGAAGTCAGCTTCGCCAGCCATCACCCTGAGCTGGCGCAGTCCATCACCAATACATTAGTGCGGCAATTTATCGAGCAGAATTACCGAAATCGCTACACCTCCACCATGGAAGCGTCCGCATGGCTTTCGAAACAGATCGATGATCTTCGAAAAAAGGCCGAAGCCGCGAACCAGAACGTCGCCGACTATCAGCGCAAGTACGAGCTAGTGGAAACCGACGACAAGGACGTCCCCCTCGGCCAATTGATGAACGAGGTCAACCATCAGTACAGCAATGCGGAAGCCAACCGCATCGAGGTGGAGGCCTATGTTCGCATGATCAACCAGGGCCTTTCGGACTCTATCCCCGCCGTGCGGGATGATCAGCTGTACCAAACGCTAATGGGGCGCTTCGTTGATATTCGGGCGCAGTTGGCGCAGGCTCGCGCAATTTACGGCGACGAAAACTCCAACGTAAAAAAACTGGAAAACGAGCTAAAGGAATTTACCGCCCAGCTCGATGCCGAACGCTCCAGAATCCTAGAGCGCGTGCAAACTTCCTTCTCCGCTGCGCGCGACCGAGAAATGCTGATGCTTAAAGAGCGCGAAAAGCTGAGGAGCCAGATGGGTGATGCGAGTTCCCGTATGGTCGCTTACCGAGTATTGAAGAACGAAGCGGCTGCAGACGCCGAGTTGTACAACACCTTGCGTGGGCGCTTGAATGAAGCCGGCATTTACGCCGGATTGCGTTCAAGCAACATACATGTGGTGGACCTGGCTCCCAACTTGCACGAGCCCACCTCGCCGCATCGCGGAACCCTCATTGCCCTTGGTTCGTTGTTGAGTTGCATGTTCGCGGTGGTTCTCGCGTTCGTGCGCGAGAGTCTGGACAACACCGCGCATACCCTCGACGACATGCGGGATTGGATCAGAACACCCGCGCTCGCGATGCTTCCCAAAATGAAAGCGCCCCTGAACGCCTGGTCTGGTCCCGCGAAATTCTCGACATTGCAGGCCTCCCTGACCCGTGACTTGGATCTGCCGCAAGTCCTGATTGCCCGCCCGCAGTCCGCCGAAGGCGAAGCCATCCGTGACCTTCGCACTGCCTTACTGGCCTCCAACCCAGTAACGCCGCCGCGAGTCATCTTGATAACCTCCCCGTCCGCAGGCGAGGGCAAGACGACACTGTCTATCAATCTTGCCTTGGCCCTAGCGCACCGCGGAAACACCTGCTTGATCGAAGGCGATCTGCGGCGGCCCACGGCAGGGCGCATCATGAGTCCCGCTCCGCACACCGGCCTCGGCCAGGTGTTGGGGACCAAGCTGCCTCCTGGCGATGCCATCGTGAAGTTCGCGGACATTCCCTCCTTCGGTGTCTTACCAGCAGGCGCGCCGGTGGCAAACCCGGGTGATTTGATGGATCCGGAAAAGATGACCGAGCTGGTGAATGGTTTGAAACAGGAATATCAGTACATCGTGATTGATTCTCCGCCGCTGATCCCCTTCTCCGATGCACGGCTAATGGCTGCAATTTGCGACACCGTAGTCCTGGTTGGACGGTATGGCGTAACCACGCGGCGGGCACTCACGCGTTGCGCGGGAATTCTCGAGCAGGTCCGCGCCCGTCTGGCGGGTGTGGTGCTCAATGATATCGACTTGGGTTCTGCGGACTATCACTATTACAACTACGGTTTCAGTCCCGCGCGGCGTAGCGACTTGCGATATTACGACGAAAACAACGACCTCCGGCCAGACGGCCTCGATCCACTGAACGGCGATCTAAAGCGTGACGGTGAAGTTCGAAGAAAGTCGGCAGGTGCCTGATGCGGAATCTCTGGAGAATCCCAGCGCGCCGAACGGTGATCGGGGATGAAATCATGCAGGTTCAGCAAAGCCTGGCAATGCGATGGCCTCGTTTATTCTTTCTGCTCGCCGTCTTTACATATCTGATATCTCCTGTGCGAGCCCAGAATGGACCTTCGCCGGGACCGACGCCAACCGCCGTCGCCGCCGACTACAAAATTGGCCCCGGGGATACCGTGAGTGTGACGGTCATGGACGCTCCCGAGTTCGGTGGGAAGTTCCGTGTGAGCGAGCGGGGCCTGATCGAAATGACCGGCATCAACGAGCCGATTCGGGCGGACGATAAAACCCCATCCGAGTTGGCCCACGCCATCAAGGCAGCCCTGATCGACGCGAAGCAGCTGCGCGACCCCAAAGTTACCGTGTTTGTCGAAGAGTATCGCGGGCGTACCATCGAAGTTCTCGGAAGCGTAGCGAAGCCCTCCGTCTACCCCATTCAAAAGCGCACCACTTTGCTCGAGGCTCTATCTCTGGCGGGCGGCGCGTTGCCAGGCGCCGGCGACACCATCACCGTGGTTCGCGGTGAGGCCAGCGCGGAGGCCACCAGCTCACAGGTCGGGACGGTGCGATTCGTGCAGCTTAGCAAGTTGGTGAACGGAAGCGCGGAAAACCTGGAAGTCAGAAATGGCGACGTTGTCAGCGTTTCCGCAGCCCAGGTTGTCTATGTTCTTGGCGCGGTCACCAAGCCCGGGGGGTTTACTATGGCCAATCCCACTTCCGGAGTTACTGTGCTACAAGCCGTCTCCCTTGCGGAAGGTTTCAAATCCGTCGCTGCCACGGACCGCGGATTGATTATTCGAAATTCCTCGAGCGCTGTCGGTCGACAAGAGATTCCAGTGGACGTAAAAGAGATGCAGCTCGGAAAGACGGCCGACATGCAACTGGCTCCGGACGATATCCTTTATATTCCGGAAAGCGGCAAGAAAAAAGCATTGAAAGTCTTAGGAGATGCCGCCGTGGCGGTGGTAAGCGGAGTCGCCATTTATGGCGTCGGGTACCGCATCGGAACCGGGCAATTATAAAATCTCCCATCACCCGGCGATCCGTTCGGACATCCTAAGCCCGCAGGTAAACTGGGCACTCGATCATACTTCTATTTTAGCGAGATAACATCTCGGCAGTCACTTCAGCGAATATCTGATTCCCAAAAGGCTCCAGGAGAACATTTATGGAAGTTCAAAAGGCTGTGCGCGTAGGCGTGGTTGGTTGCGGTTACTGGGGAAGAAATCTCGTACGTAATTTCCATGAATTGGGCAGTCTGGCGGCGGTTTGTGATTCAGAACCCGCGCGACTCGAGGAAATGCGGCAGAGGTATTCCGTGGAAGGGTGCACGCAGCTTGAAGAACTGCTAGCCATGCCGGGAGTGCAGGCGCTCGCAATTGCAGCTCCGGCCTCACAACACTATTCCATTGCCAAGAAGGCGCTCCTTGCCGGCAAGGACGTGTTCGTGGAAAAACCATTGGCTCTGCGGATTCAAGATGGCGAAGAGCTGGTGGATCTGGCGAAACGCCTCTCCCGCATTTTGATGGTCGGGCATTTGCTCCACTATCATCCTGCCATTGGCGAATTAAAACGCCTAATAACCTCGGGTGAGCTGGGCAAAGTCGAGTACATCAGCTCCACGCGATTGAATCTCGGCAAATTGCGAACCGAGGAAGACATTCTTTGGAGCTTCGCGCCGCATGACATCTCGGCGATTCTTCATCTCCTCGGCGAAGCGCCCATCCGCGTCACAGCACAAGGCGCCAGCTACTTAAATCATCCGATCTCCGACGTCACGCTAACGATCTTGAACTTTACGAGCGGCGTCAAAGCCCATATTTTTGTCAGTTGGTTGCATCCCTTCAAGGAACAAAAGCTCATCATTGTTGGAAATCGCAAGATGGCCGTATTCGACGACACGGAGAAAGAACGCAAACTAGTGCTCTACCCCCATCGCATTGATTGGGTGGACCGCGTCCCAGTGGCCCATCGCGCCGAGGGTGAAGTCATCGACATAAGCAAAGACGAACCTCTGAAACTCGAGTGCTCGCACTTCCTTGAGTGTGTTCGCGATCGCCGCACTCCGCGAACCGATGGCATTAACGGTGTGAGCGTGCTGAAGGTCTTGCATGCCGCCGGGCAGTCCATCGCCGAAAATGGCCACCCTGTCGACCTGGAACGAAAAGCCGTCAGGCAGTTTTATGCTCACCCGTCCGCATACGTCGACGATCCTTGCGAGATCGGCGAGGGCACAAAGATCTGGCACTTCTCTCACATCATGCCCAATTCCCGAATCGGGCGTGGCTGCAGCTTGGGACAGAATGTAAACGTGGCCAGTGGTGTCAAAATCGGAAACAACGTCAAAATCCAAAACAACGTCTCCTTATACACCGGCGTCGAACTTGAAGACGACGTGTTTTGCGGGCCCTCCATGGTTTTCACCAATGTGCTCACCCCGCGCAGCCGCGTGAATCGCAAAAACGAATACGCGCGTACCCTGGTTAAGCGCGGCGCGTCGCTGGGCGCCAACTCGACCATCGTTTGTGGCACGACCATTGGAGAATACGCGTTCGTCGGCGCGGGAGCGGTGGTGACGCACGATATCGCCGATCACGCATTGGTTGTCGGCGTTCCGGCCAAGCAAGTCGGTTGGGTTTGCAGCTGCGGCCTCCGTCTCGCCATCGCCGCGGAGCAAGGCTTTTGCAGTTCTTGCGGCAGCCAGTATTTGTTGCACGATGGGAGGCTGAACGCAGCTTTGCGCAAGCCACCAGTTTCTGAGATCGTCCACCCGCCACTCCAGGCCGCAGCGGCCGGCAGCGATTAACGTCGTCCAATTCTGCGCGGACCAACGAACGAGTCGCGTTTAACATCAACAATAGTAAACACCCACCGGAGAGTTTCTTTGAGCAGCAAAAGCCATCGCCCTTATGTAGTCTCGGTTCATGGGCTCCCCGATTTTTGTGAAAAGTTGACCCCCTTGCTCAGTTCGGAGCAATGGGAGGTGCCCTATCGTTCTCCATTCACCCTGAAGGGGCTGGCGGCAAGGTTTTTCGACCTCGTCCGCGCCGATCTTGTCTACACCTGGGGAGGGCGCATCACCTTCGGGCAATTCACACGCGTGGCGCGGTTCCTTGGCAAAAACAAACTGATCATGCTGTGGTGTGGTAGCGACGTACTGTTTGCGCAGCAGCAATTGAATGCCGGAATTGCCATCGAGCCATGGATTCGTAACAAAATTCACTGGGCTGTTTCGCCCGCAATGGCAGAAGAAGTTCGGACCTTGGGGCTCGAATGCGAATACGTCCAAGCCTCATTCGTCGATTCGGTTCCGAACCCCGAGCCCCTTCCGGATAAATTCCGCGTTCTTGTCTATGCGCCAAGCTTCAAGAAGGCCGAGCTCTACGGTCTTGACCGTGTCCTCGAGGTAGCGGCTAGACTCCCCGATGTCGAGTTCAACCTTGTGGGCATTCTCGAATGGCCTGTCCCTTCCTGTCCGCCCAACGTAAGCGTGCATGGCCGTATCGACCTGACCATAGTTTACGAGCACAGCACCGTACTCTATCGACCAGTTCGTCACGACGGCGGTATCTCGTTCATGGTGCTTGAGGCGCTCGCGCACGGCAGGCATGTCGTCTACACCCGCCCATTTCCCGCCAGCATTCTGGTCCACGATGTGGACGAAGCTTGCCGGGAATTAAGACGCCTTCAGGGCCTGCACCAGTCAGGTCAACTAGGCCTTAATTATCGCGGAATCGAAGTCATCGCCAATGATTACAGTTCGGAAAAGGTGCGCGCCGATCTGCTGGCGCGATGGGAACGCGTGATTTCATCGGAAGGACAGAATTCTCTGCCGGCAAATCCCAAGAGTGAAACGTGTGCAGGTGCGGACTTCACAAGGGAATGAGACAGCAGGGATAAGTTCGAAATGTCCTCTAGGAGCGCGCAGTGCGAATGGATTGGGTGAATCATGCTTCCTTTATCTTGCGATCCGGAGCGGTGTCCTTGCTTTGTGATCCCTGGCTCGACGGAGCGATCTTTAACCAGGGCTGGAGCCTGCTGTCCCCCACAAGATTGGCCTACGACGATTTCGCCGCCATCACTCATATTTGGTTTTCGCACGAACACCCGGATCATTTCAGCCCACCCTGTCTGAAAAAAATTCCTGAGCAATACCGGCGCCGGATTACCGTCCTGTTTCATATCACCAAAGACAAGCGTGTGGTAAATCTTTGCAAGGCTCTGGGATTCGCGGTCGTGGAATTGCCCGAATGGCAAACCGTCGAGATCGCTCCCGATTTTAAGATCATGAGCGGAATGCAGGGCCTGATCGATTCCTGGAGCGCTATTTTTGCCGAGGGCAAGACCCTGCTGAATATGAACGACTGCGTGTTCGAGCGCGACCGTGAACTTGAGGAAATCAAACGTGAGGTTGGAAACATCGACGTTCTTTTGTCTCAGTTTTCTTATGCAACATGGGTCGGGAATCGCGACAATCTCGCGGCACACAAAAAACATGCCGCGCATAAGCTTATGGAGATGTCCCGGCAGATCCGTGTTTTCGAGCCGGCGCAGTTTATTCCTTTCGCGAGCTACATTTTCTTCTCGCACTCCGAAAATGTATTCATGAACGAAAACAGCAATCGGATCGGCGATGTTTTTCATTACCTGACGCGGGAGTTAAACGCTCCCACCGTCGTTCTTTACCCAGGCGATGAGTGGATAGTTGGATCTCCATTCGACTCTGCCGAGTCCATCCGCCGCTACAATGAAGACTACAACCGCGTGCAGGCGGCGGCACCGACGGCGCCGACAATCTCGAGTTTAGTCACCCTCGAGGAGGCCGCCGAGAAGTTCATTATGAAGTTCTCCGAGAAGAATAATCGGTTTTTGCTCAATGCGCTGCCCCCAGCGGTTGTCTATCTGTCAGATTTGGATGTTCATTTGGAGCTTTCGTTCCGCGGCGGTCTGCGCGTTGTCGAAGGCGCTCAGCCGGACATCATTCTTTCTTCCGACTCTCTGCTGAACTGCCTGACGACGGACTGGGGGGGAGAGACGCTGGTCATTAATGGCCGGTTCCAAGTTCCTTCTGGCGGCAGACCGCGACGTTTTTTCTGGATATTTCGAGTTCCTCGGCACAACAGCGTCGGCACCACCCTCGATCTAAAATTCCTCGGGCGCCAAGCAGTTGAAAAGGTTCGCTCCGCCGTGAACAGCCGGTGGTGCTTGCTGCCCGGTCTCGTGACAGTGTCATTACCTGCAGCAAATTGCGCCAACGATCGAAAACCCTTTCGTTTGCACGGTGGTCGACGCTAGATGCGTTGTTGTGTTTCGTGCTGCTCGCGCCGCTTTCAGAGCCGCATGCGAAGCAAGGTCTGGCAGCGGAACAGGTCGCTCTTCACGTCGAGGGGAGCGCCAGACAAGCTGCCTCGTCCCCCGCCTCCGTGAAACCAGTGATGGGCGATCACTATCTCATGCTGGTAAATACGGCCATCGCTTTCCGCCTTCAGGATCAAGATTTGACGCAGTTCGACAAGTCTCCCTACGACGGGCTGGCCGTGGCCTTTTCCTACAATTACGATACTGCGCCACCGCCGACGCCCGCGGTACTCGACGCCCGGATCGCGCATTGGAAAACCATTACCAGCAAGGATATTTGGCCCTGGGTGTTTGCCAATCGCATCATCGGCGCAGACGATCGTGAGCTCAATCCGTACACCAAGGACAACACCTACTTCCATCGCATCAAAGGCGCTGACCTCGAAGATAAATCCGGGGCGCTCAGCGACTTCCTGAGCAACTGGCAAAACGCCCTCCATGCCGCCAGGGATTCCCGCGTTCCGGGGATTGTCTGCGATCTCGAGTTCTACAACTACCACAAGGAATATGACATCGGAGAACTGTCCCGCCAATCGGGGAAAACACCGCAAGAACTGATTCCTCTCTTGCGCAACATCGGCATCCGCATGGCGGACTTGGCGGGCGCCGAGTATCCCGACGCCACACTATGGTTTCTCTTCACCGGATTTGGCTTTCAGGACCATTGGACAATCGAAAATCAGCGCTACGATGGCGTTCCCACCTACATTGTGATGGGCATGTTGGACGAAATTGTCAAAAAACAGTTCCCTTTAAAGGTGGTTTCTGGCGGCGAAGCGAGCCTTGCTTATTGCCATAATTCTCTGCAAGCCTTTCGCGATAAAATCGCCGCGCGCCATGCCGCCTTTTCTAACCAACTGGAAAGGTATCCAGGCGTTTTGGAACTGGGCGGCACGATGGCTCTTTTCAGCGACCGCAGCGCGATGCGTGGATGGGTCAAGGATGATTGCGGGAGTTCGGACGCCAAAAGCGTCGAAGATCTGCAGCCCTACCTTGAGCATTTGCTCAAAACCTTTCGCTACAACTGGATCTACGCCTCCGGGGACGGGAATTACAACGCCTTTCAGCCCCAGTCTGCGCCGCGCTTCGATGCGGTTATTCGCCAGGCACAAGCAATGGCCTTCGGACCCAAAGTTCATTAAGCACTCTCCCAATTATCAACCAGCGTTAATGCACTCGACGAAAGTGTTATGACACGATGCCGAGCGATTCTTCAAGGAACGGCGGTTCCAGCCTGAAACTTCTGAGCATTGTGGGAGCACGGCCGCAGTTCGTAAAGCTCGCGCCGATTTGCCGTGCCATCGAGACCCAGAATACCCGTCGCGACTGCGTGCAGATCGAACACCGCGTCGTCCACACCGGTCAGCACTACGAACCAGAGGTGGCCGACATTTTCTTCGTGCAGATGAGTATTCCTGCGCCGGATTACAATTTGGCCGTCGGCTCGGGCGCGCCAGGGGTTCAGTTGGGCAAAATGCTGGAGCGTCTTGACCCGGTATTGTCTTTTGAACGCCCGGATTGGGTCTTGGTTTACGGCGATACCAACTCTACCCTTGCTGGCGCTCTTTTGGCCGCCCGGATGAAACTGCCCCTCGCGCATGTAGAAGCCGGATGCCGCAGCGGCGACTTGTCTATGCCGGAAGAACAGAACAGAATTCTCACCGATCATCTCAGTCAGCTCTTGTTCGCTCCTTCGCAGATGGCCCTTCGCAACCTGGAGCATGAAGGATTCAGTCTGGGCGGCGATGTCTTCGCCCGGCGCGTTGTCTTTACGGGCGATGTTACTTACGACGCCTTACTGGGGAATCTGCAGCTAGCTGAAGCCGGCGCTACTCGCGTGCTCGCTGATCTTGGCCTGCGGAACGGGCAATATTATCTTCTGACCTTGCATCGTGCCGCGAACACCGACCACGCCGATACTTTGCGCTCCATTGTTGAAGCCGTTCAACATCTAGACCTCCCCGTGCTATTCCCGGTCCACCCGCGTACCAGAAATGTACTGTCTTCGGAACAAATCCGACTGGGTGGCAATATTCGGCCCATTGCACCGCTCGGCTATCTCGAAATGCTGGGCCTCGAGCGGCATGCCTGCAAAATACTCACGGATTCTGGCGGCGTGCAGAAGGAAGCTTTTTATCTGGGTGTGCCATGCATCACACTGCGCGAGGAGACCGAGTGGCCAGAGACGGTCGACTTGGGTGCTAACCGCATAACCGGCACAACATTTGGCAAAATACGAGAGGCAGCGGCCTCGGAATATCCTCGCAATTGGCTCGATGCCAGACCCTACGGCAGCGGCGATGCGGCAACCAAAATATTACAAGAATTGATCACTTGCGCTTGCGGGACCCTGGTGTGCTAGGGCCGGGAAAGCGGCATTTGTCTGCAGCTTGTAGTGCGCGGAAGCTTCAATGAAACGTTGGAAAGTGGTGCATTTGACGTCCGTTCATTCCCCGTTCGATCACCGCATTCTCCACAAAGAATGCCGTTCCCTCGCTCGCGCCGGGTTCGACGTAACCATTATCGGGCCGTATACCAAGGATATGCTGAAAGATCAGGTGCACATCAAATCGGTCCAACCGCAACCTTCGAGAGTAAAGCGCATGACCGGCACAGCCTGGCGCATTTACAAGGAGGCTCAGCAACAAGCCGCGGACGTCTACCACTTCCATGATCCCGAGTTGATTCCCGTGGGCCTCCTCCTGCGCGGGCGCGGCAAACGCGTAATCTACGACATCCATGAGGACATTCCGCGAGAACTGCTTTCAAAATATTACCTTCCGATGTGGAGTCGCCGCCTGGTGGCGTGGACCGTCGAAGGGATAGAGAATTTTGCTTGCGGGCATTTCTCTGCCCTGGTAGCAACTACTCCCACCATCGCAAACCGCTTTCGTTTCATCAATCGGCGAACGGTAGTAGTGCGCAATTACCCGTATCCTGAAGAGATCATTTCCGCACAGCCGGAGTCCAGTTGGGACTCGCGAAGGCAATCGGTTGCCTACGTTGGCGGCATTACCATCGAGCGCGGAATTCTCCAGATGGTCGAAGCGATGGCCCTCATGCCGGAGTCGATTACCGGCACCCTGGAGCTTGTAGGCAATGAAGTTCCATGGTTCGCGGGGCCCGAGAAACTGTATAGCCACCCCGGCTGGGCGCGCGTTCACCATCACGGAATACTGGAGCAACCGAAGGTTTTTAGCTTGTTACACAACGTCCGTGCTGGCCTTGCGGTGTTGCATCCTACGCCCAATTTCCGAGATTCCATTCCCGTCAAATTTTTCGAGTATATGGGTGCGGGAATTCCCATCATCGCCTCAGATTTCCCCGCTTGGCGAAGAATTTTGGAAGACTCGGGCTGCGCGCTTTTTGTCGACCCGATGAACCCCCAGGCCATCGCTAGCGCCATCGAGTTCATCCTCACCCACCCAGCGGAAGCCGAAGCGATGGGACGGCGCGGACGCGAAGCCATGCGCAATCGATACAATTGGGAAACCGAAGCCACCACGCTTTTGAATCTGTACTCTGGATTGCGAGAACCATCATGTGTGGCATAGCAGGAATCGTGGCGCTCGATGGTCTTGATCCGCAGGCGTTGGTGGCTATGACGCAAATGGTCCGCTACCGCGGACCCAGTGGGTTTGGATTTGCTTTCGCCAAGGCCGGCGTGAACCGGCCGCTCGAAATTGTTCACAACCAGGATCGTCCCCCTGCCATGGAGCGCCCGATTGTGGGACTCGGCAGTCGCCGCCTGGCCATCCTGGACGTGTCATCGTTAGGCGATCAACCCATGGTCATCGAAGACGGCGACTATTGCGTGGCCTATAACGGGGAAATTTACAATTACAAGGAAATTCGCTGCGAGCTGCAGACCTTGGGTTATCAATTCCGGACCGGCACCGATACGGAAGTTCTGCTGCGCTCTTATCAGGAATGGGGCGAAGAGTGTCTGCAACGCTTCAACGGCATGTGGAGTTTTGCCCTGTGGGACCGCAGACGGCAGCGTCTCTTCTGTTCCCGAGACCGCTTTGGCATCAAGCCCTTCTATTACGCCGTGCAAGGCTCCAGCTTTTTTTTCGGCTCGGAAATAAAACAGGTACTTCTCGGCTCGGCACTCCCGAGAACTGCCAATCCCAGAACCGTTTATCGCTTCCTCGAGTGGGGCCTGGTCGACTATTCCGCCGAAACTTTTTTCGATGGCGTCTTTCAGTTACCCGCCGGCCATAGCCTGACCCTTGATTTATCAGAAGCAATTGCACCGAAAATCCGCCGCTACTGGGAGTTGCGCGTCGCGGCAGAGCCAGAGACGAGTGTGGAGACAGCCGTTGAAGAGTTCCACGCCCGCTTCGCCGACGCCATACGGCTGCGCCTGCGTAGCGACGTACCCGTCGGCATTTGCTTGAGTGGCGGGCTGGACTCCTCCGCCATTCTCTCGCAAGCCGCCATTTTGGCACCCGAGAATCAGTTTCAAACCTTCTCCGCCTGCTTTGAAGATGTGGATTTCGACGAACGCGAATATATGAACGCTATGATTGCCGCGGCCGGATGCATTGGTCATTCCATCTTTCCCAAGGCCAGCGCGTTTTGGAAGAAAATAGAGAGCGTGGTTTACCACAACGATGAGCCCCTTGGCAGTACTGGCTCCTTTGCACAGTGGTGCGTGATGCAAGATGCCCACGATCATGGCGTTCCCGTCGTTCTGGGCGGACAGGGGGCGGATGAAATTCTCTGCGGTTATCAGAAGTATCGCTACTTTTATTTGCTGCACCTTTTGCGTACCGGCGATCCCAAAGCTATCCGTGAAAGCGTCCTGGGCCTTAAAAATGGCACCAAACATTACTGGACTTTTGGTTCTGCGGCACGCTACCTCCCCTCCGTATTGAGCCGCCAATTCTCTTCGACGGATCGCCTCTGCAATCCCGCGTTTCATGCTGAGTTTGCGCGCACCGCCCCCGGCGTCGGTGCCGCTGCCAATATCCCTGAGCGGCAAAAAATTGATCTCACCTACTCGAGCATTCCAGCGCTGCTTCACAGCGAAGATCGCAATTCCATGGCCCACTCGGTGGAATCGCGTCTGCCATTTCTCGATTACAGGCTTGCCGAATTCGCCGTGAACTGTCCTATGTCGCTCAAGCTTCGTGACGGCTGGAGCAAGTGGATTCTTCGCGAAGCGTTGAAGGGCTCCCTGCCAGAGAAGATTCGCCTGCGAAAAACCAAATTGGGCTTCAATCCCCCTGAGAGCCAGTGGATGTTACAAGGCTTGCAGAATGGCCACGGCGATTTTTGTGCCCCGCGTAAATTGCGTATGGGGCGCTTCCTGACCGCTGCCAAGATGGCCGTCGAATGCAACAAGTTCTTCACACGGGAGAGCGGGGCTCTTCCAGCCAACACCATCTTTCGAGCTATATCCCTGGAAACTTGGGCTCAAGTTCATGATGTCTCCTGATTTATCGCAAATAAACAAATCTCCAGGCTCGGCCATGTCAACATCCAACACTTTCGCTCTTGATGCCGCTTCGTCCTCCTCCGCAGTCGGCATGCAGAGTCCTCTGAAAGATTACTATCGCTTTGTTTCGGCCCAGGGACTTCGCATCGTCGAAGATGAATCCTGCTACTGGGTGGAGAAGAAAAAGCACTTTTGGGAGAGCGCTCCCAGCCATCGCAGGGTTCGCTTGTCAACCGCGACTGCCCGGAAGCTGTTTGCTCGGGGAGCCATCGCCATTCGTTACACCTGCCCCGACACAGAGGGTTCGCAGACCTACGAATACCTCTGGGACGACCCCGAATACGGCCTGCCCTCCTTGCATAAAGATGCGCGCCGAAACGTGCGCAAAAACATGAGCACCTGCGTTTTTGCACCTATTGATTTTGATCGCCTAATCCAGGAAGGGCGCGCGATCAATGAGAATGTTTACGCGCGGCAGAATCGCCGTGCCGATTTTCAAACCGATCCCGTTCGCTGGAAGAGCTACATGGAAACTTGCGCGGCCTTGCCCTTCGTAGAAGCGTATGGCGTCTATCGTGAGAGCCAGCTCTGCGCGTACTCCCTGGCGCTTTTCGTCGATGACTATTGCTACACCTTCCACCCTTATGCGCACGATGATTTCCTCAGATTTTACCCAATGAACGTTTTGATCTTCTCGCTGGTCCAGCGGATGCTGCAGCGCCCCGGGGTGCGATGCATCTCCTACGGCGTGGAATCCTACACTTCGCGCCCCACTCTCGAGCGCTTCAAGATGGCCATGGGCTGCCGAAAGAGCGAATTGCGCCGGCAAATTGCCGTGCACCCCTTGTTCCGTCCCGCTTTCTCAAGTCCAGGCGCCTGGCTCACCGAAAGAGTCCTCCGCCTTTTTAAGCCGGCCCTCGCCGAGGACTTCTCCATCTTCTCCCGCGCAGTGCGCGGCCTTCCCGCGGCCGATCAAGCGTCGTCCACGGATTTGGAATAACTGCCTGAGCCATAGCCTACACGCGATAGAGAATCACCGGTCGAATTTATGAGCACCACACCGATCACCGCGTCAAACTATCTTCCCGGAGCCACCGCCATCCGCCATTGCCGTCTTTGCATGAACTCCGGCGCCTTGGCCGTGTTACTCGATTCCGGTGACTCGCGATTGCTCAAGTGCGCCCATTGCGGCGTCACTATGCTGGACCCCGCGCCGACCGAAGCTGAACTGGCCGCCCACTTCGTTGACCATTACATTACCGACGACGAGCGCCTGGAGAAAACTTTCGAGAAGACCCGCGAGGTCATCCTGGCGCAAGTGGCTAGGAATGTTTTGCACCGCAAAGAGGGTGGCAATATTCTCGACATCGGCTGCGCCGGCGGCTACTTTCTGAATCGCTTTTTCTCGCGGCTTGGCTGGACTCGCTACGGCCTAGAACCTTCACGCTACGCCACACACAAGGCGGAGGAAAAAGGCATTCGCATGTACCAAGGACAAGTGCTCTCCGTCGACCTGCCCGCCGGGCACTTCGACGTGGTCACCGCCATGGATGTTTTCTGTTACTTCCGCGACCCGCAACTTGAACTCCGGGCCATCCACAAGGCCATGAAGCCCGATGGACTCCTGCTGATCGAACTTCCGCTGGCCGAAACGCAACTGCTGCGCAATACCGGTCGCACCGCCCTCCTCGCCGGCGGCCCCGGAAGGCTTCTGACCAAATGCGGCCATCTGTTTTTCTTCAATCGCTCGTCGATGGAATTTCTTCTGGAGCGCACGGGTTTCCACGTCGAAGCTTTTCTTCCCGTCCCGGCCAACCGACAAGGCCATTTCTACAAGGACATGGTCTTCCGCACCTATTTCCTGGCTTCCCGTTTGCTCTGGTATTTGTCGGCGCGCAAATTTATGCTCGGGCCCAATTTTCTCGTGATTGCCTCGCTGAAATCGAACATCAGCAATCATGGATAGTTTCGGGCTGCGCTGAAGGCGAAAGGTCGAATTGCAGATCGGCGCCCGAAATGGCCAGAACCATGCAGAGTTCCCCAAAATGAGATTCTTGATACTCACGCAATACTTCCCCCCGGAAATCGGAGCGGCTCCGACGCGCTTGTCAGCTTTAGTTCGCCAGCTTCGCAATGCCGGTCACGATGTCGAGGTGGTTACTGCGTTTCCCAACTATCCCACCGGCAAAATTGCTCCAGAATACCAAGGGATGTTTTTTCGCAGCGAGAATCGGGAAAACGTCGTCGTCCACCGGACCTGGCTGTACGCCACAGCTGGAGGCGGACTTCCTCGATTGTTAAATTATTTGACCTTCGCTGTGACTTCGCTGTGGGGCTTGGCGCGCGCCACCAAGCCCGACTTTCTCTTTGTTGAATCTCCGCCCTTATTCTTGACTCCCACGGCTTACTTCTATTCGCGGCTGCGCAACGTTCCTCTGATTCTCAACGTTGCGGACCTCTGGCCCGACGCGGTAATCGAAATGGGTCTCCTGAAAAAGGGCCTCGCCACCGAGGCCCTCTCCATGCTCGAGCGCTGGAGTTACCGTCAGGCCACCTATGTGAATGCCATCACCGAGGGCATCCGCGCCACCCTCGTGAACCAGAAACATCTCGCCCCAGAAAAAGTTCTTTACCTGCCGAATGGTGTGGACACGGACTACTATCAACCCGGTCTGGCCGACGAGAAGTTGAAACAAGTGCTCAAACTGTCCGGGAAAAAGATCGTGCTGTACGCCGGTACTCTGGGGCGCGCACATGGCCTCGAAAATGTGCTAAGCGCCGCGCAAATGCTGGCCCACCAGCCCGAAATTCACTTTCTGTTTCTTGGCGACGGATCGGAACGTCCAAGACTTGAAAAGCTTCGCGATGAAATGCAGCTGAACAACGTCAGTTTTCACGATTTTGTTCCCGTCGCTCGCCTGCACTCCTTCTATTCCATCGCCGACTGCGGCCTGGCTTCGCTTTTGGACATCCCCATATTCGACAGTGCCCGTCCTTCAAAAATCTTCGCGGTGCTCGCTTCCGGTAAGCCCATGATTTATTTCGGAAAAGGCGAAGGTGCCCGCTTGGTCCAGTCAGCCAATGCTGGCGTGGTTGTGCAACCCGAAGACAGCGCAGCCTTGGCTCAAGCCGTTTCCGGCTTGCTCAGCAATCCTGCGCTGATTCGCGAACTTGGCGCCAACGGCCGCAAATATGTGGAAGACAATTACGAGTGGTCCAAGCTTGTGAATGCTTGGGTTTCAACTCTCCCACAACCCCTCCCGGCATCCACAGCATTTGCTTCGCATGGATAAGCGCCGGGCCACCTGCGCAGCACAACTTTCCGGAGGCTACACCGTGTCAACTCTCGCCGCTACCAGCTTTCTGCCGTTTCACGTGGCGTCCATCGAAGAAGAAGAAATCCAGGCTGTTGTGGAGGTGTTGCGCAGCGGTTGGCTAACCACCGGGCCACGCACCAAAAAGTTTGAAGCGTCTTTCGCGGAATACGTCGGCGCAACACACGCCGTAACCCTGAGTTCCTGCACCGCAGCCCTGCATCTTGCGCTCGCTGCCATCGGGCTGCAAGAAGGCGATGAAGTCATTCTTCCAACGATGACCTTCTCTTCGACAGGCCAAGTCGTTTGTTACTTCAAAGCTCGCCCCGTACTCGTCGATTGCGAGCTAAACTCCTTTCAAATCTGTCCTGAGGCTCTTGAACGTGCGATCACCCCCAGGACGCGCGCTGTCATTCCCGTGCACCACGCGGGATGCCCCTCCGACATGGATCGCATTCTGGACATTGCCCGCCGTCACGGCATCAAGGTGATCGAAGACGCGGCTCATGCTTTGCCTGCGAGTTACAAGGGAAAGCGCATCGGCTCGCTAAGCGACATCACTTGCTTCTCCTTCTACGCCACCAAAACCCTCACTACCGGCGAAGGCGGCATGATCACCACAGAAAATCCTGCGTATGCCGACCGCATCCGAATCCTAAGTCTCCATGGAATCAGTAAGGATGCCTACAAGCGCTACACTGCCGAAGGTTCTTGGCGATACGAAATCCTGGAGGTCGGCTACAAGTACAACATGACCGACATTCAGGCAGCCTTAGGTTTGGTCCAACTTGCCAAATGCGATGCCATGCGCGAAAAACGTGCAGCGATCGCGGCGCAATATCAGGCGCTGTTGTCACCTGTCGAAGGCTTCGTACTTCCCACGGCGCCCCCACACCTTTCGCATGCCTGGCATCTTTATGTCCTGCAAATCGACGAACGATTTTATTCCGTTGGTCGCGATACTTTTATCGAAGAGCTCAAGCAGCGCGGCATTGGAACCTCCGTCCACTTCATCCCGCTTCACAGCCATCCGCTTTATAATCAGCGTTTCGGATACCGCCTGGGACAGTTTCCGAACGCCGAACGTCACTTCGCAGGAGCGATTTCCCTGCCCCTCTACCCTTCGATGACCTCGGTAGATATCGCCAAGGTCGCCGAGGCCCTGACCGAAATCGCTTTCAAGTTCCGAAGATAGAGATCATCGATAGGCATTTCGACCAAATTCGTCGCGCACTGCCCCTCATGCTACCCAAGCCGCAATCCTTCTACGCCCGGCGCGCCAAGCGCTGGTGCGATCTGTTCTTTTCTTTACTTGGGCTTGTAGTCCTGTCCCCGCTGTTCCTCGTTTGCGCATTACTCATAAAGCTTTCCAGCCCGGGCCCGGTGTTTTTTCGCCAGCTTCGCAGTGGGGTTGAAGGCCGCCCCTTCCGCATCTTTAAATTCCGTACCATGTTCACGCAGGGTCGCGCCCCGTCGTCGCTACTCACCGCATCCGGCGACTCCAGGATTACTCCCGCCGGCCGCTGGCTGCGGAACAGCAAAATTGACGAACTTCCGCAGCTTATAAACGTCCTTACCGGCGATATGAGTCTGGTCGGCCCACGACCTGAGGTCCCACGGTACACCGACAGATATTCCCTCCAACAACGTGAAATCCTTCGCGTCAAGCCGGGCATTACCAGTCTCGCCTCCGTCGCCTTCTCCGGCGAGGAAAAGCTTCTGGCCGCCCAGGAGGACAAGGAGTTGTTCTATGTGAAGATCCTGATGCCTTACAAAATTGCCTTAGATCTCGAGCACTGCCGCCATATCACCCTCGCCGGCGACGTGCGCGTGCTTTTCCAGACCATGGGCAAGCTTTTGAGGCGCCCCGGCGGCGGAGCTACCGTCATTCCCGCGAACCCCGTAATCGGAAGTACCTCAAACGATGAGTCGTTCTTCCGCATCTGAATTAAAACAAAACATTCAACGAACGTTAAGATTACTCGCCCCCAGCAGCACTACACTTGCATTTCTCAATCTGCAGACCGGCCTGTTTTGGACCGCACCCCTCGGAACAAAAAAGGCTCATTTCGAGTGACTTGAGGCATTTGGTGTATCCGCAAAATAGCACATCACAAAAGACCTTGTTCGCGCGCGAGGGCCAGAATCATATGTGGAAAACGCTGAAAGCAGTGAAATGGCGGGAAGTACTTCCTCGAATCGCTATGGACTTCGCCCTAATTCACCTGGCCATGCTTCTGGCCATGGTTATTTCCATCGCTTATCAGGGCAAAGTCGACGGTTGGTTGAGCAGCCGAGAAATGATGGATGCGTTTCGCCACTACTACTTCCACGCTTTTCTGCCGCTTTCCCCTCTCTTCCCACTGGTATTCTTTCTCAACGGGCTGTACACCTATGTCCGCAGTTATTCCGATAAAGCCAAACTACGGCGCTTCGTTGCCGTCGTCTTGCTTTCCTGCATTGTCTTTATCGGTGCCAATTTCTTGCTATGGCCGGTGCAGAATCCTGTAGGTCGCAGCGTCGCCTTGCCGTTTGCGGTCCTGGCGGTAGCTTGTCTGCTTGCCGCGCGCGCTGGCAAAGAGTGGCTGATCGGCGTTGACCGCGCCGAGCGCACGGTTCAGAAATTAACCCCGGTACAAGCGCCTGTGTTGGTCTTGGGAGGCGCCGGCTATGTCGGCTCTTGGCTCGTTGGCCGGTTACTCGAGTCCGGTCAACGCGTGCGCGTGCTCGACAGCGCCATCTACGGGCTTGGCGCCATACAGAATCTTTTGGATCACCCCAACCTCGAATTTTTGCACGGCGACTGCCGCAACATTCAAGACGTAGTTAAAGCCATGCGCGGCATCTCCAGCGTCGTGCATCTTGCCGCTATCGTCGGGGATCCCGCCTGCGAACTCGATCGCAAGACCACGATCGAGATCAACTATGCTGCCACTCGCATGCTCGTTGAGATTGCCAAAGGGCACGGCGTGGAGCGCTTCTTGTTCGCTTCCAGTTGCAGTGTCTACGGCGCCACTGATGAACTGATGGACGAAAACTCTCAGGTTGAACCCATATCCCTCTACGGCGAGACTAAGGTTTCCTCCGAGGAAACCCTCCTTCGCACTGCCACTTCCACCTTTCATCCCGTGATCATGCGCTTCGGAACCGTCTTCGGTCTTTCGGGCCGTCCGCGCTTCGACCTAGTCGTAAATCTTCTTTCCGCCCGCGCCTATCAGGATCGCGTAATTACCATCTACAACGGCCAGCAGTGGCGGCCCTTCGTGCACGTAAAAGATCTCGCCGAAGCCATCATTCTTTTGCTGCGAGCTCCCGTGCATAGCGTGAGCGGCGAGATCTTCAATATCGGCGACAACCGGCTTAACCACACTCTCGACGAGGTCGGAAACGTCATCAAGGAAATCTTTCCCGGCACCAGGGTGGAGGCCGTGGAAAATTCCGACCGCCGGAATTATCGCGTCAACTTCAATAAGATTCGAGATCGCGTCGCCTTTCATTCCCGCTACAGCCTGGCCGACGGCGTTCGAGAGATTAAACTGGCGTTTGAATCCAACCAGATCGTCGACTACAAGGACGTGAAATTCAGCAACCTAGTCTTTCTCCGCGAGTGGGGATCCCCGGAGAACAAGAGCGATTTCGACGCGGAAATCATGGCCGTCTTTGGCGGCGACCACATCCGCCGAGTTGTAGCTGCTGCAAATCTCGAAATGGACCTTCCAAAAGCCAAAACAGCGGTCGCGAATTGACACCCTTCACGCCGTTTCCTTGGTGGCCGAGAACCCGACCTCGTACGGGGATGCCGTGGTAGTTTGTTTAAGAGTCGGCGTTCGAATAGCCTCGGTTTCAAATTCGTTGCGTGCTGGAGAAATGATTTCTGGCCGTTCTGGCTGTTGAACAAACCCAAAACAACACTTCGCTTCATGCTCTGACCATCAGGGTTCGCAATCGGCGGAGATTATGTAGGGAGCCGTATTCAGCTGGAGCCGAGACATCGATTCGTACCGCATAACTGGCGCAGAGTTGCCAGGGTTCTCTCAGTGAACATTGCCGGGTACTTTTGTTGGCAGCCATCGACGCTAGAAATTGAATTTTGCTCCTAGCTGCAAAGTTCTGGGCCGGTGCGCATCCACGGGATGCAAGAACGAACTGTCGGCCAGGCAGGAACTATACCCGGCCGAATTGTTCGGCCCGCCGTAGCACGTGATGACATTATTGCCCGTGTCTCCGACGTTAGACGGATCGTAGATTCGGAACTGCGTGTGGTTGAACACGTTGAATGCTTCCACGCGAAACTGCAGTGAGTAACGTTCTTTGATCTTCAGATTCTTAAGCAGCGCAGCATCAAAGTTTAACCGGCTCGGATTGTTCAGGCTGTTGCGTCCGGCATCCCCATAAGTCAACCCCGTCGGTGCCACGAACACATTCGGATTTCCTAGCAGTGGTCCAAACGTTGAGCCGCTTATCCCGCTTCCCGCAGCTAGCGGAGCCGCCTTGACCACGTCCGGGTAGGATCCCGGCCCTTGCACCGCGTCCACACCGGCATTATCAGCGGACGAGATGCCGCCGACGGTGCCTGGACCAAAGCTTCCAAGACCGCCACCGTTCAGAACGCTAAACGGCGTGCCACTTTGATAAATCGTGATTCCTGAGAACTCCCATCCGTCAAGCCATCCTTTTGCCACCTGCGACAGATCCCCGCGGTAACCGATTTCATTTGTGGGATCCTCGTTAGCCCAATGCGTCATTCTTTGCCACACGGATCGAATGGGAAGCTGATAAATGTAGCTGATGTTCAGGAGATGTCTCTCGTCGAAATCAGAGCTCGCGTAATTTTGCTTCAAATCGTAAGCATTCACAAAGGCAGTGTCCGTTCGGTCGGAGGAGTCGTCCAGCGAATGGCTGTACGTATACGAAAGACCCAAAGTCACGGGACCGCTTACTTTTCGCAGCGTGAACTGCAGCGCGTTGTAATTGGAA
>Ga0073928_10002849_pt1 | contig 28595 bp, 26 predicted proteins | sample PaiPotPPA55metaG_FD_76969 | JGI IMG/M metagenome (GOLD analysis project Ga0073928, IMG submission 76969) | Iron sulfur acid spring bacterial and archeal communities from Banff, Canada, to study Microbial Dark Matter (Phase II) - Paint Pots PPA... ...
ACCGACACCACGGCGTCGCGACCTTGCGCAAGCACAGTCTGAGCCGCTTCTTTGATGTTGCGCAGCAGGTGTCCGGCAGCATCCTTCGGATCCATTCCCGAGTACACAAATCCGATCAGGTCTGAGATCGTATGATCGCGAAATACCATGTGCATGGCGGCGGAGTCATGCTCATAGCGGTGAATGTTGTAGAGCCGCTCCGCGAGATGCGCCGGCAACCGGCCGTTGCCATCGCGCTGAAAAAACACTCCGGTGCTTCGGCCGAGAACACCTTCGTCCGTGGCCATCCATCGAATGCCGAGGCTGTGCGCGATGGCAAGCGCCTCTTTCGAGACACTACCCTCCGATGGCCACACGCCCTGCGGTCGCACTCCAAACACACGTTGATGAAGGTCGAGAGCTCGCACCAGTTGTTCGCGCGCATCCTCGGGATGGCGAAAGCGGTTTTGTGGCAATGGCAGCCCTGGCGAAGATGCCACACCCGCATTGGTGTCGCACACCAGAGGAAGAATCGGGTGATAAAACGGCGTCGCCGAAATCTCGATCGAACCCTTCTTGGCGGCTTCTGCATATGCCGGCAGAACCTTCGCCAGCAACTCGCGCTCGCGCTCGATCACAAACCTCTGATCTTCGAGCGAGTAGTTCCGCTCTTTCTTGATCAGTGCGGCAACATCTTTGTCTTCCAAAAAGAATTCGTCGAACCACGCGATCTGGGAGAGCACCTGCAAATCCGTGAAGTGCTGCGGCTCAAAGTACTTTTCCGCTTTCTCGGCCACGTAGCCGTGCTCGCGAAACCGCTCCCGCAATTCCCGGTAGCGTGGATATCGCCCAATCACATTCGAGGGATTGGCTTGAAAAAGATACTGCAGGGCAAACTGCCGCTCTGTCTGCGTCAAGTCTTTTGCCGGCTTGGCGGCCACATTCAGAAACGGATCCTGCGCCGTTCCCGCAACGTAATCCTGAATTTGCATGATCAAAGACGGCACCAGATTGAAGTTCTGGTGCACATTAGGAAATTCGTCCAGCAGCTTCACCATGCCGTAATAATCCTTGAGCGCATGCAGGCGTACCCAGGGAAGACGATATTCACCCGTCACCAGATCCTTGTAGAAAGGCTGATGCTGATGCCAGAGAAAAATCACACGCAGGGCGGGCATTAGCGGCGAAATCCTTGCAGACAGTCGTTCTTACGTTTAAGGAAGTCTAGCATGCAAAGAAACCCGCCCCCTCCAAATTGGGAATGTGCGATCTGCAGTCATATTATTCTCTCCTCCGAAATCTAACGTGTAACATTCGCATCCTGGGGGACAAAATGCGTACGTCCGTTGTAACGCAAATACATGCGATCGCGTTTCTGCTCCACATGGTCGCTACCCAGCTTCCGGCGGGAGCCCAAAGCGCGCGGGCCGGGTCACGGTCGTCCGGCACGGAGCAAGAACTAATCGACGCTGCCCGAGCACGCCACCAAGCGTATGCTCGCGGTGACTGCCGGGGTTGGGCACTCTAGGTCAGCGACGACTTTCACACCATCGATCAGGCTGGGCATTGGTTCACGCGCGATCAAGAGATGAAGGAATGCCAGCCCCCGCCAGGGTCAAGAAACGAGCGCGTTCTTACCGACTTCCACTGCCAGATCAAGGGCAATCTGGCTTTTCTTGACTACCGCATCGACGAGATCCAGCACCGGGGCGACACCAAATACCCGCACTCATTTCGAAAGCTCGATACCTTCGAGCGCCAGCAGAAGCGGTGGATGGTTATTCTCGGAATGCAGGTGCAAATTTTCGACGACCCGCCTATCGCCCACATCGATCCCGACAGCTACGGTGCTTTTGTGGGGCAGTATGAATTGGCGGACGAGGGCGATCTCATAACCCGACGGGGAGACAAGCTATTCGCGCAAGGGGCTCCAGAGGACAAGCCCACGGAATTGCGTCCGGAGAGTTCCGATACCTTCTTCATCCCGGGCGACCCGACTCGTATCACATTCGTCAGAGATCAGGCGGGCAAAGTAGTCGGATTGGTCACACATTTTCCAGACCGCGAGATTCAGCGCGAGAAGAGAGTCAGATGAAAACATCAGCACGAGCGCATGCAGGCGGGCCCAGGGAAGACATTATTCGCCCGTCACCAGATCCTGGTAGAAAGGCTGATGCTGATGCCAGAGAATCAGAGCAGGGCGGGGCATGGCTGGAAGCGTGAGTCTAGCATGGGGGTTCTGGGTGCAGGATTCACTGAGGCCACTGCCCTAACGGCGCTGCACTGTGCTGACCTCGCCTACCACACCGCGCTTTCCGGTACACTTAGAATTCGGATATGCTGGACACCTCTACCCCCGTCGCTTCCGGTCGCATCACGTTGCTCTCGGATCAGGATCTCTACCTGTTCAACGAGGGCAGCAACTATCGCCTCTACGAAACCGTAGGCGCGCATCTGGTCTCGCGCGACGGTAAAGCAGGCGCGGTCTTCAGCGTGTGGGCGCCGAATGCGCGTCAGGTTTCGGTAATCGGCAGTTTTAATGAGTGGGATTCGAAGTCGAACTTGCTCACGCCGAGGGCCGGCTCCGGCATTTGGGAAGGGTTCATACCCGACGTGTCCAAAGGCGCCCTTTACAAATTCCATATCGAATCGCGCGGTCATGGCTACCACGCGGATAAAGCTGACCCGCTCGGCCTCTTGCACGAAAAACCTCCCCGCACCGCCTCCGTCGTGTGGGATCTCGCCTATGAATGGGGAGATCGGGAGTGGATGGAAAAGCGCGCCTCCGCTAATTCGCTGCGCGCGCCGCAAGCCATTTATGAAGTCCACCTTGGTTCATGGATGCGCGTGCCCGAGGAGCACAATCGCCCGCTAACCTATCGCGAGACCGCTTCTCGTCTCGCGGAATATGTCACGCGCATGGGTTTCACTCACGTCGAATTCCTGCCGGTGATGGAGCACCCTTTCTACGGCTCCTGGGGATATCAGACTACCGGCTATTTCGCCCCGACCTCGCGTTACGGCACGCCGCAGGATTTTATGTACCTGGTGGATTATCTTCACCAGCACGGCATCGCCGTCATCCTCGACTGGGTGCCATCGCACTTCCCTTCCGATGCTCACGGCCTGGCTTACTTCGACGGCACGCATCTCTACGAACACGCGGACGCGCGCCAGGGCTTCCATCCCGATTGGAAGACGCACATCTTCAACTACGGACGCACCGAGGTCCGCAGCTTTCTGATGTCGAGCGCCATGTTCTGGCTCGACAAGTATCACATCGACGGACTGCGCGTGGATGCGGTCGCCTCCATGCTTTATCTCGATTACTCCCGCAAGCAAGGCGAGTGGATTCCCAACAAGTTCGGCGGAAGAGAAAATCTCGAGGCCATTGATTTCCTCCGCCGTTTCAATCAGGAAGTTTATAAAGAACATCCGGAGATCCAGACGACCGCCGAGGAATCTACTTCCTGGCCCATGGTTTCACGACCGGTTTATCTCGGCGGCCTCGGCTTCGGCATGAAGTGGGACATGGGATGGATGCACGACACACTCGAATACTTCAAGCAGGATCCCATTCACCGTAAGTACCATCACAGCAAGCTCACCTTCCGCATGCTGTATTCGTTTCAGGAAAATTTTGTGCTGCCCCTGTCGCATGATGAGGTGGTTCACGGCAAAGGATCGCTCATCGGCAAAATGCCCGGGGACGAGTGGCAGCGCTTTGCCAACCTGCGGCTCTTATTCGGCTACATGTATGCGCAGCCGGGCAAGAAGTTGATGTTCATGGGGGACGAGTTCGGCCAGGTGCGCGAGTGGGCGCATGACACCAGCCTGGAGTGGGACGTGCTTCAGTATCCCGTTCACAGTGGTATGCAGAACTGGATTGGACAGCTAAACCGCCTTTATCGCAGCGAGCCTGCCTTGCACCAGCTCGATACGAATCCCGCCGGTTTCGAGTGGGTGGATTGCAATGACAATTTGACCAGCACGATTTCTTTGTTGCGCAAAAGTGAATCCGCGAAAGATACCGTTCTCATCGTTTGTAATTTCACGCCCATACCTCGTCTCGGCTATCGCATTGGAGTGCCCGCAGGCGGCTACTGGCGCGAAGTCCTGAACAGCGACGCTTCGGAATACGGCGGAGCCGGCGCGGGGAATCTAGGGGGAGTCAATGCGGAAGAAGTGCCGGCGCACGGCCGTGCGTATTCGTTGAAGCTCACGCTGCCGCCGCTGGGGGCGTTGTTTCTGAAGGCCGGATAGCAAACCGAGAGCGCCGGCCGAAATACCGCTTCGCCCCAGGATCGACGGTCCCTGGGAGATAGGGGTGGAACCTCGCTAAGGGAGCAACGCTTTGGGTCCGACCTGGGCGGCAAGAATGCAGTTTCGAGTGGGGACTGCGGCAGCCGCGAAAGTCAGAGGTACTAGGCTTTTGCAGTGACCTTGCGCGCCCACAAAACAGCGGCAACGACATCCCGCTCGTCAACTCCGAGTTGAGCCAGGCAAGCACCCACATCATCACCGCGTCGGACCGGCGTCTTGGACAGCGTGCTCCGTTTCTCAGCTGTCTTTCTGGCCGTCATCCCCTGTTTACGCAAGGGAACATGAAAATCTTACCAGAATAGCGTAGTCGTCCCACGCGTAGATGCCAGTAACTGACGACTAGGCACCGGTCACTGACCACTGCCTCACATGCTAGACTGCCCTCAGAAGCGCGTCTCTCATGCGGATTCTCACCCGCTACATTCTTCGTGAAGTCACCTCGCACGCCCTGATCGGCGCGGCGATCTTCACCTTTGTGTTGTTCACGCGCGATCTGGGACGCATTCTGGAACTCGTGGTCCGCGCCAGCGCGCCGCTGCCCAGTGTCGCTGAAATTTTCTTTTACACCGTTCCTCTTGCTCTCACCTACACCATCCCCATGAGCGTCCTGGTGGGGATTCTCATCGGGCTGAGCCGGCTTGCCGCCGACAGCGAAATCACCGCGATGCGCGCCAGCGGCATGGGAGTTTGGAGCTTTGGCCGCGTGCTGGCAATTTTTGTGGTCGCGGCCTGGAGCTTGTCCTTGCTCAACGGACTCTATTTGGCCCCCTGGTCCCTGACTTCGCTGGGACATCTCGAGGATCAACTCAAAGGCTCGCAGGTTTCCTATGAAGTGCAGCCCCGCGTCTTCTACGAGGGCTTTCCAAAAATTGTTCTCTACGTTCAAGACGTACACAGCGCTCAAGGCGGGGCAGTCTGGAACGGCGTGTTTCTGGCCGACATCTCGGATGCCGCCAACCCACGCATCACACTCGCCCGCGAAGGCATCCTCGTTCCCGAGGGCCAGGACCGCTTGCACTTGCACCTGGTCAACGGTTCCACCCACGAAACCGATCCCGCGAAGGCCGACCATTATCAAATCTCCAGCTTCCAGCAGACTGACATTCCCATCGAACTGCCTTCTTCGGAGAACAGGGCGGAAGAGCAAATCCCGGTCAAAGCCATGGGCACCGGGGCGTTGCGGGATCGCGCCCGGAGTGTCGATCCCGTCTCGGCGCGCTGGTACCTCATCGAGTTTCACACCCGCTTCGCGTTGCCCACGGCGTGTCTGGTTCTGGCCATGGTTGGAATTCCTCTCGGCCTTTCCTCCAAGAAGAGCGGCAAGTCCGGCGGCTTTGTGCTAACCATTGTGCTGGTCTTCGTTTACTACTTCATTTCTCTGATTGGAGTTTCTCTGGCCAAGCAGGGCAAAGTCAGCCCCGCATTCGGAGCTTGGCTGGCCAATCTCGTATTCTTCGCAGCGGCCTTGTTCCTCCTCTGGCAAGCGGAGAGGCGGCCGTTTGCGCTGTCGGCGATCAAGCTGGCGTGGAAGCGTGACCAGCCTCCGGCCAACCTTTCAATTCGAGCTTTTGGCCTTGGACGCAGAGAAGTCAACGCATTCGAGCGTGTTTCCACGCGTCGGAGAGTCTTCAGTGCCAGCTTCCCCACCCTCCTCGACGACTACGTGCTCCGCGATTTCTTCGTTTACCTGGGAATGATCGTCTCCACGTTTCTCGTCCTGCTTCTGGTGTTCACTCTGTTCGAACTGCTTGGGGACATTTTGCGCAATCAGACGCCCGCCCTTGTGGTCGCGGAGTATCTGCTCAATGTTGCTCCTTACCTGCTTTACAGCGTTGCGCCGCTGATCATGTTGCTGGCGGTGCTCATCACCTTCGGTCTCATGAACCGGTCCAACGAAATCACCGCGATCAAAGCGACCGGAACCAGCATCTACCGCATCGTTATGCCGGTGGTCACCGCGGCCGCGGTGCTCGCGGCAGGCTTATTCTTTGCCGATCAGCTTTATCTGCCTCATACCAACAAGCGCCAGGAAGCGCTGCACAATCAAATCAAGGGCAAGCCGCCGCAAACTTATCTACGTCCCGACCGTCGCTGGATTTTCGGCCAGCACAATGACATTTACTACTACCAGTTCTTCGATGCCGACCGCGATCAGTTTGCCAACCTCACCGTTTTTCAGATCGATCCCGCCACCTTCGCCATCTCGCAGCGCATCCACGCCGAACGCGCTCACTGGGCCGACAGCACGAACCGCTGGATTTACGAGCAAGGCTGGCAACGCTCTTTGAACGGCGACGCCATAGCCAGTTACCACGCCTTCGACGTCTCCACGTTTCCCCAACTGAGCGAGGCGCCTTCGTATTTCAAGAAAGAAGTGAAACAGTATTCCGAGATGAACTACGAGGAACTGCGGCGCTATATTCGCGACCTGCAGCAAAGCGGCTTCGACGTAGTGCGCCTCCGGGTTCAGTTGAACAAGAAACTTTCCTATCCGCTTATCACGCTAATCATGGCGGTGCTGGCCATCCCATTTTCCATGTCAGCTGCGAAGAAGGGAGCCATCACAGGCGTCGCGGTCGCGGTAGGAATCGCGGTGGTGTATACGGTAGTGTCGCGGTTGTTCGAAGCAATGGGCGATCTCAGCCAGTTACCGCCAGCCCTGGCCGCATGGTCGCCAGACCTGATCTTTGCCCTGGTTGGGGCCTATTTGACGCTGAAAATTCCCACGTAAAGGCACTACTTCACCGCAACTCCCGAGGGAAAGTTGAAGGTTGAAGTCGCCGGTTGCGGTACTAAGGCTCCAGTCGCAGGAGTGATGGCATATTGCGAAAGATTCGCCGAGTTAATATTTGCGACGAACATCCACGAGTCGTCGCTGCGGATGGCAATCGAGGTCGGTCCCGAGTTCGTGGAGATATTGGTTCCGGTAAGTACCGTCAACACTCCGCTGGATGAACTGATCCGATAGGCGGAGATCTGGCTCGATCCCGTATCTACCACGTACAAGAAATTGCCAAATGCATCCACCGCCAGAGGCCCGGGATTGTCGCCGGCTGGAAACGGCGAACCTGCGACCGCTTGCAGGCTGAAGTCCGCACTCGGACAGTTGTTCGCCAGGGAAACGGCGTGGCAGACCGTATACGCGCTCACACTGTTGTTAGGAATCGCGTCGGACACGTAGACGAATCGGTTGCAGGGATCGACCGCAACCCCAGACGGCACGGTGCCCGTTGGAACTCCTGTGGTGGTCGCAGTAGGAACCAGGATTAGGCTGCCGGTGGAGGAAATCGAATAGTTCAGGAGCACGTAGTTAACGGCATCGGTAACATAAAGGTTTTCAGTGGTGGGTGGCGTAAAGCCCGAACAAGACGCGAACTGAATTGGGTAAACAGTTGGGGTCACAGCCAGCGCCGACGCGCTGGGAGCTCGTCCGCCCGGCTGCGCCGGAAGCGACGTAGGCTTTCCCACAGCCGAGAGGCCGCCATTGGCGCCAATCGAGAACACCGAAACCGATCCCTCGCTGCCGCTCGCAACAAACAAGAACTTGCCGGCTGAATCTATCGCCAGAGCCACAGGGTTTGTCACAGGCGTAGTGCCCACAGAAGACAACTTGCCGTCGGAGGCCACCTGAAACACGGCAATCCCGGTGACGCTGGGGTTTAACACCGCATTCTCCTGCACAATCACATAGGCAAACGAACCCGCCGGATCAAGAACGACGGCGGTTGGCAGTCCCGGCGTGGGTGGACCGCTCGTATTGTTGATCTGCGAAAGGTGGCCGTTCCCCAAATCGAGGCTGAAACTCTGCATCACAGCCTCCCCTTGGGTGGGCACCACCACCAAGCCATTGTTCGAAGGCGAGTACTTGGTGCTGCAAGCCATCAGGAAGCCGATCACAATCAGAACCAGTATCGCCGCAATGCAGGTAACCCGTGTCCGCATTCTTCGCTTTATCTCCTGTGAACGTGCTTAGGCGGTTTCCCGGCGCTCGATCAACCGGGCATAAACACTATTCTAAGGCGTGAATTGTCATCCACTTGTGTATCAGGAATAGCCGGGAAGAGCAACTTCGGCCGGCACTGATTTGAATCGCGGAGACGGCCGTGAGTTGCCTGGGGATCAGCGGTTAGTCAATGGGGAGGGCGGTTGGTGATTGGTGGATAGTGATCGCAGATTCTCGTGGGAAACACTACTCACGGGTCACTGACTACCAATCACTGACTACTAATCACAGATACGGGAACGCTTTCGATGGCAACGGGTGTACCAACGATCTGCATAAGGGGCAGATAAATCTCAACCATGAGTCCACCCTCGGCCCGGTTTGTTGCGGAGACACGTCCGCCGTGAAAGCGCACCGCGCGTTCCGTAATGGCCAATCCCAGGCCAACCCCGCCGGTCTGCCGGCCGCGAGCATCGTCCAGTCGATAAAAAGGCTCAAACAGTTTTTCCAGTGCATCCGGGGGCACGCCATCGCCGCAATCGGTAACGCGAACCACGGCCTCCTCACGGCCACCGTTTAGCCTCTTCTCCAGATGGATCTCAACCGTGGTGTCCTCGCGAGTGTACCGAATCGCATTGCGCACGACATTCTCAATCGCGCTGTGCAACAGCGATGCATCTCCGCGCACGTCCCAACTTCCGGTGGGAATCTCGCTGTGCACGTGGCAATGCCTCGCTTGCGCCTCGAACTCCGCATCTTCGGCCACGCTGAGAGCAACCTCATCCAACAAAACCGACGTGGAGGATACACCTCGCTCGCCATCTTCCATGCGGGCCAGAGTCAACAGGCGGCCGATGAGTTCGTTGAGACGGCCCGCTTCGAGCTCGATGCGCTCGAGCATGGTCGCGCTCTCCGGCCCGGAGCGTTGCCGCGCCAGGCCCAGCGCCACATTCAAACGCGCGAGCGGAGACCGCAGCTCATGAGAAATATCATTCAGCAGTCGCGACTGCGCTTTCACCAAAGTTTCCAGGCGGCTCGCCATGGTATCGAAGTCGCGGACTAGTCCGGCAATCTCATCGCGCCTTTTGCTGCTGGGATCGCCGGCGCGGGCGGTAAGGTCGCCGGCGGCGATCAGTTGCGTCGCGGCCCGCAGACGGGCAACGGGCTTGGTCATGTACCAGGCCAGAAAATAGCAAACCAGCCCCGAAGAGAGTACGGCAATGATCAAACCGGGGACTGGAATTCCCCAGGGGCCGAAGAAGACGCGCGGTCCCGGAGGTAGCTCCATCGCGATGGTGTAAAGATGATGGCCATCGCTCGACGCCCTTGACTCCGTCAGAATTTGAGGCCGCGGAAAAACCATCCCTGGATGGGGGGGGAGTGGCCGGCCAGCCGCAACATGTTCCGCCCAGCCTGGACTCGATCGCCCTGAGATCTCGGTTCCCTGCTCATCGAAAACGTAAGCCCGGACGTGCTGCTTCATCTGCAGATTGTCCAGGTAGATGCGAGCCTGCTGCGGTCCGCCGCTTTCAAAAGCGTCAATCGATTCGGTGAGGGCGGTCGAGCGTAGCGCTTCCCAGGTCGCATTACGCTGCGGCCGAAAAGCCAGCATCACCAGGATTGCGAGCACAAGAAACAGGGCCTGGGCCAACCAGAAGGAAATAAAAATCTTAAGGAACAAGCTCTTCATGGCGTGGTTCTGACCTTCTCTGAAGCTTTTTCCTCAGAAGCTCTTTCTCTGGCCTTTTCCCGCGGACGGGCAAAGATGTAGCCCACTCCTCGAATCGTCTTGATGTGCTCATCGGCGTCAGTATCGCCGAGTTTCTTGCGGACCTTGCTGACGTGCATGTCAATGCTGCGATCAAAGGGCGAGAACTTGCGGCTGAGCACCGCATTCACCAAACGCTCACGCGGGACCACGCGCCCGGCCTCCCGCAGCAGTACTTCGAGGAGGTTGAATTCCACGGAGGTAAAATCAATGAGCTGGCCGTCGCGGCGGACGCTGCGCGTCGCCGGATCAAGCTCAATCTCCCCCACTCGGACGACTTCGGGCGCGGAAGAAGCAGACTTATCGCCGCGAGTCCGACGTAGAATGGCTCGAATGCGCGCCACTAATTCGCGCGGATTGAAAGGTTTCGGCAGATAGTCGTCGGCGCCAATCTCCAGGCCCACGATGCGGTCCACATCTTCACCGCGAGCCGTCAGCAAGAGCACCGGCAGGCGGGAAGTAGCGCGGATTCTCCGCAGAACCTCAAAGCCGTTGATCCCCGGCAACATCACATCCAAAACAACGAGCAGGTGTCCGCCACCGGTGGCGCGCTGCAGGCCGCTCTCGCCGTCGTGCACCGATTCCACCACAAACCCCTCTGCCTGTAAGTACTCTCCTACCAGCGTGCAGAGTTCAACATCATCGTCTATGACCAGAATGCGTTCCATCTTCGTAGACTTCATTGTGCATCACGCGCACGACACGAGCGGTAAAGAATTGTCAAATTCTCAAACCCCGTCGGGGAGTCGAAGTGTTCCTGTTTGACAAAACTTTACTCGGATTGACGGTCTTTTTACCACTTTTCTGGTGGGATCGTGTTCCTATACGTGTATCAAGGTGACTTTCAGGTTCCAGGCAAAGGAACCGCCTTATTTAGTTTTTCTTAGCACTCAAAGCTTTTGGGGAGTAAACGCATATGAAATCGATTCGTTTCCGGTTCCTCGTAGCGGCGCTGGCAGTGCTGTTGGGCGCCGCAATCGCCAAGTCGCAAACAGCGGATTCGGCTCCGCCTCCATCCATGCACGGCCATGAATTCGGTTTGGACGGCCACATGATGGGCTTCTTCGCCAAGTATCTCGATGTTACCGACGCGCAGAAAACACAGATGAAGTCGGTCATGCAGAAAGAGCATGCCACGATGAAACCGCTGATGCAGCAGCTTCACCAGATGGATCAGCAGCTGAAGCAATATGTGGAAGGCACTTACGATGAAGCCAAAGTGCAAGCCCTGGTCGCTCAGCAGGCGCAGACTCTCGTCCAAGTGAAGGTGCAGGAGACACGCATCCACAATGAGCTGTTTCAGATGCTCACTCCTGACCAGCAAACCAAGCTGAAAGAGTTCGAGGCGAATCGCGAATTGCGCATGCAGGAACACATGCAGAGCGCCCCGGCGAACGACTCGCAGGAGTAAGTTGTCAAATCCCATGCGGTTGAGCCTTGGCTCCACCGCACGATGATCAACCGTAGGATGATCGACTGTACGTCGACTGTACAATGATCGGCGCATCCCGCCCCCAGGAGCGACGCCATGGACTTGGCTCAGGTATTTATCTTTGACCTAGGATGGTTATTCTTTGCCGCCTGGGGAACGGTTCTTGCAGCGGTCAGCGTAGTCGCCTTCGGGCGGGACATCTTCGCTTCTACCAGTCAGGAAAATGGTGAAAAGAAGGCGTCCACGCGCTGATCTCGAATCGATTGCTCTCACCGTCAGACTATTTGCCCGTTCCCTTCTACTCCGCGCCCGCTAAAACTTGCACCTCGCCCTGCTAGAATTCCATCTACACAACCTGCATGATTCCCAAGAGTATGCGACCGCTACTGCCCTATCTCAAGCGCTACCGCTGGGGCTTTGTGGTGGGCGTTTTTTGCGTCTTTCTGAGCAACGGCGCATGGGTGTTCTTGCCGCAAGTGATCCGCCACGCGGTGGATGATCTCAATACCGCAGTCACCTCCAGGAAGTTGCTGCACTTTGCCTGGCAAATGCTCGAGCTCGCGGCCGTCCGGGGAATCTTCCTCTTTTTGACGCGCTGGGTCGTGATAGGCATCTCACGCGACATCGAGTTCGACCTGCGCAATGATCTTTTTGCCCATCTGGAAACGCTTTCCTACTCCTACTACCAGCGCATGCGCACTGGCGACATCATGGCCCGGGTGACAAATGACTTGAATGCGGTACGCATGCTGCTGGGCCCGGCGATTATGTATTCGGCGAACACGCTGGTGTTCACTGTAGCGGCTCTTTCGATCATGGTGCGAATCAGCCCCAAATTGACGTTCTACGCCTTTCTTCCGTTGCCCGTGGTAAGCATCGTCATTCAATATTTCGGGCGGCGTATCCATGAACGCTTTGAAAGAATTCAGGCAATGTTCTCCGACATTTCCGCACGCGCGCAGGAAAACTTTTCCGGAGCGCGCGTCATTCGCGCCTACGTGCAGGAAGAAGCGGAGATCGCCTCATTCGAAAGTGCCAACCAGGAATACATTGCCCGCAGTCTGAGGCTGGTGCGGTTGATGGGCATGCTCTGGCCTACGCTGGAGTTCATGCTTGGATTAGCCATCGTACTCGTGCTGTGGATCGGTGGCGGAGAAGTTTTGGCGGGACGCATGGAGATCGGCGGCTTCGCCGCCTTCAACATCTACATGATGCAGCTTACCTTTCCCATCATCGCTCTGGGCTGGGTGGTCAACATTTTCCAGCGCGGCACGGCTTCATTGGTCCGCCTGAACGAGATTCTGCAGGAGCAACCTGAGATTACGGACGGAATCGGGGCTTGCGATCTGCCGGTTGCGGGAGAAATCGAATTCCGTGGCCTGAATTTTGCATATGATGGAAAATCTGTCTTGCACGACTTGAATCTACGCATCCCAGCGGGCACGAGTCTGGCAATCGTCGGTCCGACCGGCTCGGGTAAAACCACATTGGTCAATCTGATTCCTCGTATCTACGACGCTGCACCAGGAGCAGTTTTAATGGATGGCCGGCCGATCAGGGATTTTTCGCTGGTGTCGCTTCGCCACAATATTGGCTTTGTGCCACAGGAAACTTTTCTGTTCAGCGAGCGCATCCGCGAAAACATTGCGCTGGGCGTCGAATCTGCGACCAGTCAGGAAGTTCACGACGCGGCCGAAGCCGCCAACATCGCCGCCGATATCGAAAGTTTTCCCGAGCAATATCAAACCATGGTAGGCGAGCGCGGGATCACACTGTCAGGAGGCCAGAAGCAGCGCACCGCGATTGCGCGAGCTTTAATTCGCAACCCTCGCATTCTCATCCTCGACGATGCTCTCTCCAGCGTCGACACTCATACCGAGGACAAACTTCTCAATCACCTCCGTCAAGTGATGCAGGGCCGCACCACCATCTTCATCTCCCATCGAGTTTCCACGGTGCGGAACGCAGACCGCATCGCCGTCTTGCACGAGGGACGTATTGTAGAATCAGGCACGCATGAAGAGCTTCTTGCCTTGAACGGCTACTACTGCGAGCTGTATAACAAGCAATTGCTGGAAGAAGAACTAGCCGAAGTTTAACCCGAGGTTTCTCCGGTACAGCTCCAGTGCCGCTCGGTCGTCCGTAGTTGGGATTCGTATCCGCCCTCAATGCAGCGAGTCGATGCTCCTGAGATTCTCGATTCCGACGCGTGCTCTGCACGCCAAGCGCAGGCTGTCCTCAAAGTCATTGGCCGGATCAATCGCTGGTTCGGCGGGGTTGCCACCACGCAGAAGATGGTTGAGCGCGCCGCCAAGGCCAGCGCCACAAAATGTTTGTCACTGCTGGAAGTGGCGGCAGGCACGGGGGAAGTTCCAGAGATGGTCCGGCGGAGGATTGCGCGGCGGGGAATCGCGTTAGATGTGACGCTGCTCGACCGCGCGCAATCTCACCTTGCTGTCAATGGCGCTGGCAAAAATCACAGAGTGGAAAGCCGTCGAGTCGTGGCTGATGCACTGGCCCTGCCTTTCGACGATGATGCATTCGACTTGGTGAGCTGCAGCCTTTTCGCGCATCATCTGGACGCACAGCAGTTGGCGATTTTCGTGCGAGAAGGGTTGCGGGTATGCCGTCGAGCAGTGTTGGTCAACGATCTTATTCGGCACCCCCTGCATCTGGCGTTCGCGTACGCGGGCTTTCCCATAATGCGCAATCGCATCGCATGGCTGGACGGAGTGACTTCGGTGCGGCGGGCTTATGGCCCGGAGGAGATTCAACAAGTCGTCTCGTCGGCCTTTTGTGAGAACGTGCCCCAAATGGAGATCTCGCGGAATTACCTTTTTCGTATGGGATTGATTGTGTGGAAGAACGCGTTCTGATTCTCACAATCCGGAGTAGGTGTGCTTCGGAGCAAATTCGCGGTTCGAGAGATTTTTAGCGGACGACCAAAACTTCGCGAATGTTGTCGCGTGCCAGAAAAAACTTGATGGAAGCGAAGTCGCGGAACAAGGTTTCGATGTGGCGGTTGTTGAATACGCGTTGCAACTGGAAGCCATCTTTCCCCGCCGCTTGTGAGGCCCCGCCGGGACCGCGACGGGCATCTCCGCGCAGCTCAATTTTCTGCATTTCCAGCGTATCGGCTCCGACGATGTGGAAGCGGTGACAGGGCGAATCCGGCCCGGCGTCACGGGTATGGAAAAAAGCCAGCAGCATACCTCCTGGCTTGAGCACCGACCACAGCCTTCCCACCACCGGCTTCACCAGACTCTCATCTAGGTAGTCCGAGAGATTCCAGCACAAGATGACATCGAATCGAGCAGCTGGGTAAACCAGATTGTCCGCAAGAAACTTACGGCTGTCCAGAATCGGGTTGCCCTGCTCATCCTTGGTCAGCAGCGCGGCATCAGTAGAGGCGGTCAGCAGATCTTCGCTATAAATTTTGTGGCCGCGCTCGGTGAAATGTCGGATGTTGGTGGGCGACGTGGACCCTAGATCGAGAATGCAAAGGCCTTCGGCGGACTCCCAACCCCGGGACAACTCTCCCAAACCGCTGGAACGGCGCGTCAATTTCTGCGAAGCTTGTGCCGGAACGGTCCCCGGACCGGATGAGCCGCGAAAAAATTTCATGAAATTCTGTGAAACAGATGACATTCTGTGTTCATATTCCCTGGACAATCATTCTAAGAGAGTTGGTGTCGGGCCGTTCACTAACCCGTAAACTTCAGTAACACCAAGTCTCGATTCGCCAGGCCGCTCCCTCATTTCGTATCGGTACGATGAATATCAACCTTGCCCTTTAAGAAAGCGCCTTCTTCGATCGAGATTCGCTGCGTGGCAATATCACCGGTAACGCTTGCGGACTTGCGTAATTCGACGCGATCACTGGCCTGGATGTTGCCCTCGAGCTTTCCCTGCACGACCACGCCTTTGGCGTCAACACTAGCCTTGACCTGGCCGTTCGGGCCAACCGTTAAGCTGTTGCCTTTGAGGGCAATGCTGCCCTCGACCTGGCCATCCAGATAAAGATCTTCGCTGCCCGAGAGTTCGCCCTTGATCACCACCGACTTACCGATTTGTGCCAATCCACTGGCGGGTGCGCTCATTGGAGGCTTCTCCTTAGAAACGGAATCGGCGAACGGCTCTCCGAGTGAGGATTCTGGGGTACAACCGGGAAGCCACCCACTGCAACGACTATACGCAAGGCAACGAGTACGCCGCAAGCACGGATGCCGCCGGCGCGTACCAATTCTACTGTAGAGAATGCCCCGAGGCTTATTATTACACTATCAGAGGGTGCCGGGGATGCGAGGTGTGGGGATGATTTCTCGAATTGCCGTGGCTTTGTCGCTCGCTGTGTTGCTGACAGGAATCCGTGCGACTTCGCTCCAAGCCGGGGCTCAAACGAGTGACCAGGATTCGCCTTCTCCCAAAGAACTAGTTCGCGCTACGGTGGCGAACGAAGTAGCGGCCGCGAACGAGAGCTCGGTAAAACACATGTTTCGCGACCGCAAGCAGACCGCTCAGGGCTCGCAGACCCGCATCTATGTGGAAACGCGAGAGGCAATGGCGGGCATGACGATTGCCTACAACGACAAGCCGCTTACGCCCCAGCAACTGCAAGGCGAACAGGGCCGTCTGGCCGGTCTTGTGGGCAATTCTGAGCAACTGAAGCACAAACAGCGGGAACAGAACGAAGAGGCTGACCGCACCCTGCGCATCGTCAAAGCCCTGCCGGAAGCTTTTCTTTTTGAATACGATGGCACGGAAGTCGGAACAGCGAATATTGGCGGTGAGGGAACGCGGCTGGTCCGCTTAAAGTTTGCGCCCAACCCGGGATATCGGCCGCCCTCGCACGTGGAAGATGTCCTTGTCGGCATGGCCGGAACAATTCTGATTGATCCAGTGCCGCGCAGGATTGCGGAGATCGACGGCACTCTGTTCAAAGAGGTGAGTTTCGGCTGGGGAATCCTGGGACATCTCGATAAAGGCGGGCACTTCCTGGTCGCGCAGATGGACATTGACCAGGGCTGCTGGGAAGTCTCGCGCATGTCTCTGAGCTTTACCGGCAAGATTTTTTGGTTTAAGAGTCTCGCGATCAAGTCCGATGAAGTGTTCAGTAACTTTCGACGCGTGCCTGCCGATACGACCTTTTCTCAAGGCGTCGAAATGCTTAAAGCGGAACAATCCAAGCTAACCCAGGGCAGCTCTGTGACGGCAAAAGCCGAGTAAATCTGACGCTGCATCTCTCATAACCCCGCGCGAATGATCTCTTTGCGCACGGTCAGCTTCTCGATCAGGTCTTCTTTGATTCGATAGCCCATCCCGGGCTGGTCGTTAATCGCAATGCGCCCTTCCGAAGAAACTTTCACTTCCGGTTCGATGATGTCTTCCTTCCAGTAGCGCTTGGAGGCAGAAACGTCACCGGGCAAGCTGAAATTCTCGAGCGTGGACAGAGCGATGTTGTGGACGCGGCCAATGCCTGATTCCAACATTCCCCCGCACCAGACAGGAATCTTTTGCGACCGGCAGACGTCATGGATTTTCGTTGCTTCGGTGAATCCGCCGACCCGGCCGACTTTGATGTTGATGATGCGGCAAGCACCGGTCTCAATGGCGATAGCCGCAGTGCGCGCGCCAAGAATCGACTCGTCCAGGCAAATCGCCGTGCGCAGCTCTTTTTGCAGGCGGGCGTGATAGAAAATGTCATCGTCCCAGAGGGGCTGCTCGATCATCAATAGATTGAACTGATCGAAGCTTCTCAAGTGCCCCACTTGATCGAGCTTGTAGGCCGAGTTGGCGTCGCAACTTAGGGTAATATCCGGCCAGCGCGAGCGAATTTTTTCCAGAACATTTATGTCCCAGCCGGGCTTCACCTTCACTTTGATGCGGCGGTAGCCGGCGGCCAGTTCGGTCTGAATCTTCTCCAGCAATTGCTCGACGGAATCCTGGATGCCGATGGAGACGCCGCAAGAAATCTCGGTTCGGGTGCCGCCCAGCAGTTTCCAGAGGGGCAGGCTCTTCTGTTGCGCCTCGGCGTCCCACAGCGCGTTTTCGAGTGCCGCCTTCGCCATGCGATGGCCGCGCACTCTGGAGAAAAGAGCCACGCAGTCGCGGGCCGATTCAAGGGTGCGCCCCAAAACGGCCGGCGCGAGGTACTGAGTCATCGTGGGCCAGGCGCTTTCAGTCCACTCGCTGCTGTAAAAGGGATCTTCACCTGCCACACATTCGCCCCAGCCGTTCACTCCGTCGCAATGCGCCGTGAGCAGCAGAATGCGGCGGCTGTAGGTGCGCCCGAAGCTCGTCTCAAAAAAATGGACGAGCGGCATGTGGATCTCGCGGAGCGTGATGGCTTCAATCTTCATATCTTGACGAAACCTAAGAATCTACCACGGAGGCGCAGGGAAAGTTGAACTCAATGAAACGCGGATTGCAGAACGATTGGCTTTCTCCGTGCCGTTGTCTCGGACCTGAAATCACTCCCGCGACGCGTACGACCGCTCTTCCTCCCATTTCCCGAGCAGAAACTTGCCGTTTTTCTCGGAGTCGCGCTCATAACCCAACACGGCAAGTCCGCTGTCGAATGCCCGCAAAAAATGTTCGCGGTTGCGCGCTTGCACCTGCTCTGCTTTGCCTCGCGTCTCGGCCTCGGCCTTCCACTCGTAAATCTGCGCCGGAACCTCGATGGCAGCCTGTGGGCTGAAGGGAGGATTCTTTCCTGTCGATAGCAACCTCTCCACGCGCTTGGACTTAAGCCACCACTCGGCGATAAGCCGGTCGCTCGGAAGTCCGCCCTGCAGTGGCGACGATGTGACTCCGTATTGATTGATGTTGTAACGGCGAGAGATCGCCCCGAGCTTTTCAATATTTAGATAAGCGTTTTTGATCTCGAGCGGATCGAATGTCCACTCGATAAGTTCCATGCCGCGCGCCAGCGCGTCTTCGCGCTGCAGCAGCTTGAGACGGCGGCCCAGTCCGCTGTTGCGGTGCTCTTTGCGGACCGCAAGCATATGCGAGTGAAGATAAACATGGCCCGAGCGGGCGCCCGGCACCGATAGAGCAAAGCCGACCATTTCGATGCCGTCGAAAGCGCCCATGACCTGTCCGCCAACTTTTTCAGCCACCACGAACATGCGCAACGGCACCAGGTCGGCGTCAGAAAAATTCCAGATTTCCTTTTGCAGCGCGACGCACGCTCGCAACTCATCAATTCCTTGGCAGTTTCGAATCGCGATGGTATCTGAGCTCAATTGTGTTTCTCCTGCTTCTTCGCCTGCTGCCACAGAGATTCAAGTTCATCCATCGCGGCGCTCTCAAGAGTCCTGCCATTTTCGCGCAAGCTAAGCTCCATCCACTGAAAGCGTCGACGGAACTTACGATTGGTTTTGCGCAGTGCCGATTCAGGATCAAGCGACAGATAGCGAGCGATGTTTACCAGAACGAACAAAAGATCGCCAACTTCCTCTTCCAGCCGCGTCCGAAGATCTTCAGCTACGATCTGGCGACCTGATCCCGCTACGCCGCGGCCTTCGGGACGCGGTCCGGGAGAAGGAAATTCACGCAGATGTTCACGGAGTTCGTGAGTCTCCTCGCCGAGCTTGTCGAACAGTCCCTCCATGTCAGGCCAGTCGAAACCTACCTGCGCGGCGCGTGAGCTAAGCTTGTAAGCCTCCAGCAGCGACGGCATCGCCGTCGAAATTCCCGTCAAAATCGACAGTTCCGACTCTGCTGCCTTTTTGCCCTCGCCGTCGCCCGCGCCGGGACTCTCCTCCATTTGCATTCGCTTCTTTCGCTCCTCAAGTTTCAGCGCTTCCCAGTTACGCTTCACATCGGCTGAGGTATCAGCTTTCGCGTCGCCGAACACGTGCGGATGCCGGCCCACAAGCTTGCTGGAAAGCCGGTCGAGAACATCATCGATGGAAAACGACCCTTGTTCCTTCGCCATTTCCGAATAGAAGAGCACCTGCAGCAGCAAGTCGCCGAGTTCGCCGGGAAGTTCCTCCCAGTCGCGCTTGTCGATCGCTTCCAGGACCTCATACGTCTCTTCGAGCGTATAGGGCTTGATGGAATCGAAGGTCTGTTCGCGATCCCAAGGGCAGCCGCCGGGTGCCCGCAAGCGCTCCATAATGGTGACAGCGCGTTCGAAACGTTCTCCAGTGGTGGACATTGGCAATCACTCTAAATGACCAGGCGCGGCAGGGGCAATGCACACCGCCACCAATTCTTATCTCCGCAAACCGTGGCGCTCGGTGCCGCATCCAAACTCTTGTGGAAACGGATGCGGTGCGCGGGCGTATTGTGAATTCGTGGCCTGGTCTAAGGACCGACCTTCGGAATGCGGGTGGAAACGTGGGTGGATGAAGAAGTGATTTTGAGTAACGGAGGGGTTACGAGTCGCAATCCTGACGACATCCCCGGCTTCAACCGCGAGCTGATTAACCTTTTTTCCAAGGCAGCCGGAGGGCGCGGGGAGTCAGAACGCAAAGTCGCGTAAGAGTTAAATCAATAGCCGGCTCGGAGGGATGCGCGCCGGGCGGGATAGGGGTTCGTAGGTCGAAAACAGCGTGACTTTGGCCATCCGTTTCGCGGTACCAAGGTTACCTTCTCTCGATCACGAACCGGATGCAAACTCTAATAATCACGGGGCTTCTGGCCGCGGCAGCATTCTACCATTACCCTCAGAGACTTCGACTTCGGATCTAATTGATAAAACATGGGTTTGGCAGCCAACCCGAGGGCCTCTCTCGAAGGCCAGCACTTTCAAGTGGTGGTGCTCGGTGGGGGCATCAACGGAGTCGCGGTGGCGAAGCAGTGTGCCAGTTCGGGGAAGCGCACACTTCTAATTGAGCAGAACGATTTTGCCTCCGGAGTGACCAGCCGCTCAACCCGCATCATCCACGGCGGACTGCGCTACCTCGAGCACGGCGAATTGGGGCTGGTTCGGGAATCGCTGCGGGAACGGGAACGGTTGTTGCGAGAGCGATCTCACCTGGTGCATCCCCTGCACTTTCTGCTGTTGCTCAATGAGAACAGCCAGCGCAGCGCCTTGAAGGTGCGCGCCGGATTGTGGCTCTACCAGCGCATGGCAGGCAAACCTCCCAACCGGGATTCTCGCGAAATGGAGTTAAAGCAGTTTGAGCGAGCGCTGGACGCCGGGCATCGCTGGTCATTCTTCAATTACGAGGATGCGCAATGCGAATTCCCGGAACGGCTGGTAGCAGAGTGGCTCATGGAAGCCGTAGCTGCGGGCGCAACTGTCCGCAATCATATGGAAGCACTCGCGGTTGATGTGACTCACGGGCGCGTGCGCGGAGTGATGCTGCGCGACCAGATCACCGGGCGGGAGGAGCGTGTGGATGCCGGCTGGGTGATCAACTGCACCGGGCCATGGGCTGACCGCGTGTGCCAGCGTTCTTCGATTCGGATGTCGAAACCGATGCTGGGCGGCGTGCGCGGTTCACACATCGTTATGCCGCGGTTTCCCGGTTCGCCGAATGCCGCGGTATACACCGAAGCGGTGGATGGGCGTCCTATCTTCGTTCTGCCCTGGAATGATCAGATTCTGGTGGGAACAACCGAAGTTGCTGACACCGGAGACCCCGGCAGGACGGTTCCCTCGGCCGACGAGATCAGCTATCTCGTGCGCTCGGTGGCTCAATTGTTTCCTAAGGCAAAGATATCGATGCAAAGCGTGAAGCACGCTTTTGCCGGGATTCGGCCGCTGCCCTATTCCCCGGACAATCGCCCTTCGGCAGTCACCCGGCAACACATTCTGCACGATCATGGGGATGACGGAGCGGTACATATGATATCGGTGATCGGCGGCAAGCTCACCACCGCGGCATCGCTGGCGCGAGAATGTGCGCGCAAGATAGGCCTGAAGGCAACCGAATCGGATGCGATTGCAGTAGGGGCTGGTCCCGCACTCGATCCCCAACTGGACGAAGCAGTGCTGGAAATAGCGCGAATTGGCGGCGTGAGCGAGGAAACCGCCCGCGGCATACTGGAGTGGCATGGCAAACGTGCAGCCGACATTGCGCGCATGGCTCTGGTGGGCGCGGAGTTGCGCGCGCCGATTTGTCCGCATACCTCGCATGTAATCGCGGAAGTCGTAGAGGCCTATCGAAGAGAGTACGCGGTAACTCTGGGCGATGTGTTGCTTCGCCGTGTGCCGGTTGCATTGGGCCCGTGCTGGACAGAATCATGCAGCCGCGAAGCTGCCCTGCGCATTGGAGCGGTTCTGGGCTGGAATGAGCACACTCTGGGAGCGAACCTCGAATCGTTTGAAACCGAGCGCTCTGCCTTTCTCCGGCCCGTCGCGCGCGCTACGACCGCGGCATTCGAAGCCGCGGCAGATTGATCGGAGCTCGGAGCCGGAGACAGCTCAGATACTAATAAGAAGATAGGGGAGTTCTGAAGTTGCTCAGGGTTCAAGCTCAATTCCGCCCTTTGAATTCAATCCCGTTTCAGCGTGCGAACAAGACGTTTTGGGTTGTCCGAAATAATTCCATCCACTCCCCATTCTGCAAGCCGGCTCATCTCGTCGGGAACATTCACGGTCCATACCAGTATTTTTTTGCCGGCGGACTTTATCTGGCGGACGAGATCTCGCGTAAGCAGCCTGTAGTGCGGAATCACATAATTCAGCGGTAGCTCAGGCCAGAGGCTTAACTCCGGCGCTGACTCGCAAATCAGTCCGAGAGGAAGCGTCGCATCCACTCGGTGAAGATCGCCAAGCACTCGAGGAAGAAATGACGAAACCACGAATCCGCGCGCCGGAACAAAACTGTGTAACAGATCGGCTGTAGTCGTCTCCAGGCCAGGGACTTTTAGTTCGATGTCAAGGAAGGCTGTGCGTTGATAGCGAATCAGTAGGTCGCGCAAGTGCGGCAGTCCCAGCTGCTGCGCCGAAGCCTGGGCGATTTCGAGGCCGGCTGTGGTTGCTCTTGCATCGTGACAGATCACCGCTTGCCCGTCGGCTGACAGCCGCACGTCAAATTCGAAGCCGTCGCAACCAGAAGCCAGGGCGAAATCGAATGATGCCGTCGTATTTTCAGGGACGGACTTTACGGCACGCGCGCCGCGGTGGCCGAGAAGCAGGGGGCGAATCTCCATCGACCTGATTTTACCGGGAGCCAATCCTTATCTTAAAGTTCGGAGTTAATCCAGATCGAAATCGCGGATGGGTTTGCCCGTGTCGGGAGTTTCCTTGGCTTTTTTTACCGCCTCCTGAAACTTCTTTTCCAGAAGCTCTGAAGCGTGCTTCTGCGCCTCCACCGATTGCCGGAAGATCGATTCGCGGCGGCTATCCTGTTCCTTCATGGCACGGGCCGCGTCCTCCATATCGTTAAACATCCTGGGCTTTACCGCCGCTGTGTGCGCGATCACTTCGGCCGTCGCTGTGTCGACCTTCAGAAGCGCGCTACAACAGGGACACGTGACTTCGATGGTGGCTGGATTTTTCGCCATGCTGCGAATGATACCGCAAACGCATGCCAAATGGCGCACGTCAGCGACTGAGTTTTATAGGGAAGATACGGAAGAGGCCCAGCAACTCCCAGCCCAGCAGGAAGATCGAAATCACGACTACAAGCACTGCCATCAATTCTCCGAAGGTTAGACCGCGCCGATTGGGCTCGAAGCGCCTCGCGGCCAGGGTCAGGATGTTCAGAGTGGCGAAGCCGAACACCACGGCCCAAAGAATGTTATAGACGTCGTCGTTGCGTCGGGACGGGTGCCCGGCCAACACAATCGCACTGGCTAGGACCGATTGAGCCCGCAGCGAGAGCGCGGTACGCATCGTGCGCGCGATCAACGATGGTGTGGACAGAGCCATGGCACATTCCGTATCAACAAGATAGTTTGCTCGGCCTAAGTGATTGGATATTACATTTTTCCTGCCGCATAGGTCACGGGGGGTATCCAGCAAGGCATCTGCTGCTCCGCCCTCCCGCCATCGCTCATGCTTTCAGTAATATGTGTAAATGGCAGAACGTCGTGTCATTTTCTTTGATGTTGGCAACACGCTTCTCTTTCCTGACCGTGCAAAGATGTTGGCCCCACTTGCCGGCGAACGTCATCCCACGCTTGAGCAGTGGCAAGCGCTGGAGCGCAGAACGAAAAGTGACTTTGACCGAGGCATGCAGAGCGGCAAGGTCGATCGCGGCTTCTGGTGGATGTTTCACACTTATCTGCTCGAGCAACTCGGAGAGAACACCGCGATTCGCGAAGCTCTCCTGGAGACTGCGCAGAACTCCGCCAATTGGGACCAAATTGTTCCGGGCACGCGCAGCGCGCTCGAAAGAATCGGCTCGAAGTATCGCATCGCCGTAATCTCGAATGCCGACGGCAGGATCAAACAAGTGCTCTCCCGGTGCGCTATTGCGGACTGTTTCGAGAGCATCACAGACTCAGGAATTGTCGGCGTAGAGAAGCCGCGTCGCGAAATTTTTGAGTCGGCACTGCGAGCCATGAAGGCCCGCGCGGAGGAGAGCCTGTACGTGGGTGACGTTTATTCCGTCGATTACTTAGGAGCCCGCGCAGCCGGAATGAACGCTGTTTTGTTTGACGTGGCTGGCGCCTACCGCGACCGCGACTTACCTCGTGTAGAGTCTCTGGAACAACTCGAAGGCTGGCTCCGGCGATAGCTTCGTATCGTATAATCTTCTTCGCGATGTTCGACTCTGCGCGGCTGTTCTTATTTCTGACGGCAGCATTGTTGCTTGCCATAGCCCCGGGCCCCGGCATGCTTTATGTGCTGGCGAGAAGCCTGGCCGGAGGCAGAAGCGAAGGCGTCCTCTCGGCGCTGGGCACGTTTCTCGGCGGCATGGTGCATGTTCTCGCGGCCGCGCTTGGTGTTTCCGTTTTGCTTGCCCGCTCGGCGATAGCGTTCGCCACTGTGAAATATGCGGGGGCGGGTTATCTTTGCGTTCTCGGCGTGAGAATGATTCTCGACGCCCGGAAACAGGATGGGTTACCTCCGGATGAATTTCTCGCAGTCACCGGCATGAGCGCTCGAAATCCGCTGTGGCAGGGCCTTGCTACAGAAGTGCTCAATCCAAAGACGGCCTTGTTCTTCCTTTCTTTCATTCCACAATTCGTCACCCGTGGATCTGGACATATTTTCTTTCAGTTCGTCCTGTTGGGAACGGTCTCGGTGGTTCTGAATACTTCTGCGGATCTAATCGTAATTCTGCTAGCCGAACCGCTCGGGAAAAAGATTCGATCTTCAGCAGTGTTTCGCCGGAGGCAGCGAACAGTTACCGGCGCTATCATGATGGGATTGGGGGTGTATTTGGCGACGAGTGAAAGTCATTAGCTATGGCTGGCGCGCCTACAACTGTAGGACCTGATGGTCGTGGCAGTCGGTGTGCATCATCGAATGAATGCTTCGCAGCAATTCGGTTCCGTGGCGGGCTACGAAATATGCGCCGGCCACACCCCGCTCCTGCAACTCCCCGTTGGGGTAGAGCGTGGCGCCCAGCGCTTCGGCATGACGGGTGACAACTTCGCTGCGGCGTAATTCAGCGGCCATGGCGCGTTCACGAAGGCGGTCGAGTTGGTAGCGGATTTTTGACGCGCCCGTCTCGCTGGCTTCAACCAGCGTGGGATCCAGTTTCGCAAGCGCCCCCTTCAAGCCGGAAAAAGATTCTTCCACCGACTTGTTGGCCCGCTCAAAAGCCACCTGCAAACCCGCAGGCAGCGTGCTCGAAGCAAGCTTCTGGCGAAGCGCCTCACGGCCTTGCAGTACATCCAGAATCGTAATGCCATACTGGTCCAGCCAGCGCTGCACCTTAGGCTCGATTAGAGTTGCCGAAAAACGTGGCACGATCGGCGTGACGCGGCCCAGCAACATTTCGTAAACCGCGCCCGCCTGCGCAAAATATGCCGCCTCTGCGGCGCCGCCCGTGTAAGCCAGCGTGGGCAGCAGGTAATCCTGTACAACCGGCCGCAACAGCACATTGGGACTGAAATTCTCAGGCGCGTGAGCGATGCGATCCAACAATTCAGCAGACGAGAGCTTCTCCGCTAGGGGTTCACTGCCGATAATAAATTCCTCGGCTTGACTCGAACTGCTCATTCGGCGATGTATCGCCGTACGAACGCCGTCATGCAGTGTGAAAAGCAACACCGACGAGGGCGTCACTTTTACCTGCTGGTAATAACCCGCCTTTTCCAGCGCTTGCCCTCGTTCAAGCAGAGCGGAGGCCAAGTCTTTCGCTCGTTCGATTGCCATTCGATAGATCGGTGAGGCCACGCGATGCAACTCACGGTCGGAAGCGTCTAGAAGAATCACTCCCAATTTGCCGAACAGCCGCGCATAAAAGCGGGCGAAAGCCGTCCCCAAGGCCTCTCCAGGGCGATAGGTTTCGCGCAGGAATTGCAATACCTCGGAATCCCCCAGCAAGGATGCGGCTTCCTCCACGGCCGGTAAAATCTCTTCGCTCAGCCGCACCTCACTTACAGGCGCGCCCGGAAGACTATGGCTGGAGGTCGTGATCGTGCGCAGAGCGCCGTCGGAACCGGGCAAGGAGACGTGATTCACTTCAGCGAGGTCGTGGTCCGAGGTAGCCAGCCAGAAGACGGGAACCGCATCGATGCCGGCGGCCGTGGCCTCTTCTGCAAGTTTGACGGCAGTAAGAGCCTTATAGATGGCAAACATCGGCCCGCCGAACAGAGCAACTTGCTGTCCGGTCACCACCGCGGCAGCGCCCCGCCGCAGACGATCGATGTTCGACAACGTTTGCTGCGAAGCATCCCAGGATGAATTCTGCCGCTCGAGGATTGCGCTGACCTGCTGTCGACGAGAAGGATCGTAGCGCAGCGACGAGGCTTCCGCGTTCGTCCACTCCCTGAAGTTGGGAGACTTTGGATAAAAAGGCCGAACGCCAGGGGAATATGCAAGAAAGTCAGTAAATAGGCGCGTGGTGTGCGGGATTTGGGAAAAAGGCAAACACTGCGCTTTCACCGCGGGCTCTCCTGAAATCGACGGTCTCTACAGCTTTGGACGGATGAGATCATCTACGGTCAACGCCTTCCATTCTACAGTTCAGCGTGGTAGTTGAGATGCCGCAAAGAGGCACAAGATGCAAGATAATGTAGAGAAGTCCAGAGGGATTGCATGACTGATTTGGAAGTGTCTCCGCTAAACATTGTTACGCCGATCACGCTGGAAGGCTCTGTCGTTCGCCTGGAGCCGATTCTCCGTGAGCACGCCGAGGCCCTGTGGCGCGTTGCCGGCAACGCTGTCGACGATATTTTCCAATGGATTCCTTACCCAATGAAGGTGAGGGAAGACTTTGTCCTGGCGATTGATAAAGCTCTCGCCGAGCAAGCACACGGCGAATCGGTGGTGTTTGCAACCGTCGAGCGCAGCTCCGGACAAGTGATCGGCAGCACGCGCTTCATGAACCTAGATCGCGCCAATCGCCGCGTAGAGATCGGTTCAACATGGATTGCTCCAGCGTGGCAGCGCACAGCCGTCAATACCGAAGCAAAATATCTCATGCTGCGCCAGGCTTTCGAAGTCTGGAGATGCATGCGCGTCGAATTGAAAACCGACGCACTGAATCAGAAGTCACGCGATGCAATCCTGCGCATCGGAGCAAAGGAAGAAGGCACGCTGCGCAAGCACGTGATCACCTGGACGGGCCGCGTGCGCGACTCGGTTTACTTCAGCATATTGGATTCGGAGTGGCCGGAGGTGAAGGCAAGGCTAGAACAGAGGTTGCGTTCCTCATGAAGCCGCTCCCCACCCATGAGCATTCTTGGCCGGGTGGGGATTTGAAGTTGAACAAGGCCGCGATCTCTACTTGAGCGACGCCATATCGATCACGAAACGATATTTCACATCGCTCTTCGCCAGCCGCTCGAAAGCCTCGTTGATCTGTTGAATCCGAATCAGCTCGATGTCGGAGGCGATGCCATGCTCGCCGCAGAAATCCAGCATCTCCTGCGTCTCTCGAATGCCTCCGATAATGGAACCCGCGAGCGACCGCCGTCGAAACAGCAGGCTCCCCACCATCAACGGTAGCGGTGCGGGTGAAGCCCCGACCAGTGTAAGCGTACCGTCGAGCTTGACTAAATCCAGATAGGAGTTCAGATTGTGTTCCGCGGAAACAGTGTCCAGAATAAAGTCGAAGCTGCCCGCATGCTTCACCATCTCCGCGTCATTCCTCGAGACCACTACTTCGTCCGCGCCCAGCCGCAGCCCATCTGCGACCTTATTCGATGAGGTGGTAAACAATACGACGCGTGCCCCGAATGCGTGAGCGAATTTCACTCCCATGTGGCCCAGGCCGCCGAGTCCTACGATCCCCACCTTCTGCCCTTGGCGCACATTCCAGTGCCGCATGGGAGAATAGGTTGTGATGCCGGCGCACAGCAGCGGAGCCGTCGCCGCCAAATCAAGATTCTTCGGCACCCGCAGCACGAAGGCTTCGTCCACCACAATGCTGTCCGAGTACCCGCCGTACGTGACTCCGCCCAGATGCTTGTCTTCGGCGTTGTAAGTAAAGGTCGGCAAGCTGTCACAGAATTGCTCGTTGCCCGCGCGGCAATTCGGGCAGACGCGATCTGAATCAACCATGCAGCCCACCGCCGCCAGATCGCCCTCTTTGAATTTCTTGACGGCGCTCCCGGTCTTCGCCACGCGCCCCACGATCTCATGTCCCGGCACGCACGGATAAACGGTCGGCATCATGTTTTCCCATTCGTTGCGCACCTGATGCAGATCGGAGTGGCAAACCCCGCAAAACAAAATCTCGATCTGCACATCCGAAGGCTTGGGCGCCCGCCGCTGAATCGACGCCGCCGCCAGCCCGGACCCTGCACTCCGCGCTGCATACGCCTTCGCCGGATAAGCCTTCGATGTCGCCGTTGCGGTTTTCTCTGTAGCACTAATCGTAGAAGTCTCGCTCATGTGATGTCATGCTCCTTTATTTCTTATGGATACTCCTATTAAGATGGCCCGGTCGCCACTTGGTTCCACAATAAATCGATTCGTGCATTTTCTCGAAATATCGAGGGCTCCGGGCGCAATAAGTATGTCCATTTGACGATGAGGCGCGGAAGGAAAATCGCCAAGGTGGCGATGGCGCGGAGACTGGCTATCGCTCTCTACTGGATGTGGCGCAAGGGATGGGATTACGAGCAGT
>Ga0073928_10002851_pt1 | contig 28580 bp, 22 predicted proteins | sample PaiPotPPA55metaG_FD_76969 | JGI IMG/M metagenome (GOLD analysis project Ga0073928, IMG submission 76969) | Iron sulfur acid spring bacterial and archeal communities from Banff, Canada, to study Microbial Dark Matter (Phase II) - Paint Pots PPA... ...
GCCGGAGCCTGTGGTTAGAACGATATTGGTATTCTGTCCCCCGGCCGGGACATCGGCTAACGTATCCACCAACACCCACTTGATATTCCCTGAAGGCCATCGTCCTAAAACTCGAAACTGTCCACTAGCAGCACCGGTCAACCCAAGCTGCGACGTGCTGGTTATGCCAGCCGTATCCGCCAGAGGAATACCTACGGAGACAGGATCTTGAGTCCTCGTCACCCCTGCCGCTCCGGGTGGCAAGGCTTCTTGTGTGGTGAGGGAAATGTGAAGCTGCGCCATTGTTACTGGCGTCCAGCAGTTCCAAAGAAAGAGTAAGAAAAAGACAAAACCACAGTTCGTCGCGGCACCGCGAACCGTGCGATGCCAAAAATCAAGAAACATATCCTCGCTCACCTGTGGTTCCGAGCAATGCCGACCTCTGTCTGGGAGAGATGCAATACAATCACGGGGATCATCTTTGCGGACATCGAGGCCGGTGAGACATTTTGAGGCTTGGCGAGCAGCTCTCTGTTCTTCAGAACCATTGGCTGGTTATCCTGGGTCCGGGAATGGTATGTGAGTCAGTAGTCATAACCGACCTGGCGCCCTGTTGGCTTCCGCCACCTTCTCCTGGGGTGCTGCTGCTTTGTGAAAAGTCAACACAGCTGTCCAGCAGTATTTCTGCAAAGACGGAAAGTGCGACAGCGCTGGTTTTTCAACCCGGAGAAGGGTCTTCATAGCGCTGTTGAACAGTTTTCTCGAGCCGGTCACCAGTAACAGTCCATTTGCAAGCAGACTGAACAGGTAGAAGCCCCGATAGCTAACCGCGTCAAAATGCTTGCGGAACACATCCAGGTCCTTCACGCTCAGGGGCTTTTCTGTGGGAGTGCGGCGCGACGGAGTTAGCCGGCGAAATAGGTTCAGGATCGGATTGTGCGCCAACGGCTCTAGAAAGTAGGCGGTCCCGCCGGGTCGTAGAACGCGAGCCAATTGCTGGCTGGTCTTTTCGAGGTCCGTGTGATGCAGGATAGCCTTACCCAACACTATGTCGAAGGATTCGTCCGGATAGTCGATGTCCTCCGCGGCCAACTGCCGAAAAAACACACGATCATCCAAGCGGTCGCGCTTTGCGTTTTTCTCTGCCACACGGATGTTTTCACCGGAAATGTCAAAGCCGTCGACGCGCGCCGCACCCAGTTCAGCATAAGTCCGACTAGTCTGTCCTAGACCGCAGCCAAAATCGAGTACACGCTTTCCTTGCAGGCTACCTACGGCGTCAAGAAGTATGCGGAAATGTTCGTCGTTAACGCCCGAACTGTAAAAGTCCATGCGCGCGGAAGGCTTTGCACCGCGCTGGGTACGCTCGTCATGAAATTGCTCCTCGATGTGGTGTCGTTCGGTGAGGTCTCGCGCAGCCCCGGTTTGTGAAGAGTTAAGTCTCATTGCTACTCCTTCCTATGTAATGCCTAAGCCGATTGTTCTTCGTTACTCTGAACTCCAGCTAGTCGGTACCAATCGAGCATCATGGCAAATCGGCCGGGGTCGAAATCCCAGGGGTTGAACCGGGGGCTGAAACGTTTCAGGTCGTAAAGATCGTCTCCGGGGCGATTGAATCCCCAAACAGTTGTCACGGCGGTAGCGAAACCTGCGCGTCGTACTGCTTCCTTGACTGCTGAGCCGACGTCGGAGGGCTGTCCGAAGGGATAAGCGAAGTGCTGCACCGGGGTATTCAACTTTTCTTCTATCTTGCTCTTTGATCCGGTAATTTCTGCCGCTAACCTGGTGTCCGATAACTTTGAGAGAACGGGGTGACTCACCGTGTGGGCCCCAAACGAAATATTTTGTTTGTTCATTTGGCGGACTTCGTCCCAACTTAGCATGGGATTCGGCACAGACAGGTGTTGCGGGACGTGCAGAGCTTCGAAAACTTTGGGAATGTGACTCAGGCGGTCCTCTTCTGGGATCGTGCGGAGCCACGCGAGCGTTTTGTTCATCGCTTGCAGCTTCTCCGAGCGCCGAGTGAGGGGACCTTCAGGCCCACCAAGGTGAGCCAGGGAAATAGACGGTTGGTTTGTGAGTTTGAAGCCCCAACTGATCTGGTCGTACCACGGGTGTTCTCCGGATTCGAGGCAGCCCGTGGCGAGATAAATCGTTGCCGGGATAGCCAAATCCTTCAGCACCGGGTAAGCGTGGAGGAAATTATCGCGATAGCCATCGTCAAAGGTTATGGCGATATTGTACTTTTCACGAGTTTCCGCAAACGAGCCATTCGCGAGGTCATTCAAACTCAAAACCGGGAAATTTCTTTTAAGGAATTCTATTTGCTTTCGGAATGCAGCGACCGGAAGAGCGGGCAGGAAAGGATCGTAATCATTATTCACCCGATGATAAATGAAAATGTGACAGACCGGAGTGGTGCGCCGATACAGTTGATGTCGCGGACCAAGTTCGTAACGGGACGCGACAGCGCGGCCAGCCGCTCCCAGCGGGGTGCGGCGGTAAAGAGCGGCGGCCAAACGATGGCTCAAAGGGCTCTTGCGGCCGTTTGTTGGGCTCGCCGGCGTGGGCAGTGAGCCGTTGGCAGCTCGGTTGTTCCGTGCGCGCCTCCAAGCAAGAACCTTCTCAGGAAGTACGGAGCGAACGGCATCCTTTGATTTCTCAAGTACCCGGGACTCGCCGAAAGAAACCCAGGCGGCCTGCCTGGCAGGCGCAAGAGTGAATTTTACGCACTGTCTTCTCTCGGCGCCCCAATCGAATTTATAAGGAGCGGTGCCGGCGAGGAAGTCGTATTCCACAAGCCCAGCCTCGATCCAGTGGCGCATCAACCCTGCGCGGAGAGCCATCCCTGGGCGAAGGTCAGCAAAGTCTGGGTCGTAGCCTTCTTGAAGCAGGGAGAATCGGTTTTCATAAATAAAGCCGTACTGCATCGCCAGCGGGCGGGCCCCCCAATCCAAACGGTGAAACGCGAGCCATCCTTGACGCCGCATGGCGTGAGAAAGGTCGTGATAGAAATTTCTCTTAGCTACCTGACCGAAAACACCAGGGAGATTTTTAGTCTGCCAGCGACGCGTGTGCAGATCGAAAAGGATCGGAAGCGCCAGACCGAGGGTCTGCTCAGTTCCACAAGAATAGGGCAAGCCGATTTTCTCGTCAAAGTAACTAAGCGTGGAACGGACCTTGGTGCGGAATCGCGGCTTTAGCAGGCGTAAATAGTCATTCCAATTCCGGGGCAGAGGCAATGTTGCGCAGGGAATCGGTTCCGTTGAGAACCTCCAAGATTTTTCTTTCGCAATGTTTAGCAATGAGTCGAGACAAGGCGAGTTCTCGGGTGTTCCGTGAAGTATGATGTAGTCCCAGCGGTTCCGTTGGGATTCAAGAAATTGCACGAACGATGCGACGACCTCTTTCTCACGCCCGCGTCGTGAAATAAAATCGAGATATTCAGAATCTCCCGAGCCGTCACCGATTAGCTTCAGGCAGGCCCACTTAATACTCCAGTGGGATGCATCTTCTAAGAAGAAAGGAGCAATGCCTTCAAGCGCATCTCCCTCCCACGCAGTTAAGACGAAAGGTCGCTGGCTAGGGGCATAGTTTTTCCACCATGCGTGGATCCATTCCCAAGTGAGAAATATGGTGTTGCTAGCGCTTTGCACCAGAAGAGGATTCCAGCGCTCGGAGAGATTCTGAACTTCTTCCCAGCTTTCATGGAGGAGTACCTTCATGCAGATTTCTCCATGTGCCGGCGATGCCATAATTCCAACATCAAGAAAAGCCAGAGGATTTCTCCATAAAACGGGGTGTTGTCTTGATCCATAGCCGAGAAAATCTTCTCGATGAAGGACAACTGGAAGTAGCCGCGCTGGTACGTTAGTGGATCACGGAGCACTTGTTCCGTCATTTGCCGCATTTTGGGGTCGGTTTTTAGCCACATACCGATGGGCAAACCAAACCCATGCTTTCTTTTTTCCAGAATGGATTTAGGGAGAAGATTGCTAGTGGCCTGTTTAAAAAGATATCTCTTTTCCAATCCTTTCACTTTGAGGCGTGACGGGATGCTGCCGGAAAATTCCGCCAGTGGATAATCAAGGAACGGAAAACGCACGTTGACGCCAGCCAGGTCTGCGGCGCGTGTCACTTTGGGCAGATCGTTGTCGCCCAGAGTCATCTTGACGTCGATGTATAGAAGACGATTCATCTCGTCAGTGGCGGGTGCCGCATGATAGTGAGCTCGCGCGATGGCCAAAAGATCGCCGTGACCGTTACGGAAAGGCATCGTGGGTCCAAGGATTTGTTCAGGCGAGAAAAACTGGAGCGTGGCCCAACGAAGATAGCGATCCGGGTTTGGCGTATTCGAAGTGTCGATGTATCGCCGAAATTTGCCTGCGATACCGGGCGCTTCGTCGGAAATGCGAGAAATGACCGGATTTATCCAATGGTTGCGCAAGATGGCAGGAATTTTCTTATAGAGTTCGTAAATCTGTTGTGTGCGGTAGCGTTCGTTGCCACCAAACAGCTCATCTCCACCGTCCCCGGCGAGCATCACTTCAATTCCGTGCTCCCGTGCCATTCGAAGGCAATAGTAAGTAGGAATGACTGAGGAGTTCGCAAAAGGCTCGTCGTAAAGATCGACAATCATGGGGAGTATGTTAAAGGCGTCGTCCGGCCCTAAACGTCCGACGATATGTCTTGAGCCGAAGTGTTTTGCCGCGAGGCTGGCATACTGCAACTCGTTGAAGCGCTCTTCGTTGAAGCCGATTGAGAGACTCGTGACAGGATTATTCTTAAGACGCGTGAGTAGGCCAACGACTGAACTGCTGTCCGTTCCGCCGCTTAGAAAACAACCAAGGCCCGATACACCGACGTCACTGGAACTACAATTGACGGCTTCCGTCATTCGTTCAAGCAGTTGCGTCGCGAGCCCTTTGGTGGTGCCACGCGCGTCTTCCGGATAGGTCATTTCCCAATATTGTCTGGTGTGAGCAGTTCCTTTTTTCCAAATCAGATAACTGCCCGGCGATAATTTTGAAATACTCTTAAAGGCAGAAAGCGGTGCCGGCACTACCGTGAAGTTCAGGTAATTCACGAGCGCGGTTGGATTCAAGACCTTCTCGACTCGTCCACTTGCGAGAATTCCACGCGCGTGCGACGCGAAAACAATGGTGTCGCTAGATGAACTGTAGCAAAGTGGCTTGACACCGAAGCGATCGGTGGCCAGTAACAATGTTTGCGATTGGTAATCCCATATGGCGATGGCGAACACGCCGCGAAGTTGTTTGAGAAAGTCGGGCCCATCCAGAAGAAATAGTTCAGCGAAAACATTGGCAAGACTCGCGTCGCTCGGGAGAGACTTAACGCGCGCTCTAATCGCCCTTTGGTTGGAAATGTCTGCGTCGCAAGCCACCGCGACTTTCGCCGATTTCCATAAATCTATGGTGGCGGTCGGCGAAGTGATGCCCAAACCGATTTCAGGATCAGAATCGCGCTGGCACGCCGAGCCGGCCCGAACAGCCAAAGCGGACGTCATGGCTTCGAGCTCCGCAGTGTCCACGGGCCTACCTTCACGTGTGACGGCAATTCCACAGACAGCCATTCTCTGCACATCCATTCAGCCAAATTTTAAGGCACAAAAAACTTATGCGCGCGCCCGCTGCCACAGCGGTACGGTGTCATCCGTCGATTCAGTCGCTGTCTCTACTGCTCGTTGACTTGCGAACTTTCGCTGAGTCACTACAGCCAAAGCGGCTCCTATGGCGACCAACTGATACATCAGGTCGAAATCCTGCCGATTGATGAACATGTTAGGAACGAGATAAACAATCAAGGTGCACATGACGATTTGACAGTACGTCGCCAGGTGCTCGGTGTCCGGATTGCGTCGTGCGCGCAACCAGAGAGAGAACATCCGGCCGACAGTCGCAAAAATCATTGCCAGAAAGAAAAAGCACCCTGGAATTCCCGTCTCAGACAGCATGTTGAGGATGGCGTTGTGGGTAACACGTGGCGTATCGTCGGAATAATCGGGAAACGCCAACATGAAATTCCTTGGGCCAACGCCAAAGATTGGATGGGCCTTCGTCATTTTAATCGCAGCAGACCAGGCCTGGAGACGGCCGATTGCAGAGCTGTCGGACTCTGTCGCGGTTGTAATAGTACGATAGCGATTGAGGGCCCCCTGCGGGCCGAACATGAACAGCCCCGCCGCTGCGAGCGCTAAGCCCCCAACCAAGAGGAATTTGCGCTTTGAAAATGGGATCATGATCAATCCCACAGTGAGCAAGCCGAGAAGACCCGAGCGTGAGCGCGTTCCAACAACAACGCAAACTGATCCAGCTGCCATAATCCAGAAAGCTATTCGAACTCGTCGGTCTGATTGATCTTTGGCCAAGAACCAGAGAATGGGAATGCCCATGTTCAGAGCCAGGGCATACTCGTTCGCTTCGGCCATCATGCCGCCGGGTCCCACCAGAGTGGATGAAAATCCACTCAGAACGGCATCTATCGCTCCCTTAAGTCCGAGGACACCGAGGGAAATAGCGAGCACGTACAGGACATCACGGACACGTTTTTCTGAGTTCACCAATGAGGCGGTTAGCAGAGCCATGACGAAGCCGTGAGAGTATTCCGATAGCTTCGGATAAGCTAGCGAGGGTTCCAGGGCCACTACCGAAGTTAGCGCCAGCCAAAACCACAAGAGCAGCATGGGTACCATACCCTTGAGCCGAATAGGCGACTGGTTCATCTCAAAAAGCAAATATCCTATGATTGAGGCTAAAGCGACGAGGATAAGGTAGTCGAAACTGTAATCAGACCAGACGAAATCACCGACACGACCAAAAGAAAGACAAAGATAAATTAATAAACCGGTGAATGGGCGTAAGAGCGCCACTGGCAGAGCGATCAGGATAATCGCGCGGAATAAGAGTGCTCGCAGCATCGAAAGACTATCTGGCTACCTCATTGTGGATATAGAGGCCAGTGCCTCCTTACTACCTTTGCTTTTCTTTAAATGCAATTTGGGACGGTATGGAATTGGTCCGCCATTGATAACTACTGTTGGCAGTCTCGGTTACGGTCATTTCCTGCGTACTGACTGCTCGATGGATTAGTCTATTGAGCTGGTCCTCCCAATTAAGGTTGTCGTAGTATTGGCCCAAGGCATTACGCGGTCCGGGGTTAGAGGTCGCACGTTCCGGCATGAGTTTCTGCGTCAGGTAAGCGGCGAGGCGTTTTGGGTCGTCCTCGATATGTATTTCATGTTGCAATGGTTCGGGTACAGCTCGTGCGGCCCTACTGCTGACAGCGACGGGAACGCCCATAGCCAACGCTTCGAAGATCTTTGTTTGCACGCCACGTGCTACTCGGAGCGGAGCCACGGCGACGGAAGCACCCCGAAGGTAAGGGCGAATGTCCGCCACAGCACCGGTTACCCAGACGGCGGGGTCCACTGCCAATTCGCGAACAGCCCGAGTAGGGTTTCGGCCAGCGATCACAAAACGCGCACGAGGCATTGCGCCCCGAACTGAGGGGAAAACCTCTCGATAGAAAAATAGGACCGCATCGACATTCGGAAAATAGTCCATCGATCCAGTAAAAATAATATAAGGTTGCCAAGCTGTGATTTCAGCAGGCACCGCGACCGTGCTGGGATCGAAGTAGCTCATGTCCATGCGGTTTTCGAGTTCTTCGATCTGTGCTCCAGGAACATTGCGCCTCAGGATGTCCGCTTCAGAGCGTGTACTAAGTAACGTCAGCGAAAATTTACGGGCCCAGCGCTCCTCATCTTTGGCCAGCCTGCGCCCTTCGGAGCGCCAGAGCCATGACTGGGGTGCGGGGGTGTGGTCGGCGTACTGAGTCCACTTATCGGAATCCACGTCTACCATGTCAAGTATGCGCGCTTGCGAAGCACGCTCGACATATGGGGCCATGGAAGAACTGAATACAAAAATAAGATCGTATCTTCGTTCGGCGATCGCTTCCCGGATGCGCTTCGCCATCGTTGGCGAGTGGTAAAAGGCGGTGGTAAAAGGGCGGCCGAGAGCACAAGCCAGCAACGCCTGCGCGCGACTACGAAACCAGGAAATTTTTTCGGCGTAAACGCGCGGACAATACTTATGGAGTTCCGGGAGATAGTTCCTGTCTTCGGATTGATCGTAAAAACAAAACAGGTCCACTTCGTAAGTACGCGAAAGGGCCACCAGTTCGCGAAACGAACGAATCTTGTCACCCTTATTGGGAGGGTAAGGAAGACGATGGGCTAAAAAAAGGATTCGCATGGGGGGCCGAAGTGACTTAGGGAAAAAGCCGCACCAACGACGGGCCCAGCGATTTCGTTACGGGAAGCGGGATGCGCTTCCAAATCGAAGTCGCCAGTTTGAAGCTTGGGTTGGCTGGGGAAAAATTCGGCAAACTCTTCCGGCGCACCAGATAAAATTGGTAGGGAAGCGGTCGCTCTCGCATATTCCACTGGCTCTTAAAAAAATAAGAACCGGTGCCCAGTTTGCTCCTGCCAAAATCGAAGGTCCGCAAGCCGCTCTCGCACGCGGCGCGCAAAACCTCCCAATACATGAAATTGTTGGTGCCAAACTGGCGACCTTCGAAAAGAGAGCCGCCATAGTAGGGGTGGATGGCATCTCGAAAACGAAAGCTCAAAACCGCGCCCATGGCCTGTGACTTTTGCCAGATGACCATAACCTCGGCGGTATCTCCAAACTCAGTCAGGAGTCTTTGGAAGAAACGTTTTGAGAAAACCGGGGTCCCAAGATTTCGGACGCTGTGGGAGTAGATTTCATAGAAGGAATCCAGTTGGGCATTGTCGGTCACCGCGCGTAAACCGCTCTTCTGCCCCTTGCGAATCATGTAGCGAGTATCCTTCGGAAGCCCACGCATGAGCGATTCGGCATCGGAGGGCAGTTCCTGTTGAAAAGTTACGTAAAGTTCCTTGGTCAGAAAACCGTCACCAATGGGATGATGCGGCTCACGGAGCTCCAAATAGTTGACCCGTTCTTCCGTGGCCATCCGACAAGCAGCTTCTCGCAACGCGACACTCGCGGCTGGGTGACTAGAACAGATACCCCCGTAGACGGCAAATGGAGTTGAGATCAAAGTTGGTCCCTGCATCCAGTTCGTCGAAAGGAACAACGGAAGAACACCGCAGATCCGACCATCGTCTTCCGCAAGCAAATAGCGCGACTCGAAACCAAATTCGTGCTCAATGGCCCGCTTCCATGCCGTCAAGTGGAAAAGAGTTCCTTGTGGTTGAGACAAGACGAAATCATCCCAGGTCTCGCGAAGGTCATCCTGATAGGCGCAAACTTTCATTTAGTTTTCCGATTCCACGAGCGGGTTATTTTGCATTCTGAGAACGAGAACCATAATAGTTGTAGTCGTAATCGTAGATCTCGTCGGAGTTGTTTATTATGACGCCCAAGATTTTTTTGGAATCGAGGCGCGCAATGGCCCGTCTGAGTGCTTCGCGGCGCGTCCGGCGCATGTAAACCACAATTAAGATCGCGTCACAAGGGGCCGTCAAGATTTCCAAGTCCGCAACGGGCGCCGAGCCCGGTAAGGAATCCACAATGATGAGATCGAATTTCTGTTTGGCTTGATCAAGGAACTTTGACCAACTTGGGCTCTGGAGAATTTCCGGTAGCTGCCGCATGGGCACAAGTCCCGTGGGAGCGATGGAAACCCAGGGGAATACTGTTGGGTGGATCACATCGTCAAATGTTTTCTTTCCCTGCAAGAACTCGCCAAGACCGGGACGAGCACCCAACTTCAGTGTCCGTGTTGCTTTGCCGGTTCTAAGATCGCCGTCCACCAATAAAATTCGCTTATTAGCAAGTTCTCCCAGGCTCATGGCCAGGTTTGTAGCCACAAGTGTTTTTCCATCACCGGCCTCAGCGCTGGTAATGACGATCGACTTGATCCCAATTTTATTATGCACGCTCAGGAGACGAGATCGCAGGATGCTGAATGATTCGGAAGCGACGGTATTACGATGATCTAACGCGATCAGCAGATCGGGGTCGGGCTCAATTGTGATGGAAATGCCCCCCGTAGCCGTAGGATTCCGCAATCGGTCCGTCACGTTACGCTCAGGCGGTTTCGTCGTTAGTGTCGGTAAAGGCTCCAATTTTTTCTCCATGAGGCGATTAGACCTTTTCGCTCGATATAGCTGCTACCGCCACGTTACAAACAGGAAAACGGAATAAATCACGGCGAGCGCGGCACAGCCCGCACGTGCGTATGCGGTGCGGAGCCGTCGGCGCCGGGTTTCGACGGGTGTCGGCATCCAAGGAATTTCGCCGAAGACCGGTGCGCCGACCTGGCTGATAACTTGCTGTTCCGTCTTCACGGAAAGATCAATAATTTCAAGAAACAAAGCACCTACAAACCCGAAGGCGAGTCCTGCCGCTAACCCCATCAAGTTAAGCATCGGGCGGTCGGGGCTAGTGGGTTTATAAGGGACCTGCGCGGGCTCAACAACCTCGAAGCGCTCGCCTTTTTGGCGGATTTCCAGATCTGCAGCCATGCTCGCCGAAAAGTTGCGGTCCGCTAAATGTTTGTAGTGATCCTGAGCGGCGTCGTAGTCGCGCATAACAGAACTAATCTGCTGTTGAAAAACAGGTATTCGAGCGAGTTCAGACTGGTGATGCAAAATTTGTTCCTCGAGTTTGGTCTCGCGTTCTTTGCGCTCGCGAATGTCATCATCCAACTTTGCGATCTGACTCTGTACCACGGGATTGCGGTCTTTGGTAGGGGTCTGTCGCGGCTTCGGCTGAGACCCTTGTTGATTTTTAGCTTCGGCGATACGAGGTTCCAGATCCCGGATCTGGGTAGCTTTTTTCACGATTTCCGGATAACTCGGGCCGTAGCGGCGGCGCAACTGGTCCATTTCGGCTTCGAGTTGAGCCTTTTCCGCTTCCATCCCCGAGACTTCAGGCGATTCCTGAGAGTCGAGGTTAACGACCAGGGGGCTGCCGCCCAGAATTGATTGAAGATATATCTTTTGTTGCTCCTCTTGAGTGACTGTATCTCGATTGTTTTGCAGCTCAAGTTGCAACGAATTTAGCGCCTGGACATGTGTCGTAGCCGATTCAGGAATCACGTTGACATTCTTTGTCTTCAGTTCGGTGATTTTGTCTTCCTTCACTTTCAGGTCCTGGCGCGCGTCCTCCAATTCCTTCTCGAGAAAGTCTGCAGTTCCCATTACGGACTGCTCACGGTTCTTGATATTGTCTTCTATCACTAGAGAAGCAAGGCGATTAGTTACGCGGGCCGCTACCGTAGGATTAGAATTTGAATACGAGACTGTAAAAGCCTCTAAATTTTTTTCGTTGTGGGTTGATGGGGCAACAGCAACAGCGGTATCTTTCCTCATATGCTCCACAATCTCGTCCTGAGTGTGTCTTTTCTTGAGCTCTTTGTAGAGGCCCATTTCATCAATGATTTGAGCAAGCCGTGTTGACGAAAGGATTTGCTGCCGCAGTGTATCAAGACGTTCCCCAGCGTTTGCGATCATCGTGGAATTCACGTAATACTCGGGAACCTTTTGCCGGTCTACCAAGATCACAGTCGTAGCCCGATAAGAGTTGGGAAGAAAATATACGACCATGGCGACAAGTGCTGCTACGGCCAAGGTGGCGATGCCGATGAACCAGCGGCGCCGAAAGAAAATCTTAGCGTAATCGCGGAGCGAGAAGAATTCGAGTCCTGATATATCTGGAGAATCGGTCATGACATCCTCGACGAACAAACTGTTGGCAATCAAATCTTCCTTAAAACCTAATTGCTGAGGCTATGCAGTATATCTATTGCGTCCTGCGCATTCGAAAAAGTGGGCTGGACCTTCAAAGCCGCCCGTAAGGAGTGTTCGGCTTCGGATTTCTGCCCGGCGCGGTAGTAGGCAACTCCCAAATGATATCTAAAGGATGCGTTCTCTGGATCCTTCTGCACGCACTCTCGAAGCAACTGAATTGCGGTACCGTAACTTTGCTTCTTCACCAAAATCCAAGCAAGAGTGTCAGAAACTTCGGTGTTATCCGGGAGATATTCTTTAGCTTCCTGAGCAAGTCTCAGGGCCAAGTCGATATTGCCACCATGCTCGGCATATACCGCGGCTAGATTGTTTTTCGCAATGGGGTTCGCAGATTCCAATTCCAATACTCTTGAATAATGACTTTCCGCGGCGGCCCAATCGCCTTTTAGCTCAGAAATTTGACCCATCCGGAGGTGTACTTCGACTGAACGAGGTTGGCTAGCAGCGAGCTTGAAGAGGACATTCATTGCCTGGTCCAGCTTCCCTTCTTGCTTTTCGATATCGCTTAACAGTAGCTGTGAACTGACCAGTGTGGAATCCAACTCAAGCGCTTTTTGAAACGAATTTTCCGCATCTCGGGAGCGCCCCGACGCGGCTTGGATCTGTCCCAGTGCTTCGTAGCCGGACGCCGATTGAGGATTCGAGCGTACATAACTCTCTACCTCAGACAAGGCTTTCTGAGGTTCGTTTAACGCGATGAGCGAATCTCCAAGCAGCAAGAGAGCTTCCTGTGAAGTGGGATCGTAATTTAATGATTCTTTGGCAAATTTGTGTGCGTCATTGTAAAGCTTCTGGTGAAACTTGGCCCACGCCAGGGTGCGAAAAATCATCGCTTGTTCTATGGGTTGAGGGAATTGATCTATAAGCGGCCGGGTTTCCTTTTCCGCTTCGTCATAGCGGCCTTCCTGCGTTAGCGCCATGGTGTGAAGCAAATATGGTTGGAGCATCGGGGACTTCTGGTTTACCGCTGTCTTAATGGCGGCGATAGCTCTTTCCGGCTTTCCTTGGTTCAATGCCATTTGTGCCAAAAGCACCGACGGGGTAAGAAAATTTGGATCAAGCTGCGCCGCCTGATTCAACGCCCCCTCGGCCAGATCCAGTTTGCCGTCCCGGATGTAAGCTAAGCCCAAAAAATAGGGGGGCAGCGCCCACTGGGGTTGAAGTTGGGCGGCATGCTGGATGTCGCGAATACCTTCTTCCAGTTGACCGGCGTCCACTTCAAAACGCCCGCGAAATAAAAGCGTCCTCGGATCGTTTGGGTTTCTCTTTGCAAAGCCGTCAACTATTCGTTTAGCGTCAGAGGTATGACCTTGTTCGAGCAAGACCGCAGCCAACTGCAAACCATTCTGAATATCATCCGGATGTTTCTTGAGGATCTTTTGATACTCACTTTGCGCGGCGCTGATGTCACCGGAAATCACGTAGTAGCGCGCGAGCATCCCGCGATGGCTCGGGTCTTTGTCGCCCATCACAACGGTTCGCCGGAATACTTCTTCCACTTCTTTAGGTCGGTTCTGTGCAATAAGCACTGCGGCTAAAAGGTAATGTATTTGGATATTCTCAGGGCTTTTGGTTAGAACTTTTCGAACCATTGCCTCAGCCGCTGGGAGGTCGCCACGTTGTGCCAGCAGTCCCGCCAACACTTCGACCGGAGCAGCTGAGTCGGGATTGTACTCTATGGCTCTCAAGAGACTTGCTTCGCTATCGGAGTTTTGCTTATCGCCTAGTTGAAGGATGGCACGCAAATACCAAGCGCTACTGTTCTTGGGATCCAGCTCCAAAACATGAGCCGTGGTTGTCTTCGCTAGAGACAGATCCTTCATCGCAAATGCGCTCTGTGCTAAAATCATTAATGCTGCGATATTATCCGGATTTTTAGAGATTAATCCGCGGGCCCATTGCTGCGCTTCCGGAAATTTGCGGGATTTGAGCATCAAGTCGGCCATCACGCTCTGGGCCTCTTCATTATCCGGAGTGTTTTGCAGCACTTTATTCAGTTGCTGGTAAGCGCTGGCGTAATCCTGCTGCTCTATAAAAATCCTGGCGAGTGCTAGACGCGCTGCGGTGTTCTTCGGATCTATCTGGATGGTGCGGCGATACTCGAGAATAGCTTCATTGGTCTTACCTCTTGCGGCCCAGTGGGCTGCCTCTTCCAGATGATGTTCTGCCTTTTGCTGGGGACTCGCACAAGCAGTGATCAGGGAAGTTACTAACAGTAGCAAACAGCAGTTAGACCGTACTCCTGGTGCATATCGGGGTCCTCTTTTACTGCGCCTTCGTATATTACTGCGCCTTCGCAATGTGGGCCGCATTAGCGAGGTAACCGGGATTTCATTGAACGCTTCCTGTTTCAAAGCAACGACCCTCCAGAAATACCTTATGACACGTTGGGCATGCATGTTTACACCCGAAGGGACGATGTTGAGCATTGATCTAGCGCGACCCTTTCCCGGAAAGGACGACTTGAAGAGTTCTGAAAATGATGGTCAGGTCACGAAAAAGTGAAAGATGTTTAATATAAAACAATTCATACTCAAGCTTAGTTTTTGCATCTCCCACTGAAGACCCATATTGATATCTGATTTGAGCCCAACCTGTCAGACCAGGTCGCAGCGTATGGCGTTCATGATAAAAGGGAATTTCTTTTCCTAGCATCTCAACAAATTCCGGGCGTTCTGGGCGCGGCCCCACCAGGCTCATATCTCCACGCAACACATTTACAAGTTGTGGAAATTCATCGAGCCGATATCGACGCAGGATTCTTCCAACTTTGGTGATTCGAACATCATCTCGGGAAGCCCACACCGCTTCGATCGGTTCGGCATCGCGTCTCATGGAGCGAAATTTTAGGATTTCGAAGGTGCGAGCGTTAAACCCTACGCGATGTTGACGAAATAGAACGGGAGCGCCGGACTCAATGAAAATTGCCAGTGCGATGATGAGAAAAAGCGGGGAAAGCAAAACCATAAGTATCGCAGCGATAGCCACATCCACAATACGCTTTGAAAGCATGAGGAAAAAATCCTTACGGAAGCCTTCAGAAAGGACCAGCCAACTGGCGGAAAGCCGTTCCAGCATGACACTGCCCATCAGTTTTTCGAAAAGCGAATGGGCGTCTTCGACTTTGACGCCAGCAAGCTTTAACTTTAAGAGTGCCTGCGTAGGCATCACACCTCGACGTTCGGCAAAAGAAAGAATTACCCAGTCAACCGCCTCGCGATCAACGATTGTTCCGATATCCGCGACTCCCCCGAGAATTTGTTGATTGGCCATGTGCATGCCAGGGGCTTGTTCGTTTTCCTGGAGGAATCCGACCACCTGGAGGTTCAATTCGGGGTGCGCCAGAATTTCTCTAGCGAGGCGTACGCCACTGGAGCCGGTACCCGCAAATAGCAGGCGATGAACAGGCCGGAAAAATTTCCCCGCATCAACGGCCATGCGCCAGGTGAGCAGGGCAATGAAAATCAATCCAGTGTCCAGCACAGAAATACCGCGTCCGAGAGAGAGTTCCGGAGCAAAGTAATACAGCAGCGCCAGCACCAGGGCTGCCGCGCCAATGGATTGCATCAGATGGATGATCAATTCGGCGCGCGGCGCGACTGTTTGCAGATCGTAAAGGTCGTTACAATACAGGCAAAGCAAACAAGTCAATGTAACAGCAAGGATTTGTTCCAAAGCATAGGGCCGGCTTAAATACCACGAGGTGTCGGCAAGATCTCCAAAACGAATCCACACAGCAAGAGGGACCGACGCAGTAATCAACAAGCACTCCGTGATGGCTAGCATCACGGTTTTAACGGGAATGTATCGTCCTAGGAATCGAATCATCGGAAGTTATTACCGCCTACGGTTGTATCCCGTTCTCGCTCTGATAGCCCCAGTGCAAACCAGCAACAATCAGGTTGCGACTTGCGTAAGGCAGGCCCGCGCCCTGAGCTGCGGAGTTGGTGATTGACACAAATGCGCCGATTTTCTCTCCCAGCAAGTAGTTCAATCGTGCCCACTCCTCCCTCCCGTCAAAGTCGGAACGTTTTTTGAAGGCTTGCTGAGCGTAACCAGCTCCCGCAGATGCCTCCCAGCGTCGGGCAAGGGTGTGCGTAAAATAACCGTCGTAACGAGTGTTATAACCATTGCTGATAACACCTACATATTCGTAGTTACGCACATAAGACAACGCGAGAGTCGAGGTCTGAAATTTTTTCAACAGAGTTACATCGCCGACGTACGTCTTGCTTGTAGGTGTTTTCCCGCCCGACAACTGCCACGACGGCCCGAAGGCGGCAAGAAGCGAAAGAGATGTTCCGAACCTCTGACTATAGTTGATCATCACGTTGTGATACTGAGTTCGGTTCAGGTTTCCCTTGAGAATTTGGCGATCGTAAGTGTAACTTACTCCAAATTGTTGGCCTTCCCGCACCTCATGAAACCAGGTCATACCTCCGCCGATTACGTTTTCCTGCTGGAAGATTGATTGCGTGGTAGGTTTTGCAGACTTTGTGAGCTTCGACGGGCTCCACGAGTCCGCATACTGATACTGTCCGCGGAAGGTGAATGTGTCATGTTCCGCGGCATAACTTAATCGGACAGATGCAGCATCGTTCAATGACGCTTGACCGTTGGTTAGAAACGGATCCCGTGAGACATTGCCGGTCGATAAATCGGGACGAATGGTTGGATCAAGCAACCGTCCCTGGGCAGGAACGTACTGAAATCCATCATCGAGATTCAGGCGCCAATGGGGAGTTAAATAGTGGGATAAGCGGAGATCGAAGGAGTTGGCTGCCCAGTCAAAGCGGGTCACATTTCCGGACAGAAATAGACTAGGCCGGTACTGTAAATCCAGCGCAGTCCGCTCTGTACCGAAAGAGTAGACCACCAATGCTTGCACTCCAAAGGCGTTAACAGCCTGTGGTTGCGGGGTAAACGCTAGATTACTGTCATATTCGTAGAAGGTGCTCGCGGAAAGAAGCGACAAATGGCCACGGGTGAGCAGCGAAGACAAGCGTCCTGCCGGCAACGCATTGCTACTGTGGACAACTCCCTCGTCGTCTTCCGGGGGGGAAGCAGGTGGGTTCGAAGGTAAATCGACGCGCGAATCCGGGTTTGTAGGAGATTGGCTGTTTCGAGAAGCATCTTGAGATTCGTCGTCTTGCTGGCCGTAGGCGGAAGAAGGAATCAGAAGAGTGATAACAAACAGATACATACCGACCAGAGATACGACAAGGCTCGACGGCTGGACGCGAACCGACTTCATCCTAATTCCTTCCATGAAAATGTCGCGATTACGGCGCATCCTGCTGATTAGAGACACATTTTTTGTTCCTTTGGCCGGAACATGGCAGGCTTACGGATCGTCGCGACAAATGTCTTCGTTGCTGCAGACGCGCGGGATGCGTACACTGCAGTCGTAGTGAGTGTTGTTATTTGAAACTTCTGTGGGCCAAATGACAACTACCCAAGTAGCTCTACCCATATGGCCTAAGCCAAATGGGCTAGTTGGTAAGACGTTAATACGCGAAAGGAGATCTACCGCAACGCGAGAATTAACTTAGAGTCTTCGGGCCTCCCAATGGTCCTGCTGTCGGAGCATACCAAGTACAAGCCCAGCAAGAATATCAAAGCCGTCAGCGTCCTCTCCACAATTCTCGATGCTTGTTTCTCACGGAACGACAATTTTGTCGTCAGGCTTGAGGACTATATCCTGACTGTTGGCCTCGCCCTTCATCACAGCGTCATAGTTGTACTGAAGCTTGACTTGCTTCCCGTTCTCGTTGCGCAGGATATAGATTTTTTTTGGCTTCGCGAAGGGCCGTAGACCACCTGCCTGGACAATAATCTGGGAGACAGTTGTATTGCTGCTAATATGAAAAACACCTTCATGCGAAACATGTCCGCTAAGATAAACCTTACGGCTGTTAATTTCTCTAACGGACACCGTGACTTGAGGAGCGGTCAAAAAGGGTTGCAGTTTCTCGGTTAAAGTTTCCTGAAGCTGTAACGGCGTCATCCCAATTACGTAAATCTCGTTTACCAGCCGGACTGTTATTTTTCCATCTGGGCGAACAACCACCGTCCCGGATAGCTCCTTTTCTCTCCAAACATCGATGTCCAAGACGTCCTGCTCGCCGATCGTGTATCCCGCGATGGAGGAATCTCCGGCCTTGATGCTGGTTCCCGGGGATTTTGAAGGCTCGGCCGAGCCCGGCGCAGCTTGCTTCTTATCTCCGTTCTGTGCCCTCAGGGATGTCGCGCAGAACAGTAAGACAGCGACAACGAGCATCTGTAGTCTCATGTTTTTCATTTACCATCCCTCAGTTGTGTGGCGGTTTTTGCCGACATTATCAATTCGGAATAAATCGGGGCAGAGCATTCCGTGCAAACGCAACCGGTAGGGCCATCGCTGACAAATAATTGTCCCTGGGCTACGCTGGGGTACGCAGCCGACATAATTGGCCTGATGCTTCAGTTCTTCACCCTAAAACCTTCTCGTAGTAATGTCAATGGGAAGCTAGGCGATGCAAACAATGCCGATTTATTTCTCTTTCTCCGATCAAAGAACAATGTTTCCGGTTGGAGCGCTTGAGATAACTGACGTCGGCCAATCCTAATGGTCAACATTTATATAACCGTTGATACGGAAACTTCGCTAGGGGGCGCATGGACAAGCTCCGATTTAAGACCGGTGGCTCCGGAATTGTCGGTACTCGGGAGAATTGGTCCCGATCTATACGGCGTGCCGCTGATTATGGACATTCTAGAAGAACATGATTTGCGAGCGACGTTTTTCACGGAAGTACTCGCTCGCGATGTCGTTGGTCCGTCCGAACTTGCGGAGGCGTATTCCTCGATTAAAAAGCGTGGGCACGATCCCCAACTCCATCTGCATCCTGTTTTCCATTTTTATCAGTTAGTAAAGCAGGGCATGATGTCTCGCGAGCAACTTCCTCCGCAGATGGATCTGATCGGAGGACTTCCTTTTGAGATGCAATTGGATCTGCTGAAAAAGGGCTGCTCGATTTTTCGAGACATTTTCGGGTCAATGCCTAGAGCTTTTAGGGCGGGGTGTTACGGAGCGAGCATGTCTACCCTCGCGGCTCTGGAGAAAATCGGAATTTTCTATGACAGCAGCTTTAACGCTGCCTATCTCGGCAGCAGCTGCTTAATGGGTCCCCGAAAACCGACCAATATGCCTTGGAGAAGTGGCAAAGTCTGGGAGATTCCTGTTACTACTTTCGAGACCGGCGTGTGGAGGCCTCGTAGCCTCAAACCTCTTGAAGTAAGCGCAGTGAGCTTAATGGAGTTGCAGCAGGTACTTACGCAAGCGGAGAAGCTTGGGCAGCACACCGTGATCGTGATGCTGCACTCCTTCTCATTCTTGAAGAGGAAAGATGCTCAGTTCCGCGGCTTGCAACCCGATCGACTGGTGATTCGTCGCTTTCGGAAATTCTGTGCGCTCCTTCGGGAGCAGCGGAGTCGCTTTCGGGTGTCCACGTTTTCAGAGATAGACCGGCTTTTGGTAGATCCGACGGAAGTGCCGCTTCCCAGGATGGGCATAGTAATTCCAGGCTTCCGAAAAATTGTTCAAGCGGTTAATCGAGTTCACTGGATTTAGATGTACGAGGGATTTGGCCTAGAACTGAACGTAACCACCGGTGAGGGTGTTCGCAACTGACTGTTTGCAAGCGAAAGGCCAAGCGCGTTAGCGGAACTTTTGTCGAAGCACATCGACAATTCTTTCGGATGCATGACCGTCCCACAACTCTGGAATCTGAGTCTGCTTGCGTCCGTGCGCCAAAATATCCGCGGTCTTCTCGATGAGCCGTGCCGGATCGAGACCAACTATGGTATTGGTGCCGAGACTAACCGTCACTGGCCGTTCGGTATTTTCTCGCAAGGTTAAACACGGAATTCCGAGATAGGTCGTCTCTTCCTGCAGGCCTCCGGAATCAGTCATAACAAATGTGGCTGCCATGAGAAGGCTGAGGAAATCTATGCTTCCCATGGGCGGCGTAAAAATAATGTCGTGTGATGCTGTTGACGACGCTTCCCCTAGAGACCGAATTCTTTCAGCAGTTCTTGGATGAACGGGGAAAACAATTTTCAGGTGGCGACTGACTTCCTGGATAGCCGCAAAAATTTCTCGCAGCCTGCTGGGATCGTCGACGTTGGACGGACGGTGCAAGGTCAGAACAGCAAATGACTGACCGTCCAGGCCCAGACGGCTCCTCGCGTCAGATTTCAACGCTTTTTCACGCGATCGACACAGGCTATCGATCATCACGTTGCCAACCAGGTATATTTTTGATCTATCGACCCCCTCTTTGAGTAAGTTGTCGATGGCATCAGACGAGGTCACGAACAGCAGATCCGAGATCTGATCGGTCAACAGGCGATTAACCTCTTCTGGCATGGTTCTATCGAAGCTTCGCAAGCCGGCCTCCACGTGAGCCACCGGGATACAGCGCTTAGAGGCCACCAGAGCGCAGGCCAACGTGGAGTTCACATCTCCAACCACTAAAACCAGATCGGGCTTCTCGTCTTCGAGCACTTTATCGAACCCGATCATCACGTTGGCGGTTTGCACGGCGTGATTGGCAGAGCCAACGGCAAGGTAGATGTCAGGTTTCGGAATCTCCAGATCCTGAAAAAATACTTGAGACATCTCAAAGTCGTAATGCTGGCCGGTATGCACAAGTAAGGAGTGAATTTCCGGAAATTTCCGCATCTCCGCCATCAGCGGCGCTACCTTCATGAAATTGGGCCGCGCGCCCACCACACTGACGATTTTCATCTCGATTTAGACTCCATGATGAGTGTACTTTCTCTGCTCCGTCTTCTCCACTCACTTGCTCAACTTACTAATTGACCAGCAAGCAGAAAACACCGAAGCCACGCCAGTTAGGGTAAGAAAATTTGTCGTACTCCTGAGGCACTCGTGGAAAACAACCAGGCACTCTGAGGTCGTAATTATTTAGCCTCGCAAATGAGGATGGCCTTAGCCCGAACGGATTAGCTCTAATGATTTGACAAATATTTGACATTTCAATTGCCAAATTATTTAACACCTTGATATAGCACGCTCAGCTTCTTGACATAAAACACCAGTTCCGCAGGTACCAAGGTCACTTTCACGAATAACGGAGCCTCTTCGCTGACCATCACCAAAATGGTGCCGAGCACTGGCTTTAGAGTCAGCGTGACGGGAATCACTGTCCTTGCTTGCAGCATAACAGCTTCAACTGTGGTGCCTTCCGGCGGATCCTGTTCGTTCTACGTGATCTTTTCGCCCACTGTTTCCGGCAATCTAAACAGGACAGTCAAAACGACGTTCCCGGCCGATGCGAAGGGGAACATGTCGCTCACGCTCCCGGTAAGCGGAGAGGGTGAGCCGGTGTCGTTTACTCCCAGCACGATCATATTCAAGCCCACCTTCTCAAACACGAACAGTACCAACACGAAGGTGACGTTCAAAAACGTCGGCACCGTGACATTGACGTTGACGAGCCTGGTGCCGTCGCCATCGAACTACCCGATCAACTACACGGGCCTGACCACTGGAAGTTGCAGCGCTCAGCCGCTCGCGCTGGCAGCCAACGCAACGTGCACGTTCAACGTGGCCTTCAATCCCGGAACAACACTCGGCGTGATCCCTGGGACGGTCACCGCGAACTTTACGGGCGATCCGAATGGAGTCACGCAAATGGCTCTGAATGTGACCGGAACAGGCACAGAAGTAAGCTTGTCGCCGGCATCACTGGCCTTCGGCACAGTCTCAACTGGTACGTTAAACAAGTCCGTGACGGTTAGGAATGTGGGCACCACGCCGCTGAGTTTCAGCGGCACGCCGACAATAACTGGCACGGGATCCGGTCAATTCGCGGTTCTTCCCTATAGCGCCACAGGACCAGTCAGCACGTGCCTGAACGGCACAGTAACGCTAAGTAACGGTCAAAGCTGCACATTCACTGTGCAGTTTACCCACGCCGCCGATACAACTACGTTCACCACATACCTCAACATCTCTGACAACGGCGGAGGCAGTCCGCAACTGGTGAAGAAGACGGCGACAGACTAGCTAACCCCGGCCAAAGCCCCACTAATCGCGGGGAGCCGATGGCGAGCTCCCCGCGATTTTAATTTTCCATACCAGCGTGGATACCGGCTCATGTTTCGGGGAACCCATGCGGGGCGTAGGACAGGGAATGAGACACGGAGCTTAGAGTGCCCGTGTATGGCCCTGGAGAAATATCGATGCATGGAATTGCCTCGCCCCGTACTGATAGTCCCTAACCCACTTGGGTAGTTGTTAATTGCGGGGAACAGCCTTTAGATGTTTGCATCGGAAACTGGCAACGGGTCTGTCTGTCCCTCCTGTCCACACCCGTGGACTTCCGCGCTGCGAAGATGGCATTTCCAAAATGGAGGAATGATGTTCGGAAAGACAAAACTGGTGGGCATAGTTATGGTCATGGGGATGAGCTTATCAGCCTGCTTCGCAGTGTCCAGCGCGCAAGCGCAGACTGGGCAACCCGTGCAAACGGGTAAATGCAGGAACAGCGTGACTTCCTACCCGACCATCCAGGGGGCAGTGAATGCGGCACCAGTCGGAGGCCTGGTCTACGTCTGCCCGGGCATTTATCCCGAACAGGTCACGATCACCAAGAACCTGAGTTTACAGGGCGTGCCAAGTGGAACCGCCGATGCCTCCGTGATCGTTCCTCCAGCGGGCGGCCTGGTTCAAAACGCCACGGATCCCTCCCCTGCTTCGGCAAATCCTCCCATTGCCGCGCAGATTTTCGTTCAAGGCGCGACAGCGGTCAATTTGACTAATCTGATAATCGATGGCCACAACAATCAGCTTGTCGGTTGTACGGCTCCCACCTTGGTTGGTGTTTATTACCAGAATGCTTCGGGAACTCTGAAGAGTTTAGACGTTCGAAATGAGATGCTGGGCCCGGCTGACGCCGCGTGCAACAGCGGCTTAGGGATGTACTTTGAGGCCAATATCGCTACTTCTATTAATGTTACAATTAGTACCGTCACTAGCTTTCAAAAGAGCGGAATCACGGCGAACGGCTACGGGAACGGTAGCCCTGGGCCGGTGGTTTATTTTTGGTACGACGAAATAGTAGGTCAGGGACCAACGGGTAGCGGAGCGCAAAATGGCGTCCAGATTGGCTTCGGGGCCACAGGCAAATTTACCGGGAACATTGTCACTGACGAGGTCTTCCAATCGGCGAGCGGTTCTGCGGCAGCCACCGGCGTGCTGGTCTACTCTTCGAATGGCGTGAACGTGAATAGCAACCAAATTGGCAATACGCAGGTTGGGGTGGCGGTCGTCAGTGATCCGATTTACGGAAATGCGGACAACAACAGCGTCACCGCTAATACCGTTACGTCGACCATCGACGGCGTCAGTCTGTGCAGTAATACCAACATTGTGAAAAACAATCAGTTTTTCAACAATTCGGAAGCTGGCGTGAAAGTGGACACCAACTGCACGGAAGGACCTGGAGGCGGAAGCAGCGGCAACGGCAACTCCATAACCAACAATACCGTCAACGGGGGCTGCGCGGGCATTCTCGAAGGAACCGGCACAGGAAATATTTTTTCTCCGAACCCGATGATTAATGTCATTGCCTTGCTCGTGCCTGGCAATGCTTGTAGCCCACCGGTTTCAAGTGCGGGGCGCCCTGTGCCTTTTCGCTGAGGACCGGGACTCATATTCGACTCACGGTAAGGTTGGAGATTAGCGATTCAAAATGGAGGAATGATGTTCGGAAAGACAAAACTAGCGGGCCTGCTTATGGTCGTCGGGATGGGCTTGTCAGCTAATTGCGCAGTACCTAGTGCACAGGCGCAGACCGCGACACCGCCTCCACCGCCTGCCGTGCAAGTGGGGAAATGCAGGGGCGGCGTGCCTTCCTACGCGACCATCCAGGCCGCCGTGAACGCGGCGGCAGCCGGCGCTTCGGTCTACGTCTGCCCAGGCACTTATCCAGAACAGGTCGTGATTAACAAGAATCTGAGTGTAACTGGCGTGCCAAGTGGAAACGCTAGTGCAGCGGTGATTGTTTCTCCTTCGGGCGGCTTGGTTCAAAACGCCACGGATCCCTCTCCTGCTTCGGCCAATCCTCCGATTGCTGCGCAGCTCTCGGTCCAGGGTCCGAACGTTACGGTCAACTTGACGAACCTCACGGTGGACGGCAGCAACAATCGGCTATCCAGTTGTGGCGCCCCCACGCTGGTCGGAGTCTATTACTTGCACGCTTCGGGAACCCTGCAGGGTTTGAATCTGCGAAACCAAGTGTTGGATTCTGCTGACATGGCCTGCAGCAGCGGTTTAGGTAGTTATCTGGAAGGCATCTCGGCAAACGCTATCACGTTCAAAAACAGCACCGTGAGCAATTACCAGAAAAACGGGATTACCGCCAACGGCGACGGAAGTGGCACCGGACCAGTTGTTAACTTCACGGGTAATACGGTTGTAGGACAAGGGCCGGCCGCTGGCATAGCGCAAAATGGCATCCAGATCGGCTATGGGGCCAGCGGTAAAGCAACCTTGAACTTGGTGCTTGACAGTGTGTCTTCAGGGACGAACTCTTCGTCAGTTGCGGCCACCGGCATCTTGCTCAACGCGTCGAACGGTGTCACCGTGTTCAACGACAAAATTTCAAACACGGACTTCGCCGTGGCCGCGGTTAGCGACGCTCTGTACGGAACTGCTGATAGCAATAACATAAACACGAATATCATAACTGCGTCCAAGATTGCCGCGGTGGAACTATGCGGTAACAATAATTTGGTCCAATGGAACGACCTGTATAGCAGCGGTCAAGCCTCTGTCAAAGTGGACAGCAGTTGTACCGAGGGGCCTGGCGGCGGCAGCAGCGGCAACGGCAATACTGTTAACAACAATAACTTCAACGGAGACTGTGCCGGGATTTTGGTAGGCTCTGGGACGGGAAATATCTTCGCTACAAACCCCTTGATAGTTAACGTGTTTACCACGATCGAGTCAGGAAGCACGTGTACCCCGCCGAATTCAACTTCGGCACCGGCTACGGGGCTCCCGGTGCCGTTCCGGTAAAAAAGGCAGGTTGTCCACATTCGGCCCTTGGTAATGGGGTTCGTATCGACGCACCCTAAACGCTACCTCACCTAACGCAAGCCCGAAGAATGCGTAGACACTTTGGACTCCAAACAATAGTGGCTGGAGAGTGACGACTTTTTGTTACTCAGCTGAAAACTTTTAATGACGAAGTCACGGACTCAGTACTAAGACTCACAAACTTTGTTTGGGCGCGCCATTCAAAGCGATATTGCTTGACAACTAAATCGCATACTCACTATAAGAGTGGCGCGTCTTGTCCCACCGCAATAAGAACTCAATTGTTCTTATCAATCTAGATTTTGACAGTTGCGACGCGGAGCCGTGTTTGTGTGCCTTTTCTCGCAGAAGTGTGTTTCGGGCCAGTCTTATAGCAGTCTTAACTTACATATTAGAGTTTGCGCGAATACGGGAGACGGGCTATCGGACTCTCCCAAAAGGGGGCTTAACAGGGATATGAGAAACTTTAGAATTTCGCTTCTAACGACACTACTCGGCTTGGCGTTTGTGATGGCTACAGCTCAACGAGTCTCGGCTAATTCCATTATATTTGCAGGGCAGGACAATATTAAGGGCGCTGGCTTTGGCCACATGCCACGCGCGCTCACCATCCAGTCTTCCGGGGGGCCGCACAACACCACTGAGAGCGGCTGTATCGCGCCCGGTCTGATTGCGGGCAATAGTGCCTGCGCCAACACCTCGAAGGACGTCGGCGGGGACGAGCAAAATCCCATTAAGTTTCCCAAGCAGGCCGCTCCGACGGTCAAATCGCTGGGCATAACGAGCGGCAGTCAGATCGGTATTTTGTTCGATGCTATCCAACCGCAGGGCAGCAAAAAAAACCCTAGCCCTAGTAGCGTTACAATTAATGACTTGACCCTAAAGTTGTACAACGGCTCGTCATTGATCTATTCAGTATCTGGAACGTTCAGTCCTTTGAGCACTAATCCTGGGAATGGAACTACCGATTATCTCTTTGTACTTGATCCGGCCGCAGTAACAGCTTTCAATGCCGCGTTGGGCAACAACTTCACCGACACCATTTCGCTGGATTCAACTATCAGCTTTCCTAGCCACAGTGCTGGCCCGGATAGCTACCTGTTTGCCAACACTGCTCCTATTCCTTCCCCTACGCCAGAGCCAACCTCCATGCTGCTCCTGGGCAGCAGTATCGTGGCACTGGTGCTAAAGAAGGGACTGGGGAAGGCCTAAGGGAGAGTCTCTAGGTTCTTAAATCGAGGCGCGCCGGGATTGAACCGGCGCCTTTTTTATTTGCCCCGATGGCGATAGCGCAGCAAGTTAAGTGAGAAGCTTAACCACTACATGGATCGCGTCTTCAGCGCTTCTACAACTCTCGGCGACCTCAAAAAGCCATAGAAAAAACAGCACCTCTGAGACTTGTCCGGCTGCGGAAGCCCGTTCGAAAGCACTCATGGCGCGGGGGTTGCGTAACAGCAAGTCAATGACTGAAAGCGCCAGAAGTGAAAGTAATATGGCGGCCGCCACGTCGATTGGGTAGTGGCCTCCGACATAGACCCGCGGCAAAGAAACGAACAGGAACGTACAAGGGATCAGTAGCAATCCGGCCAGCTTGTTCAATCTCAGCAACCCTATCGAGATAATCAAATAGGCTAAAGTGGAGTGGCTGGGAAAACTGTTGGTAGTCCCATAACCCCAAAGGTAGGGCGGAAATAGGTTTTGGAAATCAGCCGTTCGCGCGGGGGCCGCCCAGTGGATTTTCAAATCCAAGAGGGCCGCCATTATGATCGCCAAAACAAATGCGGCGACGATACGCAATAACTGCACGCGGCGTTGCGAAGTGTGATCGTCTTGTTTTGACCAATAGACATAGCACACCGTTGCATAGACCCAGGTGGCGACCAAATGATTTTCTTGAAGGAAGTCGGCCAGGTGAATCCCAAATGAAGTATGCGGCAAGAATTTAAAGAGGAATCGTAGGGCGTCGAAGTTCCAGGGAGCGAACCAGGGCTGCGTTTCAGCCACCATTAATTTACTAGCCTCTTAACCGAAATATGAATCAAAAATTTGCAAACTGCTGATCTGTTTATCTAATAAGACATCATAGCAAGCGTTAGCATGTTCAAGTATCAGATACAGGCAAGCTGTTATCGTCGTAGTAAGAAGTGGGGGCCTGATGGCAGATACCATCGCAGGGACGCTTTGCGTACTCTTCAGAGATCAAGTCGTTTACAAAGCGGGTTGATCTGGCAGCGGATCGCGGCTGCAGGGGATGCGGCCGGCACGACGACAAGCGAAAAAATATGAGCTGAGCGTATGGCCTTACATCCTCCGTTTCAGCGATTCAGTCGTACGCGCCGTCGTCTTCGAAGATAGCGTTGCGCTCATCGGCGTTTTTGTGGCCGCAACCGGTCTTTTTCTCAGCGAGATTTTAGGAACGAGCCGGATTCGCTTGCGTCGTTGCTAATAGTGCTACTGCTCGCCGTTACAGCGTTCGGGTTGGCCCGTTCCGTTCGCTGATTTCCTGCTAGGGCACCCGGTCCCGCCGGTGGTGTTCGAAAAAAGTTGTACGCAATTCTCAAGCACGCGAGCGCTAATGACTTGAAGCGTAAAGTAAACCTGAGATAACCCGTGACACAAAGTTCTCCCCAAATAGACTAATCCAAGCGTAGTAAGTCATTCTTTTGCTTTACTTTAACCAATTTCATAGTATTGTGTCCCCCTTATGTCTATCTATCTAATAGACTTTATGGGGAATGTTCGCCGCTCATGAAAATCTCCCAGAAGGGCCTCTACGCACTGCAAGCCATGATGATGCTGGCTCGCCGGTACCATCAAGGTGCTATCCGCATTCGTGAAATTGCCTATGAAGAAGGACTGCCGGAGAAATTCCTGGAGCTGATTCTTCTCGAACTAAAAAACGCTCGCATGGTCGAAAGTGTCCGCGGAGCCAAAGGTGGCTACCAGTTGCGGCGTCCTCCTTCGGAGATCTACCTGAGTGAAATCGTCCGACTCATCGATGGTGCCATCGCCCCCTTCGGTGACGCCGACCAGCTGCGCGGCCTTATTGCTCGCGATGCCGAACATCGCCGGCTTTACCAGGTCTTCTTGGATGTACGCGACGCTGCTGCCCGCATTCTGGAAAATACCAGTCTCGCCGACATCCTGACTGACAAAGGATCAAAAGCCGGGAAACGTAATCTAAAGAAGAAGAAAACCGACGTGTTGGGTACATTGCCGATGATAGTCCTCGGGAACCTACAGAAAGGCGAAAAATGAAGCGGGTTGTCTGTATTGTGCTTGCTCTGCTTCTGGGTCTCGGCGCCGCGGGACTAGGCGGGGTGCGAGCAACGCAACTTTGCTGAATGTCTCCTACGATCCGACGCGCGAGCTATATCACGACTTTAACGCTGCCTTTGTGAAGTACTGGAAAGCAAAAACGGGCCAGACGGTCACCGTGGAGCAGTCCCATGGCGGATCAGGTAAGCAGGCGCGTGCCGTCATCGACGGTTTGCAGGCGGATGTCGTGACCCTGGCGCTCGCCTACGACATCGATGCGATCTCGGAGCATGCCGGGTTGCTGCCTGGGGACTGGCAGAAGCGCTTGACGGAGAACAGCACTCCCTACACTTCGACCATTGTTTTCCTGGTGCGCAAGGGCAATCCGAAACACATCAAAGACTGGGACGA
>Ga0073928_10002852_pt1 | contig 28574 bp, 12 predicted proteins | sample PaiPotPPA55metaG_FD_76969 | JGI IMG/M metagenome (GOLD analysis project Ga0073928, IMG submission 76969) | Iron sulfur acid spring bacterial and archeal communities from Banff, Canada, to study Microbial Dark Matter (Phase II) - Paint Pots PPA... ...
CCTCCCACGAAGTCTCCAGCAGCAGCCGCTGCTGCGGGTCCATCGCAAGGGCCTCGCGCGGGCTGATGCCGAAGAAGACGGGATCGAATTGCCCGGCGTCGTGCACGAAGCCACCAGCCCGCACGTACGTCGTCCCGCTGTGGCCGGCGTCTGCGTGGTAGAGGCGGTCAAGGTCCCAGCCACGGTCGGATGGGAAGTCAGAAATCGCGTCCGTACCGGAGACCAGCAGCTCCCACAGCTGCTCCGGCGTACGCACGTCGCCCGGGTAGTGGCAGGCCATGCCCACGATCGCGATCGGCTCGCCGTCGGCCGCCGCCGTCACGAGTGCGGGCCGGTTTGCAGCCGCGTCGTCACCGAGCAGTTCCGCCCGCAGGTGCTCAGACAGCGTCGTCGGCGTCGGGTAGTCGAACAAGAGGCTCGCCGGCAGCCGCAGCCCGACGGCCGCACTGAGCCGGTTACGCAGTTCGATCGCGGTCAACGAGTCGAAGCCCAGGTCGCTGAACGCCCGCCCGGCCTCGACCGCATCGGGCGAGGGGTACGCCAGGACCTCGGCGGCGACGGCCTGGACCAGCGCGGTCAGCTTCGCCTCCTGCGCCGGGCGCGGCAGGCTGACGAGCTGTCCGATCAGCTCGTCCCTGGTGACTCGCGCTCCGTCGCGCGCGCCCGCCGCGTCGGCCTCGGACATCCGCTGGACCTCGGGCAGGTCACGGACGAGCGGCGCACGACGCAGCTCGTGTTCACTTCCGGCGGCCTCGACCAGATCCCAGTCGATGTCCATGATCGTCAACACGCTGTCGCGCCCACCGAGCGCCTCGGCAAGGGCCCGGACGGCGAGCTGAGGATCCATCAGGACTTCCCAGCGGTTGCGGCTGAGCCGCTGCTTGGTCGCCTCACTCGCCTGCGCGACACCGCCGCCGGCCCACGGGCCCCACGCCACCGACAGCGCGGGCAGGCCACGGTCACGCCGGTTCTGGGCCAGGGCGTCGAGGTAGTGGTTGGCGGCCGCGTAGTTGCCCTGGCCACCGGCTCCGAAGGTCGCGGCGGCCGAGGAGAAGAGCACGAACGCGTCCAGGTCGAGGCCTGACGTCAGCTCGTCGAGCAGGTCGGCGCTGGTGGCTTTCGCAGCGAGCACCGAGTTCAGCCGGGCCACGTCGAGCCGGTCGACCACGCCGTTGTCGACGACGCCTGCGGTGTGCATCACGCCGGTCAACCGAGGCCCGCTCGCCGCGATCGAGGCCAGCAGCGCGGTCAGGTCGGCGCGGTCCCCGGTGTCGCCCGAGACGATCAGCGTCGTGGTGCCGAGGCTCGCGAGCTCGGCCGCCAGCGTGGCGACTCCCGTCGCGGACGGACCGGACCGGCTGAGCAGGACCACCCGCTCGGCATCGTGCTCGGCCAGCCAACGAGCCACGTGGCGGCCGATAGCGCCGGTGCCGCCGGTGATCAGGATGCTGCCGCCCGACGACCCTGGTGTCCACGGCTCGCTTGCGTGACCCGACTGCGGGGCGCGGACGAGGCGCCGCGCCCGAATCCCGTCGGCGCGGATGGCGACCTGGTCCTCGTCGCAACCGGCCAGTACGGCGGCGAGTCGAGCGTGCGCCACTTCGACTGCGAGGTCGGCGGGCAGGTCGATGAGGCCGCCCCAGCGGTCGGGGTGTTCCAGCGCCGCGACCCGGCACATACCCCAGGTCTGCGCCTGCGCCGGGCCGGTCAAGTTGTCTCCCGGGCCGGTCGAGACCGCGCCGGACGTCGCCACCCACAGCGGGGCCGAGACTCGGCCGTCACCCAGCGCCTGAATGAGCGTCAAGGTTCCGGCCAGGCCAGCGGGCACTGCAGACCAGCCACTCAGCGGCGTCTCGTCCAGCGCCAGCAGGGACAGCACGCCCGAGACCGGCCCCTCAGCGCCAGCGACGGTCGAGCGGATCCGTTCTGCCAGTGCCGCGCGGTCAAGGTTGTCTGCGGCGAGGGTGACGACGTGGGCTCCGTGGCTCGTCAGAGCGCGGGCAGCAACCTCGGCTCGCGACGCTTCGTGCTCTGCGGACACAAGAAGCCAGGTTCCGGCCAACTTCGCAGGCGCTGGCTCGGCGATTACGGGCCAGGTGATCCGGTAACGCCAGTCCTCGATGATCGAGGAGTCACTGCGACGCGCCGACTTCACGCGCGTCGCCGTCGGACTAAGCCAGTAGTGCTGACGCTGGAAGGCGTAGGTGGGCAGCTCGACGACGGATGCGGCCGGCAGCACGCGCGTCCAGTCAACCGCCACCCCGCGCACGTGCACCCGGGCCAGCGCGGTCACGAACCGGGCGGCTCCCGCGTCCTCGCGCTCCAGCGTCCCCATGATGACCGGCTCGCCGGAGACCCCGGCCTCTTCACAGGTCTCTGCGATGGCTGAGGTCAGCACCGGGTGCGGGGCAACTTCGAGGAACGTGCGGAACCCGGCGCCCGCTAGCGACACGACGGCGTCCTGGAAAAGCACCCGCTCGCGCACATTCGCGTACCAGTACGCCGCGCCCAGCTCCGCGCCATCAATACGCTGACCGGTCACCGAGGAGAACAGCGGAACCCGTCCCGCACGCGGCTCGACCGCAGCAAGGTCTTCGACCAGGGCATCCTTCAACTGCTCGACCCGCGCGGAGTGAGCGACGAAGTCGGTCTGCGGAATCTGCCACCGCATCACGCGACGCGCCGACAGCTCACGCTCCAGCTCGACCAGCGCGTCCAGATCACCGGACACGACCGTCGTCGCCGGACCATTCACCGCAGCGACCGACAACCGCTCAGACCAGTCATCGTTCCCCGCCAGCAGTTCCTCGACCGAAGCCACCGGCATGACAACCGACAACATCCCCGCCGACACCGCCAGCGTGGACAGGGCCCGGCTGCGCAGCGCCACCACCCGCGCCGCGTCCTCAAGAGTCAGAATCCCGGCCACACACGCCGCCGCGATCTCACCCTGCGAGTGACCGACCACCGCGTCCGGACGAACGCCCGCTGCCTCCCACACCGCAGCCAGTGACACCATCACAGCCCACAGCGCCGGCTGCACTACATCAGCACGCTGAAGGCCGGGCGAACCTTCCCGACCAAGCAGCACGTCCTCGAGCGACCAGTCGACGTAGGGCCTCAGCGCCGCAGCACACTCAGCGAGACGCTCCGCAAACACCGGGGACGCCGCCAGCATCTCCCGCCCCATCCCCACCCACTGCGCGCCCTGACCAGGGAAGACAAACGCGATCTTGCCGACTCCGCCGGTGGACGCGAGCCCGCTGGACACCCCGGCGGCACGACGTTCCTCGGCCACCGCCGCGAGCCCCGCGACGAGCGCGTCCCGGTCCGTCCCGATGACGGCGGCTCGGTATTCGAGTACTGATCGGGTCGTTGCCAGGGACCAGGCGACGTCGGTCGGGTCCAAGGTCGGGCGATCGGCGAGGGACGAGGAGAGCCGCCGCGCCTGAACGGGCAGCGCGGCCGCCGAACGGGCCGAGAGCAGCCACACCGGCGGCGCGGCCGAGAACAGGGGCTGCTGCGGCTCGGCACTCGGTTCAGCGTTCTCGCCGACCGGGGCTTCCTCGAGAATGACGTGCGCGTTCGTGCCGCTGATTCCGAACGCTGAGACGCCGGCCCGGCGTGGCCGCTCGCCCGACTCCCACGGACGCGCCTCGGTCAGCAGTTCAATATCGCCCATCGACCAGTCGACGTGCGGGGACTTTTCCTGCGCGTGCAGCGTGCGCGGGAGCAGGCCGTGCTGCAGTGCCAGCACCATCTTGATCAGACCGGCCGCGCCGGCAGCCTGCTGAGCGTGACCGATGTTCGACTTGATCGAGCCAAGCCACAGCGGCCGACCCTCCGGACGGTCCTGGCCGTAGGTGGACAGCAGCGCCTGTGCCTCGATCGGGTCGCCGAGCGGCGTGCCGGTCCCGTGCGCCTCGACCGCGTCGACGTCGGCGGCGGTGAGGCGGGCCCCGGCCAGAGCGGCCCGGATCACGCGCTGCTGCGACGGACCGTTCGGCGCGGTCAGTCCGTTCGACGCACCGTCCTGGTTCATCGCGGTACCGGCAACCAGGGCCAGCACCGGGTGCCCGTTTCGGCGGGCGTCGGACAGGCGTTCGAGCACGATCATGCCCGCACCCTCGGCGACGCCCATGCCGTCGGCGTCGGCGGAGAACGCCTTGCATCGGCCGTCGGGCGCCAGGCCCAACTGCCGGCTGAAGTCGGTGAACATCAGCGGGCTGGCCGTGACGAACACTGCCCCGGCCAGAGCGAGCGTGCACTCGCCGGAGCGCAGCGCCTGGGCCGCCAGGTGGACCGCGACCAGGCCGGAGGAGCAGGCCGTGTCGACCGTGAGCGCCGGACCTTCAAGACCGAGCGTGTAGGAGACCCGACCGGACAGCACGCTCGTCGCGGTCCCGGTTACCAGGCCACCGTCGAACGCACCCTCAGGCTGGTCGGAGCCGTACCGGGACGCGGTGCCACCGGCGAAGACCCCGGTCCGGCTGCCGCGCAGCGAGGCGGGGTCGATGCTTGCCCGCTCCAACGCCTCCCACGAGGTCTCCAGCACCAACCGCTGCTGCGGGTCCATGGTCAGCGCCTCGCGAGGCGAGATCCCGAAGAAGCCCGGATCGAAGTCGGCGGCCGTGTGCAGGAATCCGCCGGACTGAATGTGCGAGGTGCCCTCACGGTCCGGATCGGGGTCGAACAGGTCCTCGGTGTTCCAGCCGCGGTGCGTAGGGAATTCGCCGATCGCGTCCGTCCCGGCGGCCAGCAGTTCCCAGAGTCCTTCGGGGCTGTCGACGCCGCCGGGGAACCGGCAGCCGATGCCGACGATCGCGATCGGCTCGCCGGGATCCGACGACAGGAGCAGGCCGCCGGCGGGGTCGGCTTGCCTCGCATCGCCGGCAGCAGTCAGCACGGACCGGAGGTATTCCGCGGCGGCCGACGGGGTGGGGTGGTCGAACACGAGCGTGGCCGGCAGCCGCAGACCGGTCTCGGCGCCGAGCCGGTCACGGAGTTCGACGGCGGTCAGCGAGTCGAAGCCGAGGTCGTTGAACGCCCAGTCGACCTGGACGTCCTCGGGCGAGGCGTGGCCGAGGACGGCGGCGATCCGCTCCCGGATCAGGTCGAGCAGGATGCGGGTCTGCTCCGGCGCGGGCAGACCGGCCAGCTTTCGGCCGAGTGCGGTTCCGGAGAGCGGGTCGGAACCGGCGTTGTTGTCGGCCGACGTACGCGAAGCCTCGGGCAGGCTCGTGAGCAGGGGGCTGGGACGCCGCAAAGTGAATGTCGTCGCGAACCGGGCCCAGTCCACGTCGGCCACCGTCACTGCGGTGTCCCCGTTGTCGAGCACCTGCCCGAGGCCGCGGATCGCCTCGTCCGGGTCCATCAGCCTCAGTCCGCGGCGCTGAAGCCGCTCGCCGTCGCCGCCGTTCGCAAGGCCCTGATCTGCGCGCGGGCCCCAGGCCACGGACGTCGCCGCGAGTCCCTGGCTGCGCCGACTTTCCACGAGGGCGTCGAGGAAGGCGTTCGCCGCTGCGGGTCCGGGCTGGCTGCCGCTGCCCCAGGTCGCGGAGATCGAGGAGAAGAGGACGAACGTGTCGAGGTCCAGTGGCCTGGTGAGCTCGTCCAGCCAGGCCGCTGCGACGGCCGCCTCGCCGAGGACCTCGGCCAGGTCGGCGACGGTCGTCTCGGCGACGGCGGTGGCCCGCTCAGTGCCCGCAGTGTGGAACAGGGCAGTCAGAGCGGGCCCGATCCGGTCGAGCAGTCGTGCCGTCTTCTCGTCCCGCCGAGCGAAATCCGCGGTGAGGATGCTGACCGTGCTGCCGGCGCCGGCCAACTCCGCGGCCAGCCTTGCCACGCCGGGCGCGTCCACGCCCGATCGGCCTGCCAAGACCACGTTCCGCACGCCGCGCCCGACCAGCCAGCGAGCCGTCGTCTCACCGATCGTGCCCGCGTCGCCGGTGACGACGAGCGCGGTGCCGCGAGTCGTCCAGCGTCCGACGCCGTCGCGGGCCAGCGACGCCCGGACCAGGCGGCGGCCGAGGATTCCGGCGCCGCGGATCGCGACCTGGTCTTCGCCGCATCCGGCCAGCACCGCAGCCAGCCGACCAGCCGTGAGCTCGTCGAGGGTGGCGGCGGGCAGGTCGATCAGGCCGCCCCAGCGGTCGGGGTGTTCGAGCGCCACGACGCGGGCCATGCCCCAGACCTGCGCTTGCAGCGGTCCGGCCGACGCTTCGTCGGGCCGGGTCGTCATCGCCGCGCGGGTCACGACCCACAGCGGGGCCTGGATCTCGGCGTCTCCGAGTGCCTGAACCAGCGTCAGGGTTCCGGCCAGCCCAGCGGAAACCTCGGGGAAGTCGTGACGGGGAGTCTCGTTCAGCGCCAGGAGCGAGAGCACACCGGCGATAGGCGCGGACTCGGCAATCCGGGACGCCAGGGCCTCGCGGTCGAGTTGATCGGCTATCAGCTCGACGACAATCGGCTCTGCTCCCCTGGCAATGAGCATCGCGAGGCACTCGGCGCTCAAGCCGCCAGCAGCCTCGTCGCACACCACGAGCCAGGTTCCAGACAGCCGAGCCGGACCCGAATCGGCGACCGGCTCCCAGGTAATCCGGTATCGCCAACCAGCGGTCACCGCCTCGTGGCTCACCCGCTGCCGCCACTCCCACAGTGCGGGCAGCACGTCGGCGAGCGGACTTGCGCCATGCACACCGAGCGCGTCGGCCAGGGCGGTCAGGTCGCCGGTCTCAACCGCAGCCCAGAAACGCTGCTCGGCCTCGTTGCGCGCGCTGTCTCCGGTTGCGATGCCGGAAGACGGCTCGGGCACGGCCCAGAAACGCTGAAGCGCGAAGGCATACGTCGGCAGCGACACGCGTCGTCCGGCGGGAAGCACGGCGGCCCAGTCCACTGCGACACCGTGGACGTGCACGCGGGCGAAGGCGGTCAGCACCGATTCCGGGACGGCAGTCTTCGGCCGCAGCATCGGGATGAAGACGGCGGTGGATGCCTGCTCAGCAGAGGAGCCAGCCAGCGCGGCCGGTCCCAGCGCCGACAAGGTCATGTCCGGGCCGATCTCGATGAACACCGAGACTCCCTCGTCGGCCAACGTGGCGACGGCGTCGGCGAACCGCACCGGCCGACGTGCCTGCTCGGTCCAGTAGCCCGGATCCGCGGTGGTGATCAGCTCACCGGTCAGGGCTCCGGCCCACGTGGTCGTCGGCGCCGAGTGCTCGACAGCGGCGGCCACAGCGGCCAGCTCCGTGAGCGCCGGGTCCATCCGAGCCGAGTGGAACGCGTGGCTGACGCGCAGTCGGCGTACGCGGCGGCCGCGCTCGCGCCACGTCTCAACCACCTGGTCGACCGCCCCGGCGTCACCGGAGACAACCACCGACGTAGGCCCGTTGATGGCGGCCAGTTCTACGCCGTCCACGCCATCGATCGCTGCGGCAAGCTCAGCCTCGGTGGCTTCGATGGCGGCCATCGCGCCGCCCCCGGGCAGTGCCTGCATCAGCCGTCCGCGCACTGCCACGAGCCGGCAGGCGTCGGCCAGGCTCAGCACTCCGGCGGCGTGGGCTGCGGCGATCTCGCCCACCGAGTGGCCGGCCACCGCGTCCGGCACGATCCCGGCAGCCGCCAGCACGGCCACCAGACCGACCTCGACCGCGAACAATCCAGCCTGCGCGAAGACGGTCTGGTCCGCGCGCGGGTCGTTCTCGGCCTCAGCGTCCTGCCGATCCGCGCCGAGTACGACGTCGCGGATCGGCAGCCCGAGCTCCGCCTCCAGCAGGACACACGCCTCGTCGAATGCCGCTGCGAAGACCGGGGACCCGCCGTACAGCTCCCGACCCATTCCGGCTCGCTGCGCGCCCTGCCCGGCGAACAGGAAACCCACCCGGCTGGTGCCACCAGGCGGAACGACTCCCGAGATCACGCCGGGGGACGAATCTCCGGCGGCCACCGCCGAAAGGCCAGACGTCAGCTCACTGAGATCGGCGCCGAGGATCACCGCGCGGTGCTCGAACGTCGACCTCGTCGTTGCGAGCGACCAGCCGATGTCGGTGACGTCGGCCGGGTCGGGCCGGCTCGCGAGGTGCGCGGCGAGTCGGCCGGCCTGTGCGGGCAGCCCGGCGGCGGACCGGCTTGAGACTAACCACGCGGACGGAGCTCCCTGCAGTACCGCCGGAATTTCCTCGGGAATCTCGACTTCCGCGGGGGCCTCGTCGTCCTCCGCACCCGACGGCCAGACATCAGCCGGGTTCTCCTCAAGAATGACGTGCGCGTTCGTGCCGCTCATCCCGAACGACGACACTCCCGCTCGGCGCGGCCGGTCCTCCGTGGCGCTCCATTCGACCGCCTCGGTCAGCAGCCTTACTCTGCCGCCGGACCAGTCCACGTGCGGGGACGGCTCGTCGGCGTGCAGGGTGCGCGGCAGCAGTCCGTGCTGGAGAGCCAGCACCATCTTGATGATTCCGGCGACGCCGGCCGCGGCCTGGGTGTGGCCGATGTTGGACTTCACCGAGCCCGTCCACAGCGGACGCCGCGGGTCCCGGTTGCGCCCGTAGGCAGCCAGCAGCGCCTGAGCCTCGATCGGGTCGCCGAGCTCCGTGCCGGTGCCGTGCGCCTCGACCGCGTCGATGTCGTCGGGAGTCAGCCCGGCGCCGGCCAGCGCCGCCAGGATCACGCGCTGCTGGGAAGGTCCGTTGGGGGCTGTCAGTCCGTTAGAGGCGCCATCTTGGTTGACCGCGCTGCCCCGGATAACCGCCAGAACCTCGTGTCCGTGGCGGCGGGCGTCGGAGAGGCGTTCGAGCACGAGCATGCCCGCGCCTTCGGACAGGCCCATGCCGTCGGCGTCGGCCGAGAACGCCTTGCAGCGGCCGTCGCGGGCGAGTCCGAGCTGCTTGCTTCCCCAGATGAACCACGTGGGACTGGCGAGCACGGTCACGGCTCCGGCCAGCGCCAGGCCGCACTCACCGGAGCGCAGAGCCTGAACCGCGAGGTGCAGAGCGACTAGCGATGACGAGCAGGCCGTGTCGACCGAGACGGCCGGGCCTTCGAGACCGAAGCTGAACGCCACCCGGCCCGAGATGACGCTGTTCGCGGTGCCGGTGAGCAGGTGGCCCTCGAGGCTGCCGTCGCCGTCAGTCAGGGCACTGCCGTACCCGGAGAGGCTGGCACCCGCGAACACGCCGGTCGACGTCCGCTGTAGCGATCCGGGATCAATACCGGCCCGTTCCAGCGCCTCCCACGAGGTCTCCAGCAGCAGCCGCTGCTGCGGGTCCATCGCCAGGGCCTCACGCGGGCTGATGCCGAAGAATCCGGGATCGAATTCGCCCGCGTCCCGCACGAATCCGCCGGAGCGAACGTGCGAGGTCCCGGGGTGGGCCGGGTCGGGGTCGTACATGCCGTCCAGGTCCCAGCCGCGCGTGCCGGGGAGCCCGGAGACGGCGTCGGTTCCGTTCGCCAGCAGCTCCCACAGCTGCTCCGGATCCCGCACACCCCCGGGGAACCGGCAGCCCATGCCGATGATCGCGATCGGCTCCCTGCCGCGGTCCTCCACGTCCCGCAGCCGGCGGCGCGTCTGCTGGAGATTCGCGGTGACCAGCTTCAGGTAATCACGGAGCTTTTCCTCGTTCGACATTCAGTCGCCATTCCCTGATAGCTCGACTTAAGCTTTTCCATGACCCTGCGGATATGCCGGAACCGCGTGACTTATATGTAGGGGCTGCAGAGATACGACAGAACGCGAATCACGTTCAACGGGACACTAAGCGGCGGGGCGGAAGCCACGCAACCCTCGCCGGCGGCGCCTCCCGAAACCTGACTCGTTCAACTGCGGAATTCCTCAGTTGAAATCGTGGAGAACGATGATTCCCGGGCCGCGACGCGAAGGACGGCGTTCAAGTGCGGCGAATCCGCAGTTGAACGCCGTCCTAGGCGGTTCACGCAGCCGGGCTACTCCGCGACCCGGGTCCGGCCCACCCAGCGGTAGATCCGGCGGGGACGCCCGTCGAGGCCGTCGGCGTCCTCGTCGGTGCGCTCGAAGTGCTCGTAGCCGCCGTTGTACGGAAGCTTGATCTTGTAGTCTGGCCCGTCGACGGGCTGCTCGCGCAGGTCGGCCGGGAGATCGACCGGGCCGCCCTCGAGCAGGGCGCCGGGCCGTCCGGGTTTCAGGTCAAGGGACGAGGTCTCGGAGTTCATGTCAGGTGCTTTCCTTCGCTGTTAAAGGAAACATCGCGGTGAGCCGGCATTCATGATAGTCCGACTTGCAACATGTCGCGGCAGAGGGTTCATCAGTAAGCTGCGCCAGCTGTCGCGATTCACTTCGCGGACGCCGACTGTCCACAGTCGTTCGACGGCCGACGTCGATAATCACCCTGCCGTAACCGGCATCTCGGCTCAGGAGGACGCTATGAAAACCCCTGCCTCGCCGTACTCTCGACGTATCGGTCCGGACGAGTGGACCTACGTCGGGATGGGCGTCCCGAATGTCTGCCAACACGTCTTCGAGGGCGAGGGCTACCTCACCCCCGAGGTTCTCGCGGCGGCCGTGGAGAAGACCGCCGAGGTGTGCCCCGGCACCCGGCTGCACCGGAAGCGGCGGCGTTGGATCGACAGCGGCATCGCCCCGGTGGTGCGCGTGGTGGACCTCGAGCCTGGACAGGCGATGTTCTCCCACCCCGCGCTGCACACCACGCTCAACAACGGCGGGCCGACCTTCGAGGTCCTGTTCGTCCGAGAGCGGCCCGCTGAGCCGGCCGCGGGAAGCGCCTACGGGACGGAGCAGCGGATTCAGCTCGTCTTCCGGGGCTTCCACGGCGTGACCGACGCGCGCGGCATGCTGGTCTGGGCGTCCGACGTCTTCCGGACGCTGCGCGGTGAGGAGCCGCTCGGCGCGCCGTCAGACTGGAACACCGCCGAGTTCCTGAACCACCTGCTGCCCGCCGGCCTGCCGCCCATCGAGCACGGCCTGGGCAAGCCGGTGTGGGCCTCGACGATGGCGCCGTTAACCCCGGGCAGGCACGGCATGATCTGGCGCCGCCGCACCGTCATGGGCAACCACGCCGCGATCACCGCGAAGGTGGTCGCCGCCATCGCCTCCGCGAATCCAGATGTGGACAAGAGCCGCTTCTTCGTCCCGGTCGACCTGCGCCGCCACCAGCCGGACCTGCGTACGACGGGCTGGCTGTCGCTGGCCGTCAACCTCGACATCGAATCCGGCACCGGCTGGGAGCAGGTGCACCAGGAGTTGCTGACCGCGCTCTCCGATCGCCGCGAGTTCGGGCTGCGCACCGACTCCTGGCTGCTGCGGATGCCGCTGCCGGTGATCCGCATCTTCTCCGACGGTATGGAGGCCGACGCCCGCAAGAAGCGGCGCTACATGGGCACCGCGTTCGTCACCAGCATGGGCTCCACCGACCTGGCCGAGTACAGCGCCGAGTCGTTCCGGGCCTCGACGGTGTACATCCTCGGCGGGTCCGGTCCGTCGGCGCCGCCCGGAATCGACCTCATCGAGAGCTCCGGCAAGACCGAGATCGTCCTCAACTGGCGGGACGTGCCGGGGGCCGGCGAGCGGATGGACGCGCTACTCGACCAGATCGTGGAGGCGCTCAGCCCGCTGGCCGACCGCGAGCCGGCCGCCAACCAGACCGACCGGGAGCTGCCCTCGTCGCGCACCCTGCTCCAGCTGTTCCGCGACCAGGTCGAGCTCAACCCCGACGCGATCGCCCTGGCAGGCCCCGACGGCGACGTCACCTACAGCGAGTTGAGCCTGCGCGCGGACACGATCGCGGCGCGGCTGCGGGCCCGGGGCGTCGGCCGCGGCGACATCATCGGCGTGCTCGCCGAGCGCACACCCGCCGCGATCGCCGGAATCTGGGGAATCCTGCGCACCGGCGCCGCCTATCTGCCGCTCGACGTGCAGCACCCGGACGCGCGGCTGTCCGGCCTGCTGACCGACTCGGGTGCCCGGTACTGCCTGGTGCAGGCCCCGCACGACGCCCGCGACTACCGTCCGGAGGGCTGCGAGGCGATCAGCCTGGACGAGCTGCCCACGGCGCCCCCCACCACCGCGCAGGACGCCGAACTGGAGCCGGACGACCTGGCCTACGTCCTGTACACGTCGGGTTCCACCGGCAAGCCCAAGGGCGTGCAGATCGAGCACGGCAGCCTGCTCAATTACCTCCACTGGGGCGTCGAGGAGTTCGAGGTCGACGCCACCACTCGGCTGCCACTGCTGACGTCGCTGTCCTTCGACGTCTCGGGCACCTCGATCTTCCTGCCGCTGATGAGCGGCGGAACGGTCGTCCTGGTCCGGGACCAGCCGACACACCTGACGCTGCGTCGGCTGCTCGAGGAGTCCGGCGCCACGATGCTCAATCTGACGCCGTCGCACCTGGAGCTGATCGGCCGCCTCGACATCGAGCCGAAGGGCTTCCGCAGCATCGTCGTCGTCGGCGAGCAGTTGCGGGTCGAGGTCGCCGCGCGGGCGCAGGAGATGTTCGGGCCGGACTGCCGGATCATCAACGAGTACGGCCCGACCGAGGCCACGATCGGCATCACCGCCTACACCTTCGACCCGGTGCGCGACGGCGAGCGCGCGGCCGTGCCGATCGGCGTCCCGGCCTTCAACTCGCAGGTGCACCTGCTCGACGCCAACCACCGCTTCGTGCCGGCCGGCGAGGTCGGCGAGATGTATCTGGGCGGCGGCCAGCTGGCCCGCGGCTACCTGGGACGGCCCGACCTGGATGCCGAGCGCTTCCCGCTGCTGGCCGACGGCACCCGCGTGTACCGGACCGGAGACCTGGCCAAGCGGATGCCCGACGGCGGACTCGAATTCCTGGGCCGGATCGACGATCAGGTGAAGGTGCGCGGCCACCGGGTCGAGCCCGCGGAGGTGGCCAACACGCTCGAGGAGCACCCGAGCGTGGACCGCGCCGTCGTCGTGGCCCGCAGCCGCCCGGACGGCACCGGAAAGGCGCTCTACGGCTATGTCCTGGTGAACGCCGACGTGAGCATGGAGGAGCTGCGGGCGCACGCGGCCGAGCGGCTGCCCGCGTACATGGTCCCGGCCGCGATGTTCGTGGTGGAGCAGATCCCTTACAGCGTCGCCGGAAAGGTGGACGTGCGCGCGCTGCCCGATCCCTTCGCCGGCCTCGCCGAGCACGCGGCGGGCGAAGCGGTGGACCAGGACCGGAACGAGGTCGAGACGAAGGTCGCCCGGATCTGGTCCGGCATCCTGGGCATCGACGACACCCGGATCGACGCGCACACCGACTTCCACCTGCTCGGCGGCGACTCGCTGTCGCTGCTGACGATGCTGGCCGGGGTCTGCCGCGAGGTGCTGCCGCCGCCGCTGGAGACCGAGTTCATGGCCCGGCTCGGCCAGGTCATCGCGGCGCCCACCGTGCACACCGTGGCCGCGATCGCCCGCGAGGTCTCCGAGGTCCCGGAGCCGGTCGCCTGACGACCGCTCAGCGCTCTCCCGCAGCCGGCCGCGATGTGTTCGCGGCCGGCTTTTCCCTTCGTTGTTAGAACGCGGTTGTATCGCGCTGATCGGACTGGGTAGTGTGCTGCTGGCCGGTGAAAATCTGACACCGTTGCCAAGCCAATCTGCTCTCGGAAAGAATGCCTTCAAGGATTCATCCGACATCGAAATCGAAGAGGTGACTGGCAGTGGGGCACGTGTTCTCGCTGGTTCTCAGCCGGGAGATTACTGACGACGAATCGGCGACCCTGCAGGGAGCTGGTTTCGCCGAAGCCGTATTCGCGACCGATTCCTTGCCGACCAACGCCGATATCACCGTCACGAAGATCGACGTCGACGACACGGTGTCCCCGTCGCTGGCCGAGGCCATCGAGTCGGCCCTCGAGGCGGTGAAGCAGCTTCCGGACCTCTCCGTGCCCGGCCTCACGGTTCCGGCCGTGCCGAAGGCGCAGGAGGAGGGCGACGCGACCGTGATCGACGGCGAGATCGTCGAGCAGGAGCCGGCCGCCGCGTAGCCGCCGCGGCTGTTGTCCACATCGACGGTGGGCCGTTCCCCGCAGCCGCGGGAGACGGTCCACCGTGATCGTTCACCCGAGGACAGGACGAAAGCCCGCGATGGCACATACACACAGCAAATCCCGTGCCGTCAAGAAAATACGACGGCCGGAACCAGAGCCGGACGATCGCGAGTCCGCCCCTAAAGGCGTACTGATCAGTCTGGTCCGCAGCTATGTACGTCCGCACCGCCGCGTACTCGCCGTCATTGCCCTGATGCAGATTTTTCAGGCCGCCGGAAATCTCTACCTGCCGACCCTGAACGCCAACATCATCAACAACGGCGTGATCAAAGCGGACCTCGGCTATATCGGCTGGGCCGGCGGCATCATGGTCGGCATCGCCGTGGTGCTCTGCATCGCGTCCCTCATCTGCCTGTACCTGACCGCGTGGGTCGCGACCTCGGTCGGGGCGGGCATCCGCGCCTCCGTCTACGAGCGGGTGCAGTCCTTCTCCGTCGTCGAGATGAGCCGCTTCGGGATCTCCTCGCTGACCACCCGCACCGTCAACGACGTCCAGCAGATCCAGCTCTTCGTCCAGGTGATGCTGAGCGTGCTGGTGATCTCGGTCGTCACGACCTTCGGCGCGGTGATCCTGGCGATCAAGGAGGGTCCCGGGCTGTCCCTCGTGCTGGGGATCAGCGTCGTGGTGCTCGTCGTGCTGACCGGCCTCGTCGTGGTCCGACTGCTGCCGCTCTACCGCACCGTCCAGATCAAGACCGACGGCCTGAGCCAGGTGATGCGCGAGCAGATCTCCGGCATCCGGGTGGCGCGCGCGTTTCTGCGCACGGGCTGGGAGGCGGAGCGGTTCGGCCGGGCCAACACCCAGATCACCAACACGGCGATGCGGGCCGGCAAGGTCTACGCCCTGGTCACCCCGATCGTCATGGGCGTCACCAACCTCTCCAGCGTGCTGGTGTTCTGGCTCGGCGGCCGGCTCGTCGCGCACGGCACGATGCCGATCGGAAACCTGACCGCGTTCCTGCTCTACCTGCTGCAGATCCTGCTGTACGTCGGCATCGCGGTGAGCGTGCTCGTCCTGCTGCCGCGCGCGGCGGCCAGCGCCGAGCGGATCCAGCAGGTCATCGACACCGCCCCGGCGATCACCGAGCCGCCGAAGACGAGCGTCCCGCTCGCCATCACCGGCGGCGTCGAGTTCCGGCGCGTCACCTTCGGGTACGCGGGCAGCGAGCGGCCGGTCCTCGACAACCTCAACTTCACTTTCCTGCCCGGCCGGGTCAACGCCGTCCTCGGCGGCACCGGCAGCGGCAAGTCCACCCTGCTCAACCTCATCCCGCGGCTGCTCGACCCCAGCTCAGGTGCCGTGCTGGTCAACGGGATCGAGGCCTCCGAGCAGTCCGCCGAACGATTGCGGCTCGACATCGGCCTGGTGCCGCAGAAGGCCTACCTCTTCGCCGGAACGGTCGCCGACAACCTCAGATTCGGCCGGCCGAACGCCACCGAGCAGCAGTTGTGGCAGGCGCTCGAGATCGCTCAGGCCCGCGACTACGTCGCCGCCCTGCCCGGGCAGCTCGAAGCCCGGGTCGAGCGGGGCGGGGCGAACCTCTCCGGAGGCCAGCGCCAACGGCTGTCCATCGCCCGGGCCCTCGTCCGCCGCCCGAGCCTGTACCTGTTCGACGACTGCTTCTCCGCCCTGGACGCGACCACCGACGCCCGGCTGCGGGCAGCACTCGTTCCGGAGACCTCCGGCGCGACCGTGGTCATCGTCGCGCAGCGGGCCAGCACCGTGATGGACGCGGATCAGATCGTCGTCCTGGACAACGGGCGCATCGCCGGAATCGGCACCCACGAGCAACTGCTGGCCGACTGCGTGACCTATCAGGAGATCATCGCGTCGCAGCTTGGAACGGGGGCGCTCACGTGAGCAAGTCAGCGAAGAAGTCCGAGGCGAAAGTCGAAGAGAAGACAGCGGAAAAGAGCACCGAAAAACGCCCGCGCGTCGTCCCCCGGCTGATCAGCCTGCTGCGGCCCGAGTGGAGCGCGCTGCTGGCCGTGACCGCGCTCACGGTGCTCTCGACCGGCTTGCTGATCATCGGTCCCACGCTGCTCGGCAACGCCACCAACGTCGTCTTCAACGGCGTCGTCGGAAAGCTGCTACCACTCGGCGAGACCAAGACCCAAGCCGTCGCCACCCTGCGCGCCGAGGGCCAGAGCGACCTGGCCCGGATGCTCTCCGCGATGGAGGTCACCCCCGGCGTCGGCGTCGATCTGAACGAGCTCGCGCGGGTGCTCAGCCTGGTGGCCATCGTGTACGCGCTCACCACCGTCTTCAGCTGGATCCAGGCCAGGATGCTGACGAATATCGCCGAGCGCACCATGTTCCGGCTGCGTGAGGCGGCCGAGGGGAAGCTGGCCCGCCTGCCGCTGCGGTACTTCGACACCAATCCGCACGGCGAGATCCTCAGCCGGGTCGTCAACGACATGGACAACGTCGACACCACCCTGCACGACGGGCTCAGCCAGCTGCCCACCTCGGTGCTCACGGTCGTCGGAACCCTGGCCATCATGTACTGGGTCTCCCCGCTGCTGGCCACGGTGTCACTGCTGACGATCCCGGTCGTGATGGCGGTGACGATCTTCATGGCCCAGCGGTCGAAGGGCGAGTTCACCGCCCAATGGGACCAGACGGGCCAGCTCACGGCGACCGTCGAGGAGACCTACGCCGGCCACGCCGTGCTGCAGGCCTACGGCCGACGGAAGTCGATGGACGGGGACTTCCTGCGACGCAACCGGCGCCTGCAGCGGGCCTCGTTCCCCGCCCAGTTCCTGTCCAGCGCGATCTTCCCGGCCGTCGTGTTCGTCGGCAACCTGAACTACGTCGTCGTCGCCGCGTTCGGCGGATACCAGGTGGCCACCGGCGCGATCTCGCTCGGCGCGGTGCAGGCGTTCATCCAGTACTCGCAGCGATTCTCCTCGCCGGTCATCGGGATCGCCGCCCAGATGAACGCGCTCCAGTCCGGGGTCGTCTCGGCGGGCCGGATCTTCGAATTCCTCGACGCGCCGGAAGAGCCGGTCCTGCCGGCCCTGCTCGGCGGATCCGTCGAGGCCGGGGCGAGCCCGAAGACCGCATCCATCCCGGACGGCTCGATACCGGGCGGGCGCCGGATCCGCCTGGAGGAGGTGAGCTTCCGGTACGAGCCCGACACTCCGCTGATCGAGAACCTCACGCTCGAAGCGGCGCCCGGCCAGACCGTGGCGATCGTCGGACCGACCGGAGCGGGCAAGACCACGCTCGTCAACCTGCTCGTGCGGTTCTACGAGATCGACGGCGGCAAGATCCTGCTGGACGGCGTCGACTACCGCGAACTGAGTCGCGATCAGGTACGCCGCTGCTTCGGCATGGTGCTGCAGGACGCCTGGCTGTTCCACGGCACGATCCGCGACAACATCGCCTTCGGCCGGGAGGACGCGCGAGACCACGACATCTTCGAAGCCGCCGTGGACGCGCACGTGGACGAGTTCGTCCGCACCCTGCCCGACGGCTACGACACGGTCATCGACGGCGACGCGACGAATATCTCGTCAGGTCAGAAGCAGCTGCTGACCATCGCCCGAGCCTTCCTGGCCGATCCCGGAATCCTCATTCTCGACGAGGCGACGAGCAACGTCGACACACGGACCGAGGTGATGATCCAGGCGGCCATGGCCAGGCTGCAGGCCGGGCGGACGAGCTTCGTCATCGCGCACCGGCTCTCGACCATCAAGGCGGCCGACACGATCGTCGTCATGAAGGCCGGCCAGGTCGTCGAGCAGGGCGACCACAAGGAACTGATGGACCGCGAAGGGTTCTACTACGACCTGTACACCAGCCAGTTCGCCGAAACGCCCGCGCCGTGAGTTCCCGCGCCTCGGTGCCCCACACGCAAGAGTCCCTCCCCGCGCGTTCACTGGCCCGCCCGCCCCGTGAGCTCTGATTCACCGGTGCCCGGCACGCAGGATCTCCTCCCTGCGCGCCGGGCACTTTGCTTTGCGCCGGGAGGGTCAGAGCGTCTGCGTGAGCCGGTCGGCCACCATCTTGCTGAACTTGGCCGGGTCCGCGAGCTCGCCGCCCTCGGCCAGCAGGGCCAGCGCGTAGAGCAGCTCGGCGGTCTCCGTGACCGGCCCGAGGGCTGCCGCGCCTTCCTCAGCCGCCCGCGCGTGCGCCGTCCGCAGGGCCGTGACCAGCGGATGCGCCGAGTTGATCTCCAAAATCCGCTTCGTAGCGGGGAACGGCTGCCCCATCGCGCGGTACATCTTCTCCAGCGCGGGCGTCATGTCGTGGTCATCGCCGACGAGGCACGCGGGCGAACTGGTCAGCCGAGAAGACAGCCGACTCTCCTTGACGTGCTCGGCGAGCGACTCCGTCAGGAAGCCGAGCAGCCCGGCGAACTCCTCCTGCCGCTCCCGGGTTTCCTCCTCCTTCGCGCCGTCCTCGTCCTCGCCGGCACCGAGATCCACGTGGCCCTTGGCGATCGAGCGCAGCGGCTTGCCGTCGAACTCGGGCACCTGCTCGGGCCAGACCTCGTCGATGGCGTCCGGCAGGATCAGCACCTCGAAGCCGCGCGCGAGGAACGCCTCCATGTGCGGGGAGTTCTCGATCGCGGGACGCGAAGCACCCGTCAGGTAGTAGATCTCCTCCTGGCCCTCTTTCATCCGCTCGACGTACCCGCGCAGCGTGGTCTGCTCCTTCGGGTCGCGCGTCGATTCCAGCAGCAGGAGGTCGAGCAGGCTCGCCTGGTTGTCGGTGTCCTCGAGGAGGCCTTCCTTGAGCGGCAGGCCGAACGCGGCCCAGAACTCGAGGTACTTCTCCGGACTGTTCTTCTGCAGGTCACCGAGGCTGCCCAGCACCTTCTTGACCAGGCGGCGGCGTACCCCGCGGATCTGCCGGTCGTGCTGCAGCAGTTCGCGCGAGACGTTCAGCGAAAGGTCGTGCGCGTCGACTACGCCCTTGACAAACCGGAGGTAGCGCGGGACGAGCGCCTCGCACTCCTCCATGATGAACACGCGGTTGACATACAGCTGCACGCCTCGCCGGGCGTCCTGGGCGTAGAGATCGAACAGAGTGTGGGAGGGCAGAAAGAGCAGGGCCTCGTACTCGAAATTGCCCTCGACCTTCATGTGCATGATCTCGAGCGGGTCGGCCCAGTCGTGCGCCAGCTGCTTGTAGAACTCGTGGTACTCGCTGTCGGCCACCTCGCTGCGCGGGCGCGCCCACAGCGCGCGCATCGAGTTCATGGCCTGCGGCTCCTCGACGACCGTGCCCGACTCGTCCTCGCGGGACGCGCACCAGCGGATCGGCCAGCGGATGAAGTCGGAGTACCGCTTGACGATCTCGCGGACCTTCTGCTCCGCGGTGTAGTCGAAGACCTGGTTCTCCGTGTCGACCGGCTTGAGGTGCAGGGTGACGGCGGTGCCCTGCGGCGCGTCCTCGAGCTCCTCGATCTCGTACGTGCTCTCGCCGCTCGACTCCCAGCGGGTCCCGCCGGTCTCGTCGGCGCGCCGGGTGGTGAGCGTCACCGTGTCGGCGACCATGAAGACCGAGTAGAACCCGACGCCGAACTGCCCGATGAGCCGGTCGTGGCCGACCGACTCCTTGGCCTGCTCGAGCTTCTCCAGCAGGGCGGCCGTACCGGACTTGGCGATCGTGCCGATCAGGTCGATGACTTCCTGCCGGGACATGCCGATGCCGTTGTCGCGCACCGTCAGCGTTCGCGCGGCTGCGTCCGACTCGATCTCGATGCGCAGATCCGAGGCGTCCACCTGCAGGTCGGAGTCCTGGAGGGATTGCAGCCGCAGCTTGTCCAGGGCATCCGACGCGTTGGAGATCAGCTCCCGCAGGAAGATGTCCTTGTTCGAATACAGCGAGTGCACCACCAGGTGCAGCAACTGCCGGGTCTCGGCCTCGAACTCGAGCGTCTGAGCGTTTCGCGGCACTGTGAACCTCCCGTGTGACGGCATCTGTACGTGCGGTAGCCCGCGGCGCGTATCGGCCGCGGGCTATCGCGTGGTTCTACTATGCCGTTATCTCAGCCGTTCGCGCACAGCAGCGGCCGGAAGGAGAGCGCCGGCGAGCCGTTGTCCATGATCGAACCGCTGTCGCCCTGGAGCAGGTTGAGGTACCAGCTGCCGGAGGTGGGCGCCGAGGTGACGCCGGTGATCGTGCGGGACTGGTTGGAGATGTAGCCGTTGGAGTCGGCCTGGAAGTCCGACAGCGTGCCCTTCGACGAACCCTGGGACTGGCAGCTGCCGGAGTCGAGCTGCGCCGTGTGCGCGCCGGGCGTGAGGCCGCTGGCGGTGAGCGTTACCGTGATGGTCTGCGCGGAGGCGTTGAAGGTCACGGTGGCGGTGGCGGTGAGCTGGCCCTGGGTCTGGCCGCTCGCGTTCACGTCCAAGCCGTTGAGCTGGAGCTGCTGGGAGCCGTTCCCGGACAGCGGGCCGGCCTCGGCGATCGCCTCGCTGGCCTCGGCGCTGCGGTTCTCGTCACTGGTGGACGCGCCGAGCCGGATGATGAAGTACCCGCCGCTCGGAATCTCGTTCGCGGAGGCGTTGGAGCTGAGCGTCGCGTTCGCGGCGCCGTTGGAGCCGACGGTCAGCGGCTGGAACTCGATGTCCGGGTCGTTGCTGTTCGCCCGGTCGATCTCGACGACGTGCTGCGAGCCCGGCGTCAGGCCGGTCACGTTCACCTGAGCCTGGACGGTGCCGTTGGAGCCCTCGCTCAGCATGACCGTGCCCTGCGGCATCGTGTGCAGGGTCAGCTGCTCGCCGCTGGACATGGAGCCGGACATGCCGCTCGAGGACATCGAGGGCGAGGCCGATGCCGAGGCGGACGGCATGCTGCTTGAGCCGCCCGCGCTCGGCATCGTGTCGGACTGGCCGCTGCTCGGCGTGGCGAGCATGCCGTCGGTGTTGCCGGCCGAGTCGGTGTAGAAGCCCACGATCTGGCCCTGGTTGTTCACGCCGTTGACTGTGGTGGCGCCAACGCCGCTCGGGTCGTCCAGCGCGTGGAAGGACCCGGACGCGGTCCAGGTGAATCCGTGCGTCATGGCGCTGCTGCCGGTGCCGACCGTGTAGGTGCCGACCACTTCACCGTTGTCGTTGACGCCGAAGGCCTGCGTCATCGTGGCGCCGGGGTAGGCGAGAACGGTCTGCGTGCCGCCGTCGGTGCGCAGGAAGGCGTCCTGCGCTCCGCCGGAGCCGGTGAAGAAGCCCACGACGTCGTCGTGGTTGTTGATCCCCGCGACGGTGACGCTGGTGGCGCCCTCGCCTGAAACGGTGATGGTCGTGAATTTGTGCGTTTGGATGCAGTACTCGTATCCATGGTTATTGCCCTTGGAGTCGGTGTAGAAGCCGACCGCGGTGTCGCGGTCGTTCACCCCGAGCAGCTGGTTCACGGAAGGGTTCGCGTTATCGCTGGTCGGGAATACGACATCGTGGTAATAGCCGTTGTCGCGATAGAAGCCGGCGTTCGCGTTCATGTTGTTCGAGTTGTTCATGGTGGAGAAGAACCCGACGGTCAGGTCACTGTCATTGACGCCGATGACCTGCGTCTGCACGGCGCCGGGGAAGTTCTCGCTCACGAAGTCGGTGTCGGCATGCTCGGAGAGGCGGTAGCCCTTGTTCGGGTGCCCGGCCATGCCGGAGCCGAAGTACCCGGCGATGATGCCCTTGCCGCTGATCCCGAGGAGCTGGTTGAACGTCGTATCCCCGGGGTCGTTCAGGGTCTGGAAGCTGTAGCTCATCGACTGGCCGGTCGTGGAAGTGGTGGTGGATCCGGCTGAAGGTGAGGAGTTCGCCTCACTCGCGATCTGCGACGCGTCGTGCGCGGCCTGGCTGATCAGCGAGTTGGCCTGGTTCGGGTCGCAGCCGGCCAGCGCCGCCGTGCCCAGTGTCGCCGCCGCGATGACGCCGATGAACTTGAACCTGCTGTTCATGGTTCTCACTCCCGTGGTCCTGTGGGTTGGTCCTGCGAGTGCTTCGCTTCGATGTCTGAGGCCTGATCGGCTCGTCTGCCATCGATAGTGCTCGCGGCGGGGAGGCAAGTGGATTGTGCAGGCATGCGGAAGCGAAGGGGGTGCCTGCACCCCCTCAAGAGTTCGTCAGGGACGCGTCAACCCGGGTGTCCAGGCCCTTCCGGGAACGCGGCGCGGCGTGCTGTCCTTGTCGTGACTCGAAAGAGTTCGCCAGGGACGCGTCAACCCGGACATCCGGGCCCTTCGGGGAAGGCGGCACGGCGTGTTGTGCTGTCCTTACCGTGACTCGAGCAGCGTGAGCACCGCGGCCACCCGCCGGTCGCGCTCGCCGGGCTCGCCGAGGCCCAGCTTGGCGAACAGGGAGTTGATATGCTTCTGCACCGCGCGCTCCGTCAGGAACAGCGCCTTGGCGATGGCCGCGTTGCTCTTGCCCTGGGCCATCTGCTCGAGCACCTCGCGCTCGCGCGGGGTGAGCGCGGCCAGCGGCGCGCCGGAGGACTGCTCCGTCCGCGTGACGAGGGCCTCGACGAGCTGCGGGTCGAGGGCCGAACCTCCGGAAGCCACCTGGTGCAGCGAGCGTTCGAGCTCGGAGACGTCCCCGATGCGCTCCTTGAGCAGGTATCCGGCGCCCGCGGCCCCGCCGCGCAGGAACTCGTACGCGTACTGCGGGTCGGCGAACTGAGTCAGCAGGATGACACCGGTGCCGGGATAAGTGGCGCGGATCTCCTTCGCGGCCATGAGCCCCTCGGTGCTGTGCCCCGGCGGCATCCGGATGTCGGTGATGACGACGTCGGGCCGATGCTCGGCGACCGCGGCCAGCAGCGTGTCGAGCGAGTCGACCGCGGCGAGCAGCTCCACGTCCTCCAGCGCTCCGAGCAGCGCGGAGGTACCGGCCCGAAGCAGGTAGTTGTCCTCAGCGAGGACCACCCTGATCGTCACTCCCGCTCCAATCGACGGCGTCCCGCCGCAGCTAGTGCCCACGGATCCGGTTCCACGGAGGCTGAACGATGCCGCAGCAACCAACCATAGACGCCACGGCGCGACTGTCCACTGCGCGTGGCCAAGGCAGCGCGCTCCGCGTCCCGGTGCGCTGGACGGTTGAGGTGCTGTTCTCCGTCGCGTTCGTGATCGCGGTCTACGAGGCGCTGATCGCCGGCGAGCTGCACATTTGGCCGAATGCCCCGGACAGTTGGATCCTGCCCGTGTGGGTGCTGGCCGCAAGCCTGTCCGGCCTGGGCCTGGGCCCGGTACGCAGGCTGGCCCTCGCCCTGCTACGCCGGGTCTGGCCCGCCGCGGTGGACGATCCGTACGCAACGCTGGCCCGGACGATCGCCGAGGCCCGCAAGACCGAGCCGGCCGAGGACGCGCTGGACCGGCTGGCCCGGATCGCCGCCGAGAGCACCGGGGCACGCTCCGCGGCCGTCGTGCGCACATCGACCGCCTCCGCGATCCCCGACGCGTTCCCGATCCGCGCCGACGGCCGGACCCTGGGCGAACTGGTCCTCCAACCGCCCGAGGCCCGCCCCCTCACCGATGCCGACCGCCGGCTGGCCGCGGCGCTGGCCGACGCCGCCGGATCCGTACTGCACAACACGGAACTCACCGAACAGCTCGACGCCCAACTGCAGATCCGCCGGATCCAGGCCGCCGAGCTCGACCGGTCCCGGCGGCGCGTGGTCGCGGCCAGAGACGAGGCGCGCGAACTGCTCGGCCGCCGCATCCAGTCCGGCGTCGGCGAGACCCTCGCGTGGTGCGCCTGGCAAGCCGCCGAACTTCGGCACCAGGACGTCGCATTCAGAGGCCCGGGACTCGCAGCACTCACAGAACGCATCGACGCATCCATCAAGGAGTTCCGACGCATCGTGCACGGCATCTACCCGGCGACCTTGACAGACCACGGACTCGCCGCCGCCCTGGGCAACCTGGTCGCCGAGCTGCCGGGACACGCGACGTACGCGGCGTCCGAGAACCTGCCCAGATTCGCACCGAGGGTCGAGGCCGGCGTCTACTTCTGCCTGGCGGCGCTCCTAGAACCGTTCGAGACCGGATACGCCGAGCCGGACCGGATGCTGCAGATCGAGGTGGGATTGACCAACGCGGAACAGGACGCGCAACTCCTACTCGTCCGCGTGGCCGAGATTCGACACGCGCCGAGCGCCGGGCTCCCGCTCCCCCACTGGGATCCCGCAAGCCTCGACGCCGCCCGAGACCGCGCCTCGGCCCTGGATGGAACGCTCGTCATCCTCGGCGGCTCCGTGGCCGAACTGCGGGTGCCGATGACCATGAGCGTCGAGACGGGAGTCGGACGATGAACGGGTCGAGCCGCTTGCTCAATCGAACCCTGATCTACGCCCTGCTCGCGGCCGCGATCGGCGCGGCGTACGTCTTCGGCGTCTCCAACATCGACGCCTGGTTCGGCCTCGACTCGGACTGGCTGGCCCCGCCGCAGGTAGCCGCCGCCGGACTGGTCGCAGTGGTCTTCCACCCGGTACGCACCGGCCTCGAGTCGCTGGCCGACCGGATCGTCTACGGCAGAAGACTGCGACCCGAGGACGCCGTCGCGCGCATCGCCGCCCTAGGCAGCGCCACGGCCCTGGGCGCCGATTCGCTGCGAGACCTGGCAAAGATCGTCGCCACGGGCCTAGGCACCGGCAGCGCGGCCGTGCGCCTGCGGCTGTCCGACGGCAGCGGCGTCCTCTACGCCTGGCCCGAAGCGGCCGAGGCGGCCTGGACCCCGAACGTGACGAGGCTCCCGGTGACCTACCGCGGCGAGGTGGTAGGCACGCTCGAACTCCCGACCGGCCCGGGCAAAGCCTCAGCACGTCGCACACGTGCACTGCGAAACGAGCTAGTCGCCAGCGCCGGCGTCGTACTGCACAACGCCGCCCTAGACATCGAGCTCGAATACCAAGTACACGCCGCCGGACAGCGCGCCGCCGAGATCCGCGCCTCACGCTGGCGCATCGTGGCCGCGCAGGACAGCGAGCGCCGCGAGCTGGAACGCGACCTACACGACGGCGCCCAGCCCGGCCTCACCGCCGTACGCCTAGCGCTGGGCCTGGTCACGCACCTGACGACCGCAGGCAGGGAGCCGGTGGCGAACAAAGCCCTAGACGACCTTTGCGCGCAGATGGAGAACGCAGCGGCAGGCCTCAGGCAGACCCTGCGCGGCCTAGACCCCGAGGTCCTACGCCAGTCCGGCATAGCCGCGGCCGTCAGAGAACTGACCGCCGAACTCGGCGTGCGCGGCCACACGCGGGTCGAGGACACCACGTACGGCCTAAGGCTGCGCCCCGACCTAGAGGCCACAGCGTACTTCTGCTGCGCCGAAGCGGTCCAGAACGCCGCGAAACACAGCCCCGGAGCCCAACTCACCGTCCGCCTGCGCCACGATCAGCACACGGAGACCCTGACCTTCGAGGTCACCGACGACGGCCCCGGCTTCGACACGCGCGCCCACGCGGGCGGCGTAAGCAGCGGCCTGCAAAACATGGCCGACCGAGCCGCGACCGTCGGCGGAACCCTAAGCATCGTGTCAAGCCCCCGGGGCACGACTGTCACCGGCCAGATCCCCGCGCTTCTGGTGTGACGGTCGCTGACTACAGACGATTGCAGGCGCTCCGCGCGACACGGCAACGCTGCTTCCTGCGCCTCATTGACAGGGACGGGGGCCGTTACTAGCTTCGAAAGCAATCGATTGCAGAGCTGGCGGCGCTGGTGCGCGGCGTGATGGAGGGCTTGGATGGTGGCGACGACGGTCGGGTGGGTCGGGACGGGGCGGATGGGGGCGGCGATGGCCCGGCGGCTCGTGCTCGGGGGCGGCGACGTCGAGGTCGCGGCCTGGAACCGGACCCGGGCCAAGGCCGAAGCGCTCGGCGCTGAGGTTGAGGTCGTCGACCGGGTCAGCGATCTGGCGGGGCGTGAAGTCGTGTTCACTACGGTGTCGGGCTCGGCGGACTTAGAGCACGTGGTTACTGGGCCGAATGGGTTGCTTTCTCGTACGGATGCGACGCCTGGCGTCATTGTGGACTGTTCTACGGTGTCTGCTGAGGCCTCGGGGCGCGTTCGGGCGGCCGCTGCGGAGCGCGGTGTCGGGTTCCTGGCGGCTCCGGTGAGCGGGAACGCCAAGGTTGTCGCGGCCGGGCGGCTCGGGTTTGTGGTGTCGGGGTCTGAGCAGGACTTTCGGCGGGTTGAACCGCTGCTGCGGGCGATGGGCGAATCGGTCACGTACGTGGGCGGCGGGGAGACGGCCCGGCTGGTCAAGATCTGCCACAACCTGCTGCTCGGCGTGGTCACGCAGTCCCTGGCCGAGATCCTCGTCCTTGCCGAGAAGGGCGGCGTGCCGCGCGCGGCGCTGCTCGACTTCATCAATCACAGCGTCCTGGGATCGACCTTCAGCAAGTACAAGACCCCTGCCTTGGTGAAGCTCGACTACACGCCCACGTTCACGCCCGTCCTGCTCCGCAAGGACTTCGACCTCGGGCTCGACGCCGCGCACGATCTCGGCGTGCCGATGCCGGTCGCGGCGCTCGTACAGCAACTCGTCCAGGGCACCATCGGCATGGGACGCGGCGCAGAGGACTTCGCGGTGCTGCTCGAACAGCAGGCCGCGAGCGCGGGTCTTGAGCTCAAGCCGGAGGACGTAGAAGTCGAGGACGGGCTGAGTCACTGAGTCAAAGGTCAAATTGTGTCATTGTGTACAGCCAGCTGTGACGAGGAGGTCACCGCGCTATGGCTCCACCCACATCCACCGCATCAGCACTCATACCGTCGCCGGGAAGTACGGCCGTCGACTTTGAGGAACGGGTCGACTTTAGGCGCCTGCGGGAGTACCGGCTGGCCAGGGCGCGCGCCGCGCTCGACCGGTCGGAGCTCGGCGCGCTGCTTGTGTTCGATGTCAACGACATCCGTTATCTGACCTCGACGATGATCGGCGAGTGGGCCCGGGACAAGATGGCGCGGTACGCGCTGCTGGCCCGGGGCGCGGAGCCGGTCCTTTGGGACTTCGGCTCGGCCGCCCGGCACCACCAGCTGCACGCGCCGTGGTTGCGGCCGGAGAACTCGCGGGCCGGGATGCTCGGCCTGCGCGGATCCGTCGCACCGGAAGCAGGGCTTTTCGACCGCGCCGCCCAGGAGATCAAGGGGCTGCTGGAGGACGCGGGCGTGGCCGGGATGCCGGTGGGGGTGGACGTGGCCGAACCGCCGATGTTGTTCGCCCTGCAGCGGGTCGGCTTGGATGTGCGCGACGGACAGCAGGTGATGTTGGACGCGCGCGAGATCAAGTCCCCGGACGAGATCATGCTGCTGTCCACGGCCGCCGCCATGGTGGACGGCACCTATCAGACCATTGTCGACGCGCTGAAGCCCGGCATCCGCGAGAACGAAGTCGTGGCCCTCGCGAACAAGAAGCTCTATGAGCTGGGCTCGGACGACGTCGAGGCGATCAACGCCGTCTCCGGCGAGCGGTGCAGCCCGCATCCGCACAATTTCACCGACCGGATCATCCGGCCCGGCGACCAGGTGTATTTCGACATCATCCAGTCCTTCAACGGCTACCGGACCTGCTACTACCGCACCTTCGCCGTCGGCCGCTCGACAGCGGCCCAGCGCGACGCGTATCTGCGCGCGCGGGAGTGGATCGACGCCGCGATCGCCTGCGTGAAGCCGGGCGTCGGCACGGACGAGGTGGCCCGGCTCTGGCCGCGCGCGCCGGAGTTCGGCTTCGCTGACGAGATGGCCGCCTTCGGTCTGCAGTTCGGGCACGGGCTCGGGCTGGCGCTGCACGAGCGGCCGATCATCAGCAGGCTGAATTCGCTGGAGCATCCGGTCGAGCTGAAGGCGGGCATGGTCTTCGCGCTGGAGACCTACTGCCCGGCGGCGGACGGCTACTCGGCCGCACGGATCGAGGAAGAGGTCGTACTCACCGAGGACGGTCCGCGCGTGATCACGCTGTTCCCAGCGGAGGAGTTGTTCGTTGCCAACGCCTACTGAACTCGGGTTGCCTCCCACGCCGGCGTTCGCGACCGAGGTGGACGACGCACGTGCGCTGCGTCTCTATACCCTGATGACGCGCCTGCGCCGCTTCGAGAAGCGCGCCTACGACCTCTTCCTGCAGAACCTCGTCAAGGGAACGAGTCATCTTTCGCTCGGGCAGGAGGCGATTGCGGCAGGCTTCGCGGAGGCGATGCGGCCCGATGACTGGACCTTCGCGACCTACCGCGGACACGCGCACACGCTCGCGCGTGGTGCCCCGATGACCGGGGTCATGGCCGAACTGCTCGGCCGGTCCAACGGCCTGCTCTCCGGCAAGGGCGGCTCGATGCACCTGACCAGCGTCGAGCACGGCGTGATGGGCTCGTACGCGATCGTCGGAGCGCATCTGACGATCGCCAACGGCGCCGCGTGGTCGGCGCGGCTGCGTGGCACGGACCAGGTCGCAGTGTGCTTCTTCGGTGACGGCACGACCAACATCGGGGCCTTCCACGAGGCGTTGAACCTGGCCGCGATCTGGCAGCTGCCGGTCGTCTTCGTGTGTGAGAACAACCTCTATATGGAGTACACGCCGATCGGCGACGTCAC
>Ga0073928_10002853_pt1 | contig 28567 bp, 22 predicted proteins | sample PaiPotPPA55metaG_FD_76969 | JGI IMG/M metagenome (GOLD analysis project Ga0073928, IMG submission 76969) | Iron sulfur acid spring bacterial and archeal communities from Banff, Canada, to study Microbial Dark Matter (Phase II) - Paint Pots PPA... ...
ACTTGAATATTTGCGGGAGCGGAAAGAAGTAATCTACGAAAATCTGCGAGACCTTAATTTTGAATTTAAATCCGGCAAGTTCCCAGAGGCTGATTATCAATCGATGAAAACTTCTTTGGAGGAGGAGGCTGCCGCTCTCTTGTCACAAATTTCGAATCTCGAGAAAACTGCGCGCTCAGGTACCCCGTCTCGCCGGATAAGGGGAACGACGGTTTGAAAGTCCCTTTGTCGGCGAATTGTCTCCCCATCTCTTCTTTGCATAAAGCTTTTGCGTATTTTTTTCCCGTCATCTTTTTAATTTGGTTACTCTCTACGTCCGCTTCCGCCGCGACTCTAAACGGCTCAGTCAAGAACGGGACCACAGGCAAACCCTCCGCGGGCGATGATGTTGTTCTAATCAAATTGGCCCAGGGGATGGAAGAGGCGGCTCGGACCAAGACTGACGCGCAGGGTAAATTTAGCCTCACTGTTGAAGATGATGGTCAGCCGCATCTCATCCGCGTTATTCATCAGGATGTCACTTACCATCGTATGGCTCCTCCCGGGACGACATCGGTAGAGATGGAAGTCTACGACGTATCCAAGAAAGTTGCGGGAGTCAGCGCAGTCGCGGACTTGATGTACCTGCAGTCGCAGCGCGGACAGCTCGGAGTCAGCCGCATCTTCGCTGTCAGCAATTCGTCCAAGCCCCCGCGGACACAGATGAATGAACAGAATTTCGAATTCTACCTTCCCGATAGTGCGCAGATCGATTCCGCTCAGGCGCAAACTGCCGGAGGGCAGTGGGTAGATTCGACGCCCGTGCCACAAGCCGACAAGGGACGATATGCGTTCGCGTTTCCCCTGCGGCCGGGTCAGACCGAGTTCCAGGTTTCCTACCATTTGCCTTATAGCGGCAAGACGACGGTCGATCCCAAGCTGATTTATCCCCTCGATCATTTTGTCGTCATCATGCCTCAGTCGATTCAGTTTTCTCCCGCGCAGCCGGGAATTTATGAGGACAAACAGCCTCCGAGTCCACCCGGCGCTATCGCCGAGGTCGCGAGCAAAGCCCGCCCGGGCCAGATGTTGAGCTTCGAAATATCCGGCAACGGCATATTGCAGGACAACAGCTCTGCCGACGAGAATCAGAGCTCAGCCCCTGCTGCAAGTCCGTCCGGATCCGACACGCGGCCTGGAGGCGGATTGGGTCCGCCAATCGATGCCCCTGATCCGCTGCAAAAATATCGGTGGTACATTCTCGGCGGCTTTGCGGCTGTGCTTGGCGTCGGAGCGGTTTACATTGCCGTTCGTTCCAAGAGAGTCGCGATTCCAAACTTCGCCTCCGCCATGGAGACCGCTGATCGCGAATCGGAACCCTATCCCGCGCGACGCTCAGGGTTGCTCGACGCATTGAAAGAAGAGATGTTTCAGCTCGAAATGGAGCACAAACAAGGACGCATTCCGCAGGAAGAGTACGTCAAGGCGAGGGCGGCTCTCGATCTCACCCTCGAACGGGCGTTGAAGAAGAAAGCCACCGCTTAGGTCGGTCGTACCGCAACCTGAATCCTGCATGCTCAGCAGCCATCTAATGTATTGAGCGTGCGTTATGGGGAATACATTTAAGACCGCATTTTTGCTGACAGCAATGACTTTGCTGTTAATGGCTATCGGCCGGGCTTTTGGCGGCGAGAACGGCATGCTGCTGGCTTTGGGCATCGCCGCCGTGACCAATTTCATCGCTTACTTTTACTCGGACAAGATAGCCCTGGCGACGTATCGGGCGCAACCGGTTAGCCGACAGGAACTGCCTCGCGTTTACGACGTTGTTGAGCGACTGAGCCAGAAAATCGGCATTCCTACACCGAAAATTTACGTAATTCCAACTGACTCACCGAATGCATTCGCAACTGGACGTAACCCCGCGCACGCATCGGTCGCGGTGACCAAAGGCATCCTCGGTCTTCTCAACGACGAGGAACTGGAAGGCGTGCTGGCTCATGAGCTTGGACATGTGAACAATCGAGATATTCTTATCAGCTCGATCGCCGCGACACTGGCAGGCGCGGTGACTTTCCTTTCTCGCTTTGGGTTTTTCTTTGGCGGGAATCGCGAAGATCGACAGGGTGGAGGGATCGGCGCACTACTGATGCTGATTCTGGCGCCATTCGCGGCAATGCTTATTCAGCTAGCGGTATCACGTTCGCGCGAGTATCAAGCCGACGCGACCGGCGCGCACTACACCGGCAATCCCTACGCGCTGGCGAGTGCATTGGCCAAGTTGGATGCCTACTCGAAGCGAGTGCCGATGCTTGCGACTCCATCGACAGCCCATCTTTTCATCATCCAGCCTTTTCTTGGGATGAGCTTCGGCAGCTTATTTTCGACGCATCCGCCAATCGCAAAGCGAATTGAGCGCTTGACCGGGCGACCTGCGGAGTTCACGCAGTAAGCACGAAGCGGCTATGACGTTGGTAACTGTTCTCGGCTAAAGGCGGATTCCGTTCACATAGTAAAATCGGCCAGATGAAGTCCGAAACTGCTACGGCTGCTTTCCATCGCGCAGCTCTGCTGGAAAGCACGCTGCAAAAGGTCATTCGCGGCAAGGACGACATCGTCCATCTTGCTCTCATATCAATTCTCGCGCGCGGTCATCTTCTTATCGAAGGCGTTCCGGGCGTAGGCAAGACCACGCTGGCCCAAGCGATGGCTCGGGCGCTCGATTGTAGTTTTCAACGAGTGCAATTTACCAGCGACATGCTTCCGTCGGACATTCTTGGCATTTCCATCTTCTCCGCTGTGGAGCAACAATTCGAATTCAAACGTGGGCCAGTATTCACGAACATACTGCTGGCCGACGAAATTAATCGCACCACTCCAAAGACGCAGTCCGCGTTGCTCGAGGCGATGAACGAAAGCCAAGTCACAGTGGACTCGAATTCCTATTCGCTACCTCAGCCGTTTCTTGTAATCGCAACGCAGAATCCCGCCGAGCATCACGGCACTTACCCGCTTCCGGAGTCTCAGTTGGACCGCTTCCTGATGCGCGTACGCATGGGATATCCCGATTCCAGTGCCGAGCGCGAGATTCTGCGATCAGAAGCTGGCACCGCCAAATTGGAATCGTTGCAACCTGTACTCACTGGCGGCGATATTTTGGAGATGCAGCAGGCAGTAACAGATGTTGAGGTTGACGAGTCGCTGGTGAGCTATGTTTTGTCTATCGTTGCTCTGACACGGGATTCGGAGCAGTTCTCATTAGGTGTGTCGCCGCGCGGATCGCAAATGCTTTATCGCGCTGCCCAAGCATCAGCGTTCCTCGAGGGACGCAACTTCTGCGTGCCGGAAGACTTCAAGCCTCTCGTAGTTCCAGTGTTTGCGCATCGCGTTGTTGCAAATGGACAATACGCGTCGGCGCTCAAGAAATCCGAACAGGCTGAGCGCAGCATGATGGAGATCGTGGAAGAAGTGCCAGTACCGCTGTAGGTTGCTGGATCCGCCCCCGTGATCGATTCAAAGCATTGTCAGTTCTGAACTTGCACGGCATAATGTAGCCGGTGCCCTTCCTTCGCTTTCTTATGCTGCTGTCCCTGGTAGTGTGGGTCGGCGGCCTTATCTTTTTTCCGGTAGTTGCGCAGACGGCCTTTGGCCTGCTTTTTGATGCTCCTCATTTAGCGGGCCTCTTGGTACGGACTGCTTTATTGGAGCTGCACTGGATGGGCATAGTCTCTGGCATAGTCTTCCTGTTTAGTTCTCTCGCGTACGACTTGCTGAGCGGAGGACCTCCACGACTCTTGAGCGCACGCAATGTGCTCGTCGCATGTATGCTCGCGCTGACCCTAATTTCGCAATTCGAAATAATTCCGCATATGGAGAGACTTCGAACCTCCGTTCACGATTTCGGCTCCCTTCTGGAAAACGACCCGGTACGGGTCAGCTTTGATGCCCTGCATACGTGGTCTACTGGGTTAGAAGCGGGAGTGTTGCTTCTTGGATTAATAGTGGTTGGCATCATGTCTGGCCAGCTCGCGCGAAGTAAGTCTTCTTGATCCGGAAAAAACTTATGCGATTACCTTTGCTTGTCCTAATGTTAACTCTGATGTGCGAATCGTCGCTCATGGCACAGACCTCGGCACCCGCGCCACAGTTGAATCTCATGCCGATGCCATCCACGGTACAGTTGGGAACCGGCAAGCTGCTGATCGATCCGTCATTCTCCGTCGGAATTGCCAGCCAGAGCGATCCCCTGCTAGTGCGGGGCGTCGACCGGTTTCTCAACGATCTCCGCCGGCAGACGGGAATGCTGCCCTTGGACCTGAAAGTTGCAGACGCCGCCCAGGCTGCGCTCGTCGTGCACGCTACCGGACGAGCGAAGGCCCCAATCGAGCTTGGTGAAGATGAATCGTACTCTCTCGTTATTACAGCTTCAGGAGCCAAACTAGATGCGCCCACGACTCTTGGCGCTCTTCATGGATTACAGACATTCTTGCAACTAGTCGAACTTGGCCCAGACGGCTTCGACATTCCCGTCATCACTATTCAGGACCAACCTCGGTTTCCGTGGCGGGGGTTGATGATTGACGTGGCTCGCCATTTTATTCCGATCGACGTTCTTAAGCGCAATTTAGACGGCATGGCAGCGGTGAAACTCAACGTCTTTCATTGGCATCTTTCCGAGAATCAGGGCTTCCGCATCGAGAGCAAGAAGTTTCCCAAGCTCCAGGAAATGGGATCGGATGGCCTCTATTACACACAGGATGAAGTTAAAGAAGTGATCGCGTACGCGCGCGACCGCGGCATTCGTGTGGTTCCCGAGTTTGATATTCCGGGGCACAGCACGGCCTGGTTTGTCGGTTATCCGGAACTTGCCAGCGCGCCGGGTCCGTATTCGATTGAACGCAAGTGGGGAGTTTTTGATCCGGCTATGGATCCCACGTCGGAACATACCTATAAGTTTCTGGACGAATTCATCGGCGAGATGGCGGAGTTATTTCCCGACCAGTTCTTTCACATTGGCGGGGATGAAGTGAACGGAAAGCAGTGGGATGCAAATCCAAAGATCCAGCAGTTCATGCATTCGCATGGTTTGAAAAACAATGCGGACTTGCAAGCTTATTTCAACACTCGCATTCAGAAAATTGTTGCGAAGCATGGAAAAACGATGGAAGGATGGGACGAGATCCTGCGCCCCGATCTGCCAAAAAGTATTGTGATTCAATCATGGCGCGGGCAAGCTTCATTGGCGGAAGCGGCGAAACAGGGTTATAGAGGACTGCTTTCTTCGGGATACTACCTTGACCTGATTCAGCCTGCGTCGCAGCACTATGCGGTGGATCCTTTAGCGGGTGGAGCAGCCGACTTAACTCCGGAGGAGAAGCAGAGAATCCTTGGCGGAGAGGCATGCATGTGGTCGGAATACGTTTCGCCAGAGGATATTGATTCGCGAATCTGGCCTCGCACAGCAGCCATTGCGGAGCGGCTTTGGTCTCCGCAATCAACCTCTGACGTGAACGCGATGTATCAGCGCCTTGAAGAAGTTAACCGAAAGTTGGACTGGCTGGGACTGACACACAATTCCAGCTACTTTCCCATGCTTCGCAGAATTGCAGGCTCGGACGACATTGTAGCGCTGAAGGCACTCGCAGACGTGGTTGAGCCTGTAAAGGGCTACAAGCGCGGAAGCACGAGTCCGGTCGACCCGACGAGTGCGATGCCTCTGAATCGGCTGATCGACGCTGCGCGTCCCGAAAGTACGGTGGCGCGACATTTTTCCGATCTAGTAAATTTATTGATTACCGGGCAGGCCACTCCTGAAACGAAACAGCAGATAAGATCGTTGTTGCTCTTGTGGCGCGACAATCAGGCAAGTCTCAAGCCGCTCGAGGAGCAATCGTTCTTGCTCAAAGAAGTCATTCCTGCTTCAGAGGCCCTGTCCGGGCTTGGTCAAGCAGGACTCCAAGCCATGGATTACCTTGACCGAGGTGAGCATCCACCAGAGAACTGGACAACGCAGCAACTCGCATTCGCTCAACAGGCCGAACAACCAAAAGCACAGTTACTAATTATCATCGGGCCATCTATCGAAAAACTGGTGCAGGCGAGCGCGGGTCTTGCGACGTCCAAGTAGGCGGCGATTTGCCCAGCTATGCGGCCCGCGGGGACTTCATGAATCTCCGTGCCCGTTCGATTCTTGATGGCTGACCGACTGGTACGCTCATGGGCCATGGCTCCTCGACTCCCATCAGCGCCAAGGTCCCTCCGAGTAAGGCTAAATTCTTGGTGAAGTTGACCATCTCGCCCTGCTTCTGCTGAGGATCATCAACGTTCCAGAAGTCGTGCATGACCGGGGAAACTGTCGAAAGGAAGCCTAGGACTGCGGTGGTGCCAATCTTAGGCTTAACTCCCAGAAGTATGCTTGTTCCACCCACGATCAGCGCCAGGCCCGATGCTTTGACGGCTAACTCCGGCATCGGCACTCCCTTGTGTTTCGCGTACTGGCTCATTGTTTTCGATTCTGTGAAGTGATGGATTCCGCTGTACAAGAAGAAACCGCCGAAGATTGTCCGGCCTAGCAGAAATGGAAGTTTCATGGGAACGCTCCTCTCGACACTCTCGCTCTTGAGATGTGGAAAGCTTCGATTCGGCAGATACGACAGATGTTGCCCGGTTTCCCGATCATTGGTCGATCGTCGGCGGTCACGGCTCAACTCTGACAAAAAGAACCCTAGTATGACCTCGGACCGTCTAACAATTCAGTGAGTTCGTCACCGAAGCTCCCATCAATTAAGCGCGATGCGGTGCAAAACCTCCGCTTGATTCTTCCCGATGTTTGGGAACTGATCCGTCCGCGCCGCGCCTTGTTGGCCTTGGGCTTTGTCCTGATGGTGATCAATCGCGTTTCAGGGTTGGTGCTTCCCTACTCCACAAAATTCCTTATTGACACGGTCATCAATAAGCATCAGATCCAGCGTCTGCGGCCTCTGGTTTTAATGGTCCTGCTGGCGACTGCCATTCAAGGCGCGACCTCTTTTTCCCTTACCCAGTTGCTCTCGAAAGAAGCTCAACGCCTTATCGCAGAACTCCGGCAAAAGGTGCAGGAACATATTGGCAGGCTTTCCATCGCGTTTCACGATTCCAACAAGAGCGGCACCCTGGTTTCGCGAATCATGAACGACGTGGAAGGCGTGCGCAACCTGCTCGGCACTGGCCTTGTCGACCTCACGGGAGGCCTGCTTACTGCCTGCATTGCGCTAGTCGTGCTCTTCCGCATCAGCCCTCTAATGACGGTAATGGCGTTCGGATTTCTGCTGTGCTTCGGTCTGGCACTCCGTACCGCATTTGGAACCATTCGTCCCATCTTCCGTGAGCGCGGCAAGATTAACGCGGACGTTACCGGACGACTGGCCGAGTCGCTCGGCGGAGTGCGCGTCATAAAGGGCTACCATGCCGAAGAGCGCGAGGCAAATGTCTTCTCGCAAGGCGTTCTTCGCCTGCTACAAAACGTAATTCGCAGCCTCACTGCAACTTCGGTGATGAGCCTGTCTGCCAGCCTGCTTTTGGGTATGGTTGGCGCTCTAATCATGTATTTCGGAGCGCGCCAGATCATTGCGGGGACTTTGACTCTTGGTGGATTTTTCACATACACATTATTTTTAGGCTTTTTGATTGCGCCAATTATGCAAATAGTGCAGATCGGAACCCAGCTGACGGAAGCTCTTGCGGGACTGGAGCGCACCCACGAAATTCTTAGCGAGCGTCCTGAAGATCAAGACCCGAAGCGGACAGTAGCACTCCCCGATATTCACGGCACAATCGATTTTGATCACGTCAGCTTCAGTTACGATGGCACGCGGACGGTTTTGCATGACATTTCATTTCACGCCGCACCTGGGACCGTCACCGCGCTCATTGGTTCATCAGGCTCTGGAAAATCGACGACGATTGGGCTTGTGGCGGCCTTCTATGTGCCTACGGAAGGAAGGATTCTCGTCGATGGCATTGATTTGAGTACGGTGCGGCTCGATTCTTATCGTACGCATCTTGGTACGGTTCTACAGGAATCATTTCTTTTTGATGGAACGATTCGGGACAATGTAGCGTTTTCGCGGCCGGATGCCGCCGAAGAACAAATTCTGGAAGCATGCCGAATTGCGCGCGTGGACGAGTTTGCGGAAAGCTTTGCCGATAAATATGACACCATCGTTGGCGAACGCGGCGTAAAGCTCTCCGGCGGGCAGCGGCAAAGAATTTCCATCGCCCGCGCAATTCTGGCGGAGCCACGCATCCTAATACTTGACGAAGCGACTTCAAGTCTTGATTCGGAGTCGGAAGCGCTCATCCAGCAAGGCCTTTCGTACCTCATGAAAGGACGCACCACGTTCGTAATTGCGCATCGGCTGTCAACTATCCGGCGCGCCGATCAGATTTTGGTGATTGAGCAAGGAAGGATCGTCGAACGTGGAACTCACGAGCAACTGTTTGTTCTCGGTGGCCGCTATCATGAGCTGTACATGAAGCAACATGGTCTTGAGACCAATCTATTTCTCGCCCCAGGCGAAGGGGATGTAATTCCTTCCAGCGAAGCAGTTTCGAAGAAGACAGGCAAGACCGATGCAGACTTAACCGATGCTCTGAATCTGGTGAAAGGGGATGTCCGCTGAACATGGATTCAGGCAATCCCCAGCAGACAGCAATTGCGATTCAGACCGACAATCTCTGCCGCCATTACAAAATGGGAGAGACACTGATACGCGCCGTAGATGGAATCTCGGTTCAAGTGCGATCGGGAGAATTCGTTGCGCTCCTCGGAACATCTGGATCCGGGAAATCATCGCTGCTGAATCTCATTGCCGGGCTAGACCACCCCACTTCAGGCTCCGTGATCGTGCAAGGAAATAATCTCGCAGCTCTTTCGCGGGAGGAGCTTGCTAAGTACCGTTTGCGAACGGTGGGCATGGTCTTTCAGTCTTTCAATTTGATTCCCAGCATGACTTTGCTGGAGAACGTCGAGCTACCCATGCGTTTCGCTGAGGTGGATCGCGCGAAGCGCGGCGGCCTAGCCGAAGAAGCACTGCGACGCGTCGGATTGCTCGCAAGAAAGGGTCATCGGCCCACGGAACTTTCAGGTGGAGAGCAGCAGCGTGCTTCTCTGGCGCGAGCGTTGATTAATAAGCCTCAAGTGTTGCTGGCGGATGAACCAACCGGCAATCTCGACTCGCGCACTGGAACCGAGATCATGAACTTTATTCGCGAGTTCAATGAAACTATGGAAATGACGGTTGTGATGGTTACACATGAGCGATCCTTGGCGGAGCGTTATGCCCGGCGCATGATATTTCTCGCGGACGGAAAATTGATTGACGACCAAGCGAATAGTGTTGAGGCCGGGTTTCGCGGAAGCATGGAGCAGAGGCTGTGAAGCTATACGATTCGGCTGAGCTTGCAATCCGAAATTTGCGCGAGTCTTTTTTGCGCAACTCCCTTACGACGGTTGGTATCTCGGTCGGAGTGGCGTCGCTGGTTGCAATGCTGTCGCTCGGCATCGGCTTGCAGCAACTGGCGGCGCGGCGACTGCAGAAATCAGGGCTGTTCGACACTGTAGTTGTCACTTCGCGACGGGATCTTCGCGGCTTCAATCGCGATCAGGAACGAAACGGGCCCGCTCCGGCGGAAAGTCCGGCACTCGACGAAACAGAGCGCCAGAAGATGGAGGAACTTCCGAATGTGCAGGAGGCTTATCCAGATATCCGGCTGATTACAGAATTGCGCTATGAAGGCAAGCAGCATCTGACAATGGTTGCCGGCTTGCCCTCTTCCGCAAAGACAAACGATGCCTTCGAGGGCATGCAAGGCACCTTCTTTACTTCTGAAATGGCGCCCGAAGTCGTCCTGCAAAAAACCTTCGCGGAGGAGCTACTGAACCGGACCGCCAAGGCCGGCGAAGATGATGTGAAAGTTGCCGATCTCGCGCCTCCGCTACTCGGCAAGGAATTGACTATGCGCTATGCGGAGCGCACGGCAGCGGAATCCTCTAATTCAGGCGATTCCGGTGGCGCAGCATATTCCGTAGTCTCCCGCGAGCTGAAACTGAAAATTGTTGGCATTTGCGATCTTGATCCCGACAGCATGCGTGGACAGGCTCGTGCGCGTGTGTTCCTTCCGCTGAAGTTCGCCGAGAGCCTGCACATGATGCAAGCATCGAGCTCACGTGATACTTCCGACACGGCGACCGGAGTGCCGACGTATTCGGATGTAAGTGTGAGGGTTAAGAGTCCGAAGTATGTGCAGCAGGTTGAAGATGCGATCAAGAAAATGGGATTCAACACTTTTTCGATCATCGATGCAACGAAAAGCCTGCGGCAATTCTTCGCTGTGCTGGATCTATTCCTGGGAATCTTTGGAAGTCTAGCGTTGGCGGTTGCCTCCATCGGAATCGTAAATACGCTCGTGATGGCGATCCTCGAAAGGCGCCGCGAGATTGGCATCATGAAGGCGTTAGGTGCCAGCGATTCGGATGTGAAAGGTTTGTTCTTCGCCGAAGCGGGCGCAATGGGCGTTTTCGGCGGGATGCTTGGCGTCGCGCTCGGCTGGGTTATTGGTCACGTGATCAATTTCGGCACGAATGTCTACCTAAAGCGGCAGCAATTCCCTCCTGAAAATATTTGGTCGGTGCCATGGTGGTTGGTCGCGGGAGCGATTGCGTTCGCGGTCGTAGTCAGCTTGGTGTCGGGCCTCTATCCCGCAAGTCGCGCCGCCAGGCTCGATCCGGTACAAGCACTTCGTTACGAATAAGCCGATGGTGCAAATTGCTCCCCCTTCTTGTCATTCCGAACGGGCGCTTAGCCCGGAGGAATCTGCTTCTGTCAGCGGAACAGCAGATTCCTTGCGCGATGCGCTTCGGAATGACAATGTCAAAGAGTACGTTTGCCTTTCGCTCCTGTTTCTGGTGTGTCTCTCTCTCATTTTTCCAACCAGTTCGCATGCGCAAGGCAGGATGGACTGCGCCGTGCTTAACAGTCGCATCCTCAAGCAACCAGTTCATTACTGTGTGTTGTTGCCAGATGATTACGTCGCGAAGGTTGCAAGCCACCCGCCAAAGCCCTATCCGATTCTCTACTTTTTGCACGGCCTCGGCCAAAACGAACAGGCCCTCTTCAAAAGCGGGGGATGGGATCTAATTGAAGACCTGCGCCAGCAAGGAAAGATCAGTCAATATTTGATCGTGGCTCCGGATGGAAAAAATAGCTTTTTCATCAACTCCGCCGACGGCAACGTACGATACAGCGATTTCTTCATCCACGAATTCATTCCTTTTATTGAAAGTAAGTACGTCGTCCGAAAAGGTCGGGCGGGAAGGGCGATTACCGGTCTCTCCATGGGCGGATACGGCGCATTGCGCTTCGCTTTCGCATATCCGGAGTTGTTCTCCGCGGTCAGCGCGCAGAGTGCCGCACTCATGACCGAATCTCCTCAAGAACTGAATTCCGCGTTGCAGTCTCGAAGCCAGTTGGGAAGGCTCATGGGATCGCCATTTGGAGATCCCATCAACATTCCGCATTGGAGGCAGAACGATCCATTTACTTTAGCGCGTACGAATAAGGCTGCGATCGGAAAGCTGGCGATCTATCTTAATTGCGGAAAGGATGATGACTTCGACTTCGAGGTGGGTGCGCAAGCTCTGCATCGCCAGCTTCAATCCGAAGGAATCAAGCAAGAGTTTCATTTGTATCCGGGAGATCACAGTCCGGATTATTTTCTAGCGCATCTAGGGGAAACGCTAGAGTTTCATTCGAAGGTGTTTGGTTTGAGCAAGTGAATTCTGCGCACCACTTGAGCGCATTTGCGCTTCGCTTGAGATTAGTTCGCTTATTCAAATGGATTACAATGCTCCCATTTCATGCGAACCCTTGATTTAGCGCTCAGTTTGGCCTTCTTGCTCGCCACCGCAGCCTGTGGCGGGAACTCCAGCAGCCCAACTTCGGCTACAAGTTCGTCTGTACCTCCTCCAGCCACCGCGTCAGCCGACGTCCGCGCGGACTATCTAGTTTCGCAAATGACGTTGGCGGAAAAAGTGCAACTCGTTCATGGAGGCGCAGCACTTAATTGGACTCAACAAACGCTTCCGCGCGGCGGAGCAGGCTGGATTCCGGGTATCTTACGCCTCGGTATTCCCGATTTGTATTTCTCGGACGGCAGCGTTGGAGTAGGAAACAGCGTCGGCCCAGCGACTGCGCTTCCCTCTTCTCTCGCCAGCGCCGCCAGTTGGGACGTGAACGAAGCAGCCAAATATGGGCAGGTGATCGGCGCGGAGTCGCGAGCTTTCGGCATCAACGTGAACCTCGGTGGCAACGTCAATCTTGCAGGTCGCGAGCCTCGCGGTGGTCGCAACTTTGAAACCAAAGGGGAAGATCCAATTCTTGCGGGCAAGATTACGGCTGCCCATCTCAAGGCAATTCAGAACCAATTCGTTATAGCAGGCATCAAGCATTTCGGCTTTAACGATCAGGAGACGGGAAGAACCACGGCCAATGCACTGATCGATGAGCGCTCGGGCCGCGAGAGTGATTTGCTGGCATTTGAAATCGGCGTTACGGATTCTGGCGTGCAGTCCGTGATGTGCTCCTACAATCTCGTCAACGGCACGTATGCGTGCGAGAACCCCTATCTTCTGAACACCGTTTTGAAAGGGGATTGGGTCTTTCCGGGCTTCGTGATGTCCGATTGGGACGCCACTCACAGCACCGTCAATGCTGCCCTGGCAGGACTGGATCAGGAGCAGCCGGAAAACATTTATTTCGGATCAAATTTGTTACAGGCGGTGCAGGCGGGACAAGTTCCACAAACGCGCCTTGACGATATGGTTCATCGTATTCTGCGCGCCATGTTCGCGGTTGGCATTTTCGATCATCCCGCCGCCGTCCAACCCATCGACGCCGTTACCGATGCTGCCATCGCCCAGGAAACTGAGGAGCAGGGCGCTGTCCTGCTCAAAAATTCGGGTTCTCTTCCTCTAGATAAAACTGCGATTACATCCATCGCGGTTATCGGCTCGCATGCTGATATCGGAGTGCTCTCGGGCGGAGGCTCGGCTCAGGTCACTCCCGTTGGCGGACCGGCGCTCACCGAAGGTAGGCCGTGTCCCCCTTGCTGGGCTCAGGTTGTATGGGATCCCTCGTCCCCGCTCCAAGCCATCCAGGCCAAGGTGCCTTTAGCCTCGGTTATATTCAACGACGGATCGAATGCCAGCGCTGCCGCGGCTGTCGCCGCTTCCTCGAATGTGGCAATCGTCTTCGTCAGCCAGTGGGAGAGCGAAGCCATGGATCTCCCGAGCCTCAACTTCACCGACGTTATCCACGCCACACCAGTTGACCAGGACGCGCTCGTGAACGCGGTTGCCGCGGCCAATCCTCATACCATCGTGGTTTTGGAAAGCGGAGGTGCTAACGTGATGCCGTGGTTGGCCAATGTAAACGCCGTGCTCGAGTCGTGGTATCCAGGACAACGCGGCGGCGATGCCATCGCTAACATTCTCTTTGGCGATGTCAACCCTTCGGGCAAGTTGCCAATCACATTCTCGGCCAGTATCAACGACTTGCCGCGCCCGGTGCTGGCAACTCCTCCAGACACAACCACGCCTTTCAATGTCGACTACACAATTGATGCGGCGAATGTCGGCTACAAATGGTATGACACCAAAGGCCTCACGCCGCTTTTCCCTTTTGGTTTCGGCCTGTCCTACACAACGTTCGCCATTACTAATCCTCAGCTCGCCGCAAATCTATCTGCCAACTCTCTCGGATTTCAGGTAAGTTTCAGTCTCCAAAATACGGGTGCGCGCGCAGGCTCCGAAGTCGCGCAAGTGTATCTCGGATTGCCTGCGAGCACTGGAGAACCAAAACGCCTGGTGGGATGGCAGAAAGTTACATTATCGGCAGGTCAGCAGCAGAGTGTGACGGTTAATGTATTGGCCTCAGACTCCTCCCATCCTCTTTCTTATTGGGATGTCAACGCTCACGCGTGGCTTGCGGCACCGGGGACGTACACGGTGTATCTCGGCAATTCCTCCAGAAATTTAACCACTGTTGGAACCTTCCAACTTCCCTAAAGACAAGCTGCATCGCCAGCTTCAACGGAATGTGAGCGATATGGCGATTTTGCGCCACTCAACCGATAGGTGATACGCCTCACGGTCCAACGCCTTCAAGAATAGTAAGATACGGGCGCAGAAGTCGGAGTTTATTCCGGAGGAAGAAAATGTCTGAGGGATTGTTTAGTCTGCTGCACCTGCTGCTACTGCTTTTCGTGGCCCTGATTTTTTTCGGAATACCGCTTCTGCTCCTTTTTCTTTTGGCGCGATGGTTGGATAAACGCCTGCAAGGTCGACCGGGTGTGAGGGTGTCGATTGTCTCCGTAGTGATCGGCGGAATCACTGATGTTGTCGCGTCAGGTGTTCTCGCGTTACCTGTGGTCATTTACGTGATGGTGAAGAATGACCTTTTACATTCAGCTAAGGGTCCCTCCGCAATCGCCTCGTCGATTCATTCGAGCGGTTGGCTGTATGGGCTGCAATTGGGAATTGGCCTCGGCTGTTCTGTCCTAGGGGGATACGTTGCCGCTTGGATGGCCAAACACGACGAACTGCTCAACGGGCTACTCTCGTCATTCCTCTGCACCGCCATCGGGGTCTATTCCATCATGTCAGGCAAAGACTCCCAAGCGGTGCACGTACAGATATTCCTCCTGGGAGCGGCCCCCGCTTTTGCGTTCTTTGGCGGTTATCTTAGGCAAACACAGAAACGCATGGGTCGTACGCCGGGCGTAATGGGACCCTTCGCCTAAAGTCCATTGACGTAATCAGGCAAGTTCACTAATGGTGAGCTAAGTGCTCTTCCTAGAGTTTCAATCGCCTTATTGCCGTTTTCGCCGCGTGGTAGCCGCACATTCCGTGGACGCCTCCGCCGGGCGGGGTTGATGCCGAGCACAGGTATACATCTTTCGCCGACGTCGCGTAGCCGCGGACCGTCGGACGAAACAGGAACTGCCCGATGTCCATTGCTCCTCCAACAATGTCGCCGCCGATCAGATTCGCGTCCATTGCTTCCAGCGCGGCGGGAGAAAAAACTTTGCGCGCCAGAACGCACTGAGCGAATCCAGGCGCGAAGCGTTCGATCTGCGCTTCCAGCCGGGGCAACATGTCGAAATTCGATCCGTTCGGAACATGGCAGTAGGCCCACGCCGTGTGCTTCCCTTCCGGGGCACGAGTGGAATCGAACAAACTGGGCTGCACCAGAATGATGAACGGGCGCTCCGCAATTTTGCCTTGAGACATGGCCTTCTCGGATTCGGCGATTTCTTCGAAGCTCCCACCAACATGGACTGTCGCGGCGCGTAGACACTCGGAAGCTTGCCACGGAATCGGTCTCGACAACGCGTAATCCACTTTGAAGACTCCGGGGCCGTAGCGATACCTCGTCAGCACGCGCTTGAATGTGTCCGAGAATCTCGCCTCACCCATTCGCAACAATTGTCGAGGAGTAACGTCGCAAAGTGTCAGATCGTAATTTGTCAGCTCAGAGAGACTCTCAATCCGGCGAGATGTGGTCACAGTACCCCCGAGTGTTGCGAGATAGCCGGCTAAAGAATTCGCGATGGATTGTGATCCGCGCATCGGGAGCGGCCATCCGACAGCGTGCGCGGCTACTCCGAGAACAACGCCGAAGACCCCACTCAAGGGTTCATCCAAGCTGAGAAATGAATGTGCGGCCAATCCAGCGAATAATGCTTCCGTTCGTTGGCTGCGAAAACGGCTCGCAATACTCTTCGCCGACGACAGCGTCATGAGTCCAAAGCGCCCGAGCAAGAACGGATGGCGAAATGGCAGATGAATAGGCGCCAACACTTCCGGCGCAAATTCGTTCCAATGATCGGCGAATGGCCCCATAAGACTTCGCCATGCTTTGCGATCGATCCCCAGCGAGGCCTCCGCGTCTTCGAGCGTCCGTTCAAGGGTCACCGCAGTTCCGTCGTCAAGAGGATGCGCTAGTGGTGCGGGCGAATGAATCCAACTCAGACCATAATTCTGCAGTGGCAAGCTTGAAAAAAAAGGAGAACCAACGCCCAGTGGATGCACCGCCGATCCGAAATCGTGCAGGAAACCGGGAAGCGTCAATTCCAAAGTGCGAGCCCCACCGCCGGGAATTGCTTCGGCCTCGAATACGTCGACTTGAAGGCCGTGCTGAGCCAGGACGATGGCGGCGGCCAGTCCATTCGGCCCACTGCCGATAACGCAAGCCCTGGCCTTCATATTTCTCGCGTCCGGCGAATTGTTTCTCGTTCACTCATGTGAAGAATTACGGTTGTGGAACACTTGCTGAAGGCCACTCCACCACTTCAATCTTACCGCTGGGGTCGCGTCCCAACGTCGGAGCGTATAGTCCGCGAAATTCTCGACGCCACCAAACGCCTTGCGAACCCTTCTCAGCCATCGTAGTAAACCAGTACTGCCAGAGCACGGCGCGAACCTGCTTTGGCGGTTGTTGGGCAAAAGGATTTCCCGCAAAAAGAAAGAGCACATCCGGCTCATTCGCCAGCAAGCGCTCCTCGGTACTCGGGACGATCGGATATTCACGCCATGAGCCCAGAGATGCAAACCACAAATTCCAATCAAAGCGAGGCTGGTACGGCGCGTAAATTCCCGGCGGTGTGCGAACATCCTGCGGCTTGAAGCGAAACGGGTATGCGACCCAATTTTGACCATCCATTGAACCCTGGAATTCAATTTCGTACCGTCCGCGGGTCATGACTGCAAAGAGTCCATATCGATTGGCAATGCGAAAAGGCTCAAGCGCAGTTACCGGCGAAACTGGCAATGGCGCCCTCGGCAAGAACATCCAAACCAATTGGGCGGTGGTCGCATAGAAAATCCAGCCAAGCATGACGGCGGTTACAGAAAGCCGTAACGCCACCAGAGGCGACGTTTTGTATGGACCAGGTTCGGCGTTACTCCCATCGGAACCGGCGACAGAAGTTTTTGAACTTAGAGGAAACAACTTCTTGAACCTTCCCGGGATGAAGCGCGCACAAAAGCCGTCGTCGAGGAGCAAGAATCCCAGCGCAAGCACCAGGTAATTCAGAAATGCATAGTTGGCGGTGAGGATTATTCCGATTTGCCAGGGAGTCACGATAAAGAAAAGAATAATCCGGAAACGGCGAGGCAGGAGAAACATCCACACAAGCCCAAGCTCAAGAGCGAGCGTGCCGTACACAGAAGCTGCATGAAACCAATGCGGCAGATGCTGAACGTACCAACCGATCCACGTGGGCAGCGGACCATTCTGGTAGTACTCGTCCATCGCCGTGAAATTGCGCCACTCGGGATCGCCGCTGGCAATCTTTACGACTCCGGACTCGAAGTAAATTCGAAACCACTCCCATAGCAACAGGAACCAACTCGCCCGCGACGCAGTCCATCTTTCTCCCCAACCCGGACGAAATCCTGGCGGGGCCAGGAATAGCGATATGAATCCGGCTTCGAGCAACATGCCGTCAGACTGGTAACTGGAGAAATCTCCTGCGGCCGCAATAAAAGACAGGAAGCACACAAAACAAATCGCAAGCGTCACGCGGGGCCATACATTCACAACGATCAGCAATGACGCCAGCATCCCCACCCAACACAGGGCCGAGAGCATGTGCGAACCGGTGGAAAACCACAGCAACGTTGGCGCAAACCAAAATCGCGCAGGACCCAGTTGGGTAGCTACCGCCCGCAGGTATTCGTATGCGGGCAGAATTCCATTAGGGCCGATCAGGCCGCGGATCTGAAATACCAGCGATAAGAACGCGGAGAAATAGATTAGTCCGAGCGCACGAAGAAAAATCCAGCGCGGGATCAGGCGGTCCGAAGCACCTCGCTCCGAATCGAACAGCCAGCGAACGGCAGACGGAGGCGACCATTCCATGTTTTGCCCATCAGGCTGCTATCAAGCACCGCATTAAAAAACCGGGGAACTCATCCCTTCAACGCCAATGCCTTAGTTCGTGTCTCGGCCACGAAGACCTCGTCTTTCAATGATTCCAGATTGATTTCAACATTCGCCAGCGCACCTTCCGTCGCAGCGCGAGCGAGAGCGATTGCCGTAACCAAATCAGATTTCATATTTCGATTGGTAACCTGCTTTAACTTCTCGGCAATAGCGGCAACTTCTTTCGCCTTTTCGGCGACGCCAAGAGGAACCATCGTGGCCTGCTTCAACGCGGCATTAATAATACCGTCACCATCCTGTATTTCCTTTGCCCGCTTATAGGCTCTTACTACGGCGTTGTAAGATTCAGCGTCGGAATCGATAGCGCTTTTCAACTCTTCACGCAGCACCGCCAGCCGCGTGATGGCCTCACTCAGGGCGGCCTCATATTGCAGATATGCCTTCTTGCTTCGCGAGATGGACGCCACCATGCTGGCCAGCCCCGCAGCCATGGCGGCGCTCGCCGCAGCGGCACTGCCTCCGCCGGGAGTTGCCGTAGGGGCCGCGAGCTGTTCGATGAACGGCTCAACTCCAGCCCGAACTCCGCCGACTGCCATTCTTCCGCCCATCACGGCCGCCAGCCGGTTTTCTAGGATCATGGACGAATCAAAATTCTCGACTTGCAAGAACCATTCCGCGGTCAATTCCAACGCCTTCTTCGGAATCAATCCTACGATCTCGCTGCTGACGGGACCCACCCCATACCGCGCCGCCTCGCGCTTTACCAGTTCAAAAACGCGGTGAAGGGGTGTCTGCTCGAAGTCTGTAAGGTTCATCGAGACTTGCGCCATGCCGCGCACGAAAAATCCCGCGCCCTTCACAAAACGCAGGCCGCCGCTGGAAGCGCGCACTGCTTTGGCGACCTTCTTCGCAATCTCGACATCGGCGGTGTTGAGGAACACGTTGTAGGCGATCAGCGCTTTGCGTGCGCCCACCACGACTGCGCCGGCCGTGGGATGGAGCTGCGCCTCTCCGAAATCAGGCTTGCGGGCAGGAACGGTCGCGATCTCGGCGCGTATTCCCTCAAACTGTCCACGGCGGATGTATTCCAAATTCTGGCGCTCGGGAGAAGTTGCCGCCGCCTCGTAGAGATAAACTGGGACCCGGTATCGCTTCCAAATTTCTGCGCCCGCCTGGCGAGCCATCTCAACGCAATCTTCTAGAGTAACGCCTTCAATTGGAATGAACGGAACCACATCCGCCGCACCCAAGCGAGGATGCGCGCCGCTGTGTTTCGTCAAATCTAATATTTCAGCCGCCTTACCTACGCCACGAATCGCGGCTTCCTGAATTGCCTGCCGTTCGCCAACGAGCGTTATCACACAGCGATTGTGGTCGGAATCCATCTCGCGGTCGAGCAAATAGACGCCATCCATTTTCATGGCTTCGACGATGGCGTCGACTGTCGATTTATCGCGTCCTTCGGAAAAATTCGGGACACATTCCACGAGTGTTGCCATACGCGAGAAGAATATCTGGCGCAACCGAGGGCCGCAACTGTCGAAGCGAGTTTGAGACAGATTGTAGCTTTGCTCGCCTGGGTAGCCGAGGGGCGGCTGTCCCTACGTGGCCGACGCTAGTGCTTGAAGAATCTGCCGATTCCCAGGCGTACCTGCACAGTGTTCAGGCCAGGATTGGGTACTGCCAGACCGGCATTTGAAATGTGAAGATAGCGGACTTCCACTGTCCAGTTATATTTCTCTCCCAGGAAATGCATTCCCAATCCTGTTCCTGGAGTGAAGTTAACATTATTCGTGCCGGCGGGAACGTCGTTGTTCGTAAAAAGCACACCGCCGCTGAGCTCGAAATAGGGAACAATTTTTCCGCGGGTTGCAAAATTCCATTTCAAATTTAAAGGATTAAAACCGGCGCCATAAGAAGTGGTCGATGGCTCAAACTCATTGGCACCCTGAAACACCATGAATACGGGGACGATATCTACTGCGTATTCGAAGCGTCCTTTAAGAAAGCCCGGACCAAAAGGACGGGTCAATATCCATCCGTAACGAACTCCAACATTCCAGACTTCCGTATCTGCCGTGCCTCCGGGAACGGAATGTCCTCCTCCGGTCCAGAGTTCGATTTCGTGTCCACCATCTTCTGGGCGTGCTTGCCCGGCCGCGAAAGAAGGTAGCAACAGAATCGCGGGCAAGAGTACCCGCGCCACACGAGACGAGAGGGTCACAGTCCCAATCCCCCATCGACGGTCAGAATCTGGCCGGTTATAAAACTCGGGGCCGTGGCAAAGAACAAAACCGCCGTCGCAACATCTTCCGCTGTGCCATTGCGCTGCATCGGAGTCTGCCTGGCCATACGTTTCATAAACGCGGACGCTGATTTATCGCCTAGATCAATCATCCCAGGAGCGACGCAGTTGACAGAAACTTCGGGCGCCAAGGCTATCGCCATGACTTTTGTAAGCATATGAAGAGCGGCTTTGGACGAACAGTAGTGAGCGTGAGTCGCCCACGGTCGCAGTCCTCCCAGCGACCCCAGGTTAATAATCTTGCCTCGTCGATCCCGAAGAAGGTTTAAGCTTGCCTGGGACATCAGAAAAGGCCCGCGCACGTTCGACGCGAACATCGCATCCCACTGTTTGAGCGTGAGTTTCTCGAATTCGACGGTCTCGTAGTTGGCCGCGTTATTTATCAGGATATCCAGACCGCCAAAGTCTCGTTTGACTTCACGAACAGCATTGCCAATGCTCCTCGGATCCGCAACGTCGCAACGCAACGCGATCGCCCGTACTCCAAAACTCCCAATGTCGATGACGGTGGACTGCGCTTCGCGTGCCGATGTGAGGAATGTGATGGCGACGTCTGCGCCGGCGGCAGCTAGCGCTAATGCCGCAGCTCGTCCAAGGCGACGGACCCCACCAGTGATCAAGACGGACTTGCCCGATAGCGGCTTGTCGGCCGGTTGAGATCTATCTACTTGCGCCATGGATGTTGCGATTGTAGCCGCTTTCGGCGACTACGCTACAGTGACTAGGTGAGGTTTTCACGTGATCTTGCCCGAGGCCAGGTCTTTCACCAATTCCAGATCCGCTTCCAGGAAATCGAAGGATGGCAATTCTGTACGATCCGCCCAACGCATGTCTTTAAAGATTTTATTCTCCAGTTCGCCCTTATAGTCTCTGACTACGAAGAAACGCAGCTCCACCGAACTTCCATTTTTATATTGATGGCGGATTCGCGCGACCTCGTCCCCAACGCTGGCCTCAATTCCGAGTTCCTCGTCCAACTCGCGTCGCAGCGCATCTCTCGGCTGCTCTCCCTCTTCGATTTTTCCGCCGGGAAACTCCCACTTCAATGGCATGGTTTGATGGCGCGTCCGCTGGCAAACCAGAACCTTGCCGTCCTTAAAGATCAAAGCTGCAACCACCTGCTTCACGATACCTCCAGCACGGATTTTGCGTTGTGGCATCGTAGACCAATCGACTGTGGAAAAACTTTGGGATGGATAGCGTATGCCAATGCCCGCAGGCCATGAACAAGAGTCGGCGCAGGCGTGTTCAAAAATTCATCGCGTATGCAGTAAACGCGACCTTCGCGAGCCGCACGCATCTCCGACCATCCACGCTCACGGACAATTTTCTCAAGTGGAACGCGATCGCCTGCCCCGCACCAAGCGAAGACTGTTATGTCCGGATTTTCGGATAGGACCGCCTCTGCAGATGTCTTTGCGCCCGCGGTGCCGACGAATTCCCCTCCGGCCGCTTCAATCAGTTCTTTAACCCATGGCTGAGACGCGATCAGCGGCTTGCCCCATTCTTCGCAATACACTCGCGGTCGCGGCAGATCAGCGGTCTGCTGCCGAATCGCTTCGATCTCTTGCTTCATTGTTTCAATCACCGTTGCGCCGGCTTCGGGCACTCCCGCCAAACCGGCGATGATCGCGATGTCACCATAAATATCGGACAGGGTGTGCGGCGCCAAACCGAGAAATCGCACTCCTGACTTCAAAATTTCCGTCACAGATTTCTCCTGATATGGAACCGCTGCGATTACGAGATCAGGACGGGCCGCCATGACCTGGTCACTCTGAGCCGTCCAAGAGTCGGCGACAATTAAGTTCGTATTTTTCGACTTAATCTCGGGACAGACTTCCACGCAATATTTTGTGCAAGCAACGACGCGATCAAGTTTTCCAACCGCGGAAAGAATGACAGTCGCGCTCGGCTGCAAGGAAACAATTCTTCGCGGCGTGTGATCAGTTGTCATGCAGAGGCTTACGAGGATGAGATGTTAGCTTTTATGTTATTTGCCGATGTAGGAAGGATATAACTTGGAACCGGCAAATCATACTCACAACTTGACCGTTCGCGGTAGATCCGACCGATCCAGTACGGTAAAGATCCGGGCTCAGAATTTTGAAGGTAGTGACACGGGAAAAGTTGCGGGTTGAAACCGAACCGCACTGGGTTCAACGACGGAATGCTCGTGCAATCCTGATAAGGCCTCGCGCTGGGAAGTCATGAATGTGTGTTCTTCGGTTCTCGAAAAAGCCCTGTCTACCATTCCCTCGAACATCGGGATCAGCGAATCCCCGCCTACCGGATTCTGAATATCAGCCAGACTCTGATTCCATCTTTGCGATGTCAGCAAGTTAAAGGATTCCGCTCTTGGCGCGGAACGCAATGCCGAATACCCGAGCCAGATCATGATGGCTAAACTATAGGATATGCCATCCACAGCAGAGACCATGTTTCCACTAACCCGGCCAGAGCTGTAAAGAGCGAATGCCCCCAGCTCAGCAGCAGCATAAGATCCAAATCCTAGCGCAATTCCGAAACTGTTTTGCTTCCACGAGACGCCCAAATACCTCGCGAAAACCAGAAGGAACAAGATGAGACCGCAATGGATCACTCTCACACCACGCTGCAGGACGAGCATCGCTTCAATTACCGCTCCTTGTTCGGAGCTTGGGCTCGCAGCGGCGATCACCACGGCGGCAAGTAACATTACTAAACCAGCCCACTTGAATAGGACTGACCCCAAATCTTTCAGGGCGTGATAAGGACGAAAAACGTCTTGAAAGATTTCATAAATGACTTTGAATCCCAGCGCCAAGCTGATACCCGTGCAGATCCAGTATCCGTAAAAGTAGACTGAATAGCTGGCTAGCTTTTGAATCGGAAACAATACGCAGAAAATTGCGATTTGAGCGGCCAGATAGGTGAAGAAAACAGGAAACACCCGGTGCAGTTTTCGTCTAAACATCGCTACGCCGACAGCCACCTGCAGCACTGGATGGCTTACCCACAGCGCGGTTTGAAGTTGGGGAGTCATTGCTAGATTCTTGAGAGGAAAGCTCCTTTCCCCTCCCAAAACTCTAGCACCTACAATCCGGGGGTCAATGGACGAAGGTAATCTAAAGTAACCATTACCCTCTCTTGAAATCCAACCGGAAGCGGCAAAACCTGCTACCGGAAGTTAAAGCCTCTCCGAAGGCCCTAATAACATCAGGAATGAACAGTTGAGGAGGAATGTTGGAATGTCGTCGCGGTTTCTCGCAGTAATAATGATGTTGTATTCGTCGGAGGATTTTAGGTTTTCAAGCAGGGAGGACGACCGCTTAGGCCCGACAGTCGCCAGGAACCTGAGGAATCGGTGGAGATCGGCGCCTTCAGCCGAGTCATGGTTAGCAAAGGACACTTCGGATTCTTTCGCAAAATGCCAGGCTAACGAAGCGGCGGTAGCCACCGCCTCCTCATATTTCTCTGCGGAGAGTATGCCGGGGCTTGGATTGTCGAACACAATTCGCAATTTTCGATTGTCTTCGCTGCTGAACTCGCGGACCTTTAGCGAACCTGTCTTGGCGGTCGCCTTCCAATCAACGTGGCGGGCAGAATCGTCCGGCATGTACTCCCGAAGCCTGTACAGATCATTTCCGCGTCCGCGAAAGAAGGTCTCAATCTCCCCTGCGATCCGGGGGATTAATTCAATTTGGTCGCGAGCAAACAGTACCGATGGGTAAACGATTATCTCCCGCATATCCACCACGCGGCGGATCTTGGTGAGGAACGCGAAAGGAAACCGAGTCGAGAGACCAAAACTCTCTTCCCGATAGCATCCGCGCCGCTCAAAACGAAAATCCAGGTCGGCCTTAAGTTCTCCGCGCGCCGGGATGTAAGGAAAATATGTGGTCCCCGAAAATATCGGGTTCGCCACTGCACCGCGAGCAACTCGCTGAAGTCTGCGATCCGGCAGTTTCAGCCACTGTTCATGTGGGGGCCGCCTGGGCGGGAAAGCGAAAGTTGCCGGTTTCCACTGCCATTGTTTAGTTTTAGCCTGCTTGCCGAATGGCGCTACGTTTACGGATAGTGACGGCATCCATTTTCTGGGGTTTCGTAGAGCCAGCCGACCGCGGACTGGCTCGCCTGCAAAGACATGTTCGGGCAAGCGGACGTCGAGTTCCAAATCACGCAACACCACTGCTGAAGCAACACCAGAGACCGCAATAGCGGCGAGCATGGCGGCTACGATGATGTAGAGAAGGTTGTTTCCCGTGTTCAGCGCCGCCACTCCGATGAGCAACACGACCGACACGTAGAGGAGCCCGAACTTTGTGACCTTGTAGTCCACTGCGTCTCGGATGCGTGCTCCTGCTACGCGCTTGGCGAGGTACGGGACAGTCGTGACTCCAACGAAAACTGCTAGCAGCAATGCAACGGAAGCCAGGATTAACGTACTCCACAAATTGCCTGATTCACGCGCGACGCTCGAGAAGAGGGCTGCGGCGAAGGCTAGAACAAGCCCAGCGATCGCTAGAAAGAAACGAATCCACGCTTCAGAGAGGGCGATGGATGGGAGCACGGCGCCTGTCCGGGAGGCGGAGGTCTGACTGGCTTTAAGCAAAACGCGCAATTTAGGTGAGCCTAATGAAGCGTACCATCACTGGAAGTTACCCGAAAGTTACTCTCGCTCTCACAGGACCCTCAGTGGATATGTATTTGCCTCTGCTTGCCCATATGTCGGAGTTTGCAAAAACCGTAGAGCCTAAACGGCTACGCTTCATGGACTTACCAAAAGACACAGAAGTCTTCCATAAAATGTATTCCCGAAACGCCTCTCCCTCTATAATCATGGAAGTGTCTACTAGTAATGGATTTACTGGCCCTCGTATGTCAGGTCCCATGGCCCCGAACGTGCATAAGTCTCTCAGCACGGCCAGCTCTGGCCGTTGGCAGTTAGCGCGAATGAATCGAGATTTTCAAATTAGTCCAGCGGTTTTGCTGTTTCTGCTCACTGCGGCGGCAATCGTTCTGGCCGCCATCAATTTTCAAAAAGAGAGCGAATACCTGGTCCCATCAGACGGAGTTTGGTGGATGGAGCACAGTGGAAAGCTCGTAGCCGACCGGGTCGAAGCCAATGGGCCGGGGGCCAAGGCCGGGATCAAAGAAGGCGACAACTTAGTTGAAATTGACCAGGAACCTATCCAGAACGAGGCTTCGCAAGTTCGGCAAATGTATCGCGTAGGGGCCTGGTCAAAGGCTACGTACTCGGTGGTGCGTAAGGGTGTACCGGTAGACGCGGTTGTAATTCTGGTGCCAGCGGAAAAATCGCTGAACCAGTGGTTACGGCTGATTGCGCTGATTTATCTAGGAATTGGGATTTATGTGCTGCTTCGCCGATGGACAGCACCCGGATCCATGCACTTTTACATTTTCTGCCTCGTGTCGTTCATTTTTTACGCCTTCAAGTACACCGGCAAATTTAACCAGTTCGACTGGACGATCTACTGGTCCAATGTAGTGGCTGGCCTTTTACAGCCCGCTTTATTTCTCCATTTTGTTCTTACTTTTCCCGAAAAAAGCCGTTTGATCCGCAAACATGGCTGGGCAATTCCCCTGATTTACATCCCGGGGGCGGTTTTGTTGGTCCGCCACATCCTGGCGCTTCGATTCTTGAACGCGACTGAGAGTTTGCGCTGGAACCTTGATCGCCTGCAGATGGGTTACCTGGCGATGTTTTTCATAATCGCGGCAGCCGTTTTGTGGCACAGCTATCGCAGCGCTAGCACCCCGATCCTTCGCCAGCAGTTGAAGTGGGTCACACGCGGCACGATCCTTGCAATCACCCCATTCACGCTGTTCTACGTGATCCCTTACCTTACTGGCGCAGTACAGACAAATGGGATGCGAGTTTCCGTTCTGTCGCTTGGGGTGCTGCCGCTAACTTTCGGATACGCCATCTTCCGTTATCGCCTGATGGATGTGGATCTGATCTTCAAACGCGGCATGGTCTATACCCTGGCTGCGGGAGCAATCGCCGGCAGCTACTTTGCGATCGTGGCCGCGGTCGCAGAAGTCGTGCACGCACGAATACCCAGCTCTGGACCGGTCGGCTTGGTACTGGCAATTGTGGTTACGGCGGTGCTGTTTGATCCCGTCCGCAAATGGATTCAGGAGCGCATCGATCAATTTTTCTACCGTACTCATTATGACTACCGAAGAACTTTAGTTGAGTTTGCCCGCGATCTGAGTGCAGAAACCGATCTGGACAAGATGCTCGCCTCGGTTGTGGATCGTCTGTCGCGAACACTTGCCGTCGATCGCATGGCGATATTTCTGTCAGCTGGCGAACCGGGAGAACGTTTCGTCCTGGCGAAATCATTTGGCATGACCCAGACAGGCGGCCTGGATTTGGGCTTTCTGGGCGTGCGCCGTCCAGAATCGGAATCGGGGCACCTCTTTTTCGATAATACCCATCAAGTGCCAAGGGAGACAGCAAGCGCACAGTCAACTATTGCGAAGCTAGACCTGAACTACTACATCTCCTGCCGCGCCCGACAGCACGCCATCGCTGTCATCGGGTTGGGTAAGACGGTCGAGGGCGATTTTCTCTCCAGTGAAGACGTTGAGTTACTAGAAACTTTGGCAGGATATCTTGGGATTGCGATCCAGAACGCGCGGCTATACGCATCTCTGGAGCAAAAAGTCTCTGAATATGAGCGGCTGAAAGATTTCAACGAGAACATCGTCGAGTCAATCAATGTCGGCGTGCTGGCCGTCGATTTGGCGGATCGGGTTGAATCATGGAACTCGCAGATGGAAGTCATGTACGCGCTGCCTCGCTGGCAGGCGATGACACGTCCTCTGAGCGAGGCTCTTCCGGCCGCATTCGTCGAAGAGTTCTATCGCGTCCGCCAAAATCCCGGCATTCACAATCTTTATAAATTTCGCCTCGGTACACCGACAGGGGAAAGCCGCGTGGTGAATGTCGCCATCGCGCCGCTGGTGACCAAGAAGTTTAATGTGATTGGCCGGCTCATCATCATGGATGACATCACTGAGCGGGTTGAATTGGAGTCGCAATTGTCGCAAGCGGATAAGCTTTCCTCGATCGGATTGCTTGCCGCAGGGGTCGCGCATGAGGTTAATACTCCACTTGCGGTGATTTCTTCTTATGCGCAAATGCTCTCAAAGCAACTTCAAGGGGATCCACAAAAGAGCGGGTTGATGGAGAAAATTACTCGTCAGACTTTCCGAGCTTCAGAAATCGTGAACAACCTGCTGAATTTCTCCCGAACCAGCGGCACCGAATTCACCAATGTTGACTTGAGCAGCATCATCCTCGACACACTCGCGCTACTGGAACACCAATTCAAGACCGCTAAGATTCAGGTACAGGATGAACTTGCCGGACATCTCCCGCCCATTCACGGTAATGTCGGCCGTCTTCAACAGGTTTTTCTGAATTTATTTCTGAATGCCCGCGATGCGATGCCGAATGGAGGAACGCTGCGTGTTGCGACCTTCAACGGCTCTAGTGTTTCGGTAGTGGTTGCTGATACCGGAACCGGAATTCCGCAGGAGCATATCCGGCGTATTTATGATCCATTTTTTACCACCAAAACCGCGCCGACTGAGGGACAAAGCCGCGGTACCGGTCTTGGTCTATCGGTCACCTACGGCATCATTCAGGAGCATGCAGGACAAATCCGAGTAGAAAGCCGCGCCGGCGAAGGCACAACTTTCACTCTTGATTTCCCCATGGTAAAGAAGGCGGTCAATGTCTGAGGCCGCAGTACTTTCGCAGCGAGGCGTTGGCGCGGGGGCGTCCTTCCCGCTCGGCTCTGTCCTGATCATCGACGATGAAGCCGCAATTCGGGAGTCGTTGCAAACCTTGCTTGAAATGGAAGGCTACCAGGTGGAAACTGCATCCACCGCCCTCCAAGGCCTCGAGAGAATCGGCGAACGGGAGTTCGACCTCATCTTGCTCGACCTCGCCTTGCCCGATCGTAACGGCATTGACTTGCTTGCTGACCTTCGAATTCACAGTCCACAACTTTCGATCATTATGATCACCGCTTATGGAACGGTTGAGAATGCAGTAAGCGCGATGCAGGCCGGCGCCGTGAATTTCGTTCAGAAGCCATGGGACAACGAAAAGTTGCTGGCCGACGTAAGAGCGGCGGTGGCCCGGCATCGCGTTGAAGAAGAGAATATCCAACTCAAGCGCGCGCTAAAGCAGCGCTATAACTTCGAGAACATTGTGGGCAAAAGCGAGCCCATGTTGAGGATTTTTGATTTGGTCGCGCAGGTTGCGCCCAGCCGCTCA
>Ga0073928_10002855_pt1 | contig 28544 bp, 19 predicted proteins | sample PaiPotPPA55metaG_FD_76969 | JGI IMG/M metagenome (GOLD analysis project Ga0073928, IMG submission 76969) | Iron sulfur acid spring bacterial and archeal communities from Banff, Canada, to study Microbial Dark Matter (Phase II) - Paint Pots PPA... ...
ATTTGGAAGATGCCGGTCGAAATCCCCGCTCCGATTCCGTTCGATCAGGACACGCAGCATGCTTCCTACGATCCCGAGTATGCTAACCGCTTCTGGCGCATTCTGGTGCGGTGCGATGAAGTGTTCAAAGAGTTTCGCGCCGGGTTCATCGGAAAGGCAAGTCCCGTGCATTTTTTCTGGGGCAGTTTCGATTTGGCGGCGACGCGCTTCTCGGGGCGGCGCGCTCCAGAGCGGGCGGGAGCCGACTCCATAACGCGGGAAGCGTATTCGCACGAAGTGAGCAGCGTAGGATTTTGGCCGGGAGGCGGCGACATTAAGGGAGCTGCGTTTTATGCCTATGCAGCGCCTGAGCCGCCGGGGTTTGCGCAGCATCCAGTTCGTCCGGCGAAGGCATTTTATCACCCGCAACTGAAGGAATTCCTATTGATGTACGACGACGTGCGGCGGGCCGCTTCACCCAAGGAGACGTTGCTGGCCTTCATGCAAAGCACCTATGACGCGGCGGCGGACCTCGGGAAGTGGAATCGCAAGGAATTGGAACGCGAAACCGGAAAGTAAAGTGGCAGTAGTGGCTGCGCCTGGCGCATTTCGTCAGGATATAAAATTAGCTTCGACGAAAAGATTGTTGAGGGATTCGGAAAGATTAGGGTGGGCGAAAACAGTGTTGCGGAGAACGGTGTAGGCCAGCTTCCCCATCATCGCCAGCTGAATCATCGACATCACTTCGCCGCCTTCGAGACCAAGAACAGCGGCTCCCAGGATTTGTCCGGTGTCGGCATCAACGATGGCCTTCATGAATCCGCGTGTTTCGTCCACTTCCAGCGCGCGCGCTACCCGGCTCATGGGCATTTTGGCGACGCGAATCTTGCGATTTTGCTCGTGTGCTTCCGCTTCAGTGAGCCCGACGCGGCCTAGCTGCGGATCGATGAACACCGTGAACGGAACAAGTCGGCCCTCGATGCTGGCGCTGCCCTTCTCAATAAGATTTGTTCGAAGGATGCGGAAGTCGTCGTAAGAAATATGCGTGAACGCCGGGCCGCCCTTGATGTCGCCGAGCGCGTAGATCCCAGCCACATTTGTTTCGAGCTTTGCGTTCACTTGAATAAAGCCGCGTTTGTCCGCGGCAATGCCTGCGGCATGGATGTTGAGAGTGTCTGAATTGGGCTCGCGGCCCGTGGCAACCAGTAAATGAGATCCACTGATCGTGCGGCTTCCGCTTTCGCCGCCTGCGGCCACGGCAAGTTTGATTTGCGGGCCTTCCTTAGCCACGCGTTGCACTTTGGCGTTAAGCAGAACGTCGATGCCGTCCTGTTGCAGAATCGCCAGAACTTCCGCGGCGACGTCGGCGTCTTCTCCTCGGAGCAATTGCGAAGCTTGCTGCACGATGGTGACGCGGCTGCCAAAGCGGCGGAAAAGCTGGCCAAATTCAAGCCCGACATATCCGCCGCCGATGACGAGAAGATGTTCGGGCACAGCGTCCAATTCCATGATGGAAGTGCTGTCGAGATAAGGAACGTTTTGCAGGCCTTCGAGCGAAGGCACGGAAGCGCGGCAACCCGCATTGATGAAAAATTTATCGGCGGTGAGCGTGCGTTGGGAGCCGTCCTTAAGCCGGACATGAATCGAACGCGGGCCAGTGAAGCTGGCTTCGCCGAAAAGCAGCTCGAGATTGGCAGTTTTTTCGATGCGAGCCTGACTGCCGCTACGGAAAGTGGTGATGATCGCGCGCTTGCGCTCGCGGACGCGGCTCATATCCACCGTGATGCTGCCTGCATGCACGCCATAATCGGCGCCACGGCGCGCAAGGTACGCGACGCGGCCGCTCGCGACCATTGTCTTAGTAGGAGTGCAACCCTCGTTGACGCAGGTTCCTCCGACGTGCTCGCGTTCCACGAGCGCAGTGCGCAGGCCGGCGTTAGCTAATGCCTGGCAAAGCGGCGTCCCTCCCTGGCCGGAACCGATGACGATGGCCTGATAGTGGTCGGATGCGCTCATGGATGGTCCTCCGCTTCTAAACACTTTAACTTTGCCGATAATTGGATGCACAAAGGGTAGCGATATTTTCAGTAATTCAGAAATGAAACTATCATTCCCCAGGGAGAGCCACGCACGAGAAAATCCGTCTTAGGAAGTGATCTGCGGGACGGCTGGCTCGGGCGGCGCTGGAAGAGGCTCCGGGAAAAGCCTCCGGGCGCGGAGCGCGCCAATGAGCAGAGCAAGATTGGTCATCAGAATGACGGCAAAGGCAAGCGAGGGAAGAAACTCGAACTCGGTGCCGCGAGCTTCCACAATTTGTATGCCTAGCACTGCGGTGATGAGGCCGCGCGGCAGAAACCAACTCATCAGTTCGCGCTCGTGAGACGTGAAGGCACGCCAGGCGAAGCGCCCAGACTGCACGGAGAGCCAGCGGGCGATGAAGATCGCTCCAAAACAGCCGAGCGCCAGGACGGCGTGCTTTCGTAAGCCTTCGAATTCGACAAGCGCACCGAGCAAGACAAAGAAAAAGGTACGAATCAGGAACGCCAGCTCGCCGTGAAAAGTCAGCATCTGGCCATGATGCTGCGCATGCGAGCGGCCATGCTCTTGCTTGACGGGCGTCTCGGAAAACCAGTCTTCACTTTCGTCGTCATCGCCGAGTTGGAAGCGCTTTTGCGCCGCCGGATAATTGGAAAGCGTAAGGCCAAATACCAGGACGGCGACGAGTTCGTTGCCGTGAATCGCGTGAACTCCGGAGTAGATCAGCAAAACAACGGCAAAGGTCAGCACATGCCAGAAGCGCTCCTCGAAAAGAAGTGGCAGGAGATAGGACCACAGGATCCCCATAAGAACGCCCGACGCAACGGCCAGAATGACGCTGGAAAAAAGGCTCCACGCGATTATTTTTGCCGAAGCGCTGCCGCCAGCGGCGATGTCGAGAAGCGTAGTGACAGCCAGGACTGCAAGCGCGTCGCCAAACGAAGCTTCGACAAGCAAAGTGACTTTGACTTCGCGCCGCAGATTCACTTGCTGGAGAACCGGAAGAAGGATCGAGCTGCTGATGCAACCCAGCGCCGCTCCCACAAGCAGCGCCGGAATCCAAGTGAAATGAACCGCATGGCGGCAGACAAGCGCGACACCAGCCGCGCTGAGCGCGTAACTGAAGACAGAAAGAAACAAGCCACCGGCGAAGTGGCTGAGAATTTCGCGCAGCTTGAGTTCGAGGCCGCCTTCGAAAAGGATGAGTATGAGCGCGAGTGAGCCGAAACCATGCGTCGCGCCGCGAAAAACATCGGGATTGACCCAGTGGAGCACCGGGCCGATAACCACACCCGTCGCCATGAGAATGATGACATCCGGTACACCGGTAAAGCGCACGAGGCGGTTAGCGACAAAAGCAAGAACAAGCAAACCACCGAGCAGCGCGAAAAAGAGATTCAAGTTCATGGAAGTATCCGGCGTGCCCGGCGTGGAGAAATAGTCGCGAAAATGTGTAGTCGAAGCAAATTAAAAATTTGCGCGGATGAGACGGTGGCGCGACCGCGCAAGGGGATTTAGCGAACAGCCTCAGACGAATTAATGCCGGGAAACGATGAAGAGGGCGGCCCCGATGGCAATGGCATCCTCCAATAGAGCAATAGCAAAATCAGGAACTTTGAGCGCTTTCACGAGGCCGGTGCGCCATTGATAGCCGGCGAAAGCTCCTGCGATGCCCCCTGCAGCGCCAAGAATGGCACCAGGCGCGAGAGACTGTCCAGCCGATACGCCAACGCAAGCCCCCGAAAGAGCTCCGCAAACAAAACGGGCGATCAGCCCCACAGGCGCGGTGCGGCTGGGCGTCGAGGGCAGCTTGTCCGCGATAAGTTCGGCAATGGCAAGCACAGTGAAGATGGCGACAGCGGCGGTCGATCCCATGAACGCGAGTCGGGTACCAGCCAAGTTGAGCCAGTTGCGATGCGCAGCCCAAGCCACGACCGCAGGCGCAGTCAAGGAGCGCACGCCAGACACCATGCCGATAGCAAACGCGAGAAATAGAACAAAGGTAGCGCTCATGGAGAGAGATGTATCTCTGCTTGCGGCGAGTGTCAAGTAGCACCGGCACTCTTGCCTGTGCTCTTTTCTTTGTGCTCTTCATTTGGCACAGATTAAACGCGGACAAAACCGCACAGACAAGAGTACCCGTGCTACGAAGAAACTCTTGACTTTCGCTTTTTATTCGCCTAAAGTGCGGGGCGGTAGAGGAAACGGGAAACGGGCGGCGTTCGGCTCCATTGCCTTTTTGGCTCTCACGAACTGGACGCCGCCCGTTGAAAATTCCGAGCCCTAAGCGGGGTGAGGGGTCCACTCGAAAGAGAGATCCCTCGACTCCGACGACTATCCAGGACGCAAAGAACGCGCTCCGCGATGGCCTGCATGGCTCGGAAGAAAGTGTAGATCATTCCGCTTCCCTGAGTTCACCGCTGTGCGGTGACAATTAAGTTGACCGCTGTGCGGTCACCGTTACTAGGAGCTGCCATGGACGTCTGTGTCGAAAACGTATTCCCTGCAGTGGCGATGCCGTTTAATCCTTTTCACGAAGACGCGCGCGAAGAAAAAGGCCGCGGAGCTGACACGCCGCGCTCCAAGGCGATCCCGAACATCGTGCATGTGGATGTGGACGCGTTTTTTGCTTCGGTCGAGCAGGTGCTGAATCCGAAGCTGCGCGGCAAGCCGGTGCTGGTGGGGCGCGGCGTGGTGGCGTCGGCAAGCTATGAAGCGAAGATGTGCGGCGTAAAGACGGCGATGACGTTTCGCGACGCTCTGCGTATTTGCCCGAAGGCGTTGGTGGTGCCAGGGCAGTACGAGCACTACGCGGATTTTGCAGAGCGCGTGCGGCGGATTCTCGAGACGTACACGCCTGCGGTCGAAACGGCGGCGCTCGACGATTTTTATCTTGATTTCGCGGGGACGGAGCGGCTGTACCCGGATTATGAGGCCGCGCTGCGCCGGGTACAGGCGGAAGTGCTGGAACAAACAGGATTGAGCGTGAGCGTAGGCGCGGCGCGGACGAAAGTGGTGGCGTCGATTGCCTCGCGGCTGGAGCGGCCGCGCGGGTTCCGCATGATTGCGCCGGGAACAGAAGAAGATTTTTTGACGCCGCTGCCGGTCGAGAAGCTCCACGGGATTGGACATGTCCACGCAAGCATGCTGGCGGAGCGCGGGATCGCGACGATCGGAGAACTTCGGCTGGTGCCGCGAGCAGCTCTGGAGGCCGCATTTGGCGAAGTGATTGGAGGACAAATCTGGGAGCGCGCACGTGGTCTCGATGGGCGCGAAGTGATGATGCCGTCCACGCCAAAGTCGGTGTCACGCGAAACGACGATCGAAGGCGGAACGATCGACACGGAGTTTCTTGGCGGGCTGATCGAATATTTGAGCGAGCGAATCGGCTCGACGCTGCGCGAGTATGGGCGGCAGGCACGAACGATTGGACTGCGCATCCGCTATATAGACCAATTTTCGGCGCACCAGACGATTCGAATCGCGCGTCCGACCAATGACGAACGCGAACTCCTCGCGGAAGCCAAAGAACTTTTCGCAAAATTATTCACGCGTCGCGTAGCCGTGCGCCTGGTAGGCGTAAACGTAACAAATCTCGAAGCCGACCGCCGCCAACACGAACTGTTCGACACCGAAGCCAACCGCCGCTGGTACCTGAACCGCGGTCTCGATTCCGTCCGCGGCCGCTACGGCTGGAACGCCGTCTTCTACGGCAACGGCCTCGAACTCCGCGAGCACTACGCAACAAAACCAGGCGGGCTAGTGCTGTCTACCCCGTGTTTATCGCGATGAAGAAAGACCTTCAGGTCTGAAGGCCTGAGCTACAGAGTTTTGGCATCGTGCATGTAGGGGCGCAGCATGCTGCGCCCCTACAAAGAACAAAAGAACCAAATGTTGCTCAGTTTCCCTCCCTGTTCCCTACCCTGATTTGAAGATACAAAATGCCTGCCTTGCGGCGGGCATCGGCTTCTTCCCTCTCGGATCGGGGCTCCCGTGTTCGTACATTTGCATTGTCACAGCCACTATTCGTTTTTGCGGGGCGTGGCGCCGCCGGAAGAGATTATTGCGGCAACGGTTGCGCAGAAAATGCCGGCTGTGGCGCTGACGGATACGAATGGGCTGTATGCGGCGGTCCCATTTTATCAGGCGGCGAAAGCGGCGGGAATTAATCCGATTGTGGGAGTGGTGATTGACGTCGAATTTCGCGCTTCGCATTTCGAAACTCGAAACTCGAAAAACGAAAATCGAAATTCGCAGAGTGTGGCGATGGTGCTGCTGGCGGCAAATATGGAGGGGTACAGCAACTTGTGCCAGTTGGCAACGCTGCGGCATTTGGGGACAACGGAATTGGCGAAGCGTAAGTCCTCCGGCGAGGACGACGGCCGGCCAGTGACGCTGGAGGAGTTGGCGAAACATTCGAGAGGCGTGATCGCGCTCTGTCCATTGCCGACGCGAATGCACGATACAGACACCAGCCACCAGTCACTAATCACCAGTCACTTCGCGCGGCTGAAATACATATTTGGCGACTGGCTGTGGATCGAGGTGCAGCATTTGTCGCCAGGAGACGGGCGCGTTTTGCGCGAGGCGGAGCGGATGGGGCGCGAGCTGGGTGTGCCGCTCGTGGCCACGAACAATGTTTATTTTTTGCGGCCGGAGGAACATTTGCATCACCGCGCGGTGAATGCAGTGCGGACCGGTGGGCTGCTGACGACGGTGACGGCGCCGGACATCACGACCGGCGAAGCGTGGTTCAAACCGGCGGCGGAAATGCAAAAACTCTTCCCGGATCATCCGGAATTGCTGCGCGCGACGCTGGACATTGCGGAGCGATGCAATCTGGAGCTTACGCTGAACAAAACAATCTTTCCGGAATTTCCAGTGCCGGACGGTGAGTCGGCGTTTTCGTATTTGTGGAAGCTGTGCTTTGCCGGCGCGCAACGGCGTTATCGTCCGCTGCGGCCCGAAGTGCTGTCGCGGCTGACGCACGAATTGGGAGTGATCGACAAGCTGCACCTTGCGCCATATTTTCTGCTGGTGTGGGAGATCGTGGAGGAAGCCAAGCGGCGCGGGATTCCAGCGGTGGCGCGGGGCTCGGCGGCAAGCTCGATGGTGACGTATTGCCTGGGAATTTCCTGCGTGTGCCCGCTGCGCTGGGGATTGTACTTTGAAAGATTTTTGAACGAGCAGCGCGGCGATTGCCCCGATATCGATATCGACATTTGCGGCGCGCGGCGGGATGAGTTACTCGATTACGTGTACGAGCGCTGGGGCGAAGCTCACGTAGCGATGATTGGAAGTTTTGTGACCATGCACGCGCGGCTGGCCATCCGCGAAATCGCCAAAGTGTTTGGCGTGCCGCCGGGCGAAGTGAATTATTTTACGAAGCGGCTGCCGCACCGGCCGGTGCGCGAGATTTTGCAGGCCATTCGCAACTTGCCGGAGTGCCGCAATTTGCCGGTGGACGATGAGCCGTGGAAAACGATTTTGCAGGTGGCCTTGCGGCTCGATGACGCGCCGCGGCACATGGGAATTCATCCCTGCGGGACGGTCATTTCCGCGCGGCCGCTGACCTGGCTGACGCCGCTGGAGCGCGCGACGAAAGGAATTGTGGTGACGCAGTACGACATGAATGCCATCGAGTCGCTTGGATTGATCAAGATGGATTTGCTGGGGCAGCGCGGGTTCACGACGATGTCGCTGGCGCTGGATAACATTGAAAAGGGAGTAGAGGAGGTAGAGGAAATAAAGAACGTAAAGGAGAAGAAAGACAAGAGCACAGCCAGGAATGGCTGTGCTACCACGGCGAATGTTGCGCCGGATGGTGTGACGCCGTGCCCGAAGCCGCGCGAGATTGATTTTGACGCGATACCGGAAAACGATCCGGCGACATGCGACGTGATTGCGGCGGGAAGAACGATGGGCGTGTTTCAGATCGAGTCGCCGGCGATGCGCGGGCTGCTGCGAATGATGAAAGCACGAACACTGGAGGAAGTCGCGCAAGCTTTGGCATTGATCCGGCCAGGAGCGGCTGAGTACGGCTCGAAAGAGTTGTTTATAAAACGGCTGCGCGGAGAAGAACAAGTTGAATATCCACATGAGGCGCTCAAGAGCATTCTCGGCGATACGCGAGGCGTCTGCATTTTCCAGGAACAGGTGATGCAGATCGCGCAGGTGGCCGGAGAGATGTCGCTGGCCGAAGCCGACATCATGCGGCGATCGTCCGCGAAATTCTCCGGCCGTCGTGACCTCGAACGATTACGCACAAAGTTCCTATTGGCCACAGGAATGATGGGACTAACCACAAAACAACGCGAAGAGACTTGGATGATGGTGGAGAAATTCGCGGGGTTCGGATTTTGCAAAGCGCATGCGGCGACGTACGCGGATATTTCGTATCGCATGGCGTATTTGAAGACGCACTACCCTGCGGAGTTTCTGGCGGCGATGTGCAGCGCCGGCGCGGGCTTTTATCACGTGTCGGCGTACGTGGAAGAAGCGAAACGCTGGGGAATCGAGGTGCGGCTGCCATCGGTGAATCATTCGCGCATGGAATACACGGCGGAGGCGAAGTACACGGAGGCGAAGATCCGGCAGACAAAAATGTCTGTCCCACTTTTGCATGCAGATGGGAAGCGGGCGCTGCGCATCGGGTTGATGCAGGTGAAGGGGTTGCGCGTGGAGACGATTACGGCGATTGTGCGGGCGCGAGAAGAAGGTGGGGCGTTTCGGTCGCTGGAGGATTTCCTGCGGCGCGTGTTGGTGGAGAAGGATGAGATCGAGGCACTGATCAAGTGCGGAGCGTTTGATGAGTTGGGTGAGGGTGAGGATGCGCGCGGAATTTCGCGGCCGGAGATGTTGTGGCGATGGAATTTTTTGCAAGCTGGCGGTAAAAGCACACAGCCTCTTCAAAGCAAAAGCACACAGCCAAGATTGGCTGTGCCACTCGGAGGGCCGGAGACATTGTTTGCCGACGTAAGCGGCGATGATGCAATTGGTGTGGCGCTTGCAGGGATGCCGGCGGCGGAGTACACGCAGGAACAGAAGCTGCGATATGAGCGGGAGATTCTGGAGGTATGCGTTAGCGGGCACCCGCTGGATTTTTTGCCGCGGAATGGCGAGGGGTGGAGCGACGAGTTGGAAGGATTGCGCGGGAAGCGCGTGACGTTGTGCGGGTGGGTGGTGACTTACCGGCATGTGGGGACGAAGAATTATCGGAACATGATGTTTGTGACACTGGAAGATCAGCGCGGGTTGTATGAGGTCGTGCTTTTTCCGGATGCTTACGATCGATATGGCGGATTGGTGTTTGAAACGCGGGCGATGCGCGTGACGGGGCGTGTAGAGATGGGCGGACAGATCAATGGGGAGCTGATGGAAGCATTGAAAAAGTGACTGGGGACTGGTGGCGAAAAGCCGCAGGGCTGCGCCCTGCGCTACATTTTTCAAAGAGCCGGCACGCGATGGATTGCGAAACATTTGGTGATCCATGATTCGGGCAAAATTCCAAATATAACGGTGAGGAGCTGCAAATAGTGTTATTTCGGATAAGAAAACCAAATACAGCGGCGACGACTTCGGCCGAGCCCGAAGCAGGTCGACCCGCGGGAACCGGGGAGGAATGGCTTGGGCGGAACCGGAGCGCGAAGCGGCGGCTTTGGGAACGGTTGAATCCGCGGCATCGGAAAGAGCTGCGCATGATTGCGGAAGCTTTGGCGATGCAGCAAACACACGCGAACTTGCCAGAGCCGCTGCGGGCGCGGTTGAGCGAGTCCATCGAACAAGTGGAGCGTCTGGCGCGGCGAATTGGGATGCTGCTGGCTGAGGTAACACGGCGGACACCACCGCGCTCATGAAGGTTGCGAGGGCGTGGCGGCGACCCCATACTGAAAATATGGCTGTTCCCAAAAAGCGCGGTTCCCTCTTCGTTGCGGCGTTGGCCGTCCCAAAAAAACGCGGCTCTCTATATGTGGCAGCTTTGACGGTCTTAAGAGAGCGCGGTTCTCTGTGTGTTGCGGCGTTGACCGTTCCCAAAAAGCGCGGCTGGCTTTGCGTTGCGGGATTGGTTTTGGCATTTTGCGCAATGGGCACCTCCGCGCTAGCGGATGAGATCCGGTTGAAAGATGGCAAGAAGCTTTATGGCGTGATCGTGGCTTACGAAGACAACATGTTCAAAATCAAAACGGACTATGGATATGTGCTCGTAGAGAAAGACAAGATCGCGTCGATTGTGCCGTCCACCCCGGTCGGCGAGACGCCGAAAGCCGATAAGACGCCTGTCGCGAAGAGAGATCCCGCTACGAATGCGGAGCCGAAAGCAGAACCGGCCGTAGCGTCGTCAGCGGAGGGAACGACGGCGGCGACGAACGCCAGTTCTAAATCCGCGGAACCGGCGGCGGGAAAGCGCGAAAAGACAGGTCCAAAAATTACCAATACGCCAGTGAAGCCTGAAGTTCCGGCGGCCACGAAGACGAACGCGGTTGCACCGTCCATCACGGCGCCCACGGCGGCGCCGAATGCAGCGCTGGCGACATCGGCAGCGCAGCCCGCGGCGCCAAAAGAGCCAGAACCTCCCGCGATCCGAGAAGACATTCACGGCAATGTGTACACGAACTACACACACGGCTTCAAAATGTACAAAGCGCCAAGCTGGGTATTGAACGATGAAGCGCGGAAGTCGCTGCCGGACGCGATTGTGGCGCTGGGCACGCTCAACCAGTCGACTCTTCTGGTGATCGGGCAAGAACAAACGAAAGTGGCGCTGGATTCAGCGGCGGCGACCGTTGAAAAGCGGTTGAGCGAAATCTACGAGAACTACCGGAGAATTTCGCAGCGGAAGACGGCGGTCGGCGGATTACCCGCCGTGGAGTATCACTACCGTGGCATGGCGGACGGGCACGATTGGTCCGGAACGCTGGTGGTGATTTCTCGTGGGACTGATGTCTTTACGGTGCTCGGTATGACCTATGCTGACAATGACCTCATTCAAATCCAGGAAAACGTGATCAACCGGTCGATTGCGAGTTTGGACTTCAGCGTTCACTGAGAAAAATGAGTAGTGAATAGTGGGTAGTGAGTAGTGCGAACCCCTTGGCGGGTCTGAGTTAGGCCACAGGTTGTCGCTGCTCAACCCCGTTACCCCTCTCCCCTTTTTTCCGTAAGTGCGCATTCTAAAGGACTTAACATTTCCCGTAAGTCGTTTAAAATGAATACTTGTGGGAACTTCCTGGAAGTGTTCATTTTAAAGGGTTTGCGGGGCCATAAAAACCGGCAAAACACGGCAGAACGCGGCGTTTCTCGATTGGTTCATTCTAAAAGACTTAGCTGAACAACTGTCAGGGCCTCCTAAAATGAAAAAAGCGGCAGAAGGCCTGCCGCACTCATGAAGCACGAAAATATACCGAGTAAACTATAGCACAAAACGAAAAAAAAGCAAGGGTTATTTTGAGGTGATTTTGGGGCTTCCCTTTTTCGTTTCAAAGGCCTGTTCGCAATGCTCGTGAATTTTCAGGCACTCCGGTCTTCGGTTCCGATTCTCGCCAGAACGCGATCAACTTCGCGGCGGGTTCCCCGACATTCAGATCGAAGTATTTTACGCTGGTTACATTCACTTATTATATTATTAAGTAATTCTATGAACAGAATCCCCGAAAGGCTCGACTACGTTCCGACCCCTGGGAAGTCTCCGGACACAACCAAGATGGATGTAATTCGACAACTCATCGAGGCAGTGTCTCGAACGACTGCCAGACAGAGAGCCAGTGCAAAGACATTCCAACAAGCAGTCGAGGACGAACTTCGCGCGAAGGGTTGGGAAGTTTTCCGCGAGTTCTGGGTCAAGGATCGAGGCGATGGCGTCCGAGGGCGAATTGATCTGGTCGTGACGAGCCCTGTGCGGATTGCCATCGAACTGGACAGAGCAAGAATGAGGAACAAATCGCTATTTAAACTTGCACAGTTCGACGGATTGAGATTTGTCATTCTACGACAGGGCTCCCGCGTCTTAGAGTGCGCACTACAGCAAGGCGCACCAAACGGAAGCAAAACGAAAACCCGACACGATTTAGGATAACTTGAGGGCGATCCTTCTTTTAGCGAAGGAGGGCTTCAAATCCGGCCTGGACAAAGTGGTGGTCGTGGGTCAAGGCGGCGGAGATGCGCTCGGTTTCCATGATTTGAAAACTGGCGCAGTCGGTGAGGCTCCAGTTTTTGTCGGCGCTTTGTTTGTAGCGCTCAAGCGCCTTTGTGAATTGCTCAGAGGTCTGTGGAAACACGATCACAGAATTGCCTTTGCGAGCATCTTCGACAGTGCGAACTACGATCGACCGCATTCTCGGGCTGCCGTTACTGAACGTGTTTAAGAGTTCGGTGAGGACCATTTCGCTTGTCACCAACCGCATCGTGGAGATCTCACGCGACATAGAGGTGACTTTTGCGTGCAGATGGTCTGGCGGGTACAAAAGGGCGATCCAATAGCTCGTATCCGCGAAGACCGCCTTCATTCCTCTTCTTTCTTAGTCCCATAGAGATAGTGGTCAACATTCTTCGACAGGTCGGCAGGGAGCCGTTCCCACTCATCTTCTGGAACATTTTTTACGGCTTCGGCGATTGCCTCGAAGAAAGAGCGTAGGTCTGTAGAAACGCCGGAGGGTGCCTCGGTTTGCGCAGGCTGGTGTGATTTTCTCGCCTCGGCTGCATACCGCGTCTGGAAGCCCAAATTCTCCAAAATTGCGATGGCTTGATGGGAGTTTGTCGGGTCGTTGGGAGGGACACCGGCAGCCTCGAGAACCAAAGGGCGTGCTGGGAGCTCACGGTCCTCAACAATAACGGTCCACTTGGGCATCTTCCTGAACCAGCGGAAACGGCTTGCGGTCGTGAGTATCTCCTCTCTTGTCAGCTCTCTCGGACTTCGCATATCATCGCTCCTGGGAGACAGGATTTGGGCTTCCCGGCGCCAACAATACATCCTACACATATTATTATTCACCGTCAACATCTTGGACTGGATCCGGCGACTGCCGTACTCTTCCCCGCTCCAGCCTTTGGGTCGCGCCCAATGGAAAACCCGGGAGGCGTTTAAGAATTTTAGGAACGACGGGAGTCGTGCCTTCCATTTTTGAGTTTTGAAGAGGTTACATTTGGGTCCGCAAGAGCGGGCACGGCGTGCCGTGCCCCTACGAGTTCAACCTCTGTAGATGGTGACGTTCGTCGGGGCGACTTTGGGTTTAGTCGGAGGCTGCGGTGGTGGCGGTGTCTGGGAATTTTTTGTGTTCGCGGATTACGGCAATTAGGGCTTGGGCGGCGCGGGGTAGGCTGCGGTCGCGGCGATAGACGAGGCCTAGTTCGCGCCAGAGGTCGACGCCTTCTACGTTCAGGAGCTTTACTTCGCCCGCCTTCACTTGGTCGCGGGCGAAGCTTTCGCTGATGAAAGAGACGCCGGCGTCGGCGCCGACGAAACGTTTGATCATGCCGATGCTGGGGAGTTCCATCACTACGCGGAGCCGAGCGCGATAGGGGCGGAAGAGTTTGTCGAGGACCTGGCGGGTGAAACCGGTGCGGGGGAAAATCAGCGGCTGCGCGGCGACTTCCTCGAGGGTGATCTTGGAGCGGTGCGCCAGCGGGTTGCGGGTGCTGACCATGAAGCGCAGACGGTCTCGGGAGATGTGGTGAACTTTTAGAGTGGGCGATTTGATGGGGAGCGTCACGATGCCAACGTCTACGGAGCCGTCTTCCACGCGCTGCAAAATTTTGTGACTGAAATTGCGATAGATGCTGATGTGGACTTGCGGGTAGCGGCGCTGAAAATCCGCGAACATGTCGGGCAGCAGATAGAGGCAGGTGGCTTCGTTGGCGCCGAAGACGAGCGGGCCTTGGACTACGTCGCCGCGATCGGCTACGACCTGGATGGATTCGTCTCGGAGGCGAAGAAGGCGCTCGGCGTATTCGAAGAGGACTTCGCCCGCCGGAGTGAGCTCGACGGATTTGGCGGAGCGGTCCAGGAGACGGGCGCGATAGGCTTGTTCGAGCTGGCGGATCTGCGCGCTAACGGCGGATTGCGAGCGAAAAACTTTTTGGCCAGCACGCGAGAAACTCTTTAGCTTGGCAACGTAAACGAAAGTGGCAAGTTGGTCAAAGTCCATAGGCTGGTGGCTCGGCTGTGATTATAGCGGAATGCCTCCGCTAAGTGAGCGCAGATTCTTGCTCCTTTCGAGCAGGCAAAGCCGCCCGCGAAAACGCCGCACTTTGCGGCGGAGTGAAAACGGCTTCCGGACGCTTCAAGCGGGCGAGTAGCGGCTCCCAAGTCGCTTCGAGAGTGCCCTGGAAATGAACAGGCTGCACCCGCAGGAACGGAAGCACACCGCGGCGCGAAAGCAGGCGCGAGGCACGCGGGCTGGCAGTGAAACGCAGATGCTCTTCCAACACGGCGCGAAGCCAGGCTTCTTCTTGAGCATCGATTTCCGAGAGAGCGACGAAATCGCGATGGATGACTTCGTCGGCCTCGCCGCGAAGAACGTAGGAGAGGCCGCCGGTCATACCGGAGCCGAAGTTCAGGCCGAGAGGACCGAGGACGAGGACGACGCCGCCGGTCATGTATTCGCAGCCGTGCTGGCCGACGCCTTCGACAACCGCGAGGGCACCGCTGTTGCGGACCGCGAAGCGCTCACCGGCGCGGCCTGCGACGAAGAGCTGGCCGGAAGTGGCGCCGTATAGAACTGTATTACCTGCGAGCACATCGCCGCGGCGGGAGGCGGCGGAGCTGGCCGATATCGAGATGGTTCCACCGGAGAGACCTTTTCCGACGTAATCATTGGCTTCTCCGGAAAGCATCAGAGTGATTCCATCGGCGAGGAATGCGCCAAAGCTTTGTCCTGCGGAGCCGTGGAATTCCTTAATTAATTCTTGGGCGACGGGGCGGTGCTGGCTGCCTGGACGGCGGCGGCGCATTAGTTCTCCGCTCATGCCCGCGCCAACGCTTCGGTCGGAATTTTGGATGGCCTCGGATTCTGTTTGGAGCTCGAAGGCGGCGCTGAAGTGCAGGGCGTCCTCGCGCGTGGCGGCATGCAGCACGGGCGATTGATGGGGAGCGACGCGGCCGGACTCGGACATAGGAACGATCAGCAGGGGATCCATTCCGGAACGCGCGCTGAGGCGATCGTACCACCCGGTGAGTTCGCTGAGAGAGCGTGCGCCTAGTTGGGCGAGGCGATTGCGGACTTCTTCGGCGAGAGAGCGGAAATAGGCGGCGACCATTTCCGGCTTTCCGTTGAAGCGGATACGGAGCTTTTCGTCTTGCGTGGCGATGCCAACGGGGCAGGTGTTGAGATGGCATTGGCGGGCCATCACGCAGCCAATCGCCAGGAGCGAGGCGGTGCCGAAACCGAATTCGTCGGCGCCAAAGAGTGCGGCGACGATGATGTCACGCGAAAATTTAAGGCCACCGTCGACACGGAGAGAGACACGCGAACGGAGGCCTGCGCGGACGAGCGTGTCGTGCGTTTCGCGGAGGCCGATTTCCCAGGGCAGGCCAGTGTTTTTGATGGAAGTAAGCGGCGAAGAGCCGGTGCCGCCATTGTGGCCGCTAATAGTGATGACGTCCGCGCCTGCTTTGGCGACTCCCGCAGCGATGATCCCTACGCCTGCGCCACTCACGAGTTTGACACCAATGCGGGCGCTGGGATTGACGGCGCGCAGGTCGTGGATGAGCTGGGCCAGGTCTTCGATGCTGTAAATGTCGTGGTGCGGCGGCGGCGAAATGAGCGGCGTGCCCGGAGTGGCGTGTCGGATGCGCGCGATATATTCGGTGACTTTGCGGGCGGGGAGCTGGCCGCCTTCGCCGGGCTTGGAGCCTTGCGCCATTTTGATTTCTAGTTCTTCGGCGTGGACCAAGTAATCCGCCGTGACGCCGAAGCGGCCGGAGGCGACTTGCTTAATTTTGTTTGCGGCAGCGGGCTCAAAGCGATAGGTGTTAGGGTCCTCGCCGCCTTCGCCGGTGTTGCTGCGGCCGCCGATCATGTTCATGGCGAGAGCAAGGGTGCGATGCGCTTCAGGGCTAAGCGAGCCGAGAGACATCGCTTGCGTGCTGAAGCGGCGAAGAATCGTGCTGGTGGATTCTACCTCTTCGACGGACACGGGCGCGCCGGGAACGGTTTCGAGCAAGTCACGAAGAAAGACGGTGCCTTGGTGCTCGGACAATTCTTCAAAGGCCGCGAATTTGCCGGCTTCGGGAGCGCGGACGTGGGCATGCATGCGGCGAACGACTTCGGGCGACGTGGCGTGAAGTTCGGCGCCTTTCCGGAAGCGGTACAGCCCGGCGTCGGCTAGCTCGGCGGATTCGGCCGAGAAAGCCGCGGTATGCATGCGGAGGTAATCCGCGAAAAGGTCGTCAAGAGTTTTTGAGCCGGGGTAATCGGCGGCGTCTTCGAAGAAGTCGGCGCAGAGATCTTCGGAGAGGCCGACGATTTCAAAGAGATGGCTGTTGCGATAGCTCGCTAGCGTGGAAACTCCCATGCGCGCTAGAACTTTCCGGAGACCGGCGGTGATGGCGATGCGCATGCGGTCGGCGCCACCAGGTTCGAGGGCTTCGGCAAATTCGTCGGCGAGATACGGGACTACGGCGCTGGCACCAGCAGCAACCAGGAGCGCTACGTGATGCGTGTCGAAGACTTGCGCGGATTCGATGATGAGGGGCAAGTCCCAGAGGCCCTCGCGAACCATCGCTTTCCAGACGGCGGCGGTGGCCAGCAGCGCGGGAAGAGCGGCGCTTTCCGCGTTGAGGCCGCGATCAGAAAGGAGGAGGAGTCCCGGGCGTCCGCCGCTACTCAGAGGGGTAGAAGATAGCTGAGCAAGACAGCAGCGTGCGCCCGGGACTCCCAGGGCGGAAGAGAAAATCATCTCGATGCGATGAACGGGGCCGAAGAATTCGGAGAATTCGGCTAGCTGTCCGGCGTTGAGCAGCGGGCCGGGGAGCGTGACGCCGTCCTTGAGATGGACGTCGAGAGACATGACGTGCGTTTCACGAAGCGGATCGATCGGAGGATTCGTGACTTGCGCGAAGCGCTGTTTGCAGTAGTCCCAGAGCGTGCGCGGGAGAGTGGAGAGAAAAGCGGGTGGAGCGTCGTCGCCCATGCTCCAGTCGGCTTCTTTGCCGTGGATTAAGGCGGAGAAGAGAGTTTTGAATTGATCTTCGGTCCAGCCTGCTGCGGCGGCGATGCGCTTAGGCTCGCTCGTTGTTGCGGACGGTGTGGCAGCGGAAAACGCGAGGCGCCGCAGCGGCGGCATGGGGTTGCGCGCTTGATGCATGGCAAGACGCTTCAGGATTTCGCGCCAGCGGAGGAAAAGGCCAGTGGCGGGATTGGCGAGAATCATTTCTCCAGGGCCGAGACGCTGGCGTTCCGCGATGCGCGATTCTTCTAGATCGATGAGGCCTGTTTCGGAGCCGGCGATTAGAAGACCATCGTGCGTGAGCGTGTAGCGCAGGGGGCGGAGGCCGTTGCGGTCGAGTTTTGCGCCGACGAATTGGCCGTCGGAGAAAATCAGGGCGGCCGGGCCGTCCCATGGCTCGCTTTGCTGCGAAAGCGAAGTTAGGGCGGCGCGGATATCGCGGGAGAGAAGCGGATCGTTTTCGAAAGCGGGAGGAACCATGGTGAGCATGGCTTCATCGGGGCCGAAACCTTCGAGGAGCTTCAGCTCGAAGGCGTTATCGAAGCTTGCGGAGTCGCTGACATTTTCTTCGAGCGGGGTGAACCAGGAGCCTACCGTGAGGCGGGCGCGGAGTTCTCTCTGTTTGGCGCCGAGCCATCGGCGGTTGGAGACGATGGTGTTGATTTCGCCATTGTGGGCGACGTAGCGGAAAGGCTGCGCAAGATCCCAAGAGGGTTGCGTGTTTGTCGAATAGCGCTGGTGGAAGATGGCGAACGTGGTGGCGAACGTGGCGTCGCGAAGATCTTCGTAGAATTGGGGGAATTGCCAGGGCGTGAGCAGGCCTTTGTAGACGACCGTTTGCGAAGAGAGCGAACAGAGATAACAACGCGCCGGCATGAGAGATTCGGCGCGCTTGCGCAGCAGGGCGAGTCGCGACTCGAAGCGGGCTACGCCCCGCGACGCGTGAAAAGGGGCCACGAAGAACTGCCAAATTTCTGGCATCGTTTCAAGAGCGCGGCTGCCGAGAGAATTTGTGTTGGTGGGGACGCGACGCCAGCCGAGGATCCGGAGGCGCTCGGTGTCGGCGGCGGCTTCGACCGCGGCTCTGGCATCTGCGGCTGCGGTGGCTGGAAAAAAGACGAACCCTAAGCCAAAAATTTCTGGAAGGTCGATTCCCTGTTCTTGCGCGCGGGCGCGGAAGAATTCGTGAGGGAGGGAGGTCAGCAGGCCGGCCCCATCTCCGCTGGCGCCGTCGGCGTCGACACCGCCGCGGTGGGTCAGGCGTTCGAGGGCTGTGAGCGCAATGTTGACAATTTCATGGCTGGCCGGACCGCCGAGGCGTGCTACGAAGCCCGTGCCACAGGCGTCGTGGTCGGGGTGGCCCCAATTTGGGTGCCGATCGCTGCGGGATGGCACGCACCGTTGGTACATATCTGTTTATTAAGCTGTCGGGGCGCAGATGTACAACGCAGAATTTGCATTTATCAAATCGGTTTTGTGGGGGAGGAGATTTTAAGCCGTGGATTATTAGAACTTTGTGACTTCCGAAAAGTGAAAATCACGGACCTTCATCGCGGGGACGACCATTTCGAAGGCTTCTTCGCCTGTGGCGCGGACGGCGGGGCCGAGTTGCTCGACGTTGCGGAGCATCTCGAGGATGGACTGATTGAAGCGGAAATTGCGGACGGCGCTGGTGACTTTGCCGTTTTCGACGAGGAAAAGGCCATCGCGGGTCATGCCGGTCATTACCTTTTCGTAGGGGTCGACTTCGCGGATGTACCAGAGGCGGGTGACCAGGAAGCCGCGGCCGGTGGAGGCGACCATTTTTTCTAGGGAGGAATCGCCGCCGGTGAAGACGAGATTCATGGGAGCTTCGCCATATTCGTTGGGGAGAGCGAAACCGTGGCCGGTGGGTTTTTTATGGGCGGTTCTGGCGCTACTGCGGGAGTAGACGAGATTTTTTGGCACGCCGCGATCGACGAGTTGGACTTGCTGGCGGGGCATGCCTTCGCCATCGAACGGTGCGCCGAGTTGGAGCGGATGGTAGGCATCATCGGTGATGGAGATGTTTTTGCCAAAGAGCGGTTTGCCCATGCGGTCGTTGAGGCAGGAACGTTTGTCTTGGAGCGCGGTGGCGGCAAAATCGTAGAAGAGAAAGCCGACAAGATCGAGGACGGCGGCGGGCTCGAGAATGACGGTGTAGCGGCCGGTGGGGAGTTCGCGCGCATCAGATGCCATGTGCGCTTTTTTGCTGGCGCGCTGGGCGAGTTTTTGTGGATCGAAAGCGCGGACGCTGGCAGCGTTTGCTTTGGCCCAGCTCGCGGCGGGATTTTCTTGCATGGTGATGGAGAATTCGGCGTGGGTCTCGCGGTAGGCGGCGAATAGGCCGCGCGAATTGCCCAGCGCGGATTGTTGCAGACCGCTGGCGAAAATCCCGGCGGCAACCTGGCCGTTCTGGATGGCGAGATCGCAGGCGCGACGGACCGCGCGGGCGCGTTCTTCGGGGGTGAGTGCGGCGGTGTCTTTTACGAAGCGATTCACTTTGCGATAGAGCTGTTTGCCGGGGAGCGGGAGCAGAAGGGGATCTTTGGGCTGGCTGTGCGCTAGGGAGAGAGACGCCTCAATCGCGGCGCGGAAAGAATCCTCGTCAATGCGATTCGTCGTGGCGCGCGCGGTTCGGCTGTCGACGACAGTGCGTATGGAAACGTTCAGGCCATGCTCGGCTACGTTTTGGTGAATGGCGTTGTTGGCGAAGCGGGTGAGGGAGTCGGCGGTTTCGTCGACGTGAACTTCGGTTTCATCGGCGCCGGTGGATTTGGCGAGGCGGAGAACTGTGTCGATGATTCGCCGCAATTCGTGTTCGGGAAACAATTGCACGGAGGGCGCAGCGCTCTTCCCTTCCGGTGACTTGGCAGATTTGCGCGCGGTGCTCATTGACCTGAAAACGCCGTACCGATTTTGACGTTGCGGAATCGCGCGGGGGCTGCGCCGTGTCCCGTGCCCATGGTTTGCATGGGCTGGCCTTTGCCGCAGTTCGGGGTGCCCCACAGCGTCCAGTGAGGGCGCGAACAAATCGCGTCGCAGGAATTCCAGAACTCGGTGGTGATTCCGCTGTAGCTGGGATTTTTAAGCATGCGCGTTTTTTTGCCGCCCTTGATCTCCCAGCCCATCTCGGTGGAAAACTGAAATTGATAGCGGCGATCGTCGATGGACCAGGAGCGGTTTGTTTCCATGAGGATACCGTCGTCTGTGTCGGCGATCAGATCGTCAAAGTTCCACGTGCCCGGTTTCAGGCTGATATTAGTCATGCGAATAATGGGGAGACGATTCCAGCTTTCCGTGCGCATGGTGCCGGAGGAGCGCTTCAAGCCGATGAGGTGCGCGGTTTCGCGATTCGAAAGGTAGCCGCGGAATTGGCCGTCTTTGATAATGTCCGTGCACTGTGCGGGAACACCCTCATCGTCATAAGCAAAAGTTCCGAGGCCGGGCCCGTGTTCGAGGCGCGCGTCGGCGACTACGTTTACGATGTCCGAACCGTAGCGCAACTTGTTGAGCTGATCGAGCGTGAGGAAGCTTGTGCCCGCAAAATTCGCTTCCTGGCCGAGAACGCGATCGAGCTCGATGGGGTGGCCGACGGATTCGTGAATCTGCAGGCCGAGCTGGCTGCCGCCAAGAATGAGCGTTCCCGTTTTCTCGGGACATTGCGCCGCGGAATGCAGCGCGGCTGATTCCTCGCCGATGCGCGCAGCATGCTTCAGGAGTTCGAGCGACTCAACCAGTTCGTAACCCTCCAGCAAATGTTGTCCGCCAAAACTATTCGGATAGGAGCGCTTCTGAATCTCTTCGCCCTGAAAAGAAGTCGCAGCAATGCCGCAACCAGTGATGAGCTTCCGCTGATGAATGCGCGAGCCGATGCTGGAGGCAAACCAGGAATCAATTTTGCGAAATTGCATTCCGGTTTCGGTGAGGGTGACGCCTTTGACGCGGCGCATTTCAGCATCGGCGGCTAGCAACAGAGCTAGCTGGTTTTCCAGCGGGAGTTCGAAGGGATCTTTGCGGAACGGGCTTTGCCAACTGTCGACGTAGGAGTCTTCTGGGACCATCATTACATCGCCGCGCTTTGCTAGCGCGGACGCTTTGGCGATGGAGACGGCTTGTGCGGCGCAGGCGGAAACGCCTTCGCGTGTGAGGCGGTCTGTGGATGCAAATCCCCAGGCGCCGCTGGCGAGGGCGCGAACGCCTATGCCGATTGATTCGGATTGCGATAGCGTGCCGACCTGGCCGTTCTTGGTAGTCAGGTCACGTTGGCGCAGATGCATCATACGGACGTCAGCGTAAGTGGCACCGCGGAGGCGGGCTGTGTCGAGCGCGTTAGTGCTGAGATCCCACATGAAAATGATTCAAAAAACGTGTGTAAGTTTACAAGAAAATGGGGCGCAGTCTATTGCGCCCCGAACCGAAAGTCAGAAGGACAAGCAAGATTGCCTGTCCCACCGAACTGCGTAAAAGACAAGAGGACAGACAGGAGCGTCTGTCCTACTTACGTGCCTTCTTGCCAGGAAGCCAGGTAGTGCTCTTGCTCGGCGGTGAGCTTGTCGAGCTTGTGGCCCATGCTATCAAGCTTGAGGCGGGCGATTTCCTTGTCGAGATTCTGGGGCACGACGTAAACCTGCGGCTTCAACTGCTTGTAGTTCTGGAGCAGGTACTCCGCCGAGAGCGCCTGATTGGCGAAGCTCATGTCCATAACAGCGGCCGGGTGTCCTTCCGCGGTCGCAAGATTGACGAGACGGCCTTCGCCAAGGAGATAGACCTTGCGGCCATCCTTGAGCAAATATTCGTCCACGAGTGGGCGAACTTCCCGCTTGCCGGAAGACAGCTTTTCGAGCGCAGGAATGTCGATCTCGACATTGAAGTGGCCGGAGTTGCAAACGACCGCGCCGCTCTTCATGGCTTCAAAGTGCTCGGCACGAATGACGCTCTTGTTGCCGGTGACGGTGATAAAAATGTCGCCCTGCTTGGCCGCTTCCGCCATCGGCATAACGCGGAATCCATCCATAACCGCTTCGATACCCTTGGTCGGGTCGATCTCCGTAATGATCACGTCGGCGCCGTGGCCCTTGGCGCGCATAGCGATGCCACGTCCGCACCAGCCATAACCGGCGATGACGACTTTAAGCCCGGCCAGCAGCAGGTTGGTAGCGCGAATCACGCCGTCCAGCGTGGACTGCCCGGTGCCATAGCGATTATCGAAGAAATGCTTTGTCTCCGCGTCGTTGACGGCGATAATCGGGTACTTCAGCGTGCCGTCCTTAGCCATCGCGCGGAGGCGGATGACGCCGGTCGTGGTCTCTTCGGTACCTGCGATGACGTTGGCTACCAGGTCGGTCCGTTTCGTGAGAAGCATCGTGACCAGGTCCGCGCCGTCGTCCATCGTGAATTGCGGTTTGTGCTCGAGAGCCGCGCGCAAGTGCGAGTAGTACGTCTCGTTGTCCTCGCCTTTAATCGCGAACGTCGGAATATTGTAGTCGCGATTCAGCGAAGCGGCGACTTCATCCTGAGTCGAGAGAGGATTCGACGCACAGAGAACGGCATCGGCGCCACCATCGCGTAACGCGATCATCAGGTTGGCCGTTTCGCTGGTCACGTGCAAACAAGCGGAAACGCGCAATCCTTTGAGTGGCTGCTCCTTTACAAAGCGCTTGCGGATCGATTCGAGAACGGGCATCTGCTGATGGGCCCACTCGATCTTGCGCTTGCCAGCGTCGGCCAGCCCGATATCCTTGACGTCACCTTTTTTTAGTTCTGCCGTAGCCACACTCATTCTCCTTGATCCAAATTTTGCGCGGAAAAGGCACTTCGCGCAGGAAAAACAAAGTACCGGCGCGGGTGCCGGCATTTCTAAACTATGCCTATCGGTGTGCCGCTGCTTCCACGGTGGCCGCCACTCCAAGTCCGGCCGCTTTGCGCAGAGCATCCGCACGGTCTGTGCGCTCCCAGGTGAAGCTCGGTCCGCTGCGTCCGAAATGTCCATAAGCGGCGGTGTCTTTGTAGATCGGACGGCGAAGATCGAGCGCTTCGATGATGCCTTTGGGCGTCAGCAAGAAGTATTCGCGGATGAGCGCGGTGATTTTTTCGTCGGAAACGGCCGCTGTGCCGAATGTATCGGCCATCACGGAGACGGGCTCGGCGACTCCGATCGCATAGGCGAGCTGAACTTCCACTTTGCGCGCCAGTCCCGCTGCAACGACGTTCTTGGCGATGTAGCGCGCCATGTAACAAGCGGATCGGTCCACTTTCGAGGGATCCTTGCCGGAGAAAGCGCCACCGCCATGACGGCTGTAACCGCCATACGTATCCACGATAATTTTGCGGCCGGTCAAACCTGCGTCGCCCATCGGCCCGCCGATGACAAAGCGGCCGGTGGGATTGATGTGATACTTGGTCTTGCTGTCGAGCATCGCCGCCGGAATGATCGGACGGATGACATGCTCGGTGATGGCGTCTCGGAGATCGGCGTTGGAAACCTTTTCGCTGTGCTGCGAGGAGATGACCACAGTATCGACGCGAACGGGGCGGCTATCGCGATACTCGATGGTCACTTGAGACTTGCCGTCAGGCCGAAGAAAATCAACTTTGTTGGACTTGCGAACATCCGTGAGGCGCTGCGTAAGGCGGTGCGCAAATTGGATGGGCATGGGCATGAGTTCTTCAGTTTCATCGCAAGCGAAACCGAACATCAGGCCCTGGTCACCCGCGCCGCCGGTATCGACGCCCATGGCGATGTCCGGCGATTGGCGCTTAACGGTGCACATGACGGCGCAAGTTTCGGCATCGTAGCCGTATTTCGCGCGGTCGTAGCCCACGCCGCGTATGGTGTCGCGTACAAGCTTGTCGTATTCGATGTGCGCGGATGTGGTGATTTCGCCGGCGACAACGGCGAGGCCGGTGGTTACCAGGGTTTCGCAGGCAACGCGGCCCTTGGTGTCCTGCTTGAGAACTTCATCGAGAACCGCATCGGAAATCTGGTCGGCAATCTTGTCGGGGTGCCCTTCAGTGACGGATTCCGACGTGAAGAGAAAGTTGCGCAAGGCTTCGCTCAAAAGAGATTCTCCTTCGTGAACTGCGGCGGCATTGCCGCCAGGACAGGCTATTCACCAGTGCGTTGGATTAACCTAACAAAAGTACCATCGCAGGGTCCAAGAATCAACGCATTGAGCTTAAATGACTTATAGGCGCAGCGAACGGTCGAAATTGCAGGGTGAACGGCAGTTGGGTACAGCGAATGACGACTGTTTTAGGCGGCATCCTCATCGTCATCGAGCTGAACGTCGAGCTTGCCCTTGGTTTTTTTGGCCATCAGGTAGGAGCGGATGAAGGGGTCGATGTCGCCGTCCATGACGCGGTCCACGTCGCCGGCGCTGAACTTGGTGCGGTGGTCTTTGATCATGCGGTAGGGTTGCATGACGTAAGAGCGAATCTGGCTGCCGAAAGAGATTTCGAGCTTGGTCTCGTCGAGCTTGTCTGTATGTGCCTGGCGCTTTTGAATTTCCAAATCGTAGAGGCGCGACCGGAGCATCTTCATGGCGATCTCGCGGTTTTTGTGCTGGCTGCGTTCCGCCTGGCATCCCACGACGATGTTGGTGGGAATGTGGGTGATGCGAACGGCGGTTTCCACCTTATTGACGTTTTGGCCGCCCTTGCCGCCAGATCGGAATGTGTCGACGCGCAGGTCTTCGGAGCGAATGTTGATTTCGATTTTGTCGTCAATTTCGGGAATTACGAAGACCGACGCGAATGAGGTGTGGCGTCGGGCCGCTTGATCGAAAGGCGATATACGCACGAGCCGATGCACGCCGGTCTCTCCCGTAAGCAAACCATAAGCATTTTCTCCAGCGAATTGGATTGTTGCGGATTTGATGCCCGCTTCTTCGCCGGGAGTTTCGTCCAGAACGGTGGCGTTGATGCCTTTGCGCTCGGCCCAGCGCAGATACATGCGCAGGAGCATGGAGGCCCAGTCCTGCGACTCGGTGCCGCCGGCTCCGGGTTTGATGGTCATTATCGCGTTGAGGTGATCGGTTTCGCCGGAGAGAAGCGTCCTGGTTTCGAGTTCTCCAACATAGGACTCCGCTGCGGCTAGCTCGCGGTCGAGATCTTTCAGAAGATCGTTGCGCTGCTCGGCGTTGGTTTCTTCTTTTGCGAGGCTGATATAAGTCTCGATGTCGCCGGAGATGGAAGCCAGCTTATCCTCGGCGGCAATTTGTTCCTCGGCGCGTTTGCGGTCGCGAAGAACGGCTTGCGCTTCTTCCTGGTTGTTCCAGAAGTCGGGTTGCGCAACGCGGGCTTCGAGAGATTTCAGGCGTTCGCGGTATTGCGGGGCGTCAAAGATAACTCCGGACGAGCGCGGTGCGTGGTTTGAGGCCTTCGTAGCGATGTTGGAGATCTTCGAGAATCATGTCGTGTTCAGGGAGCGTCCTGCGCAGCTTCTTGCGGACGCCAGACTGCCTTTCTGAAAGTTAACGCTAACAGAATAGCGGAAACGAGCACGCAGAGCCAAGCGAACCAATCGCCGAAGCGCGTGTAGAGAGTTTTGTCGGTGCGGAAGTCGTAGGGTAAGTCGGCAGCGGCGCGCACGTCTTGAGGCAGCGGACGGAAAATGCGACCGTACGGATCGATCGAGACGGTGATGCCGCTGTTCGTCGTGCGCACGATCCAGCGGCGATTTTCGACAGCGCGAACACGCGCCATGCGCAGGTGCTGCTCTGCGGCGGCAGAGTGGCCAAACCATCCGTCGTTCGAAATATTGACGAAGAGTTGCGCGCCGTTGGCGGCGAAGCGGCGGATCTCGCCGGGATAGATGGCTTCATAGCAGATGAATACGCCAAACGAAGAGCCGTTCGTAAATTGCCCAACAGAATGTTTGGTGCCTTTGCGAAAACCGCCGACTTCGCTGGAAACATTTGTGACAACGCGGTGAATGAGCGGAAACGGCTCGTATTCGCCGAACGGGACGAGATGCACTTTGTCGTACGAAAACTCGCGCCGCCCCTGGCCATCAAACATCAGCGCGCTGTTGTAAGGCGCCATGATGGTATGGGAAGTTCCTCCTGCGGAAACGCTGTCCTGCTTCCACTCCACGACGCCGACGATGAACGGATGCTGAAACCGGGTTGCGAGACTGGAAGCCAGATGCGCAAATTGGCCGTCCTGATAGGAAAAAGGCGCTGGAGCTTCCGGCCACACCAGTAGATCAGGATGGTTGGCAGAAGGCGCGAGGCTGAAGCGCTGAAGCTCGTCGAGATCCGAAGCGTGCTGCGTGAACCAATCGTTCGGGTAGTCCTGCGCTTCGGGGAAATTGAGCTGCACGGCGCGAGCGGTGTGGCTGGCTACAGGTCTTGGCACGAAGTGTGGGCCCGCAGTCATCGCAACGAGCACAAACACTGTCGCGCCGACCAGAATTGCTAGGCGCCGTTTCGCTGGATGCTTCGTATCCGCGTCGCTCCACGCAAGGAGCGCATTGAACGCAGCTACGACGAATGACAAACCGTAAATTCCCGTGAGGGTCGTGAGCTGCACCAGCGCAACATTTGCGGCGGCTGGATAGCCCAGCAAGTTCCACGGAAAACTGATTTCCGGCAGGCGGGTGCGAAACACTTCAAAGGAAACCCACAGGAACGGTGTGCCGATGCAAGCAAGCGTGATACTTCGCAGCGAAAGCCGGTTGATCGCCCAAGTGACTGCTCCGTTCGCCGCGGCCCAAACCGTGGCGATCAGGAGTAAAACGCCCCACCCGCCGGCGCGCGAAAGCCCGCCATGCACGGCGAGAACTTCCGCGATCCACGGCACGGACGTCAACACAAAACAAATGCCGTGCAGGAATCCGCAGCCGTAGGCCACGCGCGGGCTGGCGCCGAAAAGCGCGATCAACAAAATTCCGACGCACACCCAGGAATAAATGCTGAGATAAAAACCGGTGTAGGAAAATGAGAGGGCCGCGCCGGAAACCGCAGCGATAAAGAGCCTCATCCATGCGGGAGTTTCACTTCCGGGATGCGGACGAAAATAGCCAAGCCACGGACGCCCAGGCATCAGTGCTTGACGATGGCCTTGAAGCCGGCCACCTCGAGGCCTTTCCTGGCGTTGTCGACGGCCTTCTGGTCGGCGTAGGGCCCGACGAGCACGTGGTAATACTTGTCGCCCTGCGGCGACTGCACGAACGTTGGGAAATTTTTCCTCCGCAAATTATTCGCAAGCGCCATGGCATCCGATTCTTTGGTGAGCGCGGCAACCTGCAAGCTGGTGCCGCCGCTTGCGTTCAGAGGCGCTGCAACACTCGTCTTCGAAGCTGCATTGACCTGCTTGGTGGAGCTGCCAGTCTTTCCCACGGCGGGGACCTGCGAGGGATTGACGGCGGGCTTTAGATGATCGTCGGTCTTGTTCGAATCGCCCGCGTGGTAAAACTCCCAGTCGGAATTTGTTGGCGCGGCCGCGTCGGCCTGCGGCTCAAGAGCGGATTTTCTGGTCGAGGGTTTCGGCGTAACTTCTGGCTTAGCCAAAATTGTAGAGTCCGGCGAGCCGCGCAGATTCGTCGCCGCGCGCACTTGGCCGTCATATTGATTGCGGCCCATTACATAACCAAGCGTAAAGAAGACGCCCGAAAACAGCAGCATCAGCATGAATAGGCCGATGACGTGCCGTCCTTCGAGCACGCGCTCTCCGGCGCTCCCTCGTTTTCCCCCAGAAGCCATTCTTATTTTTTCTGTCCCCCTAATGCTTGTACCCAGCTATTAATGATATCGATGGGCAGGGGGAAAACAATCGTTGTGTTCTTCTCGACACCTATCTCCGTCAAAGTCTGCAGGTAGCGTAGCTGAATTGCCGAAGATTGCGTCTCCAGAACTTTCGCGGCATCGGCAAGTTTTTGCGACGCTTCGAATTCGCCCTGGGCGTGAATGACCTTGGCACGCCGCTCGCGTTCGGCTTCGGCCTGCTTCGCGATGGCGCGCTGCATCTGTTCGGGAATGTCGACCTGCTTCACTTCCACCTTGGACACTTTGATGCCCCACGGCTCTGTATCTTGATCGAGGATAATCTGCAGCTTGCCATTCACTTTGTCGCGCTGCGAAAGAATTTCATCCAGCTCAAACTGACCAACGATGCTGCGAAGTGTAGTCTGCGCAAGTTGCGACGTGGCGTATTGATAGTTCTGCACCTGAGACATCGCTAGGTTGGCATCTACCACGCGGAAGTAACAGACCGCGTTCACCTTCACGGAAACGTTATCGCGCGTGATGATGTCTTGCGGCGGAACGTCCAGCGTTTCAAGCCGCATATTGATGCGATAGAGCGTCTCAATCGGCCAAAAAACGAGGTTTATGCCCGCTCCCTTG
>Ga0073928_10002857_pt1 | contig 28538 bp, 25 predicted proteins | sample PaiPotPPA55metaG_FD_76969 | JGI IMG/M metagenome (GOLD analysis project Ga0073928, IMG submission 76969) | Iron sulfur acid spring bacterial and archeal communities from Banff, Canada, to study Microbial Dark Matter (Phase II) - Paint Pots PPA... ...
CCAGTATGAAACTTCAGGTTTCGGAAAGCTGGTCAGAATTGATCGTCTTGTAAGTCATTCCTTTGGCATGTAGCCGAAGTGTGCAGCTTTTTCCTTTCTTGTTCTGCGGCTCGCGGCAGCGAGCAGCTTCGCTAGCCCGCTTTTCTGAAGTCACGACAGGAATCCGCCGGTGCCCAACGATCCGCATCAAGCATCCTCAGGTCAAGTGTGCAATCTTGACCAGACCTCGGGAGCGCTTGCATAGGAGAATTCCGGAAGGTTGAACGACGGAAAGTTCTTGTTTCGAATGGCAGTGAGGAGGACCCACGCGGTTCAATGTTGTGGAGCGCTACAACGGTCTTTTCCATCACAGGTTAGCGGAGCAAAAAAGAACCCGTAGTTGAGTGCCTGAAGCCGCTATAGCCCGGTCGTGATATGTGAGGACTTCATCCAGAATCGAGGCCGCCAACTCCGGTTCTTGAACTGAGGCTGCATCGCCAGAAAAGGAACTTAAGATGAAACTTGTTCGAGAGCCCTCCAGTAATTCGGTGAGAACGTCATTCGTGTCGATCGGTGTTCCAAAGTCAGCCGAGCAGCCCTCAGATCGCCACTTGGACGAAGAAGCCTTGTCTCGAATGGATGACGAAGGCGGTTCGAACGATCCTGCGGTGAACCCACCCGGCACAGCAAGAAGGGTCGCTCCTGGCAGCTAGACGTATTTTATGGATCATTCAGTGAGAACCCTTCTAAGCGCTGGTCGGAACCGCACGCACACTCTGTAAGGAGGTGGGCCATGGCTACCGAACCGGTCCCGATGCTAGGTCAGACCTCCATGCTGAAGCGTCGCGAAGAAGTTGCTGAGGGGACGATGGCATTTCACTTCGAGAAGCCTTTCCGGATTTGACTTCAAAGCGGGGCAGGCCGCCGATGTGACACTCAGCGACCCGCCGGAAACTGATGCCGAGGGCAATACGCGCACCTTTTCCATCGCGAGTTCTCCGTTTGAGAACGAGTTAGTTTTCACCACCAGGATGCGCGACACTGCGTTCAAGCGCTCGCTGAAGAAAGTGCCGCTGGGCACAAAAGTTAAGATCGCCCCAGCCACGGGATCCTTCAGGCTGCACAAGAATGTGGGTAAGCCAGCCGTGTTCCTGGCCGGCGGAATCGGAATTACGCCCTTTCTCAGCATCGTGCGGCAGGCCGATCGAGACCGGCTCCCGCAAACAAGTGGACGAGGATGATATCCGAGCGGAAGAGTTTGCCGGCTACTGAGACACACTGAGATGGGCGAGCCACCGTGCCTGGGAATTGTCGATTGCTGCCGACACCCGGAGAGAAACTCTGAACTCACTGAAACAACTGCAAGACTGCAGGCAATCCATCTGGCTGGATTACATTCGTCGCGATCTGATCACCAGCGGTGAGTTCCAGCGACTGGTGGAAGAAGATGGTGTCCATGGTGTAACCAGCAATCCGACTATCTTCGACAAAGCAATTGTGGCTGGGACCGACTACGACGATGTACTGCGATCACTGTTGGCAGGGGATCCTGACAGCGATGCTCTCACCCTTTTCGAAAAGCTCGAGGTCGAGGATCTCCAGATGGCGGCCGATGTCTTGCGACCAGTTTACGATCAAACCGAAGGCGAAGATGGCTTCGTCAGCATCGAGGTCTCTCTCCTCGCTTGGCTTATGACACGGCGGGAAGCATCGCGGAGGCGCGACGTTTGAGGGAAGCGGTAAACCGGCCTAACCTGATGGTGAAAATCCCCTCCACCGCGCAAGGTGTTCAGGCGGTGGAAGCCTTGATCGCCGAAGGAATCAACATCAATATCACCTTGATGTTTTCGCTCGCCCACTACGAAGCCGTGGCCCAGGCATATCTACGCGGCCTGAGGCGAAATGCGAATCCGCACCAGGTGACGTCGGTGGCTTCCTTTTTTGTCAGCCGCGTGGATACCGAAGTGGACCGGGCCCTGGGAGCGATCGGAACTTCAGACTCATTGTCACTACGCGGAAAGGTAGCGATTGCGAATTCCAGGCTTGTTTACCGGCGCTTTCGCGAAATCTTCCTGGGTACTCCCTTCGACGAATTCAGGCGGCGGGGAGCACGACTGCAGCGACCATTGTGGGCAAGCACTGGGACCAAGAACCCAGCCTACTCAGATGTTTTATACGTTGAAGAGTTGATCGGACCACACACTATCAATACCATTCCGCCCGCGACGCTGAATGCATTCCGTGATCACGGCCGGGTGCGGCCGACTCTCGAAGCAGGAGAACAGGACGCCGAACAATCCGTGGCTAGCTTGGCCAAGCTAGGTGTTGACCTTGCCTTCGACCCCCTACGCTCCGACCCGCGATTCCAAAACCTTGTGCACCGCATTGGCCTCGCGTCGGCGAACGGTTTTGGGTTGTGAGCTTTGGCATCAGCGAAAAGTTCCGGCCCAGCTTGTGATTGGTCTTCGTCCTGAGAGACATATAACCGGTTGCCCGCACCGGACGTCAAATCTATGATGCGGCTTTAAACAGTTTCGAAAGACTATCAATGTCCGCAGCACTCGCGTCACCGACCACGAAATAGCGAAGCCCGCCTTGACTCCATGTTTCCATGTTGAACGGCAGTTTCTTCGGCGAGAGAGAACCTTCGTTCGACATGGCTGGCAACCGCAATGATCGTTCCTGGAACACGAACACGGAAATGTGGTGCTTCCGAGCATCGTAGATCAGATGCGCGCCCGGCGTTTGGTCAAGATAGGTCATCCGGCCGCCAAGCAGAGAGAACTCTGAGTTCTGTAGTTCCGGCAAATCGAACGCGAAGGGGATCTTTCCCTGGAACCACGGCTTCACCGTGTGTCGATCAGTGGAGATCACATCCACCGGCGATGAGCTGGCCAGAGTCGCCACGTGCAAGTCCGCAACTTCGCTGAAAACCTGATCTCGATAAGCCAAGTCCCTGCTGGATCGGGTTCCAAGATAGGCTGAAGTCAAAGTCCCGACTACGAGAACGACCGCAGCAGCCGCAGCTAACATCCATCCCAGGCGAAAACTGTGCCGCGTTTTGGGGGCAATGCTCTGCTGCATTCGTTTCCGGAACTCAGCACTGGGAGTAAAACGTTTTCCAGCGACTTGAATCGCGCGCTTCATCTGTACACGCGTGAGGGCATCCGTCGAGCAAGAAGGGCAGCTGCGCACATGTGCGTCGAAGGTGCGCATCTCCGCCTCCGGAAGTTCACCGTCAACGTAGGTGTCGAGTTTTGCCTTCCAAGACTCACAAACCATGGTTCGTCCCCCTTGCAATCGCTGCTGGACCTGCTCCTCCTTGCAACTGTGGTCGCAGGCGACCGCTCAACGTCTTTCTCGCACGGGACAAACGCGACATCACCGTGCCTATAGGAATGGAAAGCGTTTCGGCAATCTCCTGATATGACATCTCCTCCACCTCACACAGAAGGAGGATCTCCCGGAAATGCACCGGGAGCTCGTCGATCGCGCTCTGCAGCAGCTCACGGTTCGCGCGCCCAAACAGAATCGTTTCCGGCGTGTCGGACTCAACTGCCAGTTCAGGTCCGTCCTCCTCGGGATCGAGAGGTACAGTCATCGTCACTTTCAATCCAGTGCGCGAGGTCAAAAACGTGTTACGCAAGATGCGATACATCCATGCCCGGAAATTAGTCCCTAACCGGAAAGACGAGAACCCTTTCAAAGCCTTGGTGTAGGTTTCTTGAACCAGGTCTTCGGCATCGTCACGATTCTGCGTCAGCCAGTGCGCAAAGTTGTACAACTGATCGAAAAGCGGCATGGCCAGTTCTTCGAACGAATCGGATTGAAGATCCATTCCTGACACATCCACATGGTAAAACACCGGGGACGCAAATTTATTCCCTTCAAGAAAGAATTATTTTGGGAAATGCAGGGCAGTCTGAGCGAGTAGCACTACAACCACCGCAATCATGGCAATTGGCATCTCACGAACCCGAAGAGCTCTGCGCAAACCCCCATTAACCCATGAGAACCGGTATCCCTAGTCAATATCGCATTGGAGTGGGGCCAATTTCTTGTACCTACTCCACAATTGACGTGATCGGAGCGGAATAAAAGATCAGAAAGTCCGTTATCTGCGGTGAGACTCATTTTGCGGGAGGCGGATTGTGAACAGCGAACGAAGAAGCAGATTCGTTAAATTCATCTCGCAGGTCCTGGCACTTCTTACCACCTTGTTGCTGGTATCTGGTGGAGCATCGGCCAAGGACCACAAACTCAAAGGATCCGACAACCAGGCCCATGTGGTCGCCCACATTTCATTCAGTGGGCTATCGGCTGTCGACATGGCAATGCAGACAAAAGCGAATGACAAGTACTACTTCTATGTGCAGCACTCAAAAGATCAAGGCATCTCGATTTTCGACATCAGCAATCCCCCCCGACCGAAAGCCGTTGGATTGATCCCGTGGCCTTATACAGCTGCGTCGGGCAGGATGAACCTGACGGGCGATTTGGCGATCATTGCCGAAAGCGAAGTTGTTCCGATGCACAGCACCGCCTCCAAGGATGACCTTGTACTTTGGGATTTGGCGAATCCTGCCGCTCCTCGAGTCGTGCAAACGTTCTCGGGAGTGGTCAAGTGGCTTCAGGACGAGCGCGATTTCATTTATGTCTTGAATGGCGACGGATTATGGGTGGTTGCACAGCCAGCGGATCGCCACCCGGTTAAAACTCAATCCTCGACCTCCTATGGGGAGGGAGGAACGCCACGTGGAGCACGATCGGTAACCGGCCGTGCAGCCCGCAGCGGCGGCATGGTCCCAGCAGCAACCTCCTCGCACACTTAGAAGGAGCAAGACGATGGTAAATCCTTTCGATCTCAAGACAGTGCTTTTGGCCAAACACGCACAACATGTCGTGCTGATCCATTTTCCAATTGCGCTGTTCATCACCGCAGTGGCGTTCGACGTTATCGCGCAATGGACGAAGCGACGCGGCTTGGCGGATGCAGCCTACTACAACCTGCTGGTAGCAGCGATTTCAACGCTCCCAGTGCTCGCCACTGGGCTACTCGCGTGGCAGTTCCAACTCGAGGGCCAGAAACTCAAGGGGATCTTATTGCTGCACCTGGTACTCGCGTGCGTCTCGACCGTCCTGATCTGATTGGTGTGGTGGGTGCATTTCCGCGCTCGACGACGGACCGTATTCTTGCCCAGCTATCGCCTCGCGGTGGAATTTCTGGCAGTCGGTATTGTCGCGCTGACCGGGCATTTGGGTGGCTTTCTAAGCGGCGTAAACGGACCTAGTTAGATGCCCGACGAAACTCCAACCTGGGACACATAAACCAAGAGCAAACCTCGCGCTGAAGGACAACTTCAGAGACATCGCAATCACCTGATTTTGTTCTCCGCCATCTGAACCTGACCGGGAATAAATGCGACTCGTGCCAGTTATCAACTGAGAACGGTACAAATTACGGAGGGCAAATGCGGGACAAGAAACAAGGTCTTATCGATCAGAAGTTGCAAGACCTCAATAACGATGGCGTCGACCGTCGCGGGTTCTTAAAGTGCATGGCGTGGGCGGGCACCGGACTGGTCTGGACCTTGAACGGTGGCATCCCGGGGTCTCGAGCATTCGCCAAAACCGCGGAGCGAAGTGCCGCTAAAGACGCGGACTTCACCTTTGTCCAGATTAGCGACAGTCATATCGGCTTCAACAAGCCGGCAAACCCAGACGTCACCGCTACGCTGCAAACAGCGATTAGCAAGATTAATGCCATGCCCCACCCACCGGATTTCATCATTCACACCGGTGATCTGAGTCAGCTCTCGAAGCCGAGTGAATTCGACACCCTTGACCAGTCATTAAAAGGCGCGTCTGCCAAGCAGATCTACTTCGTGCCGGGCGAGCATGACATGCTCAGCGACAACGGTGAGCAATATCTCGAGCGCTATGGGAAAGGTACCAAGGGAACGGGATATTACAGCTTCGATCACAAAGGTGTTCATTTCGTTGGCTTGGTGAACGTTGCCAATTTGAAAGCCGGAGGCATGGGATCGCTCGGCAACGAACAACTCGAATGGCTTGAAGACGATCTCAAGGGCCGTTCTGCAAGCACTCCGATCGTGCTCTTTGCCCACATACCATTGTGGACCATCTATCCCGACTGGGGCTGGGGAACGGACGACAGCGAGCAAGCTTTGTCTTATGTCAAGCGTTTCGGTTCAGTGACCGTGTTAAACGGCCATATTCACCAGATTATGCAGAAGGTTGAGGGTAAGGTGTCATTCCACACGGCGATGTCGACGGCCTTCCCTCAACCTGCGCCGGGCACAGCTCCATCGGCCGGCCCCATGAAGGTGCCAGCCGACCAGTTGCAGCGGGTATTAGGTATCACCGATGTGAACTATGTGGTCAGTGGTCACAGCCTGGCAATCGTTGATTCACCACTTGATACCTCAGTTTCTTCCGCTTCGGAAAACGGGAGCGGTTCGAGTCTATTGAGGTTAGCCCGTTGAGTAGATCGCAGGGGCGTCCGATGTACGAACGAAGGCAAACCAAGAAAATCAAATCAAAAAGGAGCAACAACATGACAAGAACAAATGTGTGGGTGGGAAGTTTAGCCATACCGGCAATGATTGCGATGCTGCTGCTGGCGGGACCATCGCGGGTCGCGGCGACTGATCAGTCGTCTACGCCAAACGCGGAGGTGAAAATTGATAACTTCAGTTTTGGGCCGCAGACGGTTACGGTGCCGGTCGGAGCAACTGTGACCTGGGTAAACCATGACGATATTCCCCATACCGTGGTGAGCACGGACGGCGTGTTCAAATCCAAGGTGCGGGATACCGACGAAAAATTCTCTTACACCTTTACCAAGGCGGGAATCTACTCCTACTTCTGCTCGGTCCATCCGAAGATGACTGGCCAGGTTGTGGTGCAGTGATTCTCCGGCTTCTGGATGGCGGTACAACGGAAACGGCTTTCTATTAAACACCAACGATTGTTGCAGAGGGCGAGCGCTCTTCAGGCGGCCCGAACCAATATGATTTTAGAATCGACACAACTCGCGGTAAGGCCACGGACAACCAAGGACGTTGACCTTGATCTTGTCCATGCCACCAAGAACGGGAATGTCGGTGCGTTCGAACAGCTGGTAAAGCGATACGATCGCAAGCTTCTCCGAATCGCCCAGCACGTCATCCATAACCGGGAAGATTCCGAAGACGCGGTCCAGGAAGCGTTTCTTAAGGCATTCCAAAACCTGGGCCAATTCCGGGAGGATTCCCAATTCTCGACTTGGTTGATTCGGATCACCCTGAACCAATCCCTGATGAAGTTGCGAAAACAACGCACAATACGGGAAGTATCCCCGGACGAGAATTTTCAATCCGAAGGAGAGATGCTCCCGATGGAAGTCACCGATTGGGCGCCTAATCCTGAACAGCTCTACAGGAGCGCTGAATTACGAGACATCCTGGTCAGGACTTTGAGAGACCTTCGGCCGGCGTTGCGGACGGTCTTTGTGCTGCGAGATATTGAAGAGCTCTCAATAGAGCAGACCGCTGAAGTGCTGAACCTGAGTCACTCTGCGGTAAAGGCGCGTCTGTGGCGAGCTCGGTTGCAGCTTCGCGAGCGCCTGGCCAAGTACTTCGGCAAGCCGGCTAAGCCTGCGCGAGCAAAGTTGCTCTCGCCAGGCGACGAATCTGTCAGCCTCCCTGCGGAATGTCCGGACCACTCAATGTCACCTATGTGTCCAGGCGGATTGGTGAACGACGACATGCACCTCCAACCCTAACTGCCGCCGACGAGTGAACTGGAATTCAATCCATCATTAAGATTGGGGCGCAGCGGACCTACAGCGCCGCACCTTCCGCCTCCCACACAGCAATGTTGCTACGGCACATCTAGACGCTTCCATCGCAATCGAAATCACATCTGGCCTCGCACCTCTCCGTTATCACGCCGGGGCCTGCATACTTTCGAAATTAGAAACGAGGGATCGGGGCACCCATGCGGAATAAAACTCCACCCGGCCAGTTATTCATGATGAAAAGTCCAAGAAATCTAAACAAGGAGAATTCATGAATAAGTCGTATTTGACCATCGCTCTAACTCTGGCTTCCCTATGTGGGTCGGCTATAAGTGCTCGTGCTCAAGACAGCGAAGGAATTCTTGTAAAGGTTCCGTTCGAGTTTGTTGTCGGGGCCAAGACCATGCCGGCGGGAACGTACAACATTGGCCGCATCCGCTCGGATGCAAGTTCAGGCTTAATTATCTCGAGCCGCGATAACAGCGCTATCGTGCTCCCGCTCTTTGTTGGAGCCGCAGCTGAGGAGGCGAGACTCAGCTTTGAGCATGTAGGGGACCAGTACGTTCTCAGCCATGTAGAGACACCCGCGGGCGCCTATGCCATTAAGGTGCCGCAAAGGATGACCACGCTAGCACAGCAGAAGAAGGACGGAGCTGTGTCTTTCTCAGGGGGCAACTAAGTCGGGCGAGAAAAGTTTATACACGACGGGGAATTTAGGAAGCCAGTAATTGCATATCCGGGCTGTGCCTGAATTCCCTGTCGTCCGGTTACCAGGCAGCTTGGGCGGGAAGACAAAACAAGCAGAGTCTGCGTCGCAACAATCATAAACAAAGTTTGGAGGATAACTTGAAAAGAACAGTTTTATTTCTCGGACTAATGTTGGGAATTCCTTTGGGATTATTCGCCCAGCAGGTCGGCTACTCACAGACCAATCTGGTATCGAATACCACCGGCGTAGCGGCAACAACAGATCCTAAACTTCTGAATCCCTGGGGGATCTCGTTTGTCCCCGGGTCGGACTTCTGGATCGCCAACAACAACAGCGGTACCTCGACCCTCTATGACAACCAGGGCAACAAGGATACCGCTCTGGTGGTGACAATACCTGGAGCCACAAGCAATCCCCACGGTAACTGCGCTCCTGGGTGCCCCACGGGCACGGTGGCAAACGGCAACGGCAGCTACTTCAGCGGAGGGCAGTTCATCTTTGACACCGAAGATGGCCTCATCGCTAACTGGACGGGCGCAAGCAACACAGCAACAGTGGCCTTCGATAACTCCGCCAGCGGCGCCGTTTATAAAGGTCTTGCTTTGCTAAACAATACTTTTCTTTTAGCGGCGAACTTCAATAGCGGCAAAGTTGACGTGCTCGATCACAACTTCACACTCACTTCGTTGAGTGGTTCGTTTGTTGATCCAAAACTTCCCGCAGGGTTTGCACCCCACGGCGTTCATGTCATCAATAACCAAGTCTACGTCGCCTACGCCATGCAGGACGGCCCCAGGCATGATGCTCAGCCCGGCGCCGGTCTCGGCCAGGTGGATATCTTTGACACCAATGGAAATTTCGTGAGCACCTTCGTCGCTGCCGGCGGCAAACTGAACGCGCCCTGGGGCGTAGTTCAGGCTCCGGCTTCTTTCGGAACGTTTCCGAACGCGATCCTGGTGGGAAATTTTGGTGACGGTATTATCAACGCGTTCGACCCCAGCGGGAAGTTTCTCGGCCAGCTCACCGACTCTTCAAACAAAGTCCTGGTGAATCCCGGCTTGTGGGATCTAGTGTTTGGCGGAGGCGGCATCTCTGGTAATGCCGGCACTCTTTATCTCACCGCAGGAGGCAGCAACCAACCCAACTTCCCGGCTGGAGGCACAACAACCAGTGTGTTCGCCAGTCTTGTCCCGGCGGCTGCGGTCGGGGCGCCCAATTTTTCTCTGAGTCTTTCCGCTCAAAGTGTGACCGTCGCGCCGGGCGGTTCGACCAACCTCACCGTCGATGCCAGCGCCGTGGGAGGATTCAACGGACAGATTTCGCTTAGCTGCTCTGGGGCTGGCGGCCTGACTTGCACTTTCAATCCTTCAACCATCTCTGCGGGAACCGGGACAAACGCGTCCACTCTGACAGTCACTGCGGCGTCGATGGCGCCGAGTGGGGGTTATGGCTTTGCGGCCTTGCTTCCTGGGCTCGGATTGTTTGGGACTCTTCTCATCGGCAAGAGGAAACCACTCACGCGCCCGAGCATTGTGGGTATAGGCGTACTGGGTTTGTTGCTTGTCGTCTCACTGTTCGCCCTGGGATGCGGTAGCAGTTCAACCAACTCAAAGGGCCAAGTACCCCAATCTCAAGTCACCCTGATGGTGACGGGTACGTCCGGATCGTTGAGCCATTCCACTCCTGTGAGCATCAACGTCAACTAAAACAACAATAGGGCAGAGCGCACTCGGTGCGCTCTTGCTCTTCTCGTATCAACATCGAACAAAGGATGAATGTGATGATTGAGTACCAAAGCGCACTGATAGGTCGAACAGAAGTTGCCGAAGGCACCATGGCATTTCAGTTTGAAAAACCAAGAGACTTCGTATTCAAGGCTGGACAGTTTGTTGACCTGACCTTAGGTCCGCAGCCGGGTCCGGCCAACGGACTGACTCACACCTTCTCCATCGCAAGCTCTCCATCCGACGAAGAGCTTTTAGTCACCACCCGCATGCGGAATACGGTGTTTAAGCAGGCCTTATCTATCCTGCCGATCGGTAGCGAGGTGAGGATTCAAGGTCCAATGGGCTCTTTTGGCCTCCATAACAACACAGCGAGACTAGCTGTCCTCCTCGCCGGCGGGATCGGGATCGCACCATTCCTCAGCATGGTGTCTTACGTAACCGAGGAGAAGCTGCGCCATCCTATTGTTCTGTTCTATGCGAACCGCCACCTACAGGATGCCGCGTTCATCGATGTCCTCTGGAAGTTAGAGCGCGCCAATCCAAGGTTCCGCTTTGTTCCGACCCTAACGCGCGCAACCAACAACGGAGATTGGAAGGGGAAGACGGGACACATCAGTTCGGAAATGCTTTTTGCACAAGTAGGGATCTTGCGAGGCCCGATCTATTACATAGCTGGACCGCCGACAATGGTGGCGGCGGCACGCCGAACGCTCCGTGAGGCGGGCGTAGATGAAGACGATATTCGAACGGAAGAGTTCGCAGGCTATTGAGAATCATAACTCTGTTGGTAGAGCGGATGGTCGTGTGTTGCCTTTCTTTTCGATGAGGGGTTTTCTCGGCACTGGCGCCACCTTCGGGGCAGATCTCAACCTCCTCGTGCAGTTCATCATGGGAGCAGCCCTGATCGCGGGGACTCTTCTCGCTAGACAAAAACGCTACAAGGCTCACGGCGTCTGCCAAACGACGGTGCTGCTCCTGAACTTGTTGATGATCGGCCTAGTGATGTGGCCGTCGTTCCAGCAACAGGTGAAGCCAGCGCTGTCTAAGGTTCTCCATAAGTGGTATTACGAGGCGGCTGTAATACACGCGGTTCTCGGGATAACGGCTGAGCTTCTGGGACTCTATATCGTCATCGTGGCCGGCACCAACATTGTTCCAACGTGGCTGCGGTTCAAACAGTGGAAGTGGTGGATGCGCACGGAGTTTGTGCTTTGGATGATTGTTTTGCTCAGTGGGGTGGGAACGTACTGCGCATGGTATGTGGCGCCATTCCGCTAGGACTGGCTTAGGAACCAATCGCCGCTGCCAAGTGATGACAATTCTTTAACAACAAAATTGGGAATATCGCTCGACTCTCCAGAGTTTCACATACTGCTGGAACAAAATCACAAGCAAAAGGAAGTGGAGCATGAGCATGACCATGAAGGATGGCGATCAGCAGAAATGGTCCATTACTTATTTGTGCGCGCCGACGGTTTTGGTGTTCGCACTTGTGGTGATGGCGGTCTCAAGCCTTTGCGCGCAGACCTCAACAACAGGAGATATCGCCGGTGTTGTCTCAGATCTAACAGGGGCAGTGGTGCCCGGAGTGTCTGTCATGTTGAAAAACGTTGACACAGGCAGCTCCACGACCACAACAACCAATTCGCAAGGATCATATAGTTTCGCTCTTCTACAGCCCGGAAACTATTCGGTGTCGGTGAATGCTGACGGATTTCAACCGATCGTTAAGACTGTGACTGTCGCCCTCGGGTCCGGCGTTACGGCAAACCTGCAACTTTCCATTTCGTCGCAGAGTGAAACGGTTGAGGTAACGGACGAGGTGACAGGCGTTCAAACACAGGACGCCAATCTTGAAACAAACTTTAATGCCCAGCAAATTGCCGTCTTGCCAAATCCCGGGAATGATCTGAGCGCGGTCGCGCTTACTGCGCCAGGCGTGGTGATGAACACCACCGGGGGCTCCGTGTTTGGCGGTGGTAACTATGAGTTCTTCGGTTTGCCGTCGAATTCGAACGTATTTACATACGATGGCGCCAATGACAACGATCCCTATTTCAACATTAATAACAGCGGTGCGACCAACTTAACCCTTGGCCTGAACGACGTGCAGGAAACCAGCGTGGTGACGAACGGCTATAGTGGGCAATTTGGTGGTCTGGCAGGAGCAAACATCAACTATATCTCGAAGTCCGGCACCAATTCCTTCCACGGGAATGCGGACTACTGGTGGAACGGGCGGGCTCTGAATTCCAATAACTATTTCCGGAATCAGGCCAATGCCGTTGCTGGAAGCCAGATCGATCCACGCCCGTTCGTGAATGCCAATCAGTATGCAACCTCGTTTGGCGGACCAATCAAGAAAGATAAGTCCTTCTTCTTCGTCGACTATGAAGCCATTCGGCTGATGATTCCGTCACTCTTTTCAGTCAACCTGCCGACTCAGCAATTCGAGAATGCGGTAATCGCCAACCTAAACAATGTCAGCCCTGGTTCGGTGCCGTTTTACAACCAGCTATTCGGCATCTGGAACGCGACTCCAGGCGCGGCACGTGCTCAGAACACCCTCCCTGGTGGAGGTTGTTCGAACGTTACCAGCTTGGCGGGGACAGCATTCGGAACAGCCAATCCGTGTGCCACCCAGCTACAAGGCGGCACATCTCAGGCCACGAACGATTATCTGATTGTGGGCCGCTATGACCAGAACATCGGCAACAATGACAAACTGTTCCTTCGAGTGCAACACGAAAGCGGGATCCAGGCCACCTACACCGATCCTCTGACCTCCGCCTTCAATGCTCATAGTACTCAACCGGAATGGCAGAGCCAGTTGAGCGAGACCCATACGCTCGGCAATAACAAGGTAAACAACTTCATCGCCTCATTGCAGTGGTATAGCGCGCTATTCACGATGGTGAACCCCACGACAGAATTCCAGACTCTTCCTCAGACTGTCTTTTTCGGCGACAATTCACTGTTCAATCTGAACAACGATGGTACCGCCTTTCCACAGGGCCGGGCTGTGACCCAGTACGGACTTGTGGACGACTTCAGTTGGACTCGCGGGAGACACAGCTTCCGGTTCGGAGTTAATTTCCGCCGCGACGACGTCAGCGATCACAATTTCACAGGAGTGATTCCTTTTGCTGAGGAGGTCTCTCTGAACGACTTCGCATTCGGAGGCGTAGCGCCCTCCAATACCGGCGTCGGGAATCTAGTGGCTCAGAACTTCCCCCTCAATACAAATGTACCGATAGCGCTCTATCAGCTTGGATGGTATGCATCAGACGAAGTCAAGGTCACTCCCAACTTGAAGCTAACGCTGAGTATGCGGTTTGACCACTTGTCGAATCCAGTCTGCCAAACTAACTGCTTTCAAAGCCTGTCAGCACCGTTTCAGGACCTGAATCACACGGTACCCGTAAATCAGGCATTGAGCACGGGTTTGAATACCGCATTTCCCTCGGTGACGTCCGTCGTGTATGAGCCGAAGGTCGGCTTCGCATGGTCACCGTTCGGCGCCAAGAACACCGTCATCCGCGGCGGAGTCGGTATCTTCAGTGATGCCATTCCCACCGGTGGGATTGATGACATCCTGACTAATGCACCGAATGATCCGTCGTTCGTGCTCTTTAATGGGTCCCTCTCGCCCGCGGCGGCAGGAAACTTGAACGGGCAAGCGACGGCCGCCAATACCGTTTTTCGCGGCAACTTTGCCAACGGCGGCGCAGTTCCGGCCTTCAATTTCTTTAACCCTGGCAGGGTGCAGATTCCGCGTTATGACGAATGGGATCTGGAAATACAGCATGCGCTGGGCTGGCACACCACGGTGAGCGCGAAATATGTGGGCAACCATGGTGAGCATGAAGAAATCACGAATCCTGCCTTGAACGCCTTTAGCCCAACGGGCGCTGCATTCGGGGGTCTGCCGGCCACCATTCCAGACGCTCGATTCGGAGTGGTTGCCCAGACGCAAAACATTGGCAACTCGAACTACAACGGCGTCACGCTGACTGCCGCGCACACCGTTACTGGAGGCTTCCAGTTCCAGGCGTCCTATACTTATAGCCATGCTCTGGATGAAATCTCCAATAGCTCTTTGAACCCCTTCGGCTTGAACGCCAACGGCAACGTTGATGTTGTCACGCCCCTAAATCCGTTCAATATCCGGCAGCTTAACTACGGCAATGCTGACTACGATATCCGGCAGTCGTTCGTCATGAACTACGTTTGGAGCGACGCTCTTCGTCATCTGACGGCCCGCGGTCCGAACACGCTAGTAAAGGGCTGGACGTTCTCCGGAACGATCTTCAAGCACACGGGATTCCCGTACTCGATCTGGAGCAGCAACGAGACCGCCACTCTACAGGGGAGCTTGTTCGGCAGTACAAGTCCCGCCACTACCACAGCGGTGCTCGCCAACGTCGTGGGGTCTCCTAACATCAACTGCGGTGGCTCGGCTGCACAGTTGGTGAACGGGAACCCCAATCCGTGCTACAGCGCCGCCAATTTCTCTGACCCAACAAATAGTTTCGGAACCCAGCGCCGCAACCAGTTTCGGGGCTCCGGTTACCTCGACACTGAATTCGACGTGGAGAAGGCCTTTGGGATACCGAAGTGGGAGGGCGCTCAGTTCTCCATCGGCGGAAGGTTCTTTAATCTCTTCAATCATCCGAACTTTGCCTTCCCAAACACAAATGTGAACAGTGGCCAGTTCGGACAAATCACGCAGACGGTAAGTCAGCCCACGACGATTTATGGCTCCGGTCTGGGTGCGGACGCGTCACCAAGGGTAATCGAATTGCAAGCGAAGTTCGTCTTCTAATCAGCACACGATCGAGGGAGGCGGCCTCACTCGGGCCGCCTCAGTTTTCGTCCCGCCTCACTCGTTTACTCCGCACACAATGCCCCGGTGACTCAACGGCCCAGGATGGTGGTGTTATTTCGCCCTAAGCAGACTGGGATGCCGACTGTGGTTTCCGCAGCCAATCCCAAGGTACAACCGTGCGGCATGAAGAGTGTCTGAGGAGTTTGTTGTCAGGAGAGATATTTCTTGGAATTGTGGAATAACGGTCGCCTGGCGGAGTTTCACATATAGCTGGAACAAAATCATAGGCAAAGGAATTGGAACTATAAGTGTCGCGTGCCAGTTATGAACTCACTCTCCATTCCAAACACCGCAGCGACGCTGTCACTGCGTGTTTGCAAAGAGATGACAATCAAATGACAGGCTTTCCGCATCTTCGTCGTTCGGTCGTTGCGTCTAACCCACAGTAGTGCTGGAACAAAATCATAAGCAAAGGAATGGAACGCAAACCATGAAAGAAAAGAGTTCTCCATCTGTAGTCGTATCCGAGACAAACTCACCTGACGCAAGTCGCTCTTCGACGGAAGAAGATGTTCAACGCCACTGGCAGGGCGTGGTCAAGAGACGCTCATTTCTGAAGGGCCTGGGAATCGCGGGTGCAGCGCTGTCGGCCGGTCCTCTCTTGGCGTCTGAAGGCGCAGCGCAGACGTCCTCGAGCACTACGCTCTCCAGAGGCGATGTTGCCCTCCTGCAGTTCGCGCTTTGGGCTGAACTTGTCGAGAGTGACCTCTGGACCCAATACGCGGAACTCGGCGGAGTCGGGCCGTCAGGCGGCGGGGCGGCACAAGCGAACGAAGAATTCCAGGGATTCATAGGAGGAAATCCAGCCTATGCCCTGGCCCTGCAGAATCTGGATGGCGACATGCCGCAGTACATCACCGACAACACCGATGATGAGCTGAGCCACGCAGCCTTCCTCACGGCTTTTTTGAAGTCCAGGGGTGAGGTACCGATCGACCTCACGCCATTTAAAAATCTGCGGAGCAGTCAGGCGACAGGGGCGAGGCAAATCAGGCGGATTACCAATCTCATGAACCTCAACGTGGACCTCAGTTGGTATACCCGCTATCGCAGTGGAGAGAATCCCGATTTAGGTGCGGCGTTCAAGGGACCCTTTGTCATCACGAACCAACCGGCGATTCCGTTAAATGATACGGACACTCCCCCTTCGACCAATCCAACAGTTCCCATCACAGGCCGCGATGCGGAGCGCATACAAGCGATCGCCAACACGGCGGGTTTTCACTTTGCGTTTATTGAGCAGGGTGGCGCCAGCCTCTATCCGACACTGGCCTTTAAGGCAACCGACGCGACAGTTTTACGAATTCTTGTGAGTATTGGCGGAGTCGAGATCGATCACTTCGGGCTGTGGCACGATAAGGGCGCCAACGCGGTGTCTCAACCTTTGGCCGGAGTGGTCGATCCTGTGACTGGACTAACCTTTCCGGATCTCAACAACCCTGCCACAGAGCTCACCCAGACCAACAAGATCCTGCCTGAGCCATGCAGTTTCATCAGCAAGAGTCTGCCCCGGTGTTCGGTGATCCGACCGACCTCGACGCAGAATGGAGGCGCAGTGGCCACTGTGAAGGCCTTCACGGAAGACGGGCTCTTCATAGGCCAACCGGCTGGGTTTTTTGAGTTATCGATGCAGCTGGCCGTCGCCGCCGATTCAGCCCGACGCGGCTTTTGATTGTTGCAAGTTCTTCGCTTGGTTGGACAGGCGCTGTTATCTGGTGACAGGTTACGGCGCCTGCATTTCTTACTAAAACGTTTTGAGATGTTCTCACTCAATCTGAAGGAGCACTCATGTTTGAAGGACTGTTTCAACCTACGCATCTGCTGGTTATTTTCGGAATTGCCCTGCTTGTGTTCGGACCAAAAAAGCTTCCGGAACTTGGCAAAGGAATCGGCGAAGGTATCCGCGGCTTCAAGGCAGCTATGAAAGCTGACGACGAGAAGCCAGGCAGCACAACAATCACTCTTGCCAACGACCAAAGTCTAACTAAGTAAGGGGTGAATCGTGGGCTTTGGCACCGAAATTCTGTTCATCCTTGTGCTCGGATTACTTGTATTGGGTCCCAAGCAGCTGCACGCCTTGTTGGGACACGTCGCACGGGCTAAGGCTCAGTTCGAAAACGCAAGCCGAGGGTTCAAGTCTCAGCTCGAGGCAGAACTCGACGCCGCGCATCACGAGGGCGAGACCGAGACCTCTCATAAATTGGCTGGGGACCAGTGAACCATCTTAGGATACTCGGTATCGCAACAGCGAATCCGCCCGTAAGGCTCACCCAAGAGCAAACCTTTCATGCTGCGGGCTACCAGAGCGAGCGCATTCGGAAGATCTTCCTCTTTTCTCATCCTTATTTAGCCTGCCAATAGCACTGAGAAACGCCGTAATACCCGATGCTTGGCCGTCACAAGCCGTGCCGATGCCATTGAGGTATTAGGGCGCCAGATGTCTCGATCGCTCTGCTTTATCCAAGGTTGGGACAAGAATCCGGGAAAAGACTTCGACTAACTGGAGAGCCTTTCAGTCTGTTCCTGGGGTGACCGGTCAACACAGGCGCAGACTCTTGAGCGAGGCGCGGTCGGTTCCGCCACTCACATTCGGCACAACGATCAATTCGAGTACGGTCACATTTGGAAGCGCAACCTGATATTCCTCGACCTCTCGTTTTCCTTCGGGCGGACTAAAATTCCACTGCTGGCGCACAATTTCTCGAAACGAGCTGCCACCATCCGAAGACCAGCGCAAGACGAACTCTTGTGTACGGGTTGTTTGGTTTTCTTCAAAAACAAGCGATATATGTTTCAGGGTTTGAGGCTGGTCGAAAATCAAGCGAATCGTTTGAGGGCCTGGCGCCGCCGCGCGCCAGCCGGCCGCCTCTACCGAAACGAAGGCTGACTCGATTGGATAATCCTTGTCTTCCGACGTGACCTCGACCACGGCTGTAGGCTCAAGATCGAGCCAGCCTTCACCGCGAGATGGAACAGTCTCCGGAGTCGGAGCAGTAATAAGTCGCTTACGCATATAAATACAGTTTACCTCTGGTGCGACTCTGGAGTTTATCGATTTGTACGGAGCGCCGACGCGGAGATCCGGCACAAATCCTTCCCAGATCGCCGATCTTCCCCGAGAACTCAGGGGCAGCTGTGTCTTGTTCCGCCCGTTGAACTCACCCACGATGAAAACGTGTTCGGTATTGGGAGCCATACCGCAAAAATAAGTTCCTTCCCCGTCCTGCATCTTGATCCGGTGGGATCCCAGCTTTTCGGTGGCAGTGAGTTCCCTGGTTAAACAGATATAGGTCGTCGCTGGTCAGTAACAAATGTCATGGCGAATGACACCGGCAACGTGGCAAAAGAAACGACGGTTGACGCATAAGCGGCAAAACAGTTCAAACCCCACAGATGTTCCGTCCCCAGCTTGATGTTGTCGAAGGCAACGCGATCTAGCGGAGCGACGTCTCAAAGTGCGAATTTCCCAGAACCTAGATCCTTTAGTTGCAGGGGCTTGAAAATTTCCACCAGTGGAACCTGCGCTAAAAGCCAGCTTGCAGCAGGGTCGCCGCCGGTCGGGGACTTGCTCGGACCGCGATGTGATAGGTTAAAGAACTCGTGGTGGCTCCACGCACCCACTGGAAAACATACATTCTTGTCGTGCCGACCTTCGATTGAACATTGCCTGCCCGGAGGCTTTGATGGAAGTAGACGAACTCGACCAAGAGAATGGCGACAAACTGACTTTGGTGCGGCGAGTGGTTATTGAAAACGTCAGGCCGGAAATTCAAGGCGGTCGTTTCCCGATCAAGCGCACGATCGGTGAGCCTGTGGAAGTGACGGCAGACGTCTATGCCGATGGCCACGATATCGTGCACTCCGTTTTGCTGCATCGCCCGCTTTCCCGGCGGGGTTGGGAAGAAGTGCCGATGCATCCGCTGGTGAACGATCGCTGGCAGGCGAAGTTCATTGTCTCCGCGGAGGGCATACATCTCTACACACTTCAGGGCTGGGTGGATCCGTTCCAGTCCTGGAGTAAGGATTTCTCCAAAAAGTTGGAAGCCGGCCAGGACATCTCCCTGGATCTGCTCACGGGAGTGCAATTGGTTGAAGCGGCTGCAAATCGTGCGAGCGGGGAGGACGCCCAACGTTTGGCAGCCTTCGTGGGCGAGGCCTCGCGGCTCCGGAAACAAAATTTGAACGCCGCAGTGGAGAGGCTTTCAAATGTTGAGCTGACGACCTTGATGATGTTGCACGCAGATCGCAGCCAAGCCACGATCTATGGCAAAGAACTAACGGTGGTTGTCGATCGTGAAAAAGCTCGGTTTAGCGCGTGGTACGAGATGTTCCCGCGATCGTGTGGAGCAGGAGCCGGGCGACACGGGACCTTCCGGAATTGTGAGAAAAGGCTGGAGTACATCTCTGGAATGGGATTTGACGTTCTGTATCTTCCGCCTATTCATCCCATAGGTCGTGCGCATCGCAAGGGCAGGAACAATACCGAAGAGGCCACTCCCGAGGACGTCGGAAGCCCGTGGGCCATCGGTTCGAAGGAAGGCGGGCATAAAGCGATTCACCCAGAGCTGGGGACTCTCGAGGATTTCCGCCGACTGGTGGCACGTGCCAAGGAATGTGGATTGGAGGTTGCACTAGATATTGCTTTCCAATGTGCGCCGGACCATCCCTACGTATTGCAGCGCAAGGAATGGTTCCGCGTGCGGCCGGACGGCAGCGTGCAGTATGCCGAAAACCCTCCCAAAAAGTACCAGGATATCTACCCGCTGAATTTCGAAAATGAACACAGCCGCGAGCTGTGCGAGGAATTGAGCAGCGTGGTGATGTACTGGATCGAACAGGGCATACGCATCTTCCGCGTAGACAACCCTCACACAAAGCCTTTTGATTTCTGGGAGTGGCTGATTGCCGGCATAAAGACTAAGTATCCCGAGGTTCTGTTTCTCTCCGAAGCTTTCACCCGCCCGAAAGTGATGTATCGGCTCAGCAAGTTGGGATTCACGCAGTCATATACGTATTTCGCGTGGCGAAACACGAAGCGCGAGCTGACGGAATATTTCGCCGACCTGACGCAGACGGAAATACGTGAATATTTCCGGCCAAATCTCTGGCCCAACACGCCGGACATACTTACGGACTTCCTCCAATTCGGCGGTCGTCCGGCTTTCATGATCCGGTTGGTGCTGGCCGCAACTCTGGGCGCGAGTTATGGAATCTACGGTCCGGCGTTTGAGCTCGGCGAGAACCGGGCTATTCGCCCAGGCAGCGAAGAATATTTGGACTCTGAGAAATACCAGTTCCGGCAGTGGGATATTGATAACCCCGATAGTCTCCGAAGCCTGATTGCGCGCGTGAACCACATACGTCATGAGAATCCCGCTTTGCACGGCGATTGGAGCTTGCGCTTTCACCCTGTCGACAACGATCAACTGATTGTCTACAGCAAGACGACCGCAGATCTCTCCAACATCATCGTAGTGGTGGTCAACCTCGATCCTCATCACACTCAGTCTGGCTGGGTCGATTTGCCGGTAGAGGAGTTCCAACTCGATCCGCAGCAGCGCTATCAGGTGCACGATTTGCTTACCGATGCTCGCTATTTTTGGCACGGGAGACACAATTACGTTGAGCTTAATCCTCAAGCGATGCCGGCCCACATCTTCTGCATTCGGCGGCTGGTGCGGACTGAGCGCGACGTCGATTATTTCCTGTGACGGAACAACAAAGGAACGTTTTGGGGAAAAGGTTCCCCAAGAACATGGCGAATTCAGTTGCGACGAATGAATTGTTGGCGACCTTTGGAAAGAGTCTGCCGCCGATTCTCCCGGACTTCCTAGCGCAGCGTCGCTGGTTCGGGGGCAAGGCGAGAGTGATTCAATCCGTCGAAGTGTCGGATGTGGTGCTGCTTCTCTCCCCTGATCCACAGGTTTACCTGCTTCTGATTCACATTGAGTACGCAACCGGGCTTGGAGAAACGTATGCGCTTCCTCTGCGATTAGCGATGGATGAGGAACAATCCCCCGGAGAACTGGCTCCGTCTCCAAGAATTAGTTGCGAAAGCAGGTCAGGGAAGATTGTTTTGTATGACGCACTCTCTAACCAGCCATTCCTAACATTTCTGCTGGAGGCAGTTGCGCGAGGGGACCGCTTTACCGGTGTTCGCGGTGAAGTTCGGGCGGTTCCAGCCGCTGCGCTTCGCTCCATGTGGGAGCCATCGCAGGGTCCGCTGACGCCATCTTTGATGAAAGGAGAACAGAGCAACAGCTCTGTCGTCTATGCCAAACGCTTGGTGCTCAAGTTGTTTCGCCGCTTGGAGGAAGGGCTCAATCCTGACCTCGAGATCGGCTCATTTCTGACCGAGAGGACAGAGTTCAGAAATGTGCCCATATTGGCGGGCCATCTGGAGTATTTCGGCAACGACGGAAAACAAATCACTCTGGGTATCCTCCAGAGCTACGTTCCAAATCACGGGGATGCATGGCAGTACACTCTGAAGGCGCTCGCGGCCTACTACGAACAGGCCCAATCCGCAGGCGGGATTCGGCTCGAACAATTGCCCCATGCCCCAACCCTGGCACTGGCTGACTCGGACGTTCCGTCTGACGCAAAACAAGGGATTGGTTCTTATCTTGAATCCGCGCGGTTGCTCGGCGTCAGAACGGCCCAGCTTCATATTGCCCTGTCCGCCACTCAAGACCAGCCTGCTTTTGCGCCTGAACCCTTTACCGGCGCGCACCAGCGGGAACTAGTGAAATCCACGCTCGATCTCATCGTCCGCACATTTCAGTCGCTTCGCCAGCAGAGGGAGGGACTGCCACCGGGGGTGCGGGAAGAAGCCAGCAAAGTCCTGAAGCTCGAGGAACGATTGCGACAGCGCGTCAGTTTGCTTGAAGGGTTCAAGATTTCCGCGATGCGTACTCGCATCCACGGCGACTACCATCTGGGGCAAGTCCTTTTCACCGGCGACGACTTTGTCATCATCGATTTTGAGGGAGAGCCCGCCCGGCCTTTGCGCGAGAGGCGAAGCAAAAACTCTCCCTTACAGGACGTTGCCGGAATGCTGCGCTCGTTTCACTATGCGGCCTACGCACCGCTTCTTGCAGAAATCAGTGGCCGAGAGGTTACGCAGGAACGACGTAATTCTTTGGATTTCCGGGCGCAATATTGGCAAACGTGGGTTTCTGCTACGTTCCTCAAAGCGTACCTGAGAACTTCGGGCTCTGCCTCTTCTCTTCCTCAGAGCCGTGAGGAACTTGCCGTCCTATTGGATGCCTACGTCATCACCAAGGCCGTCTATGAGCTCGGGTATGAACTCAACAATCGGCCGGGCTGGCTTCGGATTCCATTGCAGGGTATCTCGAACCTTCTCGACGCTGCTTAGAGCTGGTTTCACAAATGTCTTTGGGAAGGGCAAGGCTTCTTAGCGACAAAGGGTGGCACCACTCTCTAGTGGTTCGGGTGAGGTTCCTAATTGCTGAATAAATCGAAATAGCGATTTGTTCCTCTGATGCTGATGAGAGTGGCAGGGATTTCGGTGCTGCGGCGCTCGTCAAAATGATCTGAACGGACCCGACCGGAGCGAATCGCCCCCCAAAACTCCCGCTGGGCCCGAAAGGCAACGCCGTGATCACGGTTGTTTTCTATCCGTTAAATTCAGATATCAACAATGCACCCGGAAAATTAGCGAACAAACGCGTCAGTGGGACAGATTCGGTGTTGCCGTGCCTCTCAGATTTGACTAGTTCACCAGTGAATAAATTCCCAAGTCGAGTCTCGGCCTTTGGGAAAAGTTCAATTCTGGTATCTCCCCAAATCTTGCGATTGCCGAGCATATTTAGTTTGCCTCCGAGTAGCTCGGCACAGAGTCGCGGTACCGCCGTTATCACCACCGTGTCGGCTGCTTTCCTCGCAAATGCGAGCACATGCTTCGCTTTCTCACCGGTGACCCGCAATGGAATGTATTCGCCTTCGCGAAACAACTCGGGCCTCTGGTTGCGCAGGCCAAGCATTTTCCATAGCGTATACAACTTAATTAGGCCATCTTCCATGTCTTGGGCTAGTTCACGAGCCTTTCGTGCTGTTTGCTCATGGGTCGATCCGAACGTGGTTTTGAGCAGCTGCAAGGTCCGGTGCCGTTCTTTGTAATCCACAGGACGGCGATTATCTGGATCCACCAGAGTCAATTCCCAGAGTTCGTTGCCTTGGTAAATATCCGGAACGCCCCGTGCCGTGAGCTTAATCAAGGTTTGCGAGAGGCTGTTCAACATTCCACAATAGGCGGCTTTGCGTTGGAATGGCAGAAAGCTGCCCAGGAATTCTTTGGATTCCAAAACAGCTTTCACAAAGCGTGAGACAGCTGATTCGTAGTCCTGATTTGGATTTGCCCAATTCGTGTTCTTCTTCGCTTCTCGAATGGCTTTGCGCATGAAGTCGCAAATGCGCTCAATAAAATTCTCGCCGGGGTCTTGATTGCCGATGCCGAACGGCCAGGCGCCGATGAGAGTTTGATAAAGCAGATATTCATCGTTTGCAGTCGGAGCTTCGGTTTCACCGCACAAGGCTTTTTTGTCCCGATTCAGCTTCCGCCAATGGCGCACATGCCAATGCCAGGCAAGCGGCATCTCGGAAAGCACGTTGATGCGAGCACGAACATCCTCAGAGCGCTTGGAGTCGTGAGTGGAAGTTGCGAGCATTTCGTTCGGCCATACCTGGCCTAGATGCTTCATCTTGCGATGAAACTCTTCTGGAGTGATGCCGAAGCGAAGTGGATCTCCACCAACCTCGTTCAGCGAAATCAGGCGGTTGTAACGGTAGAAGCTGGTATCTTCCAACCCTTTCGCCATCAGGGCGCTAGTGTACTGTTGGAACCGCATTGCGAAGTGGTACACAGAGCGCTGATAGTACTGCGGGCGTCCCTCAAGTCGGCTGGTCAGAAGAATCTCACCAATGAAGTCATACACCGAAGACTCCGAAGCCGTGCTTTTCACTTTCGCACAGCTCACTGCTTCATTGATGTAGGCGCGATCGCTGGCGGACACATGTCGCTCAGTCACGTAGGTCCGGTACACGGGGAAACACGCAACGATTTCGGTAAGTGCATCGCGCAAACTTTTGAGAGTGAAATCGCAGGTATGGCGGTCGGCAAGCGCGATGCGGCTTAAATGATTGGCCATCACATTCAACTCGCTATTGAGCGAGCGATCCATGACCAGCTTCTTGCATTCGTACACCAATTCTTTGAAGTCAGTGTGTTCGCCAATGAATAAGCGATAAATTTGATCCATTTTTCGTTCCGCCGCCGAGTCGACAAACAATCCGTTGACCAGATTCGAGAAGTTGTAGCCAGTTGTGCCGTGAATCGGCCAGTCCTCCGCGAGCTTTTCTTCAGATGTGAGGATCTTTTCCGCAACGATGTAGTAGCGACTTCGGCTGCAACCTTTACCGATAGAAGAATCGCCGCCGCACTGTAATCGCTTAAAGTATTGCTGTGGATTGTAGAGGCCATCTGGATGGTCTACTCGCAAGCCGTCGATCTTTCCGTCTCGCAGCAACTGCAGAATGAACTCGTGGGTCTGGTTGAAGACATTCTCGTTTTCCTGACGTAGCGCGGCGAGATCGTTCACGTCAAAAAATCTTCGATAGTTGATGTCATCGGCAGCAACTCGCCAGAAGGCGAGGCGATACGCCTGCGCTTTAATGAGCTCGTGAAGAGGGTCGAATGAAGCAGGATCAGTCGCGTTGCCATTCATCTTTTCGACGATATCTTCGACGAATTGCGTTACATCACCAGAACGGGCGCACAGGGCCGCCAATCGGCGCTTGTGAATCTCTTTGTCACGCAGGCGTTCCGCACGTTTTTCCAGAGCAGTTTCCTCCCGCCCAGGCAAATGATTGAAGGCCGAAATCAAGCTTTGGAACTCCAGCAAATCTTCGTTTTCTGCATCGAGGCGCTGCTGCAAAGCTTCAAGGCCGTAACCGAGGATTCGCGGGTATTCCCGGGGATTTACTGGAAAGCGGTGCTTGAAATAATGAAGGCTGAATTCGCCTTTTTCTTTGTCAAACGTGATGCGCAGTTCGCCACGATCGAGGATGATCCCGTACTGGTCGCCGAGAACGGGAACCAACACTTTGCCCTGCAATTCGTCTTTGAGCGGATACCAGTCAATATCGAAGAACTCCGCATAGGCAGACGCTTCCCCATTCTCCAAAACATCGAGCCACCAGGCATTGTCACTACCCATGATTCCCATGTGGTTGGGAACGATGTCGAGAATTTGTCCCATGCCATGTTGATGCAAGGCCGCAACGAATTTGTCGTACTCTTCGAGACTCCCGATTTCCGGATTCAGTTGATGGTGGTCAACGATGTCATATCCATGCATGCTGCCGGGCCGGGCACGCAAATAAGGGGAAGCATAACAATGCGAAATACCGAGCTCAGCGAGATAGGGGACGAGTTCGGCGGCTTGCAAAAACGTGAAATTGCGATTGAATTGCAGGCGGTACGTGGCAAGAGGTATTAGCGGCGGTCTCATGTCTTCAGGAACCACATAGCTGAAAAAGGCGGCACCCGCTCCCAAGTTGGGACGCAGTTCGCATCAGTCGTGTAAAGCAACTTCCCATCTGGCCTGTTTCGAAGAACCGTCGAGTCCTGACCAAGGTTTGTAATTAACTCCAAGGTGCCACGTTTTGCGAGTCCCCAGCGGACATGAACGGCACTCGGGCCCAGCACGTCATACTGCGCCAGTCCGGGTACGATGTCTTTGATTTGCGGCACGATCTTCTCCCGTCTGCATGTCAGCAATTCTCTGTACAACTGCAGCCACTCGCGATGGGGCTGGCGCTCGAGAGAAGCCCAGTCCAGTTTCGAAGCGAGAAATGTCGCCGGATCATTGGGGTCAGGAATCCGGGCTTGCGCCTCCGGAGAACGAAACTGTTTGAAACGCGCGAATTCAGCGCGGCGTCCATACCTTACTCTATCCGCCAGTTCGGAAGCAAAGTCGCAGAAAAACAAGAACGGCGTCTGTGCTCCAAACTCCTCTCCCATGAACAATAAAAGAGGAGAGGGTGCGAGAAGTAGAATCGCCATCGCGGTTCTCACTGCTGCAGGGTTACTCAAGCTTACGATTCGCTCTCCCAGAGCGCGGTTTCCTATTTGATCATGGTTCTGCAAGAACGAAACGAAGCACTCCGGCGGGAGGTCGCGACTGGGCTCTCCGCGCGATGCTCCGTCATGAAATGCTGATGGTTCTCCCTGGTAAGCATAGCCTTCGGCAAGACAGCGCCCCAACCTTTGCGCAGGATTATCTGTGTAATCGGAGTAATAGCCGTCCGTTTCTCCTGTCAGCAGCACGTGAAAAACGTGGTGGATATCATCGTTCCATTGGGCCGTGTACCAGAATGGGTTGGCCTTAGCGTCTCGGCGTAAATAGCGCCCGGCATTGTTATGGTTTTCCAGGACGAGATGAATCTGGCGCTCACCACCGAAGTTGTTACGAATTGTTTCAGCTAATTCGGTGAGAATGTGCGGACGCGAGTCGTCTGCAATCGCGTGGACGGCATCAAAGCGAAGACCATCAAAATGGTATTCCTCCAACCAGTAAAGCGAGTTGTGAATGAAATAGTCCCGCACGATGCGGCTGTCAGGACCGTCGAAATTGATTGCCTGACCCCACGGAGTGCGATGGCGATCGGTAAAGAATTGCGGCGCATATAGCCAGAGGGAATTCCCATCAGGACCAAAGTGGTTGTAAACGACATCAAGGAGCACCATTAAGTTTTTCCCGTGCGCGGCGTTGATCAAGTGCTTCAGATCTTCCGGGCGGCCATAACATCGCGCAGGAGCGTAGGGCAGAACGCCATCGTATCCCCAGTTGCGCTCGCCGGGAAAGCTTGAAAGAGGCATCAATTCAATGGCAGTAATGCCCAAGTCAGATAAGTAGTCGAGTTTTGCTTCGGCCCCGGCGAAAGTCCCTTCGCGCGAGAATGTCCCGACGTGTAGCTCGTAGATCACCGCTTCTTCCCAGGGCCTTCCATGCCACTCGTTGTCCCGCCATTCGTAAGCAAGGGGATCGATTATCTCGCTTGCGCCGTGCACAGTGGAAGTCTGGAAGCGAGATGCAGGATCGGGAACACTGTGCTGGTTGTCAATCTTGAACTGATATTGAGTACCGGGGCGAGCTTCTGTCACAAGTTCGAACCAGCCGTCATGGAGTCCGGACATGGGAAAGTCGCGTTCCAACTCGGAGAGGCGTACGGCGACTGAAGCAGCTTTCGGTGCCCAAAGCCGGAAACGAACAGTACCGTCCCCACGGCACTCTGCGCCGAAGGGCATCTCGTGCTTGCGTCTCATGCGGCGGGGGTGCGCCTCCGGTCAGTCCCGCGCACCCGGTCAGAGGCGCGTTCGACCAGCAGCGCCAAAGATCGCGCCTGCAGTGGATAAGAAGCACTACCGACAAAGAACCTGTTCGCATCGCCGGATATTTGACATGAGGTATCAATCAAGGCGATCCAGCCGGCGCCCAACGGTGGCGCCGGCAATGCGAAAGGGATTTCCTCAAAATGCGCATTCATCAGCAGCAGGAAGTTTTCGTCGTTAACGCGCTGGCCACGCTCATTCACCTCATCGATAGCGCCGCCGGAGAGTGCGACCCCGAGGCAGCGTGCGAACTCCTGGTTCCACTCTTCGTCCGTCATTTCTCCGCCGTCAGGGCGATGCCAAACGATATCTTTGATTTCCGCGCCTTTGATCTTTCGCCCCTGGAAGAATTTGCTTCGCCGGAACACCGGGTGCTCCTTGTGCAACGCGATCAGCTGCTGAACGAAACCGAGGGTATCACGGTCCATATGCTCCGAAGTCCAATCGATCCAGCTGATTTCGTTGTCCTGGCAATAGGCATTGTTGTTCCCGCCCTGAGTGCGCCCGATCTCGTCTCCTGCGAGCAGCATGGGGACGCCTTGCGAAAGCAAGATTGTTGCCATGAAGTTCCGCTTTTGCCTTGCCCGAAGCTGATTCACCTCGGGATCATCGGTCGCGCCTTCAGCGCCGCAATTCCAGCTCCGGTTGTTGTCGGTGCCGTCGCGATTCTCCTCGGCGTTGGCTTCGTTGTGCTTGGAGTTGTAGCTCACGAGATCGTGAAGGGTGAACCCGTCATGCGCGGTTACAAAATTGATGCTGGCGTAAGGCTTGCGGCCGCTGCGCGCGTAGAGGTCACTCGAGCCCGTGATGCGGTACGCGAGTTCGCCGATCAGGCCGCCGTCGCCCTTCCAGTAGGAGCGGACGACGTCACGATATTTATCGTTCCATTCCGCCCAGCCAACGGGAAATTTGCCGACCTGATATCCACCTTCGCCAAGATCCCAGGGTTCGGCGATGAGCTTTACCTGGGACAGAATCGGGTCCTGATGAATGATGTCGAGAAATGCGCCGAGGCGATC
>Ga0073928_10002858_pt1 | contig 28533 bp, 22 predicted proteins | sample PaiPotPPA55metaG_FD_76969 | JGI IMG/M metagenome (GOLD analysis project Ga0073928, IMG submission 76969) | Iron sulfur acid spring bacterial and archeal communities from Banff, Canada, to study Microbial Dark Matter (Phase II) - Paint Pots PPA... ...
CGATCGGCTGCCTGCGCCGAGCAAAATCGGCCCTCCAACGCCATCTCCGCGAGCCGCCACGAAACCGTCGCTATCAAACAATGTTCCAACTATCTTAACGCATATGGGCGAACGCCGGGACCCCTAGCGTGAGCGCAATTGCGCTCATCGCGGCGCCGCGGCCTCGCTATCTGGCGCTGGGGCCAGACGGCTTTTTAACAACCAACATCGGTGGTTGGGTCCCGGCTCAAGGCCGGGACGACACCGGTTTGGTTTCTTCCACCTTCGACAAATCACTTCCGGTAATAGTCCTGCACGGTTTCCCACGCGACCGTCTGCAGCATATGCGCGGTCGGCTCGTCGATCCCGGCGAGATAGGGGTTGCCGACCGGCGAGCGGCCGGTCAGCGCGGCGAAGGTGGTGCAGGCGGCGAGATAGGTTCCCGCTGGGGACGGATGGCGCTTGTCCGGCGCATAGAGATTGAGCTCGGGCTGCTTGCTGAGCGCGCGTGCAAACGCGAGGCCGGCCGGAATCACCAGCGCGTTGTTTTCATTGCCCGCAATGGTGTAGGCCTCGGCGAGCTGCGCGGTCATCTCCGGCTTGTCGGCATAGGCCCAGGACATGAAAAACACCGGCCGTGCGCCATGGGCGCGCACGATGTCGCCGTCTTTCCTGGCATATTCGGTGAACACCGATTTCAGCTTGGGATGGATCGGGCACTGGCTGCAATCCATCATGACCGCGGCGTCGAATAGTTTGTCGCGGCTATTGAAATTGATGTTGTTGTGGTCGTCGAACGAATAGCTGCCGATGGCGTTTGGCCTGAAATAGCTTTCGACATCGTGCCACTCGAGACCGGAGCCGCCGATCGTGACCATGACGGCGTGATAGTCATGCTTGTGATCGGGGTCGGCGGCCTTTTCCAAAAGTCCGACAAGACTCGGCATGCCATTGTTGTAATAAAAGAAGCTGTTGCCGATGAAGATGTCGCTTTTCGGAAAATCCGGTCCAAGCGTCGTAACGGCTGGCTTGGTCTGCGCCAGCACCGCTGACGGCCCCGCAGCGATCCAGCCAGCCGCGGCCAACGCAACAAAGAATCCCCGAAAATTTCTCGACATATCTAGTCTCCCTGTTCGATTTTGTTTTGCGGGGAGCCTATCACGGCGTGCAGCTTTGTCGTACTATTGGGTCGGCAACCCAGACTTGCTTTGCGCCAAGCAGACAAAGGGTTTTATTTACCAGCCCCGGGCTATGCCGATGACGTTCGCCTGAGCTGTGTCGCGACAATATTGCGATTCGCGCAGATTGGGACCAACCGGAGCAACTGCCATGTCGATGCAAAGTTTGGCCTCTCCCACGATTTCCATCACCCCGCCGAAACGCAATGCGCTAACGCACATTCCCGGCGACGAGGGCTGGCCATTGATCGGCAAGACGCTTGCGGCGCTCGCCGACCCCAAGGGACATGTCGAAAGGAACGCCAAAAAATACGGACTGGTCTATCGCACGCATTTGTTCGGCGAGACCAGCCTGTCGCTGCTCGGGCCCGAGGCCAATGAGCTCGTGCTGTTCGACCAGGCCAAACTGTTCTCCTCGTCGCTCGGCTGGGGACGGATTCTCGGGCTGTTGTTTCCGCGCGGACTGATGCTGCTCGATTTCGACGAGCATCGCCTGCACCGGCGGGCGCTGTCGGTGGCCTTCAAATCCGGGCCGATGAAATCCTATCTTGCCGAGCTCGATACCGGCATCGCGGCGCGGATCGCGCAATGGAAGGCGCAGCCGGGGCCGATGCTGTTCTATCCCGCGATGAAGCAGCTCACCCTCGATCTCGCCGCGACCTCTTTTCTCGGCGCCGACATCGGGCCCGAGGTCGAAGAGATCACGCGCGCCTTCGTCGATATGGTGGCGGCGTCCGTCGCCGTGATCCGCAAGCCGCTGCCCGGCACCAAGATGGCGCGCGGCGTCAACGGGCGCAAACGCATCGTGGCCTATTTCGCCGAGCAGATCCCGATCCGCCGCGCCAAAGGCGGCGAAGACCTGTTCTCGCAGCTTTGCCATGCGACCCATGAGGACGGCGCGCTGTTGTCGAACCAGGACATCATCGACCATATGAGCTTTTTGATGATGGCCGCGCACGACACGCTGACCTCATCGCTGACATCCTTCATCGGGGCGCTTGCCGCCAACCCCCAGTGGCAGCAGAAGCTGCGCGAGGAGGTGGCGGCGCTGGGCGTTGCGAGCGGCGCACCGACGACGTTCGACAATCTGGAGGCCATGCCGCTCACCGAAATGGCGTTCAAGGAGGCGCTGCGGATCAAGCCGCCGGTGCCGTCGATGCCGCGGCGGGCGATCCGGGATTTCAGCTTCAACGGCTACGCGATCCCGGCCGGCACCATGCTCGGCGTCAATCCGCTGTTCACTCACCACATGCCGGAGATCTGGCCCGATCCCGACCGCTTCGATCCGATGCGCTTCACCGAGGAGGCGCAGCGCGCCCGCCATCGCTTTGCCTGGGTGCCGTTCGGCGGCGGCGCGCATATGTGCCTCGGACTGCACTTCGCCTACATGCAGGCGAAATGCTTTGCCCGGCATTTCCTGCAGAACCTCTCGGTCTCGCTGGAACAGGGCTATGCGCCGGACTGGCAGATGTGGCCGATCCCGAAGCCGCGCGACGGATTGCGGGTGACGCTGTCGCGGCTTTCGTAAGCGGATCAGGCAGAGGCAGTCAGGGTTGGCGCGGCGATACCGATCACATCGATCCCGTCGGCGCGACCGCGGATCGGCAGGCGCCCGAGATCGTGAACCGCAAACGGCGGCGTTGAGCTGAACCGTTGCATCGCCGCGCGCGAGGCCAGAAAGCCGCCATCGACTTTGCGGCTGAGCTCTTCGAGCCGTGCCGCGGTATTCATGACGTCGCCATTGAAAACAATGGCGCGCTTGACGTCGCCGATCTCGCCGACGATCACCGGCCCGAAATGCAGGCTGCCGCGAATCCGCGGCGCTGCGCCGAATTCCCGCTCGAACTGGCTCGCCGCGCGTGACAACTCATCCCGCATCGCCACAAAGCAGCGCAGCGGACGGCAATCGACCGCGCCGCCGCGTTCCGGCCAGGTCACGATGATTTCGTCACCGACATAATCGAGGACCTCGCCGCGATAGTCGACGACGGAGAGCGTGAGCAGGCGAAAGGTGCGGTCGAGAAAGCGATGGATACCAACACCGCCGAGCCGCTCGGCCAATCCGGTCGATCCCGCGATGTCGACGAACAGCACAAAGCGGTTTTCCTCGACCGGGGAATGATAGCGCCCGGTGACGAAGTTCAGGAAGGAGCGCGGTCCGATGATGTTGGTGATCCCGATAGCCAGATTCGCCAAGATCAGGAATACAACCGCATAGGTGATGTCCATCCAGAAGCTTTGATGAGACGGATCGGGAGGAACCCCCGCGATGATGTAACCTACCTGGAAAAAGAGGATGGGAACGATAATCGCGGCGTAGATCGTGCTTCGCACCATCAGGGTGGCTGTGAACGAAAGACCGCCGAGCCACTCGCGCAACGGGCCATCCAGGACGAACTGCGAAATGCCCGTCATCGCGGCGCTGATAAGCAGCCCGTAAGAGATTCCCACCGCTATCCCGGCAGCAGTCGTAAACCCCTGTGCGAGGCTATAAACGACAGCCCCGATCACACTGGCCGCAACGACGATAGCCAGCAATCGCAGTTTTCGTTCAAGCCTTGCGTTCATGCCGCCCGTCCCCGCGTTGCTGCCGGCGCCGACTATACACGGACCTGGTCTGTCGCTGTCGCGAACATACCGACTGCGGGTGACAACATGACCGCACGCGCGATCGTTATTCGACAAATGTCGTGAGCTGCGCGCCCTCGTCCGCCACGAACACCGCGATCAGTTCCGCGGGCTCGGTATTGCTCGCATTCGCCGATACCAGATGGGTCGCGCCGGGCGGCTCGAAGAACGACTGGCCGACCTTGAAGGTCTCGACCGGGCCGCCGGCAAGCTGCGAGCGGATCTCGCCCTTGGTGATATAGGCGGTGACCGAGCCGGCGTGCCGATGTGCGCGGGTAAAGCCGCCCGGACCATAGAACACGCGCACGATCGTCACCCGCTTGCCCGGCACATTCGGCAGTGCGTAGGAGCCGATCGGCTCCACGGTATCGAGCGCCGAACCAGCGGGATCGCTGACCGCGCAGAGCGGCGCGGCCATGCCCGACAGCGTGTCCATCATGACCGGCAGCGCCTTCCCGATCAGAAAGGCGCAGGCGAGCCCGGCGAAGACGGCGATATGAAGCGGCCGGGCTTCAGGTCGGGTCAGGGGTACACCTGATGTGGCAAACATCGAATACTCCTTATGTCCAGCTCAATACCCTCACGTCGTTGCGAGGAGCAAAGCGACGAAGCAATCCAGCTTTCCAACTTGTCGCGCCAAAGCTGGATTGTTTCGCTTCGCTCGCAATGACGATGAGGGCATTCTACCCCGCGCCCTGATCGAACGCCTTGCTGATGGCGACATAGCCTTGCTGCTGCTGCGTCCAGTTGCGGCCGCCGGTGATGGCGCCATCGACCACCAGATCATGCCCATTGATAAAGCTCGATTCGTCGCTGGCGAGAAACACCGCGGCATAGGCAATGTCCTCCGGCAACCCGGCACGCGGTATCGGCTGCGCGGTCTTGAAGATATCGCGCATCATCGTGGGCGTCTTCTCCGCCGCCTCCACCGACAGGCCGAGCGCTTTGCCGAAGATACCGGTGGCAATCGCGCCGGGCGAGATCGAGTTGACGCGGATGCCGGATTCGCCAAGCTCCATCGCCACGCATTTGGTGAGATGAACGACGGCGGCCTTGGCCGCGCCATACACCACCGACGAGGAGAAACCGGCGAGCCTTCCGGCAATGCTGCCATTGTTGATGATGCTGCCCGAACCCTCCTTTTTCATATGGGGCGCGGCGTGCTTCATGCCGAGCATCACGCTGCGCACCAGCGTCGCCATCGCGGCATCGAAACGGGCAACGTCCAGCCCTTCGATGCCGCCGGTCTGCGCCGGGCCGCCGGCGTTGTTGAACAGGCAATCGATGCGGCCGAATTTTTCGACCGCCAAGGCGATCAGCGCCTGCATCTGCTCCTCCACCGTGACGTCGGTTTTGAGGAACATGCAGTTGGCGCCGAGCTTATTGGCGAGCGCCTCGCCCTCCGGCGCGCGCCGTCCGGCGATCACGATCCTGGCGCCCTCGGCGACAAAAACTTCCGCGCTGCGCAGGCCGATACCGCTGGTCGCGCCGGTAATGACCGCGACCTTGCCGTTGAGCCGTCCCATGTGGTTCTCCCGATGCTGATATTCGTTTCAGTATATCCGCGCCCCCACGGAACAACGCAAGCCACGCTTTGTTGCGGTCGGTAAATGGGCATCCCATGACGAAGAATCCGCTGGCACGGAAATGGGCCCCTCGAACCGGCCGAAATAAAGCCGATTGCATTTCCGGTCATACCCTCGGACGGCGAATTTTCCTCTATGCTTGGCCTTATTTTGGATTTGCTGATCGGGCTGTTGTGACCCATGGTGAAGCTGATCGACGAGTTTCGGCGGGGCTGGTACGGAATATCCCGACCGTCGCCGCTTTTTAGCATCGGATTTGCAGCATCCTGCCTTGCGCTGGCGACCGTGGCGCGGTGGGGCCTCTCGCTGATCCGCCCCGACGTCTTCTTCACCCCCTACATCACGGCGGTATTCTTTGCGACCGCCTTTGGCGGCCTACGGGTCGGCTCGGCGACGGCGCTGGCCGGCGGGGCGCTCGGCGCCGTCGTCAATTTCAGCAATGCGCCGGTCGATTCCGCCAGATTCGCGCTGATGGTCATCTACCTGATCGTATGCGGCTTCACGATCTGGGGTATCGAGCACTATCGTTCGATCGCCTCAAAGCAGCGGGAGATCTCGAGGCGCCTGATCCAGGAGGAGGAATACCGGAAACTCATCGTCGACGAGCTGCAACACCGGCTGAAGAACAAATTATCGACCATCCACGCGGTTCTGCATCAGGTACTGCACGACCAGCCGCAAGTCTGGGCCAGCATCGACCATCGGATGCGGGCGCTGTCGGCGACCGACGATCTGATCGCCCGGCTCGACCGCCGCGGCTGCGATATCAAGGAGCTTTTGCTGAACGAACTCGGGCCCTACGGGCATGTCCGGTTCACGCTGAACGGCAACTCGCTGTTTCTTCCCGAGAAATTGGCGGTGAGCCTTGCTTTGGTATTTCACGAGCTTGCCACCAACGCCGGAAAATACGGCGCGTTTTCCGCGACCCACGGGCTGTTGCAGGTGTCATGGGCGGTGTCGGACGATCGGCTCAGCATCACCTGGGACGAGACCGAAGGTCCTCCAATCGGCGTGATCGGCGAAGCCGGCTTCGGCACCAAGCTGTTGAAGTCGGCGTTGCGGCCTTTTGACGGCAAAACCGAGATTGCGTTTTTGAGGACCGGGGCGCATTGCACGATGCATTGCCGCATCCCCCGGAGTTGAGCGCGCTTTCATGCGCGCACGCTTCGCGTTACCGGGGATTCCGAGATGCCGTTGACGTTCTGTTAATGACAAGTCGCGCCGCTCGATCCAAATTGATCCTCCAGCCGTCCCGTCATTGAATTTCGCAATTCCGCTTAACCAAACCTAAGAGAGAGTTTGACAGGGTCGGCGGTTATGCACAGCCGCGATCAACTCGATCTTTATGCCGCCGCGATCGGGGGCGAGACGCCCCTTGCGGCTGGATCCGAGCTGGAGATCCTGCGGGATATTTTCAAAATGCTCCCGGCGGGCGTCACGGTCCAGGACGAGCATGGCCGCTTTCTATTGGTGAACGACGCCGCCGCGCTGCAACTAGGAATTTCCGCCGGCGACCCGGCGACGCCTTCGAAGGAACTCGATTACCGCCGCGAGAGCGGCCTTGAATTGCTGGGCGCCGGCCGTGCAGCCGTGGCGGAAGAATTCGTCACCCGCGGCGAGGTCAAGCAGATCTTTCTCACCGCCCATCGCCCGGTTCGCATCGCCGACCGCAACCTCCTGCTTTCCAGTTCGAGCGATATCAGCGAGCTGAAGGCCCTTGAAGACCATTTGTTCCGTACCGCCTATTATGACGAATTGACCGGCCTGCCGATGCGGCGGGTGATCGAACATCGCGTCAACAGCCTGTTGCAGCGCGACGAGCCCCAGGACAGGTTCGCGCTGGCGTTTCTCGACATCGACAATTTCAAGCACATCAACGACTATTATGGCCACGCCATCGGCGATGAGCTGCTGGTGGAAGTCGCCAAGCGGCTGGGGATGAATTTACGCGAAACCGACATGCTGTCGCGCATCTCCGGCGACGAATTTTTGCTGCTGCTCAATCCGATCCGGAGCGAGCACGAGGTCGCCGAATACATCCACTTTACGCTGGAGCGGCTGAAGGCGCCGTTCTTCATCGACGGATCGGAAATATTCGGCTCGACCTCGATCGGGGTCAGCATCTATCCCGATCACGGCCGCAGCTACCAGGCGCTGCGGCAGAACGCCGACATCGCGATGTATCGCGTCAAGAACAATGGCAAGGGGTCGGCGGCCTTCTTCGACGCCGGCATGGAGCGCGAGGCACTGGCGCGCATGAAGATCGAGCAGTCGCTGCGGCTTGCGATCCTGGAAAAACGGTTTTGCTGCGCGTTCCAGGCCAAGGTCGACATCCGCACCCAGGACATCAAGGGCATCGAGGCGCTGGTGCGGCTGCGCGACGACGAGGGCGTGATCCAGGCCCCCGGCACGTTCATCAATCTCGCCGTCGAGCTCGGCCTGATCGACGAGCTGACCCATCTGGTGCTGGCGGAGATCGTCAAGTCGATCGACCTCATCAACGAGACCTTCGGCCACGGCACCACGATCAGCATCAACGTCGCCGCCAAGCAGGCCGGCAATCCGGAATTCATGCGCTCGTTTGCGGAAGCGCTCGAGGCCACCGGGTTCCCCAGCCGCTTCATGATCGAGGTGACGGAAGACGCCTTTGTCGCCAAGACGCATTTCCAGGACCAGATCCTGCCGATCTTCCGAAGGCTTGGCGTCGGCATCTCGATCGACGATTTCGGCATCGGCTATTCGTCGCTGTCGGCGCTCGCCGACATCACCGCCGACGAGATCAAGATCGACCGCTCCTTCATCACCGACATTCATAAGCGCCCGCGCAGCCAGGGCATTTTGCGGGCGATCGAATCCTTGAGCGAAGCGCTCGGCATGACCGTGATCGCCGAGGGCCTGGAGTCTTTCGAGGAACTCGCCTATCTGCAGGCTGCTACCAAGATCCGCTATGCGCAGGGCTTTTATTTCTCCCGGCCGATTTTCCTCGAGGAGCTCAAGCCCGCTGTTCCGCTCTCGAGCGACACCCGCGCCAACCTGGCAAACCGCCCGCCACAGCTAAGCCGCCCGACCTATGCCCGCGGCGACCGTTACCGGCGCTGATCCGCGCGGACGCGCTTCCCGCTTGATTCTTCCTCAAACATGCTATCGCCTCCGCCAGGGAACGCCTATGTAGATCGTGGAAAAATCACGCGGCGCCGACGCGCGCCATTGTCGCTGCAGAGAAAATCGCATGGCGCCGGTGTCGATATTGCTGAACATCCTCTGGATCGTGCTCGGCGGCATATGGATGGCGGCCGGCTGGGTGATCGCGGGGATCATCATGGCCATCACCATCATCGGCCTACCCTGGGCCAAAGCCGCCTTCAATATCGCCGTCTATACGCTGATGCCGTTCGGCCAGACGGCGGTGCGCCGCGACCTCCTTACCGGACAGCAGGACATCGGCACCGGGCCGCTCGGCCTGATCGGCAACCTGATCTGGCTCGTGCTCGCGGGCTGGTGGCTGGCGCTCGGGCACCTCGTCACCGCGGTGCTGCTGGCCGTGACCATCATCGGCATTCCCTTCGCCTGGGCGCACCTGAAACTCGCCGGCATCGCGCTGTGGCCGATCGGCAGGGAGATCGTGCCGATCTAGGGGGGTGGACTATGCTTGCGGCCGGCGTCCAGCGAAACGCCGGATCAATCGGCGCACCGCGAAAACGACCGGACGCATTCTAAAAATGAACCTAATGAGCCAGTCCGGTGTTCCCAAATAGCGAAAAACTTCAACCATTCCTTCGTCGTTGCGTTGCTGAAATTTCACATTGGAAAAATAGTCATGATCGCCAGCGCACCACTCCAATGTGCGCGCAATCTCCTCCCGCAATGACTCGCTGTGCGGTAATTTGGCGACGAAATTCAGTTCTCGCCGAACACAAACCGCTTCGATCCGGGAGCGCTCTTTCTCCTCGTAGCTGATGCCGCATCGCTCCAGCCTTGCATGGGTCGCTTCATGTACAATTGAGCAAGCAATCTCTTCGAGCGTCGTCGTTTCAAGGAGAACATACCGCTCATTGAGTATGCAAGCTCCTAGCGACGGGTCATAGCGTGCGCGGTAACTTGGCACTAAGTGCACCCATACTCGCTCCAGGTTTTGGATGACGCGAGAATAGTGAAGTGAATCGTGGCGTCTGATCAGCCGGAGCGCGTCTTCAACGCGGCGCAGGCAGGGTTCTGGCTCATAAACCGTTGTCCCGATCCAAAGCCCGTCAAAGTATCTGCCCTTAGAGAACCAGAGGCCCAGCCTATCGGCAACGTCTGGTTTCCGAGATGGTTTCCTCTCAAGCGCTGCGCCGCGCAATTTCGGCTGCGGCTCCAAATGCTGCAAGCGCCGACTCCTCGTAATGGCCAAGCCCCTCGTCATGGCCAAGCCCGGCCCTCGTTGAGGGCTTATACGCGGGCGTCTCTTTCGGGTTACTTAGAGGTTAGATTCAAATCGTATTGATTATCCGTTTCACGGCTTGCCCAGCGCCCGGATCGCCTCCTCGACACTGTGGAACTGGCGATCCGGGCCCAGCAATTCGTTGATGCCAAGCCGCGCCATCGCCTCCTGCGCGCGGATCGATTCCAGCCGGGCAATCGCAAAATCGATGCCGTCGGCGTGACATTTTCCGATCAGGTCGCGCAGGATTTGCGCGGCGGTGAAGTCGATCTCGACAATCCCGGTCGCCTCCAGCACCAATAGCCGCGCCTTCTCAGGCGAGGACTGCAGGGCGTCCGTGACGTCGCGCCGGAAATCATAGGCATTGAGGAACGACAGCGGCGCCTGAAATCCGGCGACGATAACGCCGGGTTCCTGTTCGCCCGGAAGATTCGGGCTCGACGGCCACCAGATCGAGGTTTTGGGCACTCGTTCGAAGATCACGACGCGAGCGCGTGTCGTGGTCCAGATGCCGTGCAGCAGCGAGAGCGCGATGCCGATACCGACGCCCTGCTCGATCGGCAGCACGATGATCGCGGCGGCGGTTGAGATGATCAGCAGGAATTCGCCGAGCGCCTGCCGGTAGATCGCAACGATCTGGCTGAAGCGGATGATCCGAAGTGCGACGAACAAGAGGACGCCGCCAAGCGCGGCGTTCGGAATTCGGCCGAGCAGCGAGGCACCGAAGGCCAGCAGCGCAATCACGATGGCGACCGCGACGAGACTGGCGAACTGCGAACGTCCGCCGGTCTCGGCGACCACGGCCGTGCGCGGCGGGCTGGCATTGACCGGAAACGCGCCGATCAATCCCGACAACAGGCTGCCGGCGCCGGCGCCGATGAAGTCGCGGTTGACATCGGCCGGCTCGTCGGGACTGGACAGAAAGGAGCGCGTGGTTGCCGCCGTCTGCACCATGACGATGACCGCGATGATCAGGCTCAGCGAGATGAGACTCGGCAGGCACGCAAGCGAGATTTCGGGGATTGCAAGCTTCGGCATCGCGGCAGGCACGGCGCCCAGAACAGTGACGCCATGGCTGTCGAGCCCGAGCAAGCCTACGCCTGCGGCCGCAAGCACCAGCCCAATCAAGGCGCCGGGAATGCGCGCATCAATCCGTTCGGAGATGGTGACGATCACGAGAACGCCGAGGCCGATCGCGAGCGTGAACAAGTTGGTCTCGCTCAGGTGGCCGGCGAGGGTCGCGAGCCGCTGCAGCATCGGGCCATCTGGGGTCGGCAATCCCAGGATACCCGGCAATTGCGAGATGATGATGTGCACGGAGATGCCGGCGAGGAAGCCGATCGTCACCGGCACCGAGAGCAGATCGGCGATCCAGCCCAGCCGGAACACACCGGCGGCAAGCAGCAAACACCCGACCATCACCGCAAGCGTTGCCGCCAGCGCCAGATAGTCGCCCGAGCTGGACGCGGCCAGCATCGCGAGCCCGCCGGCGAAGATCGGCGTGATCGTCGAATCCGCGCCGCAGGACAGGAAGCGATTGCTGCCAAACGCCGCGAACGCGAGCGAGCCGGCCCAAAAGGCGAAGAAGCCGATTTGCGGGGTAAACCCGCCGAGCCGTGCCGTGGCCATCTGCTCGGGGATGGCGATCGCGGCAAGCGTCAGGCCGGCAAACAGGTCGTGGGTGAAGAATTGCGCCCGGTAGGCCTTCAACGAGCGGAACACCGGCCACGCTTTGCTCGTAGCCGCAGCAACGCTATCCGCGGCGCCGGAACTATTCGCCATCCCTCGTCGCCTCCCCGAGATATCCGCATGGGATCGCTTCCACGCGGTGTTCAGGTCACGCTAGCACGCTCCGCCCCGGGCTTGGAACCACGGTGGGAAGCGACCACCCGGGTAGCGCCATACCCCCAATTAAGCCTTAAGTAACCGGATTTCCTAACCGGCAGGCCATTAGTGCAGGGTATTCCTATCCTTCCGGGGGTCTGGAAATGCGAGCATTGTTTTCCAGCATGCGGGGTCGCTTTGGCGTGTCCCAAGCCATCGCGATCTGGTCGCAGCAAATTAGCGCGTCGATACGGCGGGGCCCCGTGCTCTGGCTGATCGTCTGCGGCGTCATCCTGGTCGCCGCCATTATTGTCGGCACAGCCGCCATGGTCGGCGAGTTCCGCCAGCGTGCGCTCGACAACGGCACGCGCGAACTGGAAAACACCGTCCTGCTGCTGACCCGCCATTTCGACCAGCAATTCGAGGATTCCGAGATCATTGCGACCGACATGGTCTCCAAGATGGAAGCTCTGGGCGACACGTCGCCCGAGAACTTCAAAAGCCGGATGGCGACCTTCGACGCGCATCTGATGCTGAAGTCCAGGGTCAGCGTTCTGTCCTATCTCGGCGACGTCAATATCTTCGACGCCGGCGGGCAATTGATCAACTCGTCCAGCGGCTGGCCGGTATCCGACATCAACATCGCCGACCGCGACTATTTCAAAACCTTCAAATCGGACCCTGAATCGAAAATTGCGCTGGCCGAACCGGTTCGCAGCTATTTCACCGGCAGATGGACCACGGTCATCGCCCACAGGATGAGCGGCCCCGGCGGAGTATTCCTCGGCGTGATGGCGCGGCGGATCGATTCCGTCAATTTCGAAAAATTCTTCGCCTCCGTCGCACTCCGCGAGGGTGCCGCGATTGCGATGTTCCATCGCGATGGGACGATGCTGGCGCGTTACCCTCACGTCGGTCGGTTGGTGGGCAAGAAATTCAACAAGGCGCCGCTGCTGCATGAGGTTCTGACCAAGGGAGGTCTCCAGGCGCTGCGCGTGCAGAGCCCGGTCGACGGTGAGGACCGGCTTGGCGCGGCGGCTCCCCTGAGTGGTTTCCCGATTGTGGTGGTCGCGACCGCGACGATTTCGGCCGTATTGGCCGACTGGCGTGCGCAGACCAAGTTCATGATCGTTGCGGCCGTTATATCCGCGCTGGCGATCGCCTCGATCCTGTTCCTGATCGTCCGGCAATTGACGCGGCAGAACCGGGAGGCACAGCAACGGCTCGAGGCGGAAAAGCAAAGGCTCGACACCGCGCTCAACAACATGACGCAGGGCCTCGTGCTGTATGACGCCTCCGCGCGCATCGTGCTGTGCAACCAGCGCTATCTCGATATGTACGGGCTTTCCACCGATATCGCGAAGCCGGGCTGTCATTTTTACGACCTGATCCGGCATCGCCAGGAGACCGGGTCTTTCGACGACGATGTCGAGGAATTTTGCTCCACCATCATGCGCAACGTTGCAGAGGGCAAGATCACGCAGACGCCGACGGAATCCGCAGGACGTTCGTATGTGATCGTCAACAAGCCGCTTGCGCAGGGCGGATGGGTCGCGACCATCGAAGACATTACGGAACGGCGCAATCTCGAACAGGAGCGCGACCGCAATTATGCCTTCCTGCGGCAGATCGTCGATCACATCCCGACCCAGATCACCGTCAAGGACGTGCGCGATCAGCGTTATGTCCTGGCCAATCGGGTGGCGGAAGCTCAATTCGGCCTGACGCGCGACGCCATCGTCGGCAAGACCGCGTTCGAACTGTTTCCCAAGGCGTCCGCCGATATCATCGCCAAAGACGATGCGCGCGCGCTGCAATCCCCCGACGGCCTGTTCCTGGACGTCGCGCCGTGGCAAACCCCTGGGCTCGGCCGGCGCTACATCACCTCGAGGCGGATCCATGTTCCGGATCAGACCGGCGAGACCCGATATATCGTCAACGTGGTCGACGACGTTACCGAGCGCCGGCGCGCCGACGAGAAGATCGCGCATCTGGCGCATTACGACGCGCTGACCGACCTGCCGAACCGGGTGCTGTTCCGCGAACAGATCGAACGCGAGCTGGCGCAAATCGGCCGCGGCGAGCAGTTCGCGTTGCTTTATGTCGACGTCGACGAATTCAAGGGCATCAACGACTCGCTCGGGCATCACGTCGGCGATGAGCTGCTCAAAGCCGTCGCCGCCCGCATCAAGGGCTGTATCAGGGAGACCGATCTGATCGCCCGCCTGGGCGGGGACGAGTTCGCGGTAATCCAGACCGGCGTCGGGTCGACCGCCGACGTCGTGGAATTCGTAACGCGAATTCATGAGGCGATCCGGCAGCCCTATGAGTGCCTCGGTCACCAGCTCTCGACCGATGCCTCGATCGGCATTGCGCTGGCGCCGCAGGACGGCACCGATCTCGATCAGCTCATCAAGAATGCCGATCTGGCGATGTATGGCGCCAAGGCCGACGGGCGGCGAACCCATCGCTTCTTCGAGCCCGCCATGGATGCCAGCGCGAAAGCCAGGCTTGCCATGGAGCAGGACCTGCGGCAGGCGCTGGTCGATGGCGGCTTCGAAATCCACTATCAGCCGCTGGTCAATCTTGCCCATAACGGGGTGACCGGTTGCGAGGCGCTGCTGCGCTGGCGCCATCCCGAACGCGGCATGGTCTCGCCGGCCGAATTCATACCCGTCGCGGAGGACACCGGCCTGATCGTCGAGCTCGGCGAATGGGTGCTGAAAACCGCCTGCGCCGAGGCGGCCAACTGGCCGGGTCACGTCCGGCTCGCCGTCAACGTCTCGCCGGTTCAGTTGAAATGCCAGACGCTGGCGCTGAAGATCACCAGCGCGCTGGCGGCCTCCGGTCTGCCGGCGAGCCGGCTGGAGCTCGAGATCACCGAGGCGGTCCTGATCCGCGACGACGAGGCGGCGCTCGCCATCCTGCACCAGCTCCGCGCCATCGGCGTGCGCATCGCGCTCGACGATTTCGGCACCGGCTATTCCTCGCTCAGCTACCTGAAGCGTTTTCCCTTCGACAAGATCAAGATCGACCGCTGTTTCGTCAGCGATATCGCCGAGGCCGACGGCTCTTCCGCGATCGTCCAGGCGGTGGTGAACATCGCAGCCTCACGCAACATGACGACGACGGCGGAAGGCGTCGAAACGCTCGAGCAACGGGAAATGCTTCGCGCGCTCGGCTGCACCGAAATGCAGGGTTATCTCTTCAGCGCCGCGAAGCCGGCGGCCGAGGTCCGGAAATTGTTCGGCGCCGGCCGCAACAGCACCGCGGCCGTGGCTTAGAGCATGAACCGGAAAAGTGGAAACCGGTTTTCCCTCGCGACAAACGCAAAGCGTTTGCGCGGAGATCATGCTCAAACAAAAGGATAACGTTAGAGCCTGATTCAACTCAGTTGAATCAGGCTCTAGCGACATCCCGCCGCCGCTCACGCCGCGAGCCGGCCGCGATTGTTCTCGACGAGAATCGGGCGGATCAGCCGCCCAAAACGCTCGGCCTCCTCGTCATGCAGATAGCCGGACAGGCAAAACGAATGGCAGCCGGCGTCGATGAATTGCTGCAGCGTCGCGGCGCATTGCGCGGGATTGCCGACCACCGCGATGCCGGCGCCGGGCCGGACCCGGGTGATGCCGGCCCACAGATGCGGCAGCAGGAGATCGCCATGCTCCTGGGCGAGCTGCTGCACGCGCTGGTTGGCTACCGAATTGCTGTAGAGCGTGCGCCGCTCCTCCTTTTGCCGCTCGCTCGCATTGCGCACCAAAGTGTCGGCGGCCTCCCACGCGTCCTTTTCATTTTCGCGGCAGATCACCTGCAGGCGCATGCCGAAGCCGATCTCGTTTTCGCGGTCATGCGCGCGTGCCAGCTCTCTGATCTCACTGATGTTTGCGGCGATCCGTTCCGGCAGGTCGCCCCAGAACAGATGCACGTCGGAATGCTTTGCGGATAATTCCCAGGCTTGCCGCGAACCGCCGCCGAGATAGAATCTTGGGTGGGGCTGCTGCAACGGCCGCGGCCTGATATGCGCCCCTGAAATGGTGTGAAATGCGCCCTTGAAATTGAGCGGACCACGCGTGGTCCACAGCGCTTTGAGGATCGAGACTTCCTCCTCCATCAGCGCGTAGCGCTCTTCCTTGGCGTAGCGCACGCCCTCCGCCACGACCTCGCTTTCGTTCTGGCCCGCAATCAGGTTGACGCAAATGCGCCCGCCGGACATCTGGTCGAAGGTCGAGATCATCTTCGCCAACAGCACCGGATTGATGTAGCCGGGCCGGGCTGCGATCAGCGGCTTGATCTTTTGCGAACGCGCCGCCATGAACGCGCCTGAAATCCACGCCTCCCAGCAGGTCGAGCCGACCGGGATCAGCAGATATTCAAAACCGGCTTTTTCCGCCGCCTGTACCACGCGCTCGCATAGTTCCGGCGAGCCCGCCACCTCGGCCGCGGCCACGCCATAGGCCGTGGTGTCGCCATGGGTCGGCAGATACCAGCCAAATTCCAGCGGACGCATGGGTTTTGTCTCCTTAAGACGCGGGCTTGGTTACGCGTAGCCTCGGCGGGCTTAGTTTACCGCGGGCGTCCGGCCGGACAATCGCCTTCGCGACGGCGGCGCGCTAACGAGCGGCGTTTCAAAATCCGCTCCCGATAGGCCTCCATTCCGAGGCGAACGTCCTTATCGGCGACCCATTCGCCGCGCTCATCCATGACCCCCGCTTCCAGCATGGCCGCGGCGCACGGCCAGTGCAGTTCGACCCAGCGCGGAATATCGGCCTCCGCCATGCCGCTGCGGCGGCAGATCCGCACCGCCATCTCGCGGGCCAATGGTTCGATATTGGAGGTCATGGCAATATCCCTGGGCAAGGTCTTGGGATCCCTGTTTCCAGCTGAAAGCGTTATCGTCCGGGACATTGCCCACAGCAAGGCAATCGGCTAAATGAACCCCCGATGCACCCGTAGCTCAGCTGGATAGAGCGTTGCCCTCCGAAGGCAAAGGTCACACGTTCGAATCGTGTCGGGTGCGCCATAAAATCAATTACTTAGCCTAAGCCCGTTAATTTGAGTGGAAGCAAAACTCACCACAAACTCACCAAAAGTAATCCAACGCTGGCGCAGGATCTGCGAGGATCGTAGCAGTTTCGCGCACAGACCCTCGCACGATGTCTCATGGAGTGTCGGGGTGGTTCGCTGTTGCTGACTCGGATTTTTGGTTTGATCAGAATTCTAAAACATTCGAGTTCGCTCGCCAGGTAGTCTGATATTTTTTGGCTTTTTGGCCTATTGCGATCACTACAGAATTTTTCTTCGTAAATGGCGCTTGCCACACTTGCCGCCTCATGAGGCGGTAGGAAATACGACCATGCCGGTCGGTGTAACGAGTGTGAACAACAGACGCACAAGGTCCTCATTGCGTCAAATCGACGAGCAACGCCTGGGCCTCCTTTAAGTCTCGCGTGTCGAGGCCTTCGGTGAACCAGCCGTAAATAGGCGAGAGCAGATCGCGCGCCTCGGTGCGTTTGCCTTGATCGCGCCAGAGCCGGGCGAGTCCGAGCGCCGCACGCAGCTCCCAGAACTTGGCACTCTGTCGCTGCGCAACTTCGAGCGCGCGGCGATAGCTGTTCTCTGCTGCGGCGTGCTCGTTCATGGACAGCAATAGCGTCCCACGCAGCCGATACATTTCGGCCTCTGCCCAGCGCTCATGTGTCGTCTCAACCAATTTGGCGGCCTCGGCAAGTCGATCGAGTCCTTCTTGCGGTTGCGCCACCCTCCCGTAAGCCTCCGCGAGCGTCATCAAAAAAAATGGAATCATCAAGTTGCGTCCGCCTGCGCGGCACACTGTCAGCCCCTGAACGAGCAGCGAGATGCCCTCCGCTGCCTGCCCCAGACTGACCAGACACCAGCCGCGCATGATGTTCCCGATTGCCAACGAGTCGCGGAAACCATGCTCGTCAGAGAGGGCCACAACCTCTTTCGCCGACGCAAGCATCCTCTCGGCCGCTTCAGCCCCATCGATCGCCCAATCGCCGTACCAGGCCTGACGCAGTGCGAAAGCCCGCATGAAGGGGGAGAGCCCTCGCGCCTCGGCCAGGGCCTCGTCCCGCCGCGAACGCGCCTTATCGAGATGGCCGAGGCAGAGCAACGTCCGGAAAGAATGGATCATGGCTCCAACGTACGGATCCTCTGCCGTCAGCGCGAAGGCTCGATGCATCGGATCCCATAAGGAGAAAGCACTCTCATGATAAGCGCGGACGTCGCTGATTTTGCCAAGGTAGAAGCAGATGTTGCCGCTGATTTGCGCGACGAAACATTTCCACATCACGTCGTTCCGGGCCTCGTGCAGATGACGCAGCTCCTCGGCATGATGTTCCGCCTGCTCCAGCTCGCCACGGACGATGCGAAACAAGTACTGGCCATACAGGACCGGTCCTAATTGCGCCGGCCGGTCTAATTGCTCACAGAGTCGACGCGCGCGAGCGTAGGCCTCGCCCGCCTCAAGCGCGGCCAGACCCTTGGTCGTATCCAGCGCGTGTCCTAGTGCGATCTGCAGCTCAAGCTCCTGCTCCTGGCGTGCGGCGCCGTCGGGCAGGCCGGCGAGGATATCGAGGCCCTTCCGAAGCTGTGCCACCGCCTCGGTCATGGTCCCCCGTGCGATGGCCTGCTGGCCCGCCTTGAGGCAGTAACCGACGGCCTTCTCGACGAAGCCCGCTTCCGCGCAATGCTGCGCCAGTCGCTCGGGCTGCATCTGCACGATCTCGGGAAATTGCTGTTCCAGGGTAGTGGCGATACGGCCATGCAGCTGCTGCCGCCGGTTACGCAGCAAGGTGCCGTACGCGGCATCCTGCACCAACGCGTGCTTGAAGGTGTATTCCGCATCGGGGGGAGTTCCGCGCCCGAAAATCAATTCGGCGTGCAGGAGCTGCGCCAAGGCGTCGTCCAGTTGCGGCTGCGGCATGGGCGCAACGGCGCTGATCAACGCGTGGGAGAACTGGCGTCCGAGCGCCGCTCCGATCTGCGCCACTTCCCGCACCGGCGCCAAGCGATCGAGTCGCGCCAGCAGCGAGGCGTTCAGCGACGTCGGGATCGCCAGCGCCGGCAATGGCCCTACGAGGGTATATCGGTCGCCGGCGTCCGCGAGCGCGCCGCTCTCCACCACGGCCTTGGTCAGTTCCTCAATGAACAGCGGGATGCCGTCGGTGCGGGCAAGGATCTGTTGCAGCACCTCGCCGGGCAGCGCCTTGCCGCCCGTCACCTGCGCGATCAACGATGTTCCTTCGTCTCCGTCAATGCGCCCGAGCGCAATGTTGGTCACATGCGCATAGCCGGGCCAGGGTGATCTGAACTCCGGCCGTGCCGTGATCAGCAATAGCACGGGCAGGTGCTGCGCTCGCTCGATCGTCAATGTCAGCAACTCGAGCGTCGTTGGATCGATCCAGTGTACGTCCTCGTAGACGACCAGTACGGGTTGCCGCGCCGCCAGGCGCTCCATATGCGCCAGCAGCGCCGTCAAGGTCTTCTCCTTGCGCTTTTGGGGGCTCAGTTCGGGAAGAGGGTAGCGCGCAGCATTCGGGATTGACAACAACGCGGCGATGAAGCCGATTTCCTCGGGTGTCGCATTGGATTGGGCGAGCACGGCCTCCAATTTCGTGAGTTTCTCCTCGGGGGTGTCGTCGCGCGTCAAGCCAGCCGCCCTTTCGAATTGGCCGATCCAGGGGTGCAGCGGCGTGGACCGGTGATGCGGAGAGCAGAACTGGCGCAGCCGGGCATGCGGATCAAGTTGCAGATGTCCCTGGAGAGCAGCCGCAACGCGGGATTTGCCGATGCCTGGCTCGCCCGTGAGGACCACCACGCGTCCCTGGCCGGACTCGACTTGCTGCCAGCGCCGGAGCAGCAACTCTAACTCCTCGGCCCGGCCGACGAGCGGCGTCCCGCCTGAGCGCAACGCCTCGAAGCGGCTCTCTATGGAGCTCCTCCAGAGCACCGCCCAGGCCCGCGCCGGCTCGGCGAGGCCCTTGATGTCCCTGCCCCCCAAATCCTGGAGCTCGAAGAGATTGCCTACCTGCTTTCGCGTACCCTCGGCGATCACTACGCTGTTCGGTGCGGCGATCGCCTGCAGGCGTGCGGCGAGGTTTGGCGTCTCGCCGACGATGCCGCGCTCCTGGGCTTCGCCCGATCCGATGAGGTCGCCGACCACGACCAAGCCGGTTGCAATGCTGACGCGAGTTTGCAGCAAAGCACGAGTCTTGAGCCCGGTCACCGCCGCGATCAGCTCCAATCCAGCCCGCACGGCCCGCTCGGCGTCGTCCTCATGGGCCTTGGGATAGCCAAAATACACGAGGACGCCGTCACCCATGTATTTCGCCACGAACCCGTCGAAGCGACGCACGGTCTCGGCGACACACTTCTGATACGCCGAAATCACCTCTCGCAGATCCTCCGGGTCCATACGGGCGGAGAGCGCAGTCGAACCAACGAGATCGGCGAACATCACAGTCACCTGGCGTCGCTCGGCATCATACCCTTGGTTTGGCTCCGGCGCGGCTGCGGGCGGGGGCGTGGTGGTGGTGCTGGCGCCGAGACGGTCGTAAATCGCGCGCAGCATCTTCCGGCGATGCCCGAGCAAAACCCCGATGTCCTTGAGGTCCTGATCTGTCAGATCCGGGAGAATGGAGATATCGATACCGTGTTCAGCAAAGCGGCCCGCATACTCGGACAATCCGAGCGAGGCCAGCCACTCCGTGATCGTAGTCACCGGCTTTCCCCTCGCGGCTGTACAGCGAAGGCAAGATACATCAAAACCCGATCAGCTAGAAGGGAATACGCTTGTTTCCGTCAATACCAAGCCCTTTGGGCTCGAGGCCGCCCCGCCCCGCTTCTATGCAGAACCTATGGGGTGGGTTCATTTAACGGTTACAGTTCTTAATTGATCTCCGCTCTACCACGACGAACGGACATCTCCCGACACAGAGGCCAAGTCCGTTGAGTAGTGCCAGTCCCGGGCGATAGATGTGGAGAGTTCTCGACCCCTGAACCCGTCGCTCCAACGAGGTTCGTGAGACAAAACAACTCAAAAAAATTTATTATACCTGTTTCGCGCGATCTCGGAAAAAGACAGAATGATCGCTGATCGTGCTACCCTCAGGCTTCACAAAATAAGGAGTCAATCATGATCCGAGCGTCAAAAAGAATCATACTGATCTGCGCAATGGCGACGATATTTTCCGTAACGCCTTACTCGTTCGAGGGGTCGAAGTTCGCTATTAACGCTGATCAAGCGCAAGCCGTCATAGGACGTCCGTTGACGCCCGGCAGCGTCGCCGGCGTGGCAAGGCGGACGGCGCGCCGTCACCACTATTACGGTCACCATACCGGTCACCATCACTGTGTCTGGGTCGTAGTCAGCGGCGTCCGCGTCTGCAGATAGGCTTGACTGCTGCGTTTGTTGGGGCGCTCCTCCCGCGTTTGGGCTTAAGACGCGAGGCGAGGTGACATCAGCATCGAGCGGCTGCGGGTTATTCGAAAAACCGCACGCTAGCGTAGTGATGTGTCACGATGGCGACGCACGAGTTTCTACTGGGTTCTAGTGCTGGGCGATCTAGCCGCTCAAGCTCATCGTGTTTCTCCCAACGCCGTGCCCAGCCGCTCGAGTTCGAGTGTGAAGCAAAACAATGCAAACAATGAAAAGACAAGCACGACTCCGCGACGTGCCATCAGCAAGACATCGGTACCCGGACCAAGCTCAGGCACATGCCGAAAAACCACGATGGCGAATAGGGCGCTTCCAAAGATAAAATTAAGTCGGCCTAAGAACAAAAATAGATGAGTCAGGACTAGGCTTGGGCCTCGGAACGGAATCGCAACTCGCAGCAACCGATACCAATAGGCTCCCTGCATAGCGAAGATAACAGCGACGACCGTGCTGCCATCGTAGGGCGTGTTTGCCATTTGCTCGCCGGGACTGAGCACTAGCTCCCTGAATGCAGGTAAGCTCTGCCAAACAATAAAATCCGATCCAAACATTTGGATCACTAACAAGAGCAGGTAGATAGCTAATCTGGACTGCTTGTTGCCTGACTCGAGTCTCATGATTGATCCCTGGATTTCCGCCTTCGCACTCACATCACGCGTTGTTCCGTAAAAATTCTATATCCATACCGCCAACCCGACCGGCACGCGAGATCGCTGCGTCAGATGTTGCCAATTGAGCAGTACCAAATAGAGTGATACTGCTAGGGAACAGGACCGGCGGGGGATCGCGTTGATCGGCAGGTTTCACATATTGACTGCAGCGGCTATCGCATCCGCAAGTTTTTGTGGTGGGTGCAGTGGTCGACTAGCGCAGGGCGCACTACTCCCAGTCGCGCAGGCCAACACGGAAGGGACATCGCGTGTCCCAGTGCTCGTCGCCACTAAGCGGAATCGCTCAACGGCCGATGCAGGTGAAATGTTCGGCAGCGAGCGGGGAGAAGAGGTGTCGTATGCCTCAGTCACTGTTTCGATCCCGCCCGACGCAGCGCGAAAGATTGGCGAGGTGCAGTGGCCCACCTCTTTGCCAGGCGATGCTCAGCAGAATTTTATAACCGTTTCGGCGAATTATCTCGATAAACAATCATTTGCCGCCGCTCTGTCGGCGGCCGCCAAAAAGACCGGACGCGGCAAGGTGCTCGTCTTTGTTCACGGCTTCAATAACCGGTTCGACGAGGCTGTTTATCGATTTGCGCAAATTGTTCATGATTCCAAAGCGCCAGCTATTCCGATCTTGTTCTCCTGGCCTTCACGCGGCGTTGTGGGGCTGCGCGCCTACCAAGATGATCTTGAAAGCGCAACCAACTCTAGCGGCGCTGTCGAGCAATTGCTCGACACGATTGGGGGCAATGCAAATGTGAAGGAGGTGACCATCTTCTGTCATTCGATGGGATGTTTCCTCACACTTGAAGCGCTGCATTCGAGGGCGCTCCGCGCCGGCAAGATCGGAGACAAGGTGAAAAACGTGTTACTTGTAGCGCCCGACGTGGACATCAATCTATTTCGCACACAAATGCAACAAATGGGCAACCCTAGACCTCGCTTCGCGCTGTTCATGTCTAGGGACGATGGCGCTCTCAAATTGTCCAAGTCAATTGCGGGTGGGGTAACGCGTCTTGGCGACGTCGATCCTGATCAAGAGCCGTATAAGTCCGACTTTCAACGCGAGGGCGTTTTGGTCTTCGATTTGACGGGCCACGGGGGAGTCGCCCACTCGCGCGCGTTTGAAAAGGTTACCTCAGTCATGGGCATGATCGAACAACGGCTCGCTGAAGGCCAACAGATGACGGAGGACGGCGCTAAGCTGGAAGCCGCCAGCCAATGATTGATCAGCGCAGCGCCAGACCGGCGACGCCCAAGGCAAGGTTCACGCCCACCTGTCCCTGAAGAGCAAGCGGTTGTAGCGATATCGTCTTGTGAGAACCGCCGACCAGCAGCTTGCCCCCGGCGCCCACACCGAGCGAGGCATCCCCGCTTGCTCCCACGTAATTCCCCCTGAGAGCGCCGTGGGGAAGCGCTGACGTCGGCGCGAACACGGCCCATCCCATGACGCCTCCCGCCCTAAACCCGACATCGAGGCCTATGCGTGTAATGGAGCCAGAGTAGATTTCCGGAGCGCCACCCACGTCGGGCGTGAAGCGGCAACGGATGTGCTGATGTGAGCCGAGAATCAGGCCGACCGACGGCCCCATATTACAGCTAAGCAGGCCCACCTTCGTACCGTTTTGGGCGGCCGCTGGCACTGCAGAAACCAGAATGAGCGCCGCTGCCACCAAAAATCGACTCCTTCTCATAGAAGTGCCTCCAACCCCACAATTCAATCGTATTGTGTACCGAAGTAGCGCGCTCCGCAATGCAAGGCAATCGCCATTCTCAAGGGCAGAGCAAAAGAACCCTGGATCGAGCTTCGAATATTATCTAGACGGCGGCTCTGGGTCGAGAGTCCAGGCCCTCCCGGCGCTGACCAATGAGGCGTTCGAGATGTTGGATTGCCAGTCCCAGCGCTCCGCACTCTGCGGCATCAGTTTCGCCGCGAGAATACCTCTCAAGCTGCGCTCTCAGAATTTCGTCGATATTCCGTTCAACATTCGCCAGCTCGGCTTCGCTATTCGCCGTCCCGATTTGGTCCATCAGGCTGGTGAGACGGGTCAAAGGACCCCCTTCCGCGCTGTCGGAATCCTTCATCATGAATTTCCATGCCGCCGCGAGTATCGAAGTGAAAAAGCCGAGGAGCATGAAGAGATAGAATAACTTGTCAGCATACTTATCCAGGAACGACTGCTGTTCACCGCTGAAATATGTCGCGGCTCCCGGATGGATCGGAATATATGCATCCTTGTCGCTGCTGGGCGCGCCTATCTGCGCGAGAAGCGGATACTCACCAACCAAATAGCGCGGGACTTCCATCATCGCCTGTGCCAGGGCAGACACGGCGCTGTCGGGAAGCTTCTTGTTCGCGACGAGATAAAACGGCACGCGCAAAGTCGTCAGATCGTCATCCGGGATTGCTGGCGAGCCCCGAATAGTCCCTTTTGGCAAATCGTAGCTCTCGTAGGTTCGGGCAGCGGCAGCTATGGATCCAGCCAGGTCGATTGGCACAAGTCCCAGCTTCATCTTCGCGCTGCGTGGAAGGACATCGCGAAGCATCCCGAGGTATTTTTCGGAGATTGGCATCGTCACCAGCAAGGCCTGAATCTGCTTGGATTGCAGCGCCTGCAAAGCGTCGTTCGGCGAGGCATCCTTGAAGGTGACCTTCGCGCGATCAAGGTCGTAGGCCTTGGCGATCGCTGCAACAAGCTTCCCGTTCACTGGACCAGCGATGACGCCGACGGTTTTTCCCTTGAGGCCATCCATACCGTCGATGGTGCTTCCGGGCGGAACGGCGATCAGCACCACCGCATAAGTCAGTACCACTACAGCACGCGCGGCTGACAGATCCCCGACGTCAGCCCTCACAATTGCCAAATTGGTCTCCCCGCCCGCAAACGCATTGACGGCGTCGAGCGCGGTTCCCTTGTCGACGACTTTGAGCCGCACCGGCAACTCCTTGGCAGCGATTTCGGCTGCGATAGCCGACATCAACCGCGTTGCGTCGCCGTCAATCGAACCGGTGGCCACCGTAAGCGTGACGGGATGGGTGGCATAACGATATCCGAGAAGACTGGCCGCGCAGGCCAGAGCCGCGAGGCTGGACACAAGGGTTATTCGCAACCAACGTGGGAGCCGTCCCGTGGCAAGCGCCGCAAGCACTGCACCAGCACCAGCCATGATCGCAATCTTCTGGGCCTGTTCCGGCTCCATCACTGTCGTTCGATTCCTCAAATTCTCTGGGTTCACCAGAGATCTATGACGCCCCCGCCGGCGGTGGAGTGCAGATCGACGCCTCTGGCGCAAGCACTGTATTCGCTGAATTCACTCTCCGCGCAAGCGGAGCGAGGTACCGCACCAAGGTTAGCGCAACCTGACGGTCACGCCGCTCAGGGCCACTGACAGTTCAACGCCTACTCTCGCCCCGGCAAGTCGGAGAACCACGCCCTTGACGTTTTGGAGTCGTACGCCGCCGCCTCCGGCCACCATCGCTGCTCCCGTGCCAATAGCGCTATAGGTCCCCTCGATGTCTTCCGGAGTTCGCATGTGATAGGCATGTCCTTTGAGGTAGGCTGTTGACAGACCGATTGTCGCACCGAAGCTCATGCCGCCGAAAATCAGCGGATAGCTGTGGCCGTGGAAAATCAACGTACCACGGCCGCCGCCGACACCGACGATAAAACCTCCCTTAGTAACAACGGCGCTGACCAAACCAGTATCCGCCCGCGACGGCGTCGACGTGGCTACAATCACCAACAACGTCAGCACGATCAGCCGCATTGTCGTCGATAAAAGTCGGTTTGCTAAAATCCGTCCCCATAGGGTTAGCGGTCTAATATCGCCCATCACAGTCCTCTTATTTCAGTACCGCCGCAAGCGCAGAAGGCTCCGCGGCAACGCTCGCCATGATCGCAATCTTCTGGGCCTGGTTTTCAACTACATCTGTGTCGTCCAAGCCATCTAGTGCGCGGGTATGCTAGAATCCGCGCGTCGGTCGCACCGACCTAGCAACATCAAACCATAACACCATTCAATGGGATACGTCCCGAAAAGCAGCGGTCGGGCTTGCGTGTTTGGCTTACTTGCTTGATGGTGCGCGGAAGCTGAGAGATCGCGATTCCGGCAACCTGGATGTTGCCGACCGGGCCGTTAGATCCGGGCACGTTGCTTGCCTCACGGATACTTTTGGTTTGCAAAAACGTTGTGATCGTCCATGCCCCGCCCCCGCTATCTCTTCGATTGAGTTGAGACGATGGGAAAGCTACTTCTTGGGGTAGAGATCGATCGAACCTTAGAACGAACCAATTGGAATGGAGATATTAGCAGGGCTGTCAGGTAGAGTGATTCACTTCGCTGCAGTGGGGAGCGGAACCGGGTTATCCGAAAGCGTATGCAAATAGGCAATCACGTCGGCGCGCTCGCTGTCCCTCGGAATGCCGGCAAATCCCATTGCGGTGCCCGGAACAAAGCCCCTGGGATTGGCGATGAACTGGTTGAGGTCCTCGTCCGTCCAGGTGCCGCCCTTGGCCTTCATGGCTGTCGAGAAATTGAATCCTCGTCCCTCGCCTTTATGGTCGCCGACAATGCCGTAAAGATTTGGACCGACTCGGTTCGGACCGCCCTTCTCGAAGGTGTGGCAGGAGGCGCATTTTCTTGCCGAGGCGGCGCCCTTGTCGACGGAAGCGGTCTGCAAGAGTTTCTCGATCGGCTCGGACGGTCCCGGGGCGGCTTCCTTGCGGCCGCCCTGAGCTTCTTCCTTCACGACGATTTCGTAACCCGGTTTTTCCGGCATAACGGGGGCGAATAGCGCACCGGCCGTGAAATTCGTCACCAATAGAACAAGGCAGGTGCCGAGAATGGCACCAAGCACTTTATTGAGTTCGAAGGAATCCATGTTGGATCAGGCTCCAAGGAGGACGATAAACTTTTGTGCGGGCAACGGCCGTGGATGCTTCAGAATCACACTTTCGCACTGATCGTCTTGATGGGCCGGCCCGCGCCGCTCGTGCGGCTGAGCTCTTCAACGATTGCGGGGAGCCGTTGCTTGAATTCATCGAAATTCTGGAAGAAATCCTTTTCAGACAAAACTGTCGGAACAATATGCATTGCCTCAAGCTGGTCGATCTGGTCTTGAGGAAGTCCGACAACAAATACCTTAAGTCCAGCGGCTTCCAGATCAACCAATACGTCCTGCAGTGCATAAATTCCGGATTGATCCATATAGGTTACGCGCTCCATCCGCAGCACGAGCATTTTTCCGCCCGTCGCTCGCTCCGCAATTCGGCGAAAAGCATAAACAAATCCAAAGAACAGCGGACCGCTGACATGCTTGATGAGAAGCCGCTGCTTTAGTTCTTCCGGAAGCTCGAGTTCATCCTGCCACACCTCATCCTCGACCAGCGTCAGAGTCGTGTTCTGTTCCATCGTGCGCGCAATCTTGGTCATGAAGATCAGGGATGCAAGCACGGCGCCGGTGCCAACCGCGGTGATCAGATCAGTGAATATCGTCAATACAACAACGATCACCATGACCCACGTGTCGCCGCGCGGCGCGCGAAACAGATGAGCAAGGCTGCGATAGTCGATGATGCTCAACCCGGCGCTGACCAGAATTCCTGACAAGACGGCATGGGGAATGTAACGCACTACGCTCGATAGACCGAGAAGAACCGCCAGCAGGAAGAGACCATGTATCACTCCGGAGGAGCGATGCCGTCCACCGGCCCGAACATTGATGGCGGTTCGCACGAAGGCGCCGGCGCCCGGGATGCCGCCGAACAGCGCCGCACCTATATTGCCGGCACCCTGGCCGATGAGCTCTCGATTGCTGTCATGCTGTGTCCTCGTCATGTTATCCGTGACAAGCGATGTCGTTAAAGCGTCAATCGCGCCCAGGAACGCCAGTTGAAATGCAGCAATGAAGGAAAACTTAAAATCGGCAACGTTGAATCCAGGCAAGACAAAGTCCGGCAGCCCCCTGGGAATGTCGCCGATGGTCGGCGCCGAAAGCCCGAGAGCTACGGTTATGCCCGTCAGCAGGATCAATGCGACGAGAGACGGAGGCACGGCCGAAAAAAAGCGCGGGAGAAGAAATGATATCGCGATGGTCGCCGCCGCAAGCAGGAACGCATCAAGGCGGGCGCCTTGCGCGAGGGCGCCAAAAGACTTCAAGATTTCGACCGGATTGGATGATGGCGAAGGCAGACCCACTATCGGGAAAATTTGCTGAATTATGATGATAATTCCAATGCCTGTCATTAGGCCCGAGATCGCCGGATATGGCAGGAACCGAATATAATTTCCAAGCCTTGCGATCCCGAAAATGACTTGCAAGGCGCCTGCGAGGCAAAAAATCCCAACTACCGGCGCGAGCCGCACTTCTCCATTGGACGACATGTTTGCCGCAACGACGCTGGCTGTAATGAGCGTCATGGGTGCCGTCGGACCGGAGATCTGGACTGGCGTGCCTCCCAACAGTGCGGCAACAATGCCCAGGATAATTCCACCGTACAATCCAGCGGCTGGCCCCAATCCCGAGGCAACGCCAAACGCGAGGCAAAGTGGCAACGCTACCATGCCCGCAGTTATGCCGCCAAAAATATCGCCACGCGTACTCGCGAACCCCGGCAAAATCCCCCCCTCCTTCCAACTCCCGGGACAGAACCGGCAAGTTCTCTCGTGAACGGTATGGTATTAATCAGGCATCTGGAACGTAAGGCAGCGCCGATTTGTGGGCGCAAAGCTGAAGCTTGCCATGCTTGTAGAGGCGAAAGACGAAGGTCTTGTCGATCATGATTTCGTTCCCCTCGTAATC
>Ga0073928_10002860_pt1 | contig 28508 bp, 29 predicted proteins | sample PaiPotPPA55metaG_FD_76969 | JGI IMG/M metagenome (GOLD analysis project Ga0073928, IMG submission 76969) | Iron sulfur acid spring bacterial and archeal communities from Banff, Canada, to study Microbial Dark Matter (Phase II) - Paint Pots PPA... ...
ACTTATGTTGCGATGCTAGTTATGTGGAGCGATGCTTCTGGATCGGCGGAAAGCCTTGCATATAAGGCTATTTCTTCACATAACTAAGGGTATAGGTATCTTCGGTTGGTATTCATCATCCGGAGGTTCGCTATGTCAGCGCTAAAGCAAGTCTTCCCTCGCGTGCATTTTCGATACGACGAGTGTCCCTACGCCGACGATCTCGAACACTTTGCCGCCTGGCTGTGTGGGCGGGCGTATCGCAATAAACGTGCGCGCACTCACCTGTACAACGTTCAACAGGTTCTCCTCGACCTGGCGATGCCATCTGGTTCGAAGCTGGATCTAGCCAAGCTCGCTGTGGCATTTCGCCGATCAGGCGACGCTCGGCTTAGATATCAACATTCTTTCACCATCTTTACGCAGTTCCTGCGATCACGTGGTCAACTGAACGAGCCGCCACCAAAGTTGGATCGCTTCGAGAGTATCCGGCGTGAGTTTTGTGAGCGACTGGTCGATCGCCGCGGTCTACGGCCGTCGAGTGTTGGCGGCTACGATCACTGGATTGCGGATTTTCTTCGCCGGTCCCTGGGATGCCGCAAGCCACTGCAATCGCTGACGACGGCAATGTTCGAGTCCTACATCAAAGCGCGCCAGCCCGAGCTGGCCGCTTGTACATTGAGGAACGCGATCCTATGCATCCGGGCATTTCTCCAGTTCTGCTTTGAACGCGGATTGCTTAAGGAACGAGTCGACGTCATCGATAGGCCTCTGGGACTAAGCGACGATAAACCTCCGCGCGCACTGGCTTGGCCAATGATTCAACGCTTTCTCCGGTCCATCGACCGCAGCGATTGGGTTGGACGTCGCGACCATCTCATTCTGTATCTGATGGCGTACTACGGTTTACGCCCTGGGGAGGTGGCCCTATTGACCCTGGACGCCATCGACTGGGCTCGCGGGACGATGACGATCAATCAGGAAAAGACATTATCCACGCTGATGCTCCCCATCGACGACCGAACAATGCGACTCTTGCGATCGTTTATCGAAAGAGATCGACCGGCAACCAAGCTGCCGTGGGTGATTCCGAAGGCCCAAGCGCCCGAGGGCCGGATGAGCAAGTTCGCTATGAGTTTCGTGTTCAAAACGCGCGCTAGAAGAAGCGGCCTGCCCATCACACACTGCTCGTCCTACGCGTTGCGCCATTCCTTCGCCATGAGACTGTTTGGCCGTGGTGTTGGGATCAAAGCCATCGGCGACCTCATGGGACACAACAGCCTCATCAGTACCGGAGTCTACCTGCGGCTTCAGACGGACGTCCTTCGCGACGTGGCGCTGCCAGTGCCCGGCAGCCGTGATGAGATGAGAGGTGTTTCATGACCGCCCCCGCAATGCCGATAAAATACCAATCCGCGCTTGATTCTCATTTGAGTCACTATCGCGCTCTGGGATATCGCTACCGAGGCCACGCCTGCGTCCTCTCCCGCCTCGGAAGACACCTCGGCAAGATTGGTCTGAAAGACCTCGACGCCGCCGGTTACGACGCGTGGTGCCGGTCGATCGCCAACAATAAGGCAAACTCCCGGCGCAAAGCACAGCAGATTGTCCGACGGTTCTGCCTCTTTCGTGCGCGAACGGAACCGAAGTTCTTCGTCCCGTGCCCCTTTTCTATGACCAAGCCGCAACCCTACGTTCGTCCCGTTATTGTGACGCCGGACCAGGTGATTCGAATGCTTGCGGCGGCGGATGTGGCGCGAGATCAGTCTGGGCCGCCAATGAAGGCGGCGGTGCATCGCATTGCCGTCGTGCTGCTCTACACCGCGGGCCTGCGGATGGGCGAACTGCTCCGACTTCAGGTGGTGGACGTTGAAGACCACATGCGGGTCCTCCGGATACGCGAGTCGAAGTTCCAAAAGTCGCGACTCGTGCCGCTGTCGCCGACCGCGCAACTCGAGGTTCAGCGCTATCTTCGAGCTCGCAGTCGCTTTTGTCCGGAGCAATCTGACCGGGGTCCGTTGCTGTGCAATAGAAAGGATGGGCAGCTCCACGGCTATAGCAAGCCCGGCATCGGATGTCTTGTGCGACGCATCTTCGATCGTGCCAACGTGCGGGATGGCGAAGGTCGGCGACCGCGATTTCACGATTTACGCCATTCGTTCGCAGTTCAGTCGCTGATTCGTATCTACCGAGCGAAGGGCGACGTGCAATCGGCGCTGCCAAAGCTCGCTCTTTATATGGGGCACGTTTCGGTCGAGTCAACGCTGCACTATGTGCGTTTGGTTCCGGAGGTCGCGGCCCTCGCCAGCGAACGTTTCGAAGCGCATTTTGGGCACTGGGTTCAAGGGGGTGAGTCATGAGACGCTGTGGATCTACCGAGTTCGGCAATGCGCTGGTCTCCTTCTTCCAGGAACACCTTCCGGAGCAGCGGGGATTGAGCCAGCACTCGATTCGAAGCTACAGGGACGCGCTTGTTTTATGGCTACAATTTATCGCCAAGGATACAAAGCGGGGTGTAGAGAAACTGGAGCTCTCAGACTTCACTGTTGCCCAGGCAGAACGCTTCCTGACTTATCTGGAGAAGGAACGTGGCAACGTGATCTCCACGCGAAATGCCCGCTTGGCGGCCATGCATACCTTCGCCAGATACCTCTCGACTCGCTATCCGGAACGGCTGGGGAAGTTCCAAGAGATCCTTGCCATACCGTTCAAGCGCGGCGCTCGATTGGCACCAATCGAGTATCTAGAAAGCAAAGACGTGGAGGCGATGCTGGGGCGGATTGATCGACGCACGATCGCGGGGCAGCGAGACTACGCACTGTTCTCGACGATGTGTAATACCGGGGCACGGGTTCAGGAGGTTTGCAGCCTACGTGTAGCCGATCTGAGGCTCGATGCGCCCGAACAGGCTCGGTTGCACGGCAAGGGAAACAAGATTCGACTCTGTCCACTCTGGCCGAAGACCGCCAAACATCTTCGTACCCTGATCGATCGTCAGGAAGTGGGGAACTCGGAGCGCTCAAATGCATTTGTATTTAAGAACCGTGCGGGCGGTCCGCTGACGCGTTTCGGCGTTCGATATCTCTTGCGCAAATATCTTCCAGACTATCTGTCGCCGGCACGGCGTCGCAAGATTCATCCGCACTCTATCCGCCACACAACTGCCATCCACCTACTTAAGTCCGGCGTTGATTTCGGGACCATTAGCCAGGTGTTGGGCCACTCTGGCCTCCAGACTACGATGCGCTACGCACGCGCGGATCTCGATCTCAAACGCCAGGCGCTAGCGCAGGTGTTTCCTGACGTCCTCGGGGCGCCCAAGGCTGGCAGAATGTCGCTCCACGGCACAGAACTGACGCGCTGGCTGAGACGTCTCTGATGCAACGGAAAGATAAGTCATCAACAGGCGAGTATTCGATCCTTCCACCGCCGCGCGCCGGCCCGGCGCCGGACTACTAATTTTCGGTGGCGAACCCCTCTGATGCCGCCTTCGATTTTACAGCCTGAAGACTGCTTGATATCGCGAGCAGTTCCTGTACGTGAGCCTGCAGTTGGCTCGCTATCTTTCTGGTTTCCGCCCTTGTGATGACTTCACCTTGAATTTCTCGACTCTCAAGGTCCAGAACAAGTTTCTCTATCGAAGTTGCTGTCTCGTCCAAAACTTTGCCGGGATCTCGTTGATCTAATTTGACCATCCTTTGGCGGCTCCATTACTGACAATCAGAGGAAGATTGTGATTAGTAGCCTCGGATGTCGCCAGAGCCGGCGTCCGATTCGCACCGGGTATTTTTTCCTACACCGCGTCAGAGATTCCCGCTCTGCGATCGACAGGCGATTGGGGAGCCGGTTGGTCGGCGTGTCCGGAAATACCCGCCAATTTCTCGTAGAGCGATGCGATCAGCAGGAGCTGCTCGCGTACATTTGCAACCTTCGTGTTATTGGCCACCGCGCGAATCGTGCGCGCCTCTTCCCGGTAATCTAGTCGTTTTTGTTCTGGTGGCGCGGAATCCATAACCCTTTTTCACGTCTCTTGAGCCCCACCAGGGAGGCTAGCAGACTGTTTCTGTAGCAGACGCAGGGGCCGAGTATTGAAAAGCCGTAGGACTTTTCCTACGTGGGTTGGCTCGCAGCGAGATGATCCGTAACGCGTAGCTCTCGTCAATTATTTCTGCGATCTTAACGCGGATCTTATGTTGAGCAGAAAGGCCAGCGCGTGTGTCCCACCAGGGTTATTTGCCGATTCTGCACATAAACAAGCGCTCCACATAAGTCCAATTATGTTGCGCGCGACATAATTGCACCCGGTTGAAAATGACCCATAGATTGTCTCCCAGGTCCTCAGTGCGCCGGCAGGTGAGGAGCTGCGAGGGCTGCATGCCGCTCTGGGCCGTGTCGGGATATCGCAACGCCAGCGCCGCTTCTGCGAACCGCAGTTGCTCATCCTTCAGCATCCGCCGGCGCTCCATCCGCTCGACCTGGGCCGCCAGGCTTTCGAACTGCTCGGAGACTTGGAGTGCCGCCACAATCACCGCATCCACGACGTTCCCGCGGTGCGGTACGCAGTACGCGGGAAACGCGCCCCGAGACGCTATCAGCCCGTTACAGCAGACCACCCTAAAGATGCCGATCCGGGCGATATAGCTCGATCCGCCGTTATGGCTGTTGAGAAAAACCACTTCAGGGATCGACCTGTCTTCGAGCGACACCGTTTCATAACGCCGCCGCAATCGAATCACGTGCCGAGCGTGCAAAGGACTTGCACTCCGAGTGCAGGTCTGACGCGCTTCGACCGGCACGAACCCTGCATTCATCAGGCCGCTCAACACGCGAGCGGTTGGAATAAAAGTGTACTTTGAGCTCAGGCCCTCGAGAGCCGAATCCGCGAACACCGCCGGTGCACGGGCACGAACTGCTTCCAGCGATAATCCACGGTCGAATGCATTAGCGTGCGAGGAGAAGGAAAGATTGGCAATAGTATTCATGATGCTAAGTCTCCGAGATGATCTTGGGCGGGATTGCCCGCTTTGTGAACATCGCGGCGCGCGCAGCAGTCAAGGATCGAAGACCGCGTGAGCGGCGAGGGCGTCCCCGCCCTCGTCCTTGACGGCGAGCACGGTGCGATAAACTGACGCACTTATAGGTAATCCCGCCCTCTTCCTTCTTTCTTCCCTCATGGCTTCCTTGATTCCCTTTGCGAGGGACCAGAAAAAACCCGAGCGCCAACGTCCTGTCAGCGCCCGGGTCCAGTCATCGGCGATACGGCTACGGTGTTGGTGGGTCGCCTGGCGGCAGTGAGTAGCCGCGACTCATCCAGGTCTCCGGACGAATGCGCGACAACCAGTCCGCCACCGATGGCACGATACCGCCACAGTCTTCTTTGATGTGTTGTTCTACGACGTACCTTACGGGTACGTCCCGTCCGTCGCTGTTGCGGATGGCGACGCCGAACACGCGCTCGGCTTCAAAGACCCCGAGCGAGTGATGCCGAAGGGCACGATGCCGAAAATCGCAAAACGCCTCCTTTCCGGCGTCTAGCCAGTGGTGCACACCCAGATAGTCCTCCACCTTTCCGCCAAAGCGACGCACGGAGGATTGCGCATGAAATAGTGGGTGAGTCATACGCCGTCGTGCTCCGTGGTGTCATAGTCGGTGAATCGATCGCTGTGGCTGTGATGGAGCGTATCGGCCGTGAGGTTCCATTCGAACTCACCGTATGCGCCATCGTTATTCTCCCAACCGGGATGTCGCGCCTGAGTCAAGTCATAGAACAGGTCCATGAGCTGATCTTCCGTGATGGTGACCCGGCCGGCCGGATCTAGAGACTTGCCCTCGGCGTCTAGGTACGTGACGCTTTCGATCTGTCCCGAGTCACCGCAGCCGTCGTAGTTGATGTGCACCACTTGAACGCCGGCCTCCTTGAGTTGACGCGCCGCCTCGGGCAACTCTCGACGGAAGTTATCGCGCTTCTCCCGATAGTACTGATCGAGTGAGAAGCTGCTGGTCGCTATCGTGACGTCGGCAGCAGTCGGGTCGCCCGACGGTTGATCTGACTGAGTCATGAGAATTCTCCAGATGGATCTGGGCGGGATTGCCCGCTCTGGAGGACTCGCGGCGCGCGCAGCGGTCAAGGATCGAAGACCGCGTTAGCGGCGAGGGTGGCCGCGCCCTCGTCCTTGACGGCGAGCACGACGTGACAGAATGGCAAAGACAGTAATCCCGCCCTCCCCGTCTGTTTCTGCTTCCGCTGTGCGCTTAGGAACGAGACTCCGTTGTGGGGAAGCGTTGCCTAAAACCGCGCCGATCCTTACGAAGCCAAGAATCGGCGCGTCGAGCGTAAATTAATCGATGGCCGCGAAAATCGAACCTACCTCCTTATGGTCGAGCGCGAACTCTCTCAACGCATAGAAGTGACGGCTGAACACGTCCTCGGACGGTTGCTGAAACGACAGGTGACTGAACGTGAACAAGCACACCGTGATTCCGGCCGCATCCGCCGATAGCGTTCCTTCAAACCCGTTGGTGTGAACGCTGAATTGGACTGGATCAGAGCCCGGCGCCATGTAGAAGCCGCCATTGCTGAGTTCGTAGAAGTCCCAAAAGGCGCCTTTGTACTCGGCCACGAACTCACGCATGAAGTTATAAACCATATGTTCGACGGTCATCATTCGGGCACCGAAGTGTTTGGGTAGCGTGCCGATGCGAGCGTCCTCTAGCACAAGGTACGCTTCGACTTTGCGTGCGCCGTCCTGCTCGTGTGTGGTCTGCGTCATGGGATAGTCTCCAGAGTGTCTTGGGCGGGATTGCCCGGCTCGGGAGAATCGCGGCGCGCGCAGCGGTCAAGGATCGAAGACCGCGTGAGCGGCGGGGGCGTCCCCGCCCTCGTCCTTGACGGCGAGCACGGCGCGTTATGATGGGAACTTCAGCAATCCCGCCCTCCTATCTCCCCTCGTTTGCATCCGGCTCGTCTGAGTCAACTTCCCGATGGAATCGAGGGTCGGCGCTTGGTTGAGCAGCAACGGCGGCGCCTTGGAACGCGACGGCGCGCGGCAACGTGATGCCGTGCGCCGTTATTTCACACTCTAAATAAGCCCGCGTTCGGCCATCGAGATCACATCGCCACCCCCTACAACGAGGTGATCGAGCACATGGATGTCTACCAAAGACAACGCCTCTTTTAATTTTTCCGTAATCAACTCGTCGGCTTGACTCGGTTCGGCCACACCCGAGGGGTGCGGGTGCGCTAGCAAGACGGCCGCAGCGTTCTTCGCCAGCGCGAGCTTCACAACCTCTCGCGGGTGGACGCTGGCGCCATCGATCGTCCCGCGAAAGAGTTCCACGTATTCAATTAGGCGATGACGCTTATCCAGCAGCATGACGCAAAATGTCTCGTGTTCGAGTGCACCCAGTTTGGTGCTCAAGAAATCCTTGACCAATTTTGGCGATGCCATTGACGTTCCGCGGCGGACTCTGCGGCTCATCACGCTGCGTGCCGCCCTAACAATTTCTTCATTGGTCGCGAGCCTCGCGGCGCCCTGTTCATTAAGTACCCACAATTGCTCGAAGTTCTCGTGCGACATGATCGCTCCTTGGATTTGGGCGGGATTGCCCGCATCCGTCGAATCACGCCGCGCGCAGCGGTCCAGACTCGCGCGTCTGCGCGACTCGCCGAGCACGTGCTTCACGCGCGCAGGGTCTGGACGGCGAGCACGACGTGATAAATTGACGCACTACAGATAATCCCGCCCTCCCTCCTCTTTCCGATCCGGCAGATTTCCACTGGGCATGAAGATTGAGACCGCGCGTTTCGCGGCGAGATAAAGTAGGCGCGGACTCTTGCGAGCCCGCGCCAATGGGGGTTGCTTACGCGGTTCGCAGGATGCTCGGCAACCAGCCGGTACCGACGATTTGCTGCTCGGCCGCCGTCGTGATCGCCGCCTTCTTCAACTTCGCGAGCGGCACGGCGGCTTGCGCGGACACCGCCTCCGTGACCACGGCGAGAATGCGCGCCTTGGGGACACTCCTCAAGTAGTTCTGCACGCTCGGCGTCCACCACTCTCGCATGTCAAGCTCTGCGGCTTGCGCGAGCGCGGCCGTAGGGCTTGATACCTCGTCAGATTGCACACCGTCCAGCGTCGTCGCGACGCAGAAGGCCATAATCGACAGCACATGCGCCTGCGGCTGTTCCAGCAGCCACATGAACAAGGCATCCGCTTCCTCCGGTAATCCGGCCCCGAGCTGTTTGCGAAGGGCTTCCAGTGCCGTCTGCGCCTTGGAGCCGGCCAAGTCCTCGGCATAGTCGTTGAGTGCCGACGTTTCAGCCTTGATTTGCAACGCGCTGTCGCGTGCGAAGCCTGCGACAAAGAAGGTTTGCAGCATCAGCCGATGGGTGAGCGCCACGAGCGCAACCTCCGGCCGCCGCGCGAGCGTCGCCTGCAACGCCAGCGTGCGATGCGCCGTCAGCCGGCGCACGAGCGCGGCCGAGTGGACTCGGGGTGCCGTTTGCCCGGCAGCCCGCGCCTGGGCCTTTTGCGCCCGCGCGAACCGCTCAGTATCCTCGGGCTTGAGCAAGTTCCGCTCGATCCGCACCTTGCCGTCCGAGCCAATGGTCACGATGGCCCCGGCGATGGCTTGTTGCTCGGGATGCGGAACCGCCCGCTGCTCGTGCAGCGTCTCGATCTCCATGTCTAGCAGGTTCTCTAGATCCGACAACTCTGCAAGGCGATCCTCGTTGCCCTCCGCGTCTGCCGCTTGTGCCTCGATCTCCTTTTTCCGGGCATCCAAGGCAGCGATCTGTCCCTTCTCCTGCTCGTCCGGCACACGCAGGATGGTCCGCACACGGCCATAGGCGGCGCGGGTCGCATATTCCAAGTGGGTATGCACTTCTACCCACGCGAGTCCCTCCCCTTTCAGCTTCGCGGCGTGTTTCTCCAACTTCTCAGCGGCGAGCTTGCGCACCAGTTCGCCATCCAGCATCGAACTCTCGTCCTCGTCCGCAAAGAGATCACGACGGACGATACCGCCCGCTTTCTCGTATGCCTTGAGGCCGACGAAGCGCGCGAGGGGCTCACGCAGTGCGATCTCGCTGTCGTTGAGCGCCTCGCGAATGGAGTCCGGATGCCGTTGGTAGGGCCTCAAGCTCTCCCACACTTGCCGTTGCTTCTCGTGGTCATCTGTCACGGCAAAGGCCATCAAGTGCTCAAGCGTAATCGACCCTTCCCGGTAGAGCGAGATGAACATGGGACACACGTTCGCGAGTTTCAATCGCCGTTGGACCACCAGCGGCGTGACGCCAAATCGCGCGGCGACATCCTCGACGGACTGTCCCGAGTCGATAAGCGCGCGAAAGGCCTCGAACTCATCGGCCGGGTGCATGGACTCCCTGCCGGAGTTCTCCGCGAGGCTGATCTGCACCGCGCGCTCGTGGCTCACCACGAGACAGGGGACCGCGTAATTGGGAACAATGCGCTTTTGCTTGATGAGCAATTGCAAAGCACGCCAGCGGCGACCGCCCGCCACGACCGCGTGCGTCGTCTTTGTCTTCCCTGTCCCTTGTGGGGATTCGTAGACATTCAAGTTTTGCAGCACCCCCTCCGCGACGATGAGATCGGCAAGCTGTTCGATGCCGGAGTTAGTTGCGGTCTTGCGCACGTTGAGCGGCGACAAGCTTAAGTGCCGTGCGCCAATGAATCGAAATTGCGCCTGTTGAGTTTCAATAGTCATGGTCAGTTCCTCGTATTGGTTTGGCCCACTTGGGCCGGGCATCCCCGGCCTCATGGGCCGCGGATGCTCGGAACGAGTGCCACATCGCCTTCAGCCGCGCCGGCGTCAAGGGAAGCGGCCGCTTGGGGCCGCAAGTCGCGCAAGACTGGCGCGGCCCGCAGCCGTCCCCGGCGAGGACCCGGGTCTTGCGCGCGGCCCTTGACGCGAGAAGGCGCGGGTGAAGGCAAGGAGGGGGAGCCGGCGCGTCCTCGCGCGGGGGGAGGGGCAACGCCCCGCCCCCGGGGGTCGAGTTCGCGGCGCAAAGCGCCGGACAGGGGGGCGGCAGCCCCCGCGAACTCGCAGGCGGATTGGGCAACCCGTCACGGCAAGCGCGCCCGCGGATTTCGCAGGTAATCGTCGTTTCGCCGGCCGACTTGGGGTGCCTTAAGAGAGGCCAAGAGCGGCCCGCAGCCGCTCTTCCAAGGTAGCCGCCAGCACCAGGGCATCGTTTAAGGCGTCCACCGGATCGCGCTCGAGCGCGCTTCGAAGTGCCCCCTTCAGCCAGTCGGAGGCCGAGGGATCGTCCAGAATCTCCTCCCCCGCGATGTCGGATGCCGGCATCGGTTTCATCGCGTCGGATCGTCGCGCTTCGGCGTAGGTTTCGTCGCCGGCGCAGGTTCTGGCCGCTTCAGTCCTTCTTTCAACCGGACGGAGGGCAACGGCTCGCCCTTGTGAATCGAGGCGGTCATCGCGCCTTTGACGAGTTCCAAAAAGCGCTCCCGGTCTTGCGGGTCGGCGATCCGCTTGGCCGCGAAGTCCTCCGCAGCGCGAACACTTAAAAATGTGGATTTCAATTCGGGTGCCGCTCGCACCGATTCCCGAATGTCCGCCTGCTCATCGCGCAAGAGACGCGCGAGACGCGCACGCTTCGCAAAGAAAGTCACCTTCTCCACCACCCAGCGCGTGCGATGCGTGTGGCGTTCTTCTTGGGACACCACCCGCCCCTCGCCATCGCGCTGTCGATGCGTGATCGTCACGGCTTCGCGACGCACGCGACGCGCCCCCACCAGATCCCCGACTTTGGGCTTCGTGTCTCCGTCCTTCACCGCGCGCTCAATGTCCTTGCCCCAGAGAATGCGCTCGCCGCGGCTTGTCAAAATCTTCGCGTAATAGGAAGCGTCCTCTTTCGCGCGAAACTGATAATTTGCCGGGCCGTGATCTTTCAAGCGACCGATCAGCAATTGCCCGCTGCGGCGCGGATCGAACTCGCGCCGGCGCGGGGTCGAAGAGCCTGAATTCTCTGAGTTCGCCATAGGTTCTAATGATCAGCCGCGCGTGGGCTCAGGCTCGCGCTCACGGGGATCGGGCGTTCGCGCCTTGGTCCGTTCGCGCAACCGAACCGGCGGTAGCGGATCGCCGCGCGCCACGGATTCGGCGAGCGCCGCGCGAACCTTGGCGACGAACAATGCCCGATCTTCGGGGTCGCGGAAGCGTCTGGCGGCAAGCTCCGCGGCATGCACTTGCAGGTAGGTGCCCACAAGCTCGGGATGCTGGCGCACGGCCTCTTTCGCCGGCACGTTGGTGTCACGGACCCTTTGCGCGGCCGCGGCACGCGCCTCAAAGAACTCGCGCTTCTCGATGACCCAGCGGTTGCGATGGGTGTTCAGGTTCTGCTCGCCGGTGACTTGGCCTTCGGCGTCCCGCGTCGCCGTCTTCACGGTCACGGCGTCCTGGCGGACCGATCGCACACCCACCTCGTCCCCGGGTTCCGGCTTGGTCAAGGACTCCTTCAAGGCGCGCTCCAAATCGACGCCCCAAATCACTCGATCGCCGCGAGCGGTTTCTAACTTCACGAAATAGGACATCGCCGCGCGCGGGTCGTGTTGATAGGTGGCCCGATCGTGATCAACGAGTTTGCCCACCACCAGCCCGCCGCGGTCGGCGCCGGCACCTCGCGAGTTTGGGCGCACCGGCGCGTCCTCCCCCACCGCTCCGCGCGAGATGGAATCCGCATCCGCTCCTGGCGAATAGGCCGCGGGCTCAGTCGGGGCTGACTTGTCGCGCGCGAGCGAGCGCACGAGATGAGATTGCTCAAACTCGGTGGGTTTGTAGCCGCGGACTTGAAGTCCCGCGACGCTGGCGGCAATCCACACTTCTTTCCGGAATCGCTCCGTGCCCCGTACGGTGATCTCTTGCCATGACCGCGCCTTCGCAATGTCGACGAGGCTTCGAACAACCTCCGTGTTCTCGCTCGTTGTCGTGATCCGATTGCCGCGATCCGTGAACCCCAAAGCGCCGTCCGGAAAGTAGTATTTGTTTTTGACCTGCACGAAGCGCCTCGCGATTTCTTCTGGTACCGCGCGAGGGCTGGCAGCGGTTTGTGGCGGGCTCGAGGCCTCCGGCGCTTGAGCCTTCGTCAGCTTGCGCTTGGGTTCACTGGGCCGAATTGAGTTCGGTGCGGGCTCTGTCGCCGCCGTTGTGTTGGAGGAGGAGTCAGGTGCAGCCATGATGACCTCAGCGCTCGCGCAAAGTGTCTAAGAAGCTTTCCACCGCCGATTGCAATTCGTGGGACGTGAGGCGCTCCCCGTCGGGCTTCTGCGGTATTGTCACGCGATCGAAGTCCACGGCGAAGTCGTCAAGGGTTATCGACTCCAGCCGATCGATGTCCTCCACCGTCGCGTCCCGCATCACCGGTGCGATCTCCGGCGTTTCGTCGGCGATTTTGCGCACGGATTGCAACGTCTCGGCGTCGGCCACTATGCTGAGGTCAATCGGCGGGCTGTCCGGCGGCCTCGTGCGAATCGGAGGACTCGGTGGATTCGGCGTCGCCCACGCCGGCGGAGGAAAGAGGCGCTTACGAAAGAAGGGATCCTGGTAATAGCGATTCTTGCGCGCGAGGATCGGCCGGATACCCTCGCAGAAAATCAGTTCCCGATCCTTCCCGAGTTCTTTGACTTCCTGGGGAAGGAGGAGCGGACGCTTCTGTTCGCTGATACTGACACTACGCCGCCGTCCGCCCTTCGTATCCGAGAGATCGAGCATAGGTTTCGAGTGCGTGCGAACTTTGACCGTCGTCATGCCGAGCTCGTTGGAGATCTCGCTCGCCTCCGCCACGTCCTTGGGCGCATAAACGATGCGTACCGCGAGACTTTTCATCATGGTCTCGGCGTTCTGAGGGCCGTAGATCTCGCGCAGCTGCGAAAGCGCCTGCAGCACCAGAATGAGGCGCACGTTGTAGCCGGGCAGGTACGCCACACTCTTGGCGAGGATCGGAATGCGCCCGATGGCGGCCGCCTCATCCAGAATGAACGCGACTTGATAGATCAGTGCCGGGTTGTGCTCCGGCAGTTCCTTCGTCTGAAGATTCAAGGCTTGCTCGATGAAAAGATTGAGCAGCGGCTGCAGGAGCGAAAGATCGCCGGGATTGATTCCGAGAAAGATCGCCATGGGATCTCTGCGCAGCTTTCGCAGATCAAAGTCGTTGCGCGACGTGGCGCGGTCAATCAGGGGATTGGCGAAGAGGTCCAACCGCGAGGTGAAGGTCTTACGGATGGAGGACGCCGTCACGGGCGCCAAGTCGATAATTTCCGAGAGCGCCCGAACGCACTGCGAACTTAAGGGATAGCGGCCGGTCTGCCGCCCCTCTATGACGCGCCGCCAGTGATGCCCAAAGCCCTCGGTGTCGGAGGCCATGCCCTGACGCAACACTTCCCCGAGCGTCGGCGGCAGCGACGGGGTTTCGAGCACATACAGCGTCACGCCTAGAAAATAGGATCGCGCGCCCGACGACCAAAAAGGATCGGTGCCGGGGATTTCGGGATAGAGCGTGGCGCCGATGCGCTGGACATCGCTGATCCGAAGGTTAGGGTCTTTCGAGACGTAGGCCAGCGGATTCCAGCACGCCGTGTTGCCATCTTCAGCGAGCGGATTGAAGAGATAGCAGGCGTGCCCTAAGCGGGCGCGGAAGCCGGCCGTGATCGTCCAGTTCTCGAATTTCACATCGAGACAGATCACGGAACCCAAAAAGAAAAGGAGGTTGGGGACAACTATCGCCGTGCCCTTGTGAGAACGCGGCGGCGCCGACACCACCATCCCCTGTTGGCCGGGCAGTACCAGGTATCGACGTCTCCCGTGTAAACGCCGCCCGAGAAATAGACCTTCTTTCGCGAACAGGCCGGCGCGAGCCATTTCCTGACCGCTAGCAAATTGCGCCTCGCCATGGAGCGAGCGCCGGCGCGGCAGAATGAGGGGCAGCGCGCTCAAGGCCACTAAGAGAAGCCCCGCGGCGGACGCCATCCACACGTGCTTAATGATGTCGAGGCGATCGCCGTAATAGTGGGCGTAGCGCGCGACCGTCAAGGGGTTCGCGGCGCGGGGACTCAAATGCGAGAGCCACAGAAAGACGAACGCGGCGAGATATTGCGAGAGGATGAGCGCGAGCACGCTGATCGCCAATGCGCGCGCACACAGCCCAATCCAAGCTGGCCTACGCTGAGGGAGATGCGCGGCGTTTGCGCTCTGGGTCATACCAGACTTCACGGATGAATCGCTGATGCCGCTCGACGCCGAACTGAATGACGACATCGATCAGCAAGTACAGGAGCTGTTTGATATCGGCGCGAGGCAACTCCTGCCCGCCGGGGGCTTGTTTGACCAAGAGCACGAGCTGCTCGAATGCCAATTCCGCACTCGCGGCGTGCACGCTCGTGATCGAGCCCGGGTGACCGGAATTGACATTGCGCAGATAGTCGAAGGCCTCTTCTGCGCGCAGTTCCGCGAGCAAGATGCGATCGGGTTTCATGCGAAGGCAGGATTCCAAGAGCTGTTTCGGCGTGACGCGCGCCAAGCCCTGATCGTCCTTGGAGTAGAAGAGCCGCACGTGATTCGGATGCCGATCAAGGACCAACTCCTGCGCATCCTCGATCGTGATCAGGCGCTCCTCGCTCGGGATTTCGCGAATGAGGGCCTTGGTCCAGGTGGTCTTGCCGGAGCCGGTCGGACCTGAGACCAAGATATTCTTGCGACTCAAGACGGCCAAACGCATGAAGGCTTCGTAGTCCTGGGATTCTAAGAGCTTCACGAGACGGCTCTCGGTGTCATCGAGAGTGCCCTCTGCGCGGCGCGTGGCACGAAAGATGCCGCTCGCCGAGAGCTCCTCGATCGACCAGACTTGGGTAGAGGGCCGGCGGATGGTGATCGCGACACAGCCGGTACTGGTCGCCGGCGGCAGCACCAGCTGGATGCGCTCGCCCGAGGGGAGCGAGGCGGACAGGAGCGGGGATTCTTCATCGATGCGCTGGCGGGTGGAGTTCGCGACCAATTTCGCGAGTCTTTTGCACCAATCAAAATCCGCGAACGGCACTTCCTGCCGCTCCCAGCCCTCGCGCGTCTCGACGAACGCCACGCCAGGCTGGTTGATACAGAGTTCCGTGACGTCGCTTCGGGACAAGAGCGGACGTAGCGCCCGCAAATTAAGCTCGAGCGCCGAGGTGCTCACCGCGGGGGATTCAACGCGGGGTGGATTTAAGCTCATACACCGACCTGAAATCCAAATCTCTCGCCACCAATACCTGAATCCGATCCCCTTGCGCCTTAGTGACGGTGGGCGGGATGTTGATCGTGCCTTTCAAGACTTCCGTCATGACATCCTGCGAGGTGGACGGGTTGACGATGACGGCGCCGCCGCCGTGCGAGGACACGGCGCTTTGCACCGCCCCATCGATGACGGAGATCAAGATCGCGGCGCCAAAGCGCTCGAAGAAATGCCGATTGACCTCCCCGGGCAGTCCTGAGCGGCCAAGTTCATCGGTGCCGGGGGAAGCTAAGGGCGCGATCACCCCGGTGGGCGTACGCGCTTCGGTCCACAACACAAACACGCGTGCCGCGCCCTGATGCACCTCGCCACGCGTCTCGCCGACCAACTTGCTGCCGCGCTCGATCAGCACCGTACTGCCATCGACCCCGAAGGTGTCGGTGGCCGTCACGCAGGTGGTCATGCCGGGGAGCGTTGAATCAATCGCGGTCTCAAGGGTGCAATCGATGAACGCGCCTTTCGGCAACAACAACCGCTCCGCCGGCAGCACCCGTGCGCGCGCGGCCGTCGTCGCGCTCGGGTGCAACAGAGCCGTGAGCGCACTCTCGCCGGGAGTGGCACCGGATTCATCGGGTGCATTGCGTGCCTCGGCGGCACTCGCCGGCGCGCTCGAGGTGTCTTTGCGAATTTCCGGCCCTTCCGAGACCGCTCCCCCTAAGCGCCGCTCCAATGTGAGCATCCAGGGCGGTTTTGTCACCGGCTGAGCCCCATAAGGAGGCGGTGTCCCCGGCGCCGGCGCTGGTGGCGGATCGGGGACCGAGGGCGGGGCTTCGGGCGGCGGACCGAAGACTTTGCTGACCGGCGCGGCCGGCGGATCGATTTTCCCCAACGACGGCAACGCCATCTCGCCGGCGGCCTGATTGCGCGAGGCGGTTTGCGCCGCGCGTTTCGATTCGCCTTGCCGAGCGAAGGTATGCACGTAGTACCAGCCTAAGAAACCTACGCCTAAGGTTCCCATCAGTCCCATCGCGAGCACATTGCTCACCCGGGACTGCAAGGAGCGCGCGGCCTGCACGGACGCCGCGCCGCGCTCGCCGGCGACCGAGTCTGGGGCGCCCTCCTCTTTGATCTCCTCGCTCACGGATGCGGATCCTTGCGCTCGCGCGTGACATCCGGCGCGATGGTGCCGGACTTCAAGCGCTCACCGCTCCCCACAAAGCCTTTGTTCACGATGCAGCCCGCGAGGCGTCCGCGGCGCACGATGAAGCGCGCGGCCACGCGGTGGATGAGCACGTCGCCCTGATCGATGCTGAAGTTCAAGAGCGATTCGCTGCCATCATCATTGCGCACGAAGAGCACCGGCAATTCGCTGCGCGCGGCAAAGGAGAGCCGCGTCTGCACGCCATCATCGGAGGCCGCCGTAGGCTTGATGCTTTTGGCGCCGCAAAACCAGTAGTCGGTGTTCCGCGGTCGGGCCTCGCGCGCCTTGGCAAGTTCCAACTTGAGCCGCTCCTCCTCGGTCAAGCCATCCGCGCTCGGAGGCGGCTTTGGATACGAGAAGCGCACGGCGTACATGACGGGGTCTGAGGAGGAGACCGGCCGTCGCGCGGACACCGAGTACTCGAAGTAGTAACGGCGTTTGTTGGTTGTCACCGCCAAGTTCATCTCGGTGGCCGCGACCTTGGGTTTCAGCGTGAGCACATTGGCGTGCGCACTGTAAGTCAGGCCATCGAGATCCCCGCCGCTTAAACTCGCAAAGGTCTCATCGGCCTCAAACTCCAAGTCCAGGTGATAACCCACGTACCCATACAGTCGATACACCTCATCGGCACTGTATAAGGCGGTGCGTATCCGCTCATCGATGTGCCCCCGCTCGGGCAGTACTTCCGCCCGTGCGATCAGAGGCCAAGAGAGCGCCGTGGTAACGATGATGGCGAGTCCGTGTGTTGTGAACCGCCGCCTCAATACCGCGCTCACGAAGCGCCTCCGGCGGACGGGCTCGCCGGCGATCCGGCCGCCGGTGCGGGTGGCGTCTCCACTTCAGGCTCGGGCTTAAATTCCACAACCTTAAAACCCAAGGGATTCCAGCGCCGCACTTCGGGGTCGGTGGAGGGAGATGCGAAGCTGTAGCGAATGCTCGCGATCCAGTAGCTGCGCGCCTCCTCGGCGCTGCCCGCCTGGCGTTTACCTTTGAAGTAGCGCACTTGCGCCAAGTCCGTGACCCCATCGGCACGCGTGAAGAAGCTCACCGAGGTCACCTGGGCGCGAATCGTTGTGCCGTCCTTGTAAAGATTCAACGGCGAGGCGGGATTGGTCTTGTTCCAGGCCGCATACCAGGCTTGGTTGCGCTGCGCGGTGTGAAAGGCGCCGCATTCCTGGTAGTCGCTTTCGGCGGTGGAGAAGTTAAATCGTTCGCACACCGTCACGTAGTGATCCAGAAAGTAGCGGGTGACCGCTTCCGGCATCGGCGCATTGCCGACATACACCGGCACGACATCGACCAAGCCCGTGGTGTTGTCCACGCGAATCACAAAGGGCTCGACGCGCTTTAATGGCATCAAGAGCATGATCGCGAGCCCCAACATCATGGTGCAGATCCACCCGGCGCCGGCGACCCACCAGGCCTGTCGGGCACTTCTGCGCTGCATCGCCACCCGATCGGCATCCCAGGAGGCCGCTTCCGACAGATAGGTCTCGAGTGCGTCATCCGGTTTCATGGTGACTTCGCCACTACCTCAGGCTTGGGCGTGGGGTGCGGCGGATTGATCGCCTCGAGATGCTGGTCGCAATCGATGCGCACCGGGTGATGGGTGCAGGCGGCAAGGAGCCCGAGGAATAGGCTTATGAGGATATTTCTCATGTCAGCCTCGCGCGATCGTGTTGGGTCTAGCCACGCGCGCGAGTCGCCGAATTCCTAACCCGGAGCCGCGCGATAAGTAGTAACCGGCTTTGCGCGACAGCGGGTCCCAGCGGGTGGTTTCCCGATCGATCAAGCCCCGTCCGAATTGCCCCGTGTGGCGCGCGGCGCTGCCAAAGCCCCAGGCAAGTGCCGCACTCACGAGTCCAAAGGAGGAGAGGGCTAAGCCGCTCGCGAGTCCCGCCGCCATCGGCATGACCTGGCGCATGATGAGAAAGGTGAGGCCGGCGGCCATGCACACCCGCACGGCATCTGCAATCGAGATCCCGCCGCCTAAGTCCGCCGCCTGCTGCGCGACCGAGGAGACGATCCCTAACATGAGCGCGCTCACCATCACGGTTAAGATCGTGATGAAGGCATAGTTCGCGAGTTGCGCGATCCAGGATTCGAAAAAGCGCTTGGTGGTCTCAAAGAAGAGGAGTGCGATAAAGAAAGGCCCCAACGCCAACAGAACCGAGAGCGCGATCTTGGAGAGCGCCAAGAGAAACATCGCATAGATCGCGGTCACCCCGACGATGAAATAGACCGAGAAACCAGCCAGGTAATAGGAGAAATCCCCGTTGAAGATGCCGCCTTTCTGAATCAGCAGGCTCGCGGCATCTCCCCCTGAGAAAATGATCTGATCGATGATCCCGACCGAGTCGTAGGCGCCGATGACGCCGGCGGCGAGTTCCCCAGGGGAGCGAAAGAAGGTGTCAACGATCAGATCGTTATAGAGCCATAAGTTCAGCGCGCCCCCTAAGATCACGACAAGGAGAATGATGCGCTTTATGCCGGTGCCGAACGGCTCCTCGATCTTGCCGGTGAGCTGCAGGTAGCCCCAGATCATCACGTACACGGTCGCGAGGGTCGCGATTGCCGGGGTAATGAGCGTCGCGATTCTCGCCGTGTTGGTCCCGATATAGGTGACCAGCATCCCATCGAGCCAGGTTGAGAAGGTCGCAAAAAATCCCATGGGGACTCATTCCTTTTTACTTAACCGGCAGTTTCAGCGGCGGCAGGGTCCTCAAGGACCCGATACTTGCGCGGCGCTCTGCTTCCCGCGCGTTCACACAGTCCGGCGTCGCTCCCACTGTCCCAGGATCATTCGCGCAAACCTTCATTTCGCCCGCCCTCAGGGTCGCGTCTTTCGCGTACTCCTCGACCGTGTGCGCGGCCCGATCCGGCGCCGGTGCGCAAGAAGCGGTGCTTAAGATCGTGACAACGAGCCCTAAACAGAACCGCCCACTTTGCGCACCGGGCCGAAACCCGTTAATCAAACTCCTCAAGGCAGCCGCAACGGTGCGAGCGTGCGCAGTGATCCGACGCTTGCCACCACTTGCTCGCTGGCGCTTTGCCGGCGCGCCCACTCCTGCGCTTGCGCAGCCTGATACAACACACTTAATTTTGTGCTTTCGTTCTGCAGCATCCCGTGCTCAGCCGCGATGCGCGCCTGAAGTTCCAAAATTCCCTTCTGGTCAGTCGCGGTTGGGATGGCATTGACCAATTGCTGGATGGAGGCAAATCGCGCACTCGCATTGGAATACGCCTGCTGACTTGCCGTTTGCAAAAGCGCCGAATTGCTGCGCGCGTTAGTCAGTTGCTGCTGTTCGCTCGGGGAGAGCGCCGCGACCTGGGCGGGTGTTAACACAGCATTGGTCGTGATGTGGCTCTGAATGCCGGGCGCTAAGGCGCTCGCGAGTTGGTTGAAGTCCGAGACTAGGTAGTTGCGGTTGACGCCAGAGAGCAAGTTCTGCATGCCGCGATTGCCGGTCATCGATTGGTATTGGGCCTGGGCCTGGCTCAACTGGTTCTCGGCGGTCTGAATCGCCTGCTCCATCTTGGCGAGTTGCTGGATGAGCTGTGCGATGGCGCCGACATCGACCACCGCCCACTGCGCGTTCGCACGCGGGCAGAATCCCATCAGAGCCAATAGGGCAAGAACAATCATCGGTGCGCTGCGTTTCATGCGTTGTCTCCTTTGATTTTCGTTTACACTTTTTCTCTAAGACGGCCGCTCGAACAGCGGCAGCCAATTCTTAGGATCGGTTCCCACCTGGTTCATGATCGAATAGAGGCGCTCGACGGAGGAAGCGCGTCCGGATATCACCGCGAGCGCCGCGTCGAAACCCTTTAAGTCCAACTGGCACACCACCGAGTAGTGCCCCTGTTTCACCAAGAACATCCGCGAGCCGGGCTCCAACTGTTCCTTCAGGAGCTTGAACTCGCGCTCGGAGAGCCCGAACCCGTCGATGTACTCGGCCGCATTCGCATCGGAATTCGGAAACAAAATCTTGGTCGGCGTCTGTTCGATGATTGTCCGGCTGATGGCGCTGCCCAAGGCATCGCTCGGACTTTGCGTCGCGGCACACAGCACGCCATTTAACTTGCGCCACACCTTCAAGCCGTCTTTCGCGAACTGCTCAAACGCGGGGTCCGCCAGAAGCCGCGAGAACTCATCCGCCCAGCACACGAAGCGCCGACCATCGAGAAGCGTGCGCACGACATGAAAGAGATACAGAGTCACCGGGGAGCGGGTGATTTCGTTGTCCAAGAACTCAGTCACGTCCGCCCCGAAGAGGGTCGAATGGGCCAGCTCGGAGCAGAATGTGTCGGCGGGATTGTCGAATGCCCAGGCGTAATCGCCCCGCAGGCTCTCGCACCAGCGCGCGAGACGCGCGTGAATGCCATCGGTTCGGGTGGCATCGGTGAATTCAATCAGGCGTGAGAGCCGGCGCGCGGCAGGCTCGAGCGCCAGGGTCCCACGCAGCGCATGATCGAGATCGCCCTCCTCCCGCACGGTCAGGCTCATCGGTCCCCGAACGAGACTTCTGAGCCAAATCTTCAAGAACTCGATATTGGCGGGCGTCACCTCAAGCTGTAGGGGATTAAATCCCGTCGGCGCGCCGTTCTTCAACGGCAAATACGTGCCGCCCAGGGCGCGGACCAGGATCTCCAGCCCGCGGTCCTTGTCGAACACGACCTGGGTGACGCCCTGCCTCGACAGCATCGCGAGCATGAAACCAACGAACACAGTTTTTCCCGATCCGGTGGGGCCGCACACGAAGGTGTGTCCGGTGTCCTTGCGGCTGCCGCCATCGGGATCTTTAGGATCGGTGGCGTGCAAAGAGAAGTAATACGGCGAGCGCGAACTTGTCATCAGGAGAGACAGTGCATCGCCCCAGTGATTGCCCGTCGCTCGCCCGCACGGGTAGTTATGAAAGCTCACCATGGCGGCGAAGTTGCGCGAGGTGATCGGTGCCTTGCGCAGCCGGTCGGCGAAATTGCCGGGAAGCTGCGCCCAGAACGCGGCTTCCAGCGCCAGATCCTCCCGCGCCACCGTCATGCCGGTATCAGCCAAAATCGCCCTGGCGAGCGCCACGTGATCGCTGAGCCGCGAGAAGCGACGATCTTCGGGATCGGCGGGATCGCTTAAGACCTGCAGCGTGAAGTGATGATCGCCCATGCAGAAGTCATTGCTGGTGAGCGCATCCAAGGCATCGATCAACTCCCCGGCTTGGCTGACCGCGAAATCTCCGGCATTGGCCATGCGCGCATGCTGGCGCTGCAAGAGCCCTTGTCCCGTCGCCTTATTCAAAAACGTGAAAGATTGTGTGAGGACATACGAGAAAGGAGCGGACAACAAGCCATCGTACATGCCCACTACCGTTGGGGTGGGATACTCCTTGATACCGAGTACCGCACCAAAGTGCGTGCGGGTGGCCGAGCGGTACTCCAAGGTCTCGGTGCCAAAGAGCACGCGGGTGGTCGCAAGTACGGCGTTCAAGGGTGAGCGCGGCAAAGGAACGCGCTGCGATTCGCCGTTTAAGAGGAGCGATAAGAATTCGAGCAGGGAGGAATGGCGCCGATCATTCCGCACATACAGCTTCAATAATTCGGGCTCATAGCGCGCGAGCGAGGCGGCCACGGTCTGGCGCAGCTTCGCGCACGCCTCGAGCGCATCAGCTCCGTCCGCGCCGCTCTGGCCGGCGCGCTCCTTCGACATGAAGCGCGACAGGAGCGTCGGCGCTGCGCCGGTGATAGGTCGAAAAAGGAGCGTCAAATAGAGTTCATTCACCATCAATGTCTCGCCCGACAGACGCTCCTGGTAACGCTGCGCCAGGCGGTCGGCGAAGCCAGTTCCCGCCGCGGGTACGACGTGCGGGGTGTCGCGACGGCGAATGAGATGCGCCCAAAGCGCCACATTCGGGCTCGCGATATTTCGCCAGGTGACATTCAGCCGCTCGTGCCAGTTGTTGAGCGTCTCGTCATCGGCGCTCTCGAAACTCGCGCCGCTCAAGCGAAAGGTCTGAAGGTAGCCACCCTGCGTGGTCACGATGACTTCGGGGGCGACGTGCGCGGTATAGGGGATGTGGCGCGAGGCCGGCATTTCCCGGCGGATGGCCGCCGCGCGCATCACGGCCGGCGCCTTAACGAGTCGGTCACGACTTGCACCGCTCGCTCGCGGCGTCGGCCCGTTTGATTCGGGAGATCCAAGGTCAGTGGGCTGTAGCTACTGGCCTTCCACACGCGGTAGTTGGCGAGGTACGAGGGCATACGTGTGCGTCCCCACAACAGAATCAGATCGAAGTAGCGGGCATCGCGCGCGCACAAGAGCGCGCACACGCCATGAATCGGAATCGCGATCAGGAACGTGAGAAGGTTCTTGGTAAGAAGAAATACCTCCATCGTGAAAACCAGGTTGAACAGCAGCGCAGAAAAGGTGACGCCCCAACGCATCGGCGGCCGGGTGACCGCGACGAAGAGGATGTCGGCGGTAAGTCCTTGGTTGCGCTCGCCCATGACTCACACCCCGAACATGCCACGCACCCAGGTCACGATCTGCGGCGCGCCAAAAGCGATGGCGATGCCAATTACAGCACCGATCGCCCAACCCCACGAAATTCGATTGGCCATCGCCATGCCGCCCAGGACCATGATGAGAATGATGGCGACCGGCGTGAGCCATGCGAGAATGTTGGTTTGAAGCGAATTGGCGCCCGTCAAAAATGGTGACGCTTGCGCCAGGGCCAATTGCGGCAGTAGGAGCGCCGCACCGAGCGCGACGATTCGCGCCATTGACGGCCAGTTGCGTGAGAGTCCTTCCATCCCGCATCCCCCGATGTTCTTGTTCGAGGGAATGAAACCACGGCCCAGGTCGTTAAAGAGGTTCAGATTCGCGGGAAAATCAGTGAAACTTGTCTCGCGTTCAGGAACCTGCCGTCAGCGAATACACCAGACGGTGCGTTTCAGGGAAAGGAACACGTCGGCACGATCGCATCGCTCACAGCCGAACTGCACCTTCTCTTGCAACGGCACGGCATCTGTCGTGTTGCTCTAATTCTCCGACTGAGCGCACTGTGCCGTTCGAAGGTTATCAGGCACTTAATCAACTTCGCATAATCCCCCAATCTGTTGCATGGCCCGAATAGAGCGGGCCTCCCATCTGAAATCTACATTACGCAATTGACGTCTTCCGTGTTGCCGATGCCTGGAATCCGAGCGACATGTCGGACGAGGCCGCGCAGAGCTTATTTGGGAATTGTCAGGAAGCGCTGATCAATGCAGTGCGCCACGGAGGGAGTACCGAACTGTCCGTCACGGTGCATCAGTTGGATACATTGTTCGAGCTCACAATTGCTGATAACGGCTGGCGGAATGCCGGTGCCGCTGCCGCACGGTACAGGGATCGGTTTGAAGATCATGGAGTACCGCGCGCAGACGATACGTTTGTATTCAGGTACTGTCGGAGTAAACAACGGAGGGACACTCTGCGCATGCTGCCGAGCGAGTGCTGAAGCGGATGCCCGGTCAATTTGTTGTAATACACGGGCTAGTGGCCGGCAATCAGGCGTAGACGCGTCACCGCTCGAATGACCGCCACCAGCGCCGCCTCCACCTCGCCTTTCGTCGAAAACCGGCCAAGACTGAACCGCAGACTGCTTTCGGCAAGCCGCTCGTTGCGGCCAAGGGCTCGCAGCACATACGAAGGCTCCTGTAACGCTGAGGTACACGCCGATCCCGTCGCGACGGCTATATAAGGGTGCACCGCGGCGAGCAGGCTCTCTCCTTCAACATTCTCGAATGAAACGTTGAGCAAGTGAGCTACGCAGCGAGCCGCATTACCGTTACGTAGCACACCGCCCAGCGCTTCGAGTCCAGACCACAATCGATCGCGCAGCAGTGCGATGCGCGAAATCTCAACGCTCTGCTCTGCCTTCGCCAACTCAAACGCCGCCCCCATGCCAACCACTTGGTGCGTAGCCACTGTACCCGAGCGTAAGTTCCGCTCCTGGCCGCCGCCAAACTGCATAGCCTGCAATTGCGCGCCGCGCTTGCGAGAGACCGCGAGAGCGCCGACGCCCTTCGGCCCGTAGGCTTTGTGCGCTGATAACGACAGCAAATCGATGCCCATGCGCGCGAACTCCACCGAACATTTTCCGATACTCTGTACCGCATCCACATGCAGTCGCACCGAGCCATGCGCAGCGCATACAGCAGCGACTCCCGCAATGTCCTGGACGACGCCAATCTCGTTGTTGACATGCATGACCGAGACCAACACGGTGTCGGGCTGCAACGCCGCCGCGACCTGAGCGACATCGAGGACGCCGTCGCTGCCCGGCACTAAGTACGTCACGCGCCAGCCCCGACGTTCGAGTTCACGGCAGGGATCGAGCACCGCTTTGTGCTCAGTGCGCACCGTCACGATGTGCCTTCCTAAGTCGCGGTAATAGTGGGCGACCCCAAACACCGCCAAATTGTTCGCCTCGGTAGCGCCCGAAGTCCAGACGATGTCCGCAGGCGTGGCGCCTACCGCGGCGGCCACCTGGTCTCGCGCGGTCTCGACCAATGCGCTCGCCGCGTCGCCATAATCATGGCTCGTCGACCCCGGATTACCGAAGGTGCCCTCGCGCGTCAGGCATTCGGCCATGACCGCAGCGACGCGTGCATCCACCGGCGTGGTGGCCGCATAGTCGAGGTACACGACACGGTTCATTCGGGTCGTCGTGAGGAGTGACCGCATTGCCCGTGCACGGCAGTCAAGAAGCCGCGCAGAATATTGCGCTGGTTGCTCGCGCAAAATGCTTCATCGCGTTGCTCGACATCAAGATCGATTGTCGCAATTGGTGGCGGATCTCAGCGCGAGGCGAGCCCGTCGTCCCGTTCATCCTGCAAACCGTCGGGCCGCAAATCCGCCAATCGGAAGATCAACGGCAAAGAGGGCGCCGGCGAGACTCTCCGTCGTTCCCGACACCTCGAGTCCCTTCGAAGCGGACGTAATGAAGAGAGTGGAGAGATTTCGTCCGCCAAAGGTGCAACTGGTCACCTGTGAGACCGGCATTTGAACCGCCTCGAGCAGCGCTCCGGTTGGACTGAAACGCGAGACCCGGGAACCGCCCCAATGCGCCACCCAGAGGCACCCCTCTTGATCCACCGTAAGGCCGTCCGGCCAGCCCCATGTGGGATCCTCAAACGTCACAAACGTTCGTTGATTGGAGAGGGCTCCGGACTGATCTACGGCGAAGCGGTAAATGGTTCTTTCGTAGCTGTCGACGCAATAGAGCGTCTTGCCGTCCGGAGAGAACTCGGGGCCATTCGTGCACATGAAAGGACCGGCGGTTCGGGTCGTCCGCCCGTCGGGATCGACACGATACATCCATCCAGTTGCGGCTTCACCGCTTTTGTGAAGTGTTCCGACCCAAAAGCGACCATGTAGGTCACACTTCCCGTCGTTGCAGCGATTGGCCGGTTGATCGGCTTCTGGTGCGGAGAGCGTTGCAATAGACAGCGGTTGCGGCATCAAAAGCCCAATGCGGTGCTCCAGCCCGGCAATGAATCCCGGCTCCCGATCCCTCAAGGCGATACAGCTCAAGAGTTCCCCGACCCGAGTGAGTAGGGCACCTTTTCCCTCCGCATCGCAGGAATGCAGCTCACCCCGTTCAATATCGACCCAATAGATCCTTTGCGTTCGCTCATCCCAGACGGGCCCTTCACCCAGGATAACGCGCGTGCGCGGCGCGCTCACAACTCGCTGTACGGGAATCATAGGCATTCCAGCACATGGCCCATGGACCATGGCACTACCCGTTGCCGCTGTTGCCCCAGCTTCGCGATGCCGAGCTCGATCACGTCGCCTGCCTTCAGGAAGACGGGATCCGGCTTGCGACCCATACCCACCCCGGGCGGCGTGCCGGTCGTAATGAGATCTCCCGGATTTAGCGTCATGAACTGGCTGATGTAGCTCACCAGCGTTCGTACGGGGAAAATCATCGTGCGCGTATTACCCGCTTGCATGCGAGCCCCGTTCACATCGAGCCACATGTTGAGGTTCTGCGGATCACCCACTTCGTCGGCGGTCACGAGGTACGGCCCGACGGGCCCGAAGGTGTCACAGCCTTTCCCTTTGTCCCAGGTGCCGCCCCGATCGAGTTGGAATTCCCGTTCGGATACGTCGTTTACCACGCAGTACCCCGCCACGTGATCAAGGGCATTCCGCTCCTCGACATAGCGAGCAGTGCGACCGATGACCACGCCGAGCTCTACTTCCCAATCTGTCTTGAGTGAATTGCGTGGCAACATGATGGGATCATTCGGACCGACGAGGCAGCTCGTGGCTTTGGAAAAGATGATCGGCTCCTTTGGAATGGCCTGATCGGTCTCGGTGGCATGCTCGGTGAAATTGAGGCCCACGGCAATGAACTTACCAACGCCTCGATACGGCACTCCCAGTCGCGGTGTGCCCGGCACAATGGGTAGGCGATCGTGCGGTACGGCGGCGATCGATCGCAAATTGGCCGAGGCGAGCGGATTGGCCATGTGATCCTTCACAACCGATGACAGATCTCGTACTCGACCTTCAGCGTCAAGGAGTCCGGGTTGCTCGGATCCTGCGCGTCCAAAACGGAGTAATTTCATGTTGAGCGAGTCCTCATCACCTCAATCCATACATACATATTTGCGACACGTTGAAGCAGAGATATGACACCAACTAACGAATTCCACATTCAGCGAGAAGGGTCCACGGGCCGTCGGAGATGTTTACTGGGTACTTTCATGAGCCGCGCTTCCGTCTCGCAACCACTTCAAGGGGAACCGTCGATTGGCCCGGGGTGTCGCGTGGCCGGCTTGGCGACACCAGTCCGTTAGTGAAGGCAGGGCCTGCCCACGGTTCGTACCGAGGCCCGCTTGTGACTACTGCATTGCGGCAATGGCCGAGGAGGCTTCAGAGGTGATCTTCTCCAGCGACCCGTCCTCATACAGTGCAACCCGCACCTGGTAGACGTCACGCTTGAACGCTGAAGGCTTTGGCAAATACATCGCCACGCCATCCGATAGGTTCAGAACCGCCACGGCGGTCTCGGGGAACCTCTCCCGCAAGTCGACCTGGAACCGGCTGTAAGCCTCGGCGGGAGTCGAAACAACGAATGCATCTCCCAGCTGCCACACCGTGAAGGAGAAGTCATTCTCCGGACCATCACCGACCTGATCGCGCCGCGCGAGCGCGCGCTCCAGGCGTTCGATTTCAAAGCGCTCGGTCGCCGTCGAAAGCTGTACCTCGATCTCACTTCGGCTCGGCATGTCCTTTACTTTGAGCCGGCTCGTGACAACTTGCGCGGAGAGCTTGGCACTCACCGTCGGCTTCGCAGCCAGTCGCCACACCCCAAGCGGGGTGCCGGACTCCTCGATCCCGACGTATTGAAGCTGCTGCCCCGGCGGGAACATGGAAGCGAGCGTCGATAGCGCCGCATAGCCGAGTTCACGCCCGTTTTGGTCAGCGGCCTCAACATTGGGTTCATAGGCGCGCCGCGGGTTGAGATCCCCCGATGCCCCATGCAAGAACATGCAGAGCGCACCGCCTGTCTCATTCTGCACGACCTCGCGCATAGCACCGACGTAGTCCGGCGATAGCAGGCGGTTGCCGCCGCCGAGGGAGACGGGATGGCAAGCATAGTTCACTATCGTCGCCATGATCTTGCCCCGCATGTCGGAAACCCTGCCGACGAGAACCGTGTCATCCGCTTTTTCGAGCAGATTCAACCCGCAGACATCACGGCCCGTCGCTGGGTCAATCGCATCGCGATTGAAGGCAAGCCCGCAGCGGCCGTATGCCCAGGTCAATATGGCCTCGTCAGCCGCCGCTCGCGCCGCGGTGATCAACTCGCAACAGACCCCTGGGATCGTATCCAAATAGGGCTCGATCAGCTCGCCGCCCGGTCGGTCCGTATGCCGCGCGGCAAGAAACGGCGCGCTATGCGAGTGCGACGGGTGAAATATGACTTGTTGCGGCTTCAGCCCGAAACGCGTCTGAACAGTCGTGCGGATCTTGTCGGCGGCCAGCGGCCAGAATAAAAGCGCGTCCAGGGGAATCAACACCAGCTCCGTGGAACACGCTAGGTC